>OKVW01000211.1_pt1 | contig 38486 bp, 31 predicted proteins | sample 1606991 | NCBI WGS metagenome assembly OKVW01 (sample SAMN03281021, study PRJEB24777) | human gut metagenome | isolation source: fecal sample PR177 from 1 month old male Malay infant, vaginal delivered... | reverse complement strand
TCACGACCGATGACTTTAACGATTTTGGACATTAGGTTTTCCTCAGTACAAGTTAAACTAAAACTCCAGACAAACAACGCGTACCTTTGGTACGCGTTGCCGTTCTAATACTTCGCCTGACGCTTCTGATGCTCACTGGCGGCTTTTACAAAGCCAGCAAACAGCGGATGTCCATCACGTGGCGTGGAAGTAAATTCCGGATGGAACTGACAGGCCACGAACCACGGATGATTCGGTACCTCAATGATCTCGACCAACTGATCATCACCGGAACGGCCTGCAACGCGCAGACCCGCAGCTTCAATCTGTTTCAACAGCATATTGTTGACTTCATAACGATGGCGATGACGCTCAACAATCGTCGGTGTGCCATACAACTGACGCACCAGACTGTCGTCGCTAAGCTGACACTGCTGCGCGCCAAGACGCATGGTGCCACCCAGATCGCTCTTCTCGGTACGGACTTCAACGTTACCGTCTTCGTCACGCCATTCGGTAATCAGCGCCACAACCGGGTACTTACAGTCTGGCACAAATTCCGTCGAGTTGGCGTTGTCCATACCTGCGACGTTACGTGCAAACTCGATCAACGCAACCTGCATACCCAGGCAAATGCCCAGATAAGGAATATTGTTCTCACGCGCATAGCGTGCAGTGGCGATTTTACCTTCCACACCGCGGTAGCCGAAGCCGCCCGGGATCAGGATAGCGTCCAAATCCTTCAGGATTTCGACGCCGCGCGTTTCAACATCCTGTGAATCAATCAGCTTGATGTTGACGGTAACGCGATTTTTCAGACCGCCATGTTTCAGCGCTTCAATCACCGATTTATAGGCATCCGGCAGTTCAATGTACTTGCCGACCATACCGATAGTGACTTCGCCTGCCGGATTCGCTTCTTCGAAGATGACCTGTTCCCATTCGGCCAGGTTAGCTTCCGGACACTCTAAGCTGAATCGTTTACAAATATAATCGTCCAGGCCCTGGGATTTCAACAGCCCTGGAATTTTATAAATGGAATCGACATCTTTCATTGAAATAACGGCTTTTTCCGGCACGTTACAGAATAATGCAATTTTTGCGCGCTCATTGGCCGGAACAGCGCGATCGGAACGGCAAATCAGAACATCAGGCTGAATCCCGATAGACAGCAGTTCTTTCACCGAGTGCTGGGTTGGTTTCGTTTTCACTTCACCCGCAGCCGCCAGGTAAGGCACCAGCGTCAGGTGCATGAACAGGGCGTGTTCACGACCGATATCAACCGCCAGTTGACGAATCGCTTCAAGGAACGGCAATGATTCAATATCACCGACGGTACCGCCGATTTCAACCAGCACCACGTCATGGCCTTCGCCGCCTTCCAGCACGCGTTCTTTGATGGCATTGGTGATGTGCGGGATAACCTGTACGGTCGCGCCCAGATAGTCACCACGACGCTCTTTGCGCAGAACGTCAGAGTAGATACGACCCGTGGTGAAGTTGTTGCGGCGGCTCATTTTGGTACGAATGAAACGCTCGTAGTGCCCCAGGTCCAGGTCGGTTTCAGCGCCGTCTTCAGTAACGAACACTTCCCCGTGTTGGATTGGGCTCATAGTACCTGGATCGACGTTGATGTACGGATCCAGTTTCATGATGGTCACATTGAGGCCACGGGCTTCAAGAATGGCTGCGAGGGAGGCTGCGGCAATGCCTTTACCCAGAGAGGATACGACCCCGCCGGTCACAAAAATATAGTTCGTTGTCATGCTGAACCTGAGAAGTTAGGGTGAAACGATGGAATAACCAGGACGGGAAAGTAGTATACCCGAACATGACGTACGCCACAAACTTTCATTATCCCTCCTCTTCGTCAGCTCACATTTAACATCGGGAGTGAGAAAATAGCCCCTTTGGGGCAAATGTTTTTGACGCAAATCAAGCGCTTGTTATTTAAAAAATCACACAAAACGCCCTTGACCGCTCAATTTCCTTAGAGATCAATTTCCTGGCGTTTTACCTGTTGCCAGACCTCTTCCATGGTTTCCAGATCAACACCTGTCATTTCGAGGCCTCGCGCGGCGACAATCCGCTCGACCTCGCGAAAACGACGCTCGAACTTTTCGTTGGCTTTTTGCAGAGCGATTTCGGCTTTGGTGCCTAAATGTCGCGCCATATTTACTGTGGCAAACAGCAAATCGCCCATTTCCTCTTCCAGTTTAGCCTGGTTGACTACGGCCTGCCGGGCCTCATACATGACTTCGTCAATCTCTTCGTACACCTTGTCGACCACCGGCCCCAGCGTCGTCCAGTCAAAACCCACGTTTGAGCAGCGCTTTTGAATTTTCTGTGCCCGCATTAACGCGGGCAAACTGCGGGGGATATCATCCAGCGCGGAGTGCTGCGCCTTTTGCGCACGTTCTTCCGTTTTGATTTGCTCCCAACGGGCCAGTACCTCAGTGCTGTTGCTGGCAGAAACCTCTGCAAAGACATGCGGATGGCGGCGCTCCAGTTTGTCGCTGATTGCCGCGCAAATATCATTGAAATCAAAGCGCCCCTCTTCCTGGGCCATCTGCGCGTAAAACACCACCTGAAAAAGCAGGTCGCCAAGCTCACCGCGAAGATCGTCAAAATCTTCCCGCGCAATCGCATCAAGCACTTCATAGGTTTCTTCAAGGGTGTAAGGAGCAATGGTGGCGAAGGTCTGCTCTTTATCCCACGGGCAGCCGTTTTCCGGGTCTCGCAGGCGCTGCATAATGCCGAGCAGACGGTCAATCTGGTTCATTGGTGAGTCCTGAATACGTAGGCCCGATAAGCAAAGCGTCATCGGGCATTGCGATTTTGCCGGATGACGGCTGACGCCTTATCCGGCCTGGAAATCATTAATTGCCCTGCAGACGACGGGCGTCAATCACATCGGGCACCTGATTCAGCTTGCCGAGGACGCGTCCCAACACCTGCAGATTATAAATCTCAATGGTCATGTCGATGGTGGCGAGCTGCTGTTTGGTATCGCTACGGCTGGCAACCCCGAGCACATTGACCTTTTCGTTCGCCAGGATCGTGGTGATATCACGCAATAAACCACTGCGATCGTTGGCCTGAACGCGCACCACCAGCGAATAGCCCGCCGAGTAGCTTTCTCCCCAGACGGCATCCACAATACGCTCTGGCGCATGGGAACGCAGTTCTACCAGTTGTTCACAGTCCGCACGATGGACAGAAATCCCTCGCCCCTGGGTGATAAACCCAACGATCTCGTCACCAGGAATCGGCTGGCAGCATCGGGCAATGTGGTGCATCAGGTTCCCGACCCCTTCCACAACCACACGTCCATCATCTTTACGACGATTCTGCGGTGCGTGGGTTTTCTGCTGAAGCTGTTTCAGCGCCGCAGCATCTTCTTCAGCGGCGCTCGGCTTGTTGAACTGCGATTGCAGGAAATTCACCATCTGATTCAGACGGATATCGCCGCCGCCAATGGCCGCTAGCAGCTCTTCAAGCTCATTGAAGTTGTAGCGCGGCAGAAGATGCTTTTCCGCCTCTTTCAGGCTGATACCCAGATGGGACAGCTCGTCATCCAGAATCTGTCGTCCGGCGAGGATATTTTTGTCCCGGTCCTGTTTACGGAACCAGGCGTGAATTTTCGAGCGGCCACGGCTGGTCGTCACATAGCCCAGGTTCGGGTTCAACCAGTCACGGCTCGGGTTAGGTTGCTTCTGGGTGATAATTTCAATCTGATCGCCCATCTGCAATTGATAGGTAAACGGCACAATGCGTCCGCCGATTTTCGCCCCAATGCAGCGATGTCCGACATCACTGTGAATGTGATAGGCAAAGTCGAGCGGCGTGGAACCTGCGGGCAGATCCACCACATCCCCTTTCGGCGTAAAGACGTAAACCCGATCATCAAAGACCTGGCTGCGCACTTCATCGAGCATTTCACCCGAATCCGCCATCTCTTCCTGCCAGGCGATGAGTTTACGCAGCCAGGCGATGCGATCTTCATGACCAGAACGTGTTCCACCCGCCGCCGCACCTTCTTTGTACTTCCAGTGCGCAGCCACACCCAGTTCAGCATCTTCATGCATCTGTCGGGTGCGGATCTGAATTTCGACCGTTTTACCGCCCGGCCCTAACACCACGGTGTGAATCGACTGATAGCCGTTGGGCTTCGGGTTGGCAACGTAGTCATCAAACTCATCCGGCAAGTGACGATAATGCGTATGCACAATCCCCAGCGCGGCGTAGCAGTCCTGTAAACGCTCGGCCACAATTCGCACGGCGCGCACATCAAACAGCTCATCAAAGGCCAGATGCTTTTTCTGCATTTTGCGCCAGATGCTGTAGATGTGTTTCGGGCGTCCGTATACTTCCGCCTTCACGCCTTCGGTTTTCATCTCAGCGCGCAGATGCCCCACGAACTCTTCAATGTAATGCTCCCTGTCGATACGGCGTTCGTGCAACAGTTTGGCAATACGTTTGTATTCAGCAGGATGCAGATAGCGGAAGCAATAATCTTCCAGCTCCCACTTCAGTTGCCCGATACCCAGCCGGTTTGCCAGCGGGGCGTAAATGTTGGTGCACTCTTTCGCCGCCAGTACGCGCTCGTCTTCCGGCGCATCTTTCACTTCACGCAAATGAGCAATACGTTCGGCAAGTTTAATTACCACGCAGCGGAAGTCGTCGACCATCGCCAGCAGCATTCGCCGCACGTTATCGACCTGCTCAGAGGAAACGGAGTCGGTATGGGTCGCTTTCAACTGGCGAATCGCCGCCATGTCACGCACACCGTGGATGAGGTTGACGATGGATTTACCCACGCTTTCCTGCAAGGTTTCCTCGCTGACAACATTGGCATCAGCCAGAGGGAACAGCAACGCAGCCCGCAGCGTGTCGATATCCATACTCAGCGTCGAGAGGATTTCCACCATCTCCACGCCACGCCACAGCAGGAGTTCCGCATCCGGATGCCCTTGCGTCTGTTGCAGGCAATACGCCCAGGTTTCGGCTAAGCGTTCACATGACTGCTGGCTGGTGATCCCAAGGCTTTCGATCCACTTTTTCGGGTCAAATTCCCCAGCTTTGTTTAGATGTGCACTTCTTACCGCAACCATTGTCCTCTCCTTAAGGGACGTGACCTGTCGAAGTCGACAAGTCGTGATTCATTATGAATGCTCAAACAACACCATTGATTCCAGATGCCCCGTGTGGGGGAACATATCGAGCATCGCCAGCCGCTGAATGTGGTACCCTGCGCGTAACAGCGCCTCGCTATCACGCGCCAGCGTGGCTGGATTACAGGATACATAAACAATACGGCCAGGCTGCAATTTTATAATATGTTGCATCACACCGGCAGCCCCTGCGCGTGCGGGATCGAGCAATACTTTATCAAAACCATTCTTCGCCCACGGCTGTCGTGTGACATCCTCTTCCAGATTTTCATGAAAGAATGTCACATTCTGTAATGCATTTTGCCGTGCGTTTTCACGTCCTTTCTCCACCAGTTCGGGGACGCCCTCCACACCGACGACGCTTGCCGCCCGGGTTGCCAGCGGAAGCGTAAAGTTGCCCATCCCGCAAAACAGATCCAGTACGCGATCGTCTGGCTGTACGTCCAGCCACTCCAGCGCGCGGGCCACCATTTTCTGGTTCACCCCTTCATTCACCTGAATGAAATCTCGCGGACTGAAGTTTAAGCGTAGCCCGTTTGACTCATACCAGGGGGTTTGACCCGAAACCGCTTCCAGTCTCTCGCTTTGCGGAGCCAGATAAAGAGACAGCCCTTTTGAATGCGAAAAGCGTTCCAGTTTTTCGTTATCCTCGCGACTTAATGGCGCGGTATGGCGCAAAATCATCAGCGTGCCGCTGCTCGCCTGCACCAGTTCAACATGTCCCAGATGGCGAATTTCCTGCAGGCTGCTGAGACACGCCCTGAGATCGGGCAGCAATGCTTCAAGTTGGGGCACCAAAATGGGGCATTGCTTTACATCAACAATGTCGCTGGAGGCTGACTTGCGAAACCCCATCTGCAACTGCTGAGTTTTCGGCTGATAGTGAAGACTCAGACGCGCCCGCCGGCGATAGCCCCACGGCGTATCGGCGATCACTTCAGCGACCTCGTTTTTCATTAAACGCGACAACGCGGCGCGTTTGCTGCGCTGCTGTAGTTCGATACTGGCATGTTGCTGCTGACATCCACCGCAGACGCCAAAATGCGGGCAACGCGGCGTCACCCGATCCGGACTATCATTCAAACGGCGCTTCACCTGCGCTTTCGCATACTGCTTTTTATCTTCGGTGATCGTCACGTCCGCACTTTCCTGGGGCAGCAATCCGGGGATAAACAGCGTCTTTCCGTTATGCCGCGCTACCCCCTGGCCAAAAGCGTCGAGGTCATTGACAGTAACGGTTATGATCTGGCGCGTCGTCACGCGCCGTTTTGCAGAGTAGAATTGCGCCATCGACGAGATTATTCTCAATTTAACAGTGTGACCCTAATTGTCCCATAACGGAACTCCATGACCAACTACAGCCTGCGCGCTCGCATGATGATTCTGATTCTGGCCCCGACCGTGCTTATCGGTTTACTGCTCAGTATCTTTTTTGTTGTGCATCGCTACCACGACTTGCAGCGTCAACTGGAAGATGCCGGAGCCAGTATTATCGAGCCGCTCGCCGTCTCCACCGAATATGGCATGAGCCTGCAAAACCGCGAATCCATCGGCCAGCTCATCAGCGTTTTACATCGCCGCCATTCCGATATTGTGCGGGCAATTTCGGTGTACGACGAGAATAATCGACTTTTCGTCACCTCCAATTTCCACCTCGATCCGGCGGCGACGCAACTTCCGTCAGGTTCATCCTTTCCGCGTCGACTGAGCGTTGAGCACCACGGTGACACTCTCGTTCTGCGCACGCCCATTATTTCGGAAAGCTATTCACCGGATGAATCCGCCATCAGCGAAGCCAAAAATGAACATAATATGTTGGGATATGTGGCGCTTGAACTGGATCTCAAGTCAGTGCGCCTGCAACAGTACAAAGAAATCTTCATTTCTACGGTGATGATGCTGTTTTGTATCGGCATCGCGCTGATTTTTGGCTGGCGTTTAATGCGGGATGTGACTGGCCCAATTCGCAACATGGTGAATACCGTTGACCGTATTCGACGCGGGCAGCTCGACAGCCGCGTTGAGGGCTTTATGCTCGGTGAACTGGATATGCTGAAAAACGGCATTAACGCTATGGCCATGTCGCTCGCCGCTTATCACGAAGAGATGCAGCATAATATCGATCAGGCGACCTCTGATTTGCGCGAAACGCTCGAACAGATGGAAATTCAGAACGTCGAGCTGGATCTGGCAAAAAAACGCGCTCAGGAAGCGGCACGTATTAAATCCGAGTTTCTGGCGAATATGTCCCATGAGCTGCGTACACCGCTCAACGGCGTGATCGGCTTTACCCGCCTGACGCTGAAAACCGAGCTTAATACCACACAACGCGACCACCTGAATACCATTGAGCGGTCAGCCAATAACCTGCTGGCGATCATCAACGACGTGCTGGATTTCTCGAAGCTGGAAGCAGGCAAACTGATTCTGGAAAGTATTCCTTTCGCGCTGCGTAATACGCTGGATGAAGTGGTGACGCTTCTGGCGCATTCATCGCATGACAAAGGCCTGGAGCTGACGCTCAATATTAAAAACGATGTGCCGGATAACGTCATTGGCGATCCCCTGCGTTTGCAGCAGGTGATCACCAATCTGGTGGGTAACGCGATTAAGTTCACCGAGAATGGCAACATCGACATCCTGGTAGAGAAGCGCTCGCTGAGTAACACCAAAGTACAGATTGAAGTGCAGATCCGCGATACCGGTATCGGCATCCCGGAGCGCGATCAGTCGCGCCTGTTCCAGGCCTTCCGCCAGGCCGACGCCAGTATTTCCCGCCGCCACGGCGGAACCGGGCTGGGGCTGGTGATTACGCAGAAACTGGTCAATGAAATGGGCGGCGATATCTCTTTCCACAGCCAGCCAAACCGCGGTTCGACCTTCTGGTTCCACATCAATCTTGACCTGAACCCCAATGTGATTATCGACGGTCCTGACACGGGATGTCTGGCGGGTAAACGTATTGCTTACATCGAGCCAAATGCCGCCGCCGCGCAATGTACACTGGATATCCTCAGTGAAACGCCGCTGGAGGTGGTTTATAGCCCCTCATTTTCCGCGCTGTCGGTTGAGCATTACGACATTATGCTGGTGGGGGTTGCCGTCACCTTCAAAGAGCCGCTGACGATGCAGCATGAGCGATTGATTCAGGCAACCAAAATGTCCGATGTCCTGATGCTGGCCCTGCCCTGCCATGCTCAAATCAACGCTGAAAAACTCAAACAAGATGGCGTGGCGAGCTGTTTATTGAAACCGCTTACCTCCACCCGCTTGCTTCCGGCGCTCGTCGATTTATGCAGCCAGAACTGCCATGATGATTTACTGTTGTCAGACAACAGTAAGATCGCCATGACGGTAATGGCCGTGGATGATAACCCTGCCAACCTGAAGCTGATCGGCGCACTACTGGAAGATCAGGTGCAGCACGTTGAACTTTGCGAGAGCGGTCACCAGGCCGTTGATCGCGCAAAACAAATGCAGTTTGATCTGATCCTGATGGATATCCAGATGCCGGATATGGATGGCATCCGGGCCTGTGAGTTAATCCATCAGCTCCCTCATCAGCAACAAACGCCCGTCATCGCCGTCACTGCGCACGCCATGGCGGGTCAGAAAGAGAAGTTGTTGAGCGCCGGGATGAACGACTATCTGGCAAAACCGATCGAGGAAGAGAAACTGCACAACCTGTTGCTGCGCTATAAACCCGGCAGCGGGGTGTCCACACGTTTGCTCATGGCGGAATCGATCGAACCAGTCATTAACCCCAACGCGACCCTGGACTGGCAACTGGCGCTGCGCCAGGCTGCAGGTAAACCGGATCTGGCGCGCGATCTGCTGCAAATGCTGATCGATTTCCTGCCGGAAGTTCGTAATAAAATTGAAGAACAACTGGTTGGAGAAAATCCGGAAGGTGTCATTGACCTGCTGCATAAACTGCATGGCAGTTGCAGCTATAGCGGCGTTCCACGCTTGAAGAATCTTTGTCAGTTACTGGAAAGTCAGCTCCGTGAAGGAACATTGGAAGAGGATCTGGAACCCGAGTTTCTGGAACTGCTCGACGAAATGGATAACGTGGCGCGCGAAGCGAAACGCGTATTAGGCTAATCATACCTGTAGGCCCGATAGCGACACGAAGTCGCTTATCGGGTCTCGGGAGACTACATTATTGATTGTCCCATTTTGAGCGTTGCCGCGACGTTGCGCGCGGTCATACGCACATTCTCTGCCGCATTTTGCAGCGCCTCTTCCAGCGTACAGACGCTATAGATCACGCTGAAAACAGCATCCAGTCCATGATCATGAACCACGCCAACATCTGCCGTCAGGCTTCCGGCAATACCAATAACCGGTTTGTTATAGCGCTTCGCGACCTTCGCCACCCCGAACGGCACTTTACCGTGAATGGTCTGGCTGTCGATACGCCCTTCACCGGTGACCACCAGGTCAGCGTCGGCGACACAATCATCCAGATGCAGGGCGTCAGTCACAATCTCAATGCCACGCCGCAACTGGGCGCCACAAAAGGCATACAGCGCTGCCCCCATCCCTCCTGCCGCTCCGCCGCCCGCCAGCGCCAGAACGTCCACAGCCAGATCGCGGGCGATAAGCTTCGCATAGTGCGCTAGCGCGTTATCAAGACGTGTAATCATCTCTGGCGTTGCCCCCTTCTGAGGACCGAACACCGCAGATGCCCCTTCCTTACCGGTCAACGGATTAGTGACATCGCAGGCCACTTCAATCCGGCAGGCCGCCAGACGTTTATCCAGTTGGCTAATGTCTATCTGCTCAAGCGTCTCAAGGGCCGCACCGCCCAGGCCAATCTCACGATGATGCGCATCGAGCAATTTTGCCCCCAGCGCCTGCACCATGCCCGCACCGCCATCATTAGTGGCACTACCGCCGAGGCCGATTATGATGTGGTCAACACCGGTATCCAGCGCGTGACGAATCAGCTCTCCGGTTCCCCAGGAGGTTGTTTTTAACGGATCGCGTAAAGAGACCGGAACCCGCTCCAGGCCGCTCGCCGCTGCCATTTCAATGAACGCGGTGCGCTCGTCGCCGGATAAACCATAGAATCCTGAAACAGGCTCCCCCAGCGGACCCGTGACGTTGACCTCAACAATGCGTCCAGCCGTCGCGGCGACCATCGCTTCGACGGTTCCTTCTCCCCCATCAGCAACCGGCAATTTTACGTAATCCGCATCGGGCCAGATTTCCCGAAAACCCTGCTCAATGGCGCTCGCCACCTCAAGCGCACTCAAACTTTCCTTATACGAGTCCGGTGCGATCACTATTTTCATAAGCCGTCCTTACGCATGTTGACTCTGTTAAGCATACACCCGGTTTGCCGATAAAAAATAACCGGTCCCTTTCAGAACCGGCTTGCACCTCAACGTACCATGCAGGGGCGTTTATTATCGAAGGTCCAGTTCGGGATCAGATACTGCATCCCCATTGCGTCGTCACGCGCGCCCAGACCGTGCTTCTGATACAGCTCATGCGCTTTCATCACCTGGTCCATATCCAGCTCAACACCCAGACCCGGTTTCGACGGCACCTGTACCATACCGCCTTTAATTTCAAACGGCGCTTTGGTCAGGCGCTGGTTACCTTCCTGCCAAATCCAGTGGGTGTCGATCGCCGTGATCGTGCCCGGCGCGGCCGCTGCCACATGCGTGAACATCGCCAGCGAAATATCAAAGTGGTTGTTGGAGTGTGAACCCCAGGTCAGGCCAAATTCATGGCACATTTGCGCGACGCGAACCGAGCCCTGCATGGTCCAGAAGTGCGGATCGGCCAGAGGAATATCCACCGATTGCAGTGACAACGTATGTCCCATCTGACGCCAGTCGGTGGCTATCATGTTCGTCGCCGTTGGCAGACCCGTCGCGCGACGGAACTCCGCCATTACCTCACGGCCCGAGAAGCCCTGTTCTGCCCCACACGGATCTTCCGCATAGGCCAGCACCCCCTTCAGGTATTTACCAATCTTGATCGCTTCATTCAGTGACCATGCGCCATTCGGATCCAGGGTGACACGCGCCTGTGGAAAACGTTTTGCCAGCGCAACAATGGACTCGGCCTCTTCTTCCCCAGCCAGCACGCCGCCTTTCAGTTTGAAGTCATTAAAACCGTATTTTTCATAGGCCGCTTCCGCCAGGCGAACGACGGCATCTGGCGTCATCGCTTCATCATGGCGCAGACGATACCAGTCACATTTTTCATCCGGCTGGCTCTGATACGGCAGCGGCGTGGCTTTACGGTTACCGACGAAGAACAGATAGCCGAGCATTTCGACTTCGCTACGCTGCTGACCATCGCCCAGCAGAGAGGCTACGTTCACCCCCAAATGCTGGCCGAGCAAATCCAGCAGCGCCGCCTCGATCCCGGTCACCACGTGGATAGTGGTACGCAGATCGAACGTCTGCAGGCCGCGTCCTCCGGCGTCACGGTCAGCAAATTCATTGCGTACGGCGTTCAGCACGTTTTTGTACTCGCCCAGAGTTTTGCCCACCACCAGCGGAATGGCATCTTCCAGCGTCTTACGGATTTTCTCGCCTCCGGGGATTTCACCCACCCCCGTATGGCCTGAATTATCTTTGATAATCACAATATTACGTGTGAAGAACGGAGCATGTGCGCCGCTCAGGTTCATCAACATACTGTCGTGGCCCGCCACCGGGATAACCTGCATTGCAGTCACAACAGGGGTAGTGAATTGTGTGCTCATCATTTAGTCCTTATGCAAAATCAGTGACGGTCGAAAATATCGCCAGGTAAATATCAACGTGGTTGTGCAAATGGCAACTGGATTGTGTCGTCATGAGCGTTGCCCCGCGACAGGTTTCAGTTCGATACGTTTAATATCGCCCACCAACACCAGATAACTCAGTACCGCCACCAGCGCGTGCACACCCACGTAGATCAGCGCGCCGTTGAACGAGCCGGTGGTCCCGACGATGTAACCAATCGCAATCGGCGTTACGATACCGGAGATATTGCCAAACATATTGAACAGCCCACCGCTCAGGCCGCTGATCTCTTTCGGCGCGGTATCCGCCATTACCGCCCAGCCCAGCGCGCCAATGCCCTTACCAAAGAACGCCAGCGCCATGAAGCCAATGATCATCCACTCAATATTGACGTAGTTACAGAACACCATCACCATCGACAGCAGCATCCCCATCACGATCGGCGTTTTACGCGCGATGTTCAGCGAGCCGGTACGACGCATCAGCCAGTCGGAAATAATTCCCCCCAGCACGCCGCCGATAAATCCGCATACCGCCGGGACAGAGGCAACAAAGCCCGCTTTCAGAATCGACATCCCGCGCGCCTGCACCAGATAAACCGGGAACCAGGTGATAAAGAAGTAGGTCAGCGCGTTGATACAGTACTGCCCGATGTAGACACCAATCATCATGCGGGAACCCAGCAATTGCTTGATCTGTCCCCATTTCACGCTAAACGGCACTTTGGCTTTGGCGTCTTTCTGATCCATGTTGATCAGCGCCCCGCCTTCTGCAATGTATTCCAGCTCTTTCTTGTTCACACCCGGATGCTGATTTGGTTCGTGGATCACTTTCAGCCAGATAAAGCTGATAACAATTCCGAGGCCGCCCATAAAGAAGAACACATGCGACCAACCCACTTCGTGCGTCAGCCAGCCCATGATCGGCGCAAAAATAACGGTGGCAAAGTACTGTGCAGAGTTAAAGATCGCGACCGCCGTCCCCCTCTCCTGCGCCGGGAACCAGGCCGCAACAATACGACTGTTGCCGGGGAAGGACGGCGCTTCTGCCAGACCGACGAGGAAACGCAGGGTAAACAGCGCGACGATAATGCCGAATCCGCTGAAGATATCGACGAAGCCCTGTAACAGGGTAAACATAGACCAGATGAAGATGGACCAGAAGTAAACGCGTTTGGAACCAAAACGGTCCAGCAGCCAACCGCCCGGGATCTGCCCGATAACGTAGGCCCATGAGAACGCGGAGAAAACGTAACCCATGCCGACGGGATCCAGACCAATGTCTTTGGCCATTTCCGAACCCGCAATGGATAAGGTGGCACGGTCGCCGTAGTTGAATGAGGTGACGATAAACAGCATCACCACTATCCAGTAGCGGGCATTAGTGCGTTTTTCCGCACTGCTCGCAGCCTGACTTAATGAACTCATTGTTGCACTCCTGAATTTTCGCGTTAGCCACGCTCACTCTGAACAGCACAACCGGTAGGGATCAGAGATGACGTTTCGTGTTTTTTGGCAGCTTTTATAGGGTCGTTCGCCTTACTTACTGCATTTTTTATAACTGGCAGGAGAAGTATAAAAAGCACCAGGTTCTTGCTCACCGTGCAACAACACAACATTTAACCGGCGTATCACGTATGTTTGTGGCAAAAGCCCAAGGGAATGGAATCGACTTCACGGAAATGAAAACCGCCAACAGAAATAGCGCAGTGCAAGCGCAGAAAAGGCAGGAGTGTGAAACAGGTCGCTTGACCCTATGAAAACGCCAGTAAAAACCGTTAATAGTGAAAGGGTTTTACTGGCGTTTGCCTGAAACTAACACGATTTCGTGTTATGAAACTTAAAACAGACCGTTTTCTTGCTGAGAAGGTTACCGCTCAGGATAAGAGCGTTCCCCAGCGTTCAACCCAGGGATTGGATTCACTTTCAGGTTCCGGATGCTCGCTGGCATCAATCAGCAACATTTCCCCAACACGTTGGGCGCTTTGCTCCTGCAACAGGGCATCGAATTGTTTCCCACCGTTGCAGAAATTGACGTAGCTGCTGTCGCCGAGCGCAATTACGCCGTAACGCAGATTAGGCTGGAAGCCGAGCGTGTCTTTTATGCCCTGAAACAATGGCACAATGCTGTCCGGTAAATCGCCCTGCCCGGTGGTAGAAGTGACTACCAGCGCGACTTTATCCTGATATTCCTGCCAGTCCGACAGTTCAGGGTCTTCAAAAACGGTCGCTTTATGCCCCTGCGCCGTCAGGATCGCTTCAGCTTCCTCGGCAACCAACAGCGCGTTTCCGTACATCGTACCGACAAAAATCCCAATTTCCGCCATGCTGACTTACTCCCTGAATAAAGAACAGATGTCTTCATCCTGACCTGCTGGCTCGCTTAACTCAACCCTTTCATTATCAGGGAGATGTCCCAACCAGCCAAACTGTGATAGCGCCTGCATCCATACCGCATCCAGCCCCGCGTGAATCGTCAACGGTTCACCGGTGAATGGATGCGTCAGCGAAAGCTGGCTTGCGTGCAGCATCAGTCGGTTACAGCCAAAATGGTTCGCCGCGCTACGGTTTTGCCGCAAATCGCCGTGCTTGCTGTCACCTATAATCGGATGACGCAGATGGGCCAGATGGCGTCTCAGTTGATGTTTTCGTCCCGTTTGCGGATCCAGCTCAACCAGTCCATAGCGCGTCGTCGGATAGCGACCGGTTGCCACCGGCATCTCAACGGTGGCAAGACCGCGATAATGGGTCACCGCAGGCTGCGGGTCCTTATTCTCACGGGCAAACTTATCGGCGATTTTATCGAGCTCTTCGACAAGAGGATAATCGAGCACGGCGTCATCCATTAACCAGCCGCGGACAACAGCGTGATAGCGCTTTTGGATCTGATGCTGCTCAAACTGTTGTGCGAGACGGCGACCAGCTTCGCTGGAAAGCCCCATCAACAGCACGCCAGATGTCGGCCTGTCGAGACGATGCGCGGTAAAGACATGCTGACCAATCTGATCGCGCACCGTCTGCATCACCACCACTTTTTCGTCGCGATCCAGCCAGCTCCTGTGGACCAGCCAACCGGAAGGTTTATTGACCGCCACCAGCCACTCGTCCTGATACAAAATTTCCAGCATCAGGATTCATCTTGCGCGAAAAGCGCATCCAGTGCCTGCAGCGTCTCCAGCAGGATTTCGCGCTGTGGATGATCGGCGCTCAACGCCATTTCATAGTAGGGTGCGACGGCAAAAGCGTCAGGCAACGGCTGCGCACTGTCCAAAAGAGCATGCATCCGGGGGAGCAGCACCCACTGCAACCACTCAAGCGGCTCCATGGTATCCATGCAAAAAGGCTGAGTGCTGGAAAACAGATGGGCTTCGGGTTCATCCATCCGCCAGTGTTGATGCTCGCGCAGCAGTGCTTCAAGCGCGTGAAGCTGCTGGCGCACACGGTCATGAGCCGTCATGAAAGTCACCTCAATGATGAAAAATCTGGCGCGAAGAATACCACCAGTAAAAAAGAAATAAAAAAAGGGAGCACTGTAAAAACAGTGCTCCCGGTTCGTTTCGCAGCATTCCAGCTACTTAAAGTGCTCCCTGCTCATCCATGACAACTTTTCCAGCGGTCTTACGACCTGTTGTTCTTCCTGAACTTATGCATCCTGCTCACATCACCCCCGATGTGATTACTTCATCCTGAAGCGTCCTGGCCATCCTGACCCACCGAACATCCCGACCGGCTCTCGTTCTCCCTCCTGGAGGTGTCCTTTAACGCAATCCCGCGTTTTCCTTTTTACTCCATCCTGAAGCCTTTCCTTGCAACACCCTCCTGGTGTGTCCTGCGGAAGTGCCATCATCCTGATGTTCACTTCGTTGTACGACTCCTTGTCGACACGCATAGAATCGCCTTTTTCACGCCGTCTTACAAGGTGCGTACAGACAATACCTTAAGGAAAATTTCATATGAAAGTGATTAAAAAATCATTAACTCATTGATTTATTGGAATATTGATAATATTCGTCACTATAAGTCTTTACTTATCTCCTGGCGATCTCCTACACGGCTTGTAAGAGATCTCTCACAGGATTCAGGGATAAAGAGACTACAGAAGAGGCTTAAGTTGATTCAGGAAATCCGCAAGAGTGGGAGCCAGTACAGCTCGTTTACGGGTGCCCAGCGTTTCTTTGATCACTTCACCCGACAGATTACAGACTGAAATGACATCCAGTTCTGACTCCTGAGTGGCGATAAACAGTGTCGGAGACAGCTTCAAACGTTTTTGCGTGACCAGATGACCGATCAGGTTTTCCTGAACACGCCTGAAGTCATCGGCGCTCCAGGTTTGCAGTAACGTCAGCGTTTCATCCGCGTACTGTGCGGGCATATCCCCGGCAAACTGCGCGGTATAAAATGCATGCAACGCTGGTTGTATCACAATATCAAAGGCACGTTCAACCGCGCTGATATTCTGTTCACCTTCAAAGGGCTGCGGCTGCCAGTAAACGGCATCACTGGTGGTTGAAATAATGCAGGGAGAAGGCACGCCATACAGCTCTTCGCTCATTGGCCAACTATCGTGTTTTTCATGCCATGCGTCACAGTAACGCGTCGTAAAGGCCTTCAGGGCCAGAACTGTCTGTTCGTCCACCGGTTTCTCTCTTCATAAAAGCCAGGATACACTGGGCAGATAGTGTATCTGGTTTATGACGGTGAAACATGTCTTCTTATGAAAACCATCAGGCACTCGACGGCCTGACGCTCGGTAAATCAACGGATTACCGGGATAATTACGATCCCAGTTTGCTACAGGGCGTTCCCCGCAGTCTGAATCGTGACCCGCTGGGGTTAAAGGCAGACAATCTGCCGTTTCACGGTGCCGATATCTGGACGCTGTATGAACTGTCGTGGCTGAATGCCAAAGGGTTGCCTCAGGTGGCCGTCGGTCATGTGGAACTGGATTACACCAGCCTCAATCTCATTGAATCCAAAAGCTTTAAGCTGTATCTGAACAGCTTTAACCAGACGCGATTTGATTCCTGGGAAGCCGTACAAAAGACGCTGGAAAGCGATCTGCGCGCCTGCGCACAAGGTGAGGTTACCGTCGCATTGTACCGCCTCGACGAACTGGAAGGACAACCCATTGCCCATTTTCACGGCACCTGTATTGATGAGCAGCCGATAGAGATCGACAACTATCAGTTCACCACCGATTATCTGCAGCACGCCGCCAGTGGTGAAAAAGTGATAGAAGAAACGCTGGTGAGCCATCTGTTGAAATCAAACTGCCTGATCACCCATCAGCCAGACTGGGGCTCCATACAAATTCAGTATCGTGGGCGTAAAATCGATCGCGAAAAGCTGCTCCGTTATCTGGTCTCTTTCCGCCATCACAACGAGTTTCACGAGCAGTGCGTCGAACGCATCTTCAATGATCTGCTGCGCTTCTGCCAGCCGGAAAAACTGAGCGTTTATGCGCGCTACACGCGACGGGGTGGACTCGATATTAACCCGTGGCGTAGTAATACCGATTTTGTGCCGGCAACCGGCAGATTGGTTCGTCAGTAAATTATTTCACAATTTTGCGCGTCGGATTCCACGCGCAAGGTTGTGAAAGATCATAAGCCAGCGCTATTGTAATCAACAGGGAATGACCTTTTGCGTCCCGTAAGGAGTTTACTTGATTACACATATTAGCCCCCTGGGCTCAATGGACATGCTGTCGCAACTGGAAGTCGATATGCTTAAACGCACGGCCAGCAGCGACCTGTATCAACTGTTTCGTAACTGTTCGCTTGCCGTTTTAAACTCCGGCAGTCTGACCGACAACAGCAAAGAGTTGTTGTCCCGCTTTGAAAGTTTCGACATTAACGTGCTGCGCCGCGAACGTGGCGTGAAGCTGGAGCTTATCAACCCACCTGAAGACGCCTTTGTCGACGGTCGGATCATTCGTGCGCTCCAGGCCAACCTGTTCGCCGTGCTGCGCGACATCCTCTTTGTAAACGGTCAGATTCATAACGCGGGTCGTTTCCAGCATCTGAATCTTGAAAGCTCAGTGCATATCACCAACCTGGTGTTCTCCATTTTGCGTAACGCCAGAGCGCTACACGTTGGCGAAGCGCCGAACATGGTGGTCTGCTGGGGCGGTCACTCGATCAATGAAAATGAGTACCTGTACGCCCGGCGCGTCGGAACGCAGTTGGGTCTTCGCGAGCTGAATATCTGTACCGGCTGTGGACCAGGTGCTATGGAAGCGCCAATGAAAGGCGCCGCGGTAGGCCACGCCCAGCAGCGTTACAAAGACAGTCGTTTTATTGGGATGACGGAACCGTCAATCATCGCCGCTGAACCCCCTAACCCGCTGGTTAACGAACTGATCATCATGCCGGACATTGAAAAGCGTCTGGAAGCCTTCGTGCGTATCGCCCACGGTATCATCATTTTCCCGGGTGGCGTGGGAACGGCGGAAGAGCTGTTGTATTTGCTGGGGATCCTGATGAACCCGGCGAACAAAGATCAGGTTCTGCCGCTGATCCTGACCGGCCCGAAAGAGAGTGCAGATTATTTCCGCGTGCTGGATGAGTTCATCGTCCATACGCTGGGAGAAGCCGCACGCAAACACTATCGCATTATCATTGACGACGCCGCAGAAGTCGCGCGCCTGATGAAAAAAGCGATGCCGCTGGTGAAAGAGAACCGTCGTGATACCGGTGATGCCTACAGCTTTAACTGGTCGATTCGTATTGCGCCGGATCTCCAGATGCCGTTCGAACCTTCTCACGAAAACATGGCGAACCTGAAACTTTACCCGGACCAACCCGTTGAAGTGCTGGCGGCAGACCTGCGTCGTGCCTTCTCCGGCATTGTGGCGGGTAATGTGAAGGAAGTCGGTATCCGCGCCATTGAACAGTTCGGGCCATATAAGATCCACGGCGACAGCGAAATGATGCGGCGGATGGACGATCTCCTGCAGGGTTTTGTTGCGCAGCATCGTATGAAGCTCCCCGGCAGCGCCTACATTCCTTGCTACGAAATTTGCGCCTGACGCACAAAGCACATCGCACACCGGGAGCGGTTGATTACCCTCCCGGTTTTTTTATGGATTCCAATGAGATAGTTGAAGAGGATAATAAAGGCCACTAATACATCATACAAAAAGTGTGACCACGCAAACGATTACCTGCCTGGTACAACCGTGTTTTATGAGTCTAAATTTCTGTTAGTCGCCATAAACCACTAAAAAGAGCGCTTTTTATGGTTCAACCTCCGAAAGTTCCTGAGATTCCTTTCTGACCATATGTCGTTAATGTTAGCCTTCGCGCACGTAAATTCGCTTTGATGATTTTTTAACAGATTAATGATCCAGGATTATCCACATTAGAAGTGGATTATTGCATTTGAGATCCCGATCACTGATAGATTCATTAGTAAAATGTATCTTTCCGCCCGCAAAATATTACGGTTAAAAATTATATAAAAATCGTCATTGCAAGAATTTCGTTTTATGGTCAGGAACTTTTTCCTGATTTTTAGCTTCCTCCAGGAGAACCAGATGGAAACCACTCAAACCAGCACTATTGCTTCGGTTGATTCACGAAGCGCATGGCGCAAGACAGACACCATGTGGATGCTGGGCCTTTACGGCACGGCTATCGGTGCGGGCGTACTGTTCCTGCCAATCAACGCAGGCGTCGGCGGAATGATTCCGCTGATCATCATGGCCATTATCGCTTTCCCAATGACCTTCTTCGCACACCGCGGTCTGACCCGTTTTGTGCTGTCCGGTAAAAATCCGGGCGAAGACATCACTGAAGTGGTTGAAGAGCACTTTGGTATCGGCGCAGGTAAGTTGATTACTCTGCTCTACTTCTTCGCGATTTACCCGATTCTGTTGGTTTATAGCGTGGCAATCACCAACACGGTTGAAAGCTTCCTGACTCACCAGTTAGCCATCAATCCACCGCCGCGCGCGATTCTGTCCCTGATTCTGATCGTCGGTATGATGACCATCGTTCGCTTTGGCGAGCAGATGATCGTGAAGGCGATGAGTATTCTGGTTTTCCCGTTTGTTGCCGCGCTGATGCTGCTGGCGCTGTACCTGATCCCACAGTGGAGCGGTGCCGCGCTGGAAACCCTGTCCTTTGACTCTGCTGCCGCTACGGGTGACGGCCTGTGGATGACGCTGTGGCTGGCAATTCCGGTGATGGTATTCTCGTTCAACCACTCCCCGATCATCTCTTCCTTCGCCGTTGCGAAGCGTGAAGAGTACGGCGACGCCGCTGAGAAAAAATGCTCGAAGATTCTGGCATTCGCGCACATCATGATGGTATTGACCGTGATGTTCTTCGTCTTCAGTTGCGTACTGAGCCTGACGCCGGCGGATCTGGCGGCAGCTAAAGAACAGAACATCTCGATTCTGTCTTACCTGGCAAACCACTTTAACGCGCCGATCATCGCCTGGATGGCTCCGATCATCGCGATGATTGCCATCACCAAATCCTTCCTCGGCCACTATCTGGGCGCTCGCGAAGGCTTCAACGGGATGGTGATCAAGTCTCTGCGCGGCAAAGGCAAAAGCATCGAAATCAACAAGCTGAACCGCATCACGGCGCTGTTCATGCTGGTAACGACCTGGATTGTGGCAACCCTGAACCCAAGCATCCTCGGTATGATCGAAACCCTGGGTGGTCCAATCATCGCGATGATTCTGTTCCTGATGCCGATGTACGCTATCCACAAAGTACCGGCAATGCGTAAGTACAGCGGCCACATCAGCAACGTGTTCGTTGTTGTGATGGGTCTGATTGCTATCTCCGCAATTTTCTACTCTCTGTTCAGCTAAGTTTTATAGCGCCGCTTTCGGGCGGCGCTTCCTCCCTGATATAACCGCAATGGATGCCCTATGATTAGCGTATTCGATATTTTCAAAATCGGCATTGGCCCTTCCAGTTCACACACCGTTGGACCAATGAAAGCAGGCAAACAATTCACGGACGATCTGATTGCACGCACTATTCTGACCGATGTCACCCGTGTCGTGGTGGATGTGTATGGCTCCCTGTCGCTGACGGGTAAAGGCCACCACACCGATATCGCGATTATCATGGGCCTGGCAGGGAATCTGCCGGACACCGTCGACATCGATGCCATCCCGGGTTTCATCCAGGATGTGAACACCCACGGACGCCTGCTGCTGGCAAACGGTCAGCATGAGGTCGAGTTCCCGGTGGATAAATGCATGAATTTCCATGCAGATAACCTGTCTCTGCACGAGAACGGGATGCGCATTACCGCGCTGGCCGGCGATAACGTCCTCTACAGCCAGACTTACTACTCCATTGGCGGTGGTTTCATCGTTGATGAAGAACACTTCGGCTTACCGAACAGTGCGCCGGTAAACGTACCGTATCCGTACAAATCCGCCGCCGATCTGCAAAGACACTGCCAGGAAACCGGGCTTTCCCTCTCCGGCCTGATGATGCAAAACGAACTGGCGCTGCACAGCAAAGAAGAGCTGGAACAGCACTTTGCCAACGTCTGGGACGTGATGCGCAGCGGCATTGAGCGCGGTATCACCACCGAAGGCGTGCTGCCAGGTAAACTGCGCGTGCCCCGCCGTGCGGCAGCGCTGCGCCGTATGCTGGTCAGCAGCGATAAAACCACGACCGATCCGATGGCGGTGGTTGACTGGATCAACATGTTCGCACTGGCGGTGAACGAAGAGAACGCCGCGGGCGGCCGTGTGGTCACCGCTCCGACTAACGGCGCATGTGGTATCGTTCCGGCGGTGCTGGCTTACTACGACAAATTCATCCGCGAAGTGAACGCAAACTCACTGGCACGCTACATGCTGGTCGCCAGTGCGATTGGTTCTCTGTACAAAATGAACGCTTCGATTTCTGGTGCGGAAGTGGGCTGTCAGGGTGAAGTCGGCGTGGCCTGTTCCATGGCAGCGGCGGGTCTGGCGGAACTGCTGGGCGGCAGTCCGACACAGGTTTGTATTGCCGCGGAAATCGGCATGGAGCACAACCTGGGGCTCACCTGCGACCCGGTTGCAGGACAGGTTCAGGTGCCCTGCATCGAGCGTAACGCCATCGCTTCGGTAAAAGCGGTCAATGCCGCACGTATGGCGCTGCGTCGCACCAGCGAACCGCGAGTCTGCCTCGATAAAGTGATCGAAACCATGTACGAAACCGGTAAAGACATGAACGCCAAGTACCGCGAAACTTCTCGCGGCGGTCTGGCGATGAAGATTGTCACCTGCGATTAATCGAACTTATTGCCCGGTGGCGCTTCGCTTACCGGGCCTACCCTCCTGTCGCCATGAATGTTACCCTAGCCGCGGGTTTGTAAGGGAGAACTCCGTGGCTGTCCATCTGCTTATTGTCGACGCGCTCAATCTCATTCGCCGTATCCACGCCGTTCAGGGCTCTCCCTGCGTGGAGACCTGCCAGCACGCGCTTGATCAGCTCATCGTTCACAGCCAACCCACTCACGCCGTGGCGGTGTTTGACGACGAAGCGCGTAACAGTGGCTGGCGCCATCAGCGTCTTCCGGACTATAAAGCGGGGCGTCCCCCCATGCCTGACGAACTGCACACTGAAATGCCCGCTCTGCGCGCGGCCTTTGAGCAGCGCGGCGTCGCATGCTGGGTCTCCAGCGGAAATGAAGCTGACGATCTGGCAGCAACGCTTGCGGTGAAAGTCACACTGGCGGGCCATCAGGCCACGATTGTCTCCACCGACAAAGGCTATTGCCAGCTCCTTTCCCCCACCTTACGCATTCGCGATTACTTTCAGAAACGCTGGCTGGATGCGCCGTTCATTGAAAAAGAGTTTGGCGTACAGCCAGAGCAGTTACCAGACTACTGGGGACTGGCAGGGATCAGCAGTTCAAAAGTGCCCGGCGTCGCCGGTATTGGCCCAAAAAGCGCCACGCAACTGCTGTTACAGTTCCAGACGCTTGAAGGTATCTATGCCCATCTGGATGAGGTGCCGGAAAAGTGGCGTAAAAAACTGGAAACCCACAAAGAGATGGCATTCTTATGCCGTGATATTGCGCGTCTGCAAACAGATTTGCATATCGACGGCAACCTGCAGCAATTGCGGCTGACACGATAAAAATGGCGACCCGAAGCCGCCATTTTACGCATCATCACCAGGCGGTGTGATACAACTCGACGATCTCGGCGATACTGGCTTCACGCGGGTTGCCCCCGGTACAAACGTCGTCAAACGCCGCCTGCGCCAGTGCCGGAATATCCTCTTTACGTACACCGACATCACGCAGGTGTAGCGGAATACCCACATCACGGTTAAGCGCAAATACTGCCTCTACCGCGGCGTCACGCACTTGCGCCAGGCTTAGTGTTTCCACCTTCACGCCCATCGCCCGGGCAATGTCACGGAACTTCTCGCCCGTGTATTCGGCGTTATAGCGCATGATATGCGGCAACAGAATGGCGTTAGCCACACCGTGGGGAGTGTTGTAAAACGCCCCCAATGGGTGTGCCATACCATGAACCAGACCGAGTCCTACATTGGAGAAGCCCATTCCGGCAACATACTGTCCGAGCGCCATCGCTTCTCCAGCATCACGTTCACCAGCCACGGAACCGCGTAGTGCGCCGGCAATGATCTCGATCGCCTTGATATGCAATGCATCCGTCAGCGCCCATGCGCCACGGGTGATATAGCCTTCAATGGCGTGCGTCAGCGCATCCACGCCCGTCGCCGCTTTTAACGCAGGGGGCATGCCGTCCATCATATCCGCATCAATAAACGCCACCTGCGGAATGTCATGGGGATCGACACACACAAATTTGCGGCGTTTTTCCTCATCGGTAATCACATAGTTGATGGTTACTTCCGCCGCCGTTCCCGCCGTGGTTGGAATCGCCATCACCGGCACACTGGCTTTACGGGTAGGAGACAATCCTTCCAGGCTGCGCACATCCGCGAATTCGGGGTTGTTGCTGATAATGCCAATCGCTTTACAGGTATCCTGCGGAGAGCCTCCGCCAATCGCAATGAGGTAATCAGCACCGCTTTGCGCAAATACGCCCAGCCCCTCTTTCACCACAGCGATAGTAGGATTCGGGATCACCCCGTCGTAGATCTCCCAGGCCAGACCCGCCGCATCCATCTTATCCGTCACCTTCGCGACCACGCCGCATTCCAGCAGCGTTTTATCAGTCACAATCAGCGCCTTACGATACCCCCTGCGCTTAACCTCGTCAGTTAATGCCTCTACCGCTCCCCGGCCAAACCACGCCGTTTCGTTCAGAATCATTCTGTTCGCCATCGTCCATCTCCTTTTCGGTTGCGAAATTACTCTTCGATACGTAATCCGTAGGTCTTGAATTTTTCCAGTACGACTGCAATTTCATCATCATCCAGAATTGGCACCGGGTCGGTGATTGCCAGCGTGGTCAGGTACAGTTGCGCCAGCACTTCCACTTCATGCGCCAGCCACAGCGCTTTTTCTAAATTAGCTTCACACGCTATCAGCCCATGATGCTGAAGCAATGTTGCCTTGCGATTTTTGAGGGCTACGGCAACAAATTCTGACAATGCCTGCGTGCCAAACGTGGCATAAGGGGCGCAGGGAATCGAATTTCCCCCTGCGGCGGCAATCATATAATGGATGGCCGGGATAGGTCGGTTGAGGATCGAAACCGCCGTACAATGCACGGCATGATTATGGACGACGGCATGCGCATCCGGGCGCGTCTGGTATGCGGCCATATGAAAACGCCACTCGCTGGAGGGGAGTTTCCCCTGTTCATGTTTTCCATCGGCATCAATGTAAACAATGTGGGATTCAGTGAGTTTCTCGTAAGGAACCCCCGTCGGGGTGATTAACATCCCCCCTTCGAAACGCACGCTTACGTTGCCAGCCGTTCCCTGATTTAACCCCAGCCGGGTCATTTCCAGGCAGGTATCGATGATCTGCCGGGCCAGTGTGTTTCGTTCCATTACTTACCTCTCTCGATGATTCAAAAGCACCAACAGAACAATCCTTATCATTCTGTTGAATTAATCGCGTATTTGTTCACCATCATCATATCGATTACTAAATAAGGAATTTGAAACGTTATATTTTGTGACGCATCTCTATTAATTACGCAAAATCATTCTCTGTTTCGCTCTCTCTTCCCATAAAAAATGACCGCTCTTAATAAGTTTTTTTAAAACGGGCATTTTCCTTCAACGTTGTAACAAATGCCCGTTTTCGTGGTAATAAATTAATTCGGTCATTCAGGCTGTGGGTTTTAAACTTTATTTTCTCAAACGGGCATTGTTTTTTATAAATTAAAGTGACGATAATCACATAAAGTTCTTCTTCATCCCCTAAATGTGACCGCTATCATATTAAACGCCCCTTTTTATTTGAAAATGAATTCATGAGTTCCTTCCAGGTCGCCCCTGAATACGGGTTACAAACAAGAACTCTCCGGATTTTTACGGTCTGGCGGGAAAGACCAACCACACTCTGACGCTTCTGAACCGATGAGGATGCTATGGGAAATACAACAATACAAACGCAGAGCTTTCGTGCTGCGGCCAGCGGGCAAAGTCAGCGCTACATCATTCCGTTCGCCTTACTTTGTTCGCTATTTTTTCTTTGGGCTGTCGCGAATAACCTGAACGACATATTATTACCTCAGTTTCAACAAGCTTTTACGTTAACCAATTTCCAGGCCGGGCTGATTCAGTCAGCTTTTTATTTCGGTTATTTCGTTATTCCCATTCCTGCCGGGATATTAATGAAAAAACTGAGTTACAAAGCAGGGATTATTACCGGGCTATTCTTATATGCTTTTGGCGCGGCGTTATTCTGGCCCGCAGCCGAAATCATGAATTACACCTTATTTTTGATCGGCCTTTTTATTATCGCCGCAGGTTTAGGTTGCCTTGAAACAGCAGCAAACCCCTTCGTGACCGTATTAGGACCAGAGAGCGGCGGGCATTTCCGGCTGAATCTGGCGCAAACATTTAACTCTTTTGGCGCTATTATCGCCGTCGTCTTTGGGCAAAGCCTTATTTTGTCTAACGTGCCGCATCAATCGCAGGATGTGCTCGATAAAATGTCGCCGGAACAACTCAGCGCCTATAAACACAGTCTGGTGTTATCGGTGCAAACGCCTTACATGATAATCGTGGCTATCGTGCTCGTTGTCGCCCTTCTTATCATGTTGACCCGATTCCCGGCCCTGCAGAGTGACGATCACAGTGACACTGAACAAAGTACCTTTTCCGCTTCACTGGCTCGCCTCGTACGCATCCGCCACTGGCGCTGGGCCGTACTGGCACAGTTCTGCTATGTTGGCGCGCAAACGGCCTGCTGGAGCTATCTGATTCGTTACGCAATCGAAGAGATCCCCGGCATGACGCCCGGTTTTGCGGCTAACTATCTGACCGGCACGATGGTGTGCTTCTTTATTGGTCGCTTCTCCGGCACCTGGCTTATCAGTCGCTTCGCACCGCATAAAGTGCTGGCAGCGTATGCCCTGCTCGCCATGCTTTTGTGTCTGATTTCAGCCTTTAGCGGGGGTCATATTGGTCTGCTGGCACTGACGCTGTGCAGCGCGTTTATGTCTATTCAGTATCCGACCATTTTCTCTCTGGGCATCAAAAATCTCGGCCAGGACACGAAGTACGGTTCGTCCTTCATCGTCATGACCATCATTGGTGGCGGCATCGTCACGCCGGTGATGGGTTTCGTCAGCGATGCGGCGGGTAACATCCCCACGGCGGAACTGGTCCCGGCGCTCTGCTTTGCCGTCATCTTTATTTTTGCTCGTTTCCGTTCTCAAACGGCAACAAACTGAACATTTTCCGAATAACGTGAGGAACCTGTAATGAAAAAAATCAGCTTACCGAAGATAGGTATCCGCCCGGTGATTGATGGGCGTCGTATGGGCGTACGCGAGTCGCTGGAAGAGCAGACCATGAATATGGCAAAAGCGACGGCGGCGCTTATCAGCGAGAAACTCCGCCACGCCTGCGGCGCGCAGGTTGAGTGTGTGATTGCCGATAGCTGCATCGCAGGAATGGCGGAATCTGCCGCCTGTGAAGAGAAATTCAGCAGCCAGAACGTGGGCGTGACGATAACGGTCACTCCGTGCTGGTGCTATGGCAGTGAAACCATCGATATGGATCCGATGCGTCCAAAAGCGATCTGGGGCTTCAACGGTACAGAGCGTCCTGGCGCGGTGTATCTGGCGGCGGCACTGGCTGCTCACAGTCAGAAAGGCATTCCGGCGTTCTCCATTTACGGTCATGACGTGCAGGATGCAGATGACACCTCCATTCCAGCCGATGTGGAAGAAAAACTGCTGCGCTTTGCGCGAGCTGGCCTCGCCGTTGCCACCCTGAAAGGTAAAAGCTATCTCTCCGTCGGGGGCGTATCAATGGGGATCGCCGGTTCCATCGTTGACCATAATTTCTTCGAATCCTGGCTGGGTATGAAAGTTCAGGCCGTGGATATGACGGAGCTGCGCCGTCGCATTGACCAGAAAATTTATGACGAAGCCGAGCTGGAAATGGCGCTGGCGTGGGCAGATAAAAACTTCCGTTATGGCGAAGATCAAAACGCCCAACAATATAAGCGCAATGAAGCGCAGAGCCGCGCGGTGCTGAAAGAGAGCCTGCTGATGGCAATGTGTATTCGCGACATGATGCAAGGTAACAAAAAGCTGGCGGAGAAAGGGCTGGTCGAAGAATCCCTCGGTTACAACGCGATTGCGGCAGGTTTCCAGGGTCAACGTCACTGGACCGATCAATACCCCAACGGCGATACCGCAGAAGCGCTACTGAACAGCTCTTTTGACTGGAACGGCGTCCGCGAACCGTTTGTGGTCGCCACCGAAAACGACAGCCTGAACGGTGTTGCGATGCTAATGGGCCATCAGTTAACCGGTACGGCCCAGATCTTCGCCGACGTGCGCACCTACTGGTCGCCACAAGCCGTAGAGCGCGTGACCGGTAAACCGCTTACCGGCCTGGCGGAGCATGGGATCATCCACTTGATCAACTCCGGTTCTGCGGCCCTCGACGGCTCCTGTAAGCAGCGAGACGACAACGGCAAGCCGACCATGAAACCGCACTGGGAAATAACTTCGCAGGAAGCGGATGCCTGTCTGGCGGCGACCGAATGGTGTCCGGCGATTCATGAATACTTTCGTGGGGGCGGTTTCTCTTCCCGCTTCCTGACGGAGGGCGGCGTGCCATTTACCATGACGCGCGTGAATATCATTAAAGGCCTGGGCCCGGTTCTGCAAATCGCCGAGGGCTGGAGCGTGGAATTACCCAAAGCGATGCACGATCAGCTTGATGCCCGCACCAACTCAACCTGGCCGACAACCTGGTTCGCCCCGCGTCTCACCGGCAAAGGTCCGTTCTCCGACGTCTACTCCGTCATGGCGAACTGGGGGGCGAACCACGGCGTGCTGACCATCGGTCACGTTGGCGCTGACTTTATCACCCTGGCATCCATGCTGCGCATTCCCGTGTGCATGCATAACGTGGAAGACGCGAAGATCTACCGTCCTTCCGCCTGGGCTGCGCACGGTATGGATAGCGAAGGCCAGGATTATCGCGCCTGCCAGAACTACGGACCGCTGTACAAACGCTAAGGTCTTTGCCCGGAAGCGCACACTTGCCGGGCTGACAAAATGCACCATTTTCAGGCCGGAGAAGCGTCTCGCTATCCGGCCATGTTCAGGGAGTCATTATGAATCAAGACGTCATCCTGGTCCTCGACTGCGGCGCTACCAACGTCCGGGCGATAGCCGTTGATCGTCAGGGTAACATTGTCGCCCGCGCCGCAACGCCCAATGCCAGCGATATTGCCGTCGAAAATAGCGCCTGGCACCAGTGGTCGCTGGATGCCATTCTTCAACGTTTTGCCGACTGCTGCCAGAGAGTAGCGACGGCGTTATCCACCCGGCAGATCCGCGGTATTACGGTCACCACCTTTGGTGTTGACGGCGCGCTGGTCGATAAACAGGGCCAGTTGCTCTATCCGGTGATCAGCTGGAAATGCCCACGTACCGCAGCGGTCATGGAAAACATCAGCCGAATCATGCGCCCGCAGCAGCTCCAGGCGATTTCGGGCGTCGGCGCTTTCAGCTTCAATACACTGTATAAGCTGGTCTGGCTGAAAGAAAACCACCCACAGTTGCTGGAACAGGCTCACGCCTGGCTGTTCATCTCCTCATTGATCAACCACCGTTTAACCGGTGAATTCACCACCGACATCACGATGGCCGGAACCAGCCAGATGCTGGACATTGCCCAACGCGATTTCAGCGACGACATTTTGCAGGCTGCGGGTTTACCACGCCGTCTTTTTCCTCGTCTGGTCGAGGCCGGTGAGCAGGTTGGTACTCTGCAAGCCGATGCCGCCGCACTGCTGGGGCTTCCCGCCGGAATTCCGGTCATCTCGGCCGGACATGACACGCAGTTTGCTCTGTTTGGCGCAGGCGCCGCGCAGAACGAACCGGTGCTCTCTTCCGGCACGTGGGAGATTCTGATGGTACGCAGCGCTGAGGTGAATACCCCGCTGCTGAGCCACTATGCCGGATCGACCTGCGAACTGGACAGCCACGCCGGACTGTACAACCCCGGTATGCAGTGGCTCGCATCAGGCGTACTCGAATGGGTGCGCAAACTGTTCTGGACAGCAGATACCCCCTGGCAAACGCTGATTGAAGAAGCCCGGGCAATCCCCGCTGGCGCCCAGGGGGTGAAAATGCACTGCGATCTGCTTGCCTGCCAGAACGCGGGTTGGCAAGGCGTGACGCTCAATACCACCCGGGGCCATTTTTATCGCGCGGCCCTGGAAGGCCTGACAGAGCAACTTGCGCGAAATTTGCATACCCTGGAAAAAATCGCCCATTTCCAGGCAAGCGAACTGCTGCTGGTCGGTGGAGGAAGCCGGAATGCGCTCTGGAATCAAATTAAAGCCGATATGCTCGATCTTCCCATTAAGGTGCTGGATGACGCGGAAACCACGGTAGCTGGCGCGGCAATGTACGGCTGGTTTGGCGTGGGCGCGTTTACCACGCCGGAACAGGCCAGATCGCAAGTGAATTACCACTACCGCTATTTTTATCCACACACCGAACCCGAATTCATTGAGGGCGTTTAAAATGCTAAAAACAATTTCACCACTCATTTCCCCGGAACTGCTGAAGACCCTGGCGGAAATGGGGCACGGCGACGAGATCATCTTTTCTGATGCTCACTTCCCTGCGCACAGTCTGGGCCCCCAGGTTATACGCGCCGACGGTTTGTCGGTGAGCGATTTGCTGCGCGCCATCATTCCGCTGTTTGAACTCGACAGCTACGCCCCGCCGCTGGTCATGATGGCGGCGGTCGCTGGCGATTCTCTCGATCCAGGCGTTGAAACACGTTATCGCGAGGCGCTTTCGCAACAGCAACCGTGCCCGGAAATCACGCGCATCGACCGGTACGCGTTTTATGAACGTGCGCAAAAAGCCTTTGCGATCGTTATCACAGGTGAGCGCGCGAAGTACGGGAATATTCTTTTAAAAAAAGGGGTAACGCCGTAACCTCAAGCCGGTACGCCCGTCGGGTGCGGGCGTTTATCGAATGAAGGGACGGGAAAAGATGAAAGCGGCACGCCAGCAAGCGATAGTAGACCTGCTGATGAACCATAACAGCCTGACAACCGACGCGTTGTCCGTTGAGCTTAATGTCAGCAAAGAGACCATTCGCCGCGATCTCAGCGAACTGCAGGCGCAGGGTAAAATCCTGCGTAACCACGGTCGTGCTAAATATATCCATCGGGAAAACCAGGACAGCGGAGATCCCTTTCACATCCGGCTGAAGAGTCATTATGCGCATAAGGCAGATATTGCCCGGGAAGCATTAACCTGGATTGAAGAAGGCATGGTGATTGCGCTGGATGCCAGCTCCACCTGCTGGTATCTGGCGCGCCAACTGCCGGATATCAATATTCACGTTTTCACCAACAGCCATCCCATCTGCCAGGAGCTGGGCAAACGTGAGCAGATCCAGCTCATTAGCTCCGGCGGCCAACTGGAACGTAAATACGGGTGCTATGTTAATCCTTCCCTGATCTCACAGCTCAAATCGCTCGACATCGATCTGTTTATTTTTTCCTGCGAGGGAATCGACAGCAGCGGCGCGCTGTGGGACTCCAATGCCATCAACGCCGGCTTTAAATCTATTTTGCTAAAACGCGCGTCGCAATCGCTGTTACTGATCGACAAAAGCAAATTTAACCGCTCAGGGGAAGCCCGGCTCGGGCATCTGGATGATGTGACGCATATTATTTCAGATGCGTCACAACCGTAGTGGAAAGAGAAAACATGACTGGCCTGAAAACGTCCCCGCTTTCAGGCCAGGGAGAAGAGTGACTACCGCTCGTCGCGACGACCACCCACCGCCGCCCACAGGCGACGCACATGCACCGTCACCTCTTCACGATCGTGGTACAACTGACGCGCCTGAATCTGTGCATTCACACCGTGTTCATCAAGCTGCGCCTGAATATACGCCAGGTTCTGCGAGACCTCTTCATAGCGTTTTTTCATCGGTAATTTGAGGTTGAAAATAGTCTCCCGGCACCAGCCGTTAACCAGCCACTGCGCCATCAGCGCGGCGACCTTCGCCGGTTTCTCGACCATGTCACAAACCATCCACGAAATGTTGTTACGATTCGGGCGATACTTAAAGCCATCTTCACGCAGCCAGGTCACCTGTCCGGTATCCATCAGGCTTTGCGCCATCGGTCCGTTATCGACGGAATACACCCACATGTTGCGTTTGACCAGTTGATATGTCCAGCCGCCGGGACAGGCCCCCAAATCCACTGCGTACATACCGTTCGCCAGGCGTTCATCCCACTCATCTTCCGGAATAAACACGTGCAGGGCTTCTTCCAGTTTCAGCGTTGAACGGCTGGGCGCATCGGCCGGGAACTTCAGGCGCGGAATACCCATATAGTATGGCGAGTTGTTACTGGCGTAAGAGTAGCCGGTATAGCAGCAGCCTGGCGCAATAAAGAAGACATGGACAACCGGGCGCTTCGGCGTTTCATAGTTTGTCAGAATACCTGCATCACGCAGCGCGGCGCGCAGCGGTACGGTGAATTTGCGGCAGAACTTCATCAGCTCTTTGCTTTCGTTGGTATCTGCGACTTCCACGCGCAGATCGCCCCCCTTCTCCACCACGCCCTGCAACATGCCGACAATCGGCGTAATGCGGTCTTCCGGCGGTAAATGCTGGAGTAACTCGCCGACGACAAACCACTGACGGGCAAAAATCAGCGAACTGAAGGGCAGTTCGCTGATGATTTTTTCAGCATCGTCGGCCTGGTAGCATTCATAGATGACATAACCCGCGTTCTCTTTGACGCGCGCAAAACCAAACAGCTCCCGACGCCCTGCCTTATCGGTAATCTCTGCCGCACACTCTTTTTCAAAACCCGGGCGACACAACAACACAACCTTATTCATGAACTACGCTCTTACGCTTTAAACGAATGGCGCCAATTAACATCAGCACCCAACCCGCCAGGAAGCTGACGCCGCCGACAGGGGTAACAAACGCCCACAGGCGCAAATGAGAGAGTGCCAGGCAATACAGGCTGCCGCTAAACAGTACCGTGCCTAACGCCAGGAAGACGCTGCTCCAGTAAAACCAGATGCTGATGCGGCGCTGCATCGCAACCGCCAGCCCAAAAATAGCCAGCGTATGAAACGCCTGGTACTGCAGGCCGGTCTGGATCCAGCCCATTTCATCCACACCGAGGGTTTTGCTCAGGACGTGGGCGCCAAAAGCCCCCAGAGCGACATAGATAAAGCCACTGACAGCGGCAAAAATCAGCATAAATCGGCTGGTCATCGTAATACCCTAAGTAAGTTATTGTTCATAACGAAAGCGGAATTTTTCTTGCTCTGTCGCCGCTTTTGCCAGAATCCACTGACGGAAGGCAGCTATTTTACCCAGTTCTGCCTGACTGTCATGACAAACCAGATAAAAGGCGTTCTTACTGACTAACACATCATTAAACGGACAGACGAGTCGCCCCGCCTCGATTTCTGATTGCGCCATCACGTTGTTCGCCAGCGCAACGCCCTGTCCGTGGATAGCGGCCTGAAGCACCATCGCACTGTGGCTAAAGATAGGCCCCTGCTGCACATTGATGTGATTCAGACCCAGTTGGCGCGTGTAGGTTTGCCAGTCACGACGCGAGGCATCGTGAAGCAACGTATGTTTGGCTAAATCATCTGGTGACTTCAACGGCTTATCACCCGTCAACAGCAGCGGCGAGCACACCGGTAACAGATATTCGGCGTACAATTTTTCAACGCGCAGCCCCGGCCAGTTGCCACGGCCATAAAAAATCGCCACGTCAACATCGTCCGCCAGCTTGTCTTCCTGACGGTCGACAGCCTGGATCCGGACGTCAATTCCCGGATAAGCTGAATTAAAGCTTGAGAGCCTCGGCACTAACCATTGAATGGCAAAACTGGGCAATAAACTGACCGTCAGCGCCCCTTTCGCACTCCGCGCCTGAAGTTTACGCGTCGCATCGGTTAATTGCGAAAAAATCTCTTTGATGTCGAGAAAGTAGCTTTGGCCTTCTTCGGTAAGAAGAAGAGAACGGTTGCGTCGACGGAACAGTTTAAGCCCCAGAAAATCCTCAAGTGACTTGATTTGGTGACTTACTGCGGCCTGCGTCACAAAAAGCTCTTCTGCTGCGCGAGTGAAGCTTAAGTGCCGTGCGGCGGCATCAAAAACACGTAATGCGTTCAGGGGGGGAAGTCGTTTTGACATGGCTTTTAGACTTTGATGATAAAAGAATTTAACAATTAAGCTACACTATGTAACCTATTAGTTTTTTTAATCTGAGCCATTATAATTTGTCCATTGAGGAACTACCAGCAAATACCTATAGTGGCGGCACTTCCTGAGCCGGAACGAAAAGTTTTATCGGAATGCGTGTTCTGGTGGGCTTTTGGCTTACGGTTGTGATGTTGTGTTGTTGTGTTTGCAATTGGTCTGCGATTCAGACCACGGTAGCGAGGCTACCCTTTTTCACTTCCTGTACATTTACCCTGTCTGTCCATAGTGATTAATGTAGCACCGCCAACTTGCGGTGCTTTTTTTTGCCCGACAGCGACCGGTTATTTTTCCAGTTCGACCATCTCTTTGACATCAGTACGGTTAATCTGCTGTTTGTTGCCGTTAGCGTCCTTGTACGAAATCATCCCGGTCTCATCATCAGTTTTCGGCTTCCCGTCAGAGACGATGCTCCGTCCATCATTGGTGTGCATCACATAGTTCGAACCGGAACAGGCGCTCAGGGCAAAAGTCAGCATACATGCAGAGATAATTGCGGCAGTCTTTTTCATCTTCTTCTCCTTAAAGCTGTTTATGCTATTAAAAACGGACTTCGTAACAGGCAGAAAGATTTGCCTAACATTATTCAGCATAAGACACTGGTCTGATTTCGCCAGAATATCGAGGATATCCAGAGGATTCCTGGCGTTAAGCAAACCTTGAATCAACGCCAGAATTGCGCCACGATCGGCTGACTGAAGTGAGGAAAATCATGAACGCTTTCAATCCCGCGCAGTTTCGCGCGCAATTTCCTGCATTAGCCGATGCGGGCGTCTATCTTGATAGCGCCGCGACGGCCCTCAAACCACAGGCCGTGATTGAGGCGACCCAACAGTACTATAGCCTGAGCGCCGGCAACGTTCACCGTAGCCAGTTCGCGCAAGCTCAGCGCCTGACGGCTCGTTATGAAGCCGCCAGGGAGAAAGTGGCCCGCCTGTTGAATACGCCAGACGACAAAACCATCGTCTGGACGCGTGGCGCCACAGAGGCCATCAATATGGTGGCGCAAAGTTACGCCCGCCCTCGCCTGCAACCCGGTGATGAGATTATCGTCAGCGTCGCGGAACATCACGCCAACCTCGTGCCGTGGCTGATGGTCGCGGAGCAGACCGGCGCAAAAGTGGTCAAACTGCCGCTTAACGCCCAACATCTGCCGGATGTTGAACGCTTACCGGAATTCATCACTCCGCGCAGTAAAATCCTCGCCCTGGGACAAATGTCGAACGTTACTGGCGGCTGTCCGGACTTAGCCCGTGCCATAACGCTCGCCCATGCGGCAGATATGGTCGTGATGGTGGATGGCGCGCAGGGCGTGGTCCATTTCCCGGCAGACGTTCAGACACTCGACATCGATTTTTACGCCTTTTCCGGGCATAAACTGTACGGTCCTACGGGGATCGGCGTGCTGTATGGCAAGCCAGAATTACTGGAAGCCATGTCTCCCTGGCTTGGCGGCGGAAAGATGATCAACGAGGTCAGTTTCGCAGGGTTCACGACGCAGGCGGCACCGTGGAAACTGGAAGCCGGAACACCCAACGTCGCAGGTGTGATCGGCATGAGTACCGCGCTGGAGTGGCTGGCCGACGTAGATATCATCCAGGCAGAAAGCTGGAGTCGCGGTCTGGCAACGCTGGCGGAAGACGCGCTGGCGCAGCGACCGGGATTCCGTTCGTTTCGCTGTCAGGACGCCAGTCTGCTGGCCTTTGATTTTGCCGGAGTGCATCACAGCGATATGGTGACACTGCTTGCAGAGTATGGCATTGCGCTACGCGCCGGACAGCACTGCGCGCAGCCGCTGCTGGCGGAACTTGGCGTAGCGGGTACGCTACGCGCCTCATTTGCGCCCTATAATACCAAAGGCGATGTGGATGCGCTGGTCAACGCCGTTGATCGCGCGCTGGAAATACTGGTGGATTAATGACAAGTCCAATACCTGCCGGACACCCGTTCGGCACAACCATAACCGAAGAAACCTTACGCGATATGTTTCTCCCGCTGACCCAATGGGAAGATAAATATCGTCAACTGATCCTGCTCGGAAAACAACTGCCGGCACTGCCGGAAGCGTTTAAAGCGCAAGCCAGTGAGATTGCTGGCTGCGAAAACCGCGTCTGGCTGGGGTATACATTATCTGAAAAAGGCACGCTGCATTTTTTCGGTGACAGTGAGGGGCGCATCGTGCGTGGGCTACTGGCTGTACTGTTGACTGCCGTGGAAGGCAAAACGGCGGCGGAACTGCTGGCCCACTCGCCGTTGGCACTGTTCGATGAACTGGGGTTACGCACCCAGCTTAGTGCCTCGCGCAGCCAGGGGCTGACGGCGCTGAATGAGGCAATTATTAAGGCGGCTCATACCGCTGGCCCCTGACGTGCCGCTTTTGCCATCATCTTTTTCAACGCATGAGAGACCGCCACAAAACCGAACGTGGCGGTGACCATGGTTGCCGCGCCGAAACCCGACGCACAGTCCATCCGTTTAGGGCCTTCTGCCGTCGCTTTCATGGCGCACACGCTACCGTCAGACTGTGGGTAAACCAGCGCTTCCGTTGAGAACACACAGTCCACTCCCAGTTTTCCTTTGCTGTTTTTCACCACGCCAAAATCGCTTTTCAGCCGTTCGCGCAGTTTTGCCGCCAGCGGATCCTGAATGGTTTTGGCGAGATCGACGACCTGAATCTGGGTGGGGTCTACCTGTCCGCCAGCGCCGCCCGTGGTAACCAACGGGATCTTATTGCGGCGACAATACGCAATCAACGCCGCCTTTGGGCGCACGCTGTCAATTGCGTCAATGACGTAGCTAAAACCTGCGCTCATATACTCGGCAACGTTATCCGGCGTCACAAAGTCATCCACCACGGTCACCCGGCAGTCGGGGTTAATTTGGCGAATACGTTCGGCCATCACTTCCGCTTTCGCCAGACCGACATTGTCGCGCAGGGCATGAATCTGGCGGTTGGTGTTGGTCACGCAGACATCATCCATATCGATAAGCGTGATCGCGCCGATACCGGTTCGCGCCAGCGCTTCCGCAGCCCAGGAGCCGACGCCGCCGATGCCGACCACGCAGATATGCGCATTGGCAAACAATTGCAATGATTTCTCACCATACAGACGCGCGGTGCCGCCAAAACGCTGACGCCAGGCATCATTTATTACAACAGCCATACCACCTCAGAAATAAAAAGGGCAATTCGAACGCAGGTCGGATAAGGCGTTTACGCCGCCATCCGGCACGGGTATCAAGATGCTATTGCCTGATGGCGCTACGCTTATCAGGCCTACAACGCAATTCGAACGCAGGTCGGATAAGGCGTTTTCGCCGCCATCCGGCAACTAGCCGCTAAACACGTTACCCGCGCCTGGCGCACTCTTCAGGACCCATACGCGGCCATAGTGATTATACCAGCCCGCACGGTGCCCGGCATCCGGACCAATTCCCTGGTAAATATCAAAGTGCTGGCCTTTAATGGCCCCGCCAACGTCCAGAGCCACCATCAGACGCAGCTCGTACTGGCCGTTAAACTTACCGTTGTTATCCAGTTGCGGTACTTCTGCGAGTAAGGTGGTGCCCGCCGGGATAATACTGCGATCGGATGCCACGGACGCGCGGCCAATCAATGGAACCGCGCTGGCGCCTTTAACCGGGGCAAAAGACTGCGGTTTAAAGAAGACAAAGGAGGGATTCTGTTCCAGCAGTTCACGCACTTCCGCTTCACTGTGCGTTTCACCCCAGTGGCGAATCGCCTGCATCGACATATCCTCTTTCTTCACTTCGCCACGATCAATAAGCACCTTGCCAATACTGCGATACGCGTGGCCGTTTTTTCCGCCATAGCTAAAGAAGTTCAAAGGGGAGCCGTCGCCAAAGTCGATGTAGCCACTGCCCTGCACATCCATAATGAAGTTATCCATCAGGGAGTTACTGTAAGCCAGAATATAGCTATCACTCAGTGCGCCGGAATAGATCTCCGCGCGAGACGGCAGCCGTCCCCGCTTTGGCGGCATGCGATAGATAGGATACTGAAACTCGCCCTGTCGGGTATGGCGCGCCTGAATCACCGGGGTGTAGTAACCGGTAAACTGCACGTTGCCGTAGTTATCCGCGCCTTCCATCTGCCAGGCATCAAGGCCGAACTGACGCATCGTGCGCGTGTCACCGCCAGAGCGCAGCCAATCCTGGACGGCGTTATAGACGCTACTCTGATTGCTATACAAACGTGGAGAAGCACTACGAATCTGATTAACCTGCTCGGCAAAATCGCCCGCGTTGATCGGTGCGCCAACGGCATCCGGCTGGTTCACCAGTGAGAAAGGCTGGGTAAACTTCCCGTCTTTATACTGCTGTCCGCGATCGGTAGGTTTGGAACTACAGGCTGCGAGCATTGCCGCCACCGCGCCCATGAGAAGGTAACTGACCCAACGTCCTTTCATTGTTCTCTTCTTTTAGCTGAAAATTATGCGCAATGAAGATAACAAACCCCGCCCCCTAATGAAACGAGCACAAATGCCCCTTCGCAAATTTTGCACAATAATTAAACTGAAATGCCTTGTTTTTGTTCATTTTCATGCCAAAACCGTGATCGAGGTGAAAAAAGGGTTGCATGAAAATGTTAGCAGAGTATAGTGCGCATCCACGGACGCGGGGTGGAGCAGCCTGGTAGCTCGTCGGGCTCATAACCCGAAGGTCGTCGGT
>OKVW01000210.1_pt1 | contig 38685 bp, 33 predicted proteins | sample 1606991 | NCBI WGS metagenome assembly OKVW01 (sample SAMN03281021, study PRJEB24777) | human gut metagenome | isolation source: fecal sample PR177 from 1 month old male Malay infant, vaginal delivered... | reverse complement strand
TGAATTGTATAACATCAAAACCACTGGCTTTTTCAAAGGTTTATGCCATATTTAATTTTATTCATGAAACAACCCTAGTTATCAACTGATCATAATAAGGAGCTGTTGCCAAAGCAGATATTTTTATCTGCAAAAGCAACAGCTCCTTATCTATGTCTGGAATAAAAGAGAAGAAGAGGAGCAGACAATCCTATGATTTACAGACTTCACATTTGGAGGACCTTAAGCTATAATAAGCGTAAGTACTGCAGTTTTAGTATCTGTATAGACGATACCAAAGAGATGAATAGGAGGGGAAGAGTAGGATATGAATATTATAATTATTGATGATGAACGCCTGGCTCTTGAGAGTCTGGCAGAGTTAATCGATTGGGAAACACATGGATATCACCTGGCAGGTTGTCTTAAAAATGGGTCTGAAGCACTTCGTATGATGAAAACTCTAAATCCGGACATTGTTATTACGGACATCCGCATGCCTGTTATGGATGGTATAGACTTGAGCCGGGAGCTGCAAAAGGATTATCCTCATGTAAAAGTCGTTCTGCTGACCGCCTATAAAGACTTCGAGTATGCACAGCAAGCTTTGCGCTATGGGGTTACCGAATATCTATTAAAGAATCAGATCAGTGAAGAAAAGCTTTTGGAGCTTTTGGAACGCCTTTCGGGAGATATCAGGAAAAACAGGCAGATCAATAAGGTGATTCAGCATCATTATTATCATGATCTGATGGTGGATATTTCACCTCTGGATGAACTGAAACCCATTGAGAAGAGGGAAGGGGCATTGCAGGTACTGGTCAAAATAAAAGAGCCATATCTATTGAGTGAACTGGTATCCTACCAGATGCCGGAGATACGTTTGAATAAATCAATGTTGGAAGAAGCCACTGCCGGTGTGGGAAAGATGAAGCTACAGCAGCTGTTTGGTTTTGGACAACAATGCTGGGGACTGCTGTTTTCCACCGGACTGCCTGGTGGACAGGTTCCGGGGCAAACTTTACTGGAAGAACTTTATGGACGATTAAAAGAATATTTTGGGCAGTTAACTCATTTTGATATTGCTGTTCTGTACGTCAGGGGAGCGGGGACCCCGGAAAGTATGAAGGAGTCTTACCGGAGTATGCTAAATGACATGAAATACAGTATTTTCTTTCAAAATGCGCTGCCTTATAACTGGAGCAGTTTACAAAAATATTATGAGGATGTGGAAAGCAATCATGGATTTGTTCAAGCTGAAATCGCCAAAGCAAAAGCAGCCATTCAAAGCGGGGACTATCAGGGCATGAATCTGATCTTTGACCAGCTGAATACATGTTTTAGCAATCCACGTTACAATTTAGGGAGTTTTCGATATGTGTTTCGCAAGATGATTGACTTGCTGGATGCCATCCGTGCCAACAATAATCTGAGTTCTCTGATGCAATATATTGCATTGCACCAGGAGGAACTGGAGCGTATTGATACCGTATGGGAGATCTGGAACTGGATTGTCAGTGAATTTAACAAAATTGGAATACAGATAGGATCCAATCCGGGAAAAACCAGAGACAAAAAGGTTCTCCACGCGCTGGACTATATTCACAAAAATTATATGAAAAAGATTACGGTAAAAAGTGTTGCGGAAAGCGTGGATTTAAGTGAAGTATATTTTGGCAACCTTTTTAAGAAAGAAACGGGATATACCTTTTTGGAGTACTTAACCATGCATCGTATGGAAGTTGCTAAATATCTGATTGGAGAAGGAAAGTTTAAGGTCTATGAGATTGCGGAGATGACCGGGTATACCTCACCCCAGTACTTTAGCCAGATCTTCCAGAAATCAACGGGTTATATGCCCTATGAGTATAGCCGCCGAGGTGAGTATCATGAAAATTAGTACGAAGATTTCTTTCTATATTGTTATCATAACAGTTTTGATCAGCGCCGCCAGCGGAACGATGATTTACCGATATTTTTCGGACATGATTGTTACACAGCTGAAGCTGGATAATGAAGCAAAGCTGGATCTGGTTGTCCGGGATTTGAATCGGATTTATGAAGAAGCAGAAAAATACGGGCAGTATGTCTCGGTTAATAAAGAAGTGCAAAAGTATCTTCTGGAGGATGAGAATCCATCGGTGTATGAATTATTTTCAGAGCGCAGCAAGATCCGGCAGAGCTGCAATGAGCTGGTTTTCTTGTCGGAGCATATTAACAGTATTGGTATTATCAAGAGTGAAGATGATATTATCTGGACCTATTTTCCGTTTGACGATGCCTACAGCACCCAGGATCAAAAGGAATGGTATCAAACTTATATTCATGGAGGCACCGGCAAAGGCGTATTTAGTAAACCCTATTCCTTCCGGGGGACATACAGAACTAACACTTTGATAAGTGTGTCATTTCCCTGCCGCTATGTGGAACGGGCAGGACAGGAACTTGGCACGATTGTCATTGATATAAACTGGAGCACCATCGATCAGGTCATTCGCCGCAACCAGGGTACTTTTGATGCCTTGATTTATACGAACGGAGATAATTTGATTAATGCAGGGGACCAGGATTTAATAGATCAGAATGAAAATAAAGAGGATGAACCTTTGATTTGCCGCAGTGATGATCTGAAGATCGGGGGCAGTCTGACTGCCATTCTGGATTACTCCTATCTGGCTGATTCTGTAAGGCCCCGGGCCATAATGCTTTTCCTTGTCCTTGGAATTATGGTTGCTCTCATTATTGGAATACTGATTCGGGTCATGTTAAATATTACGAAGCCGGTTGCCATTCTGTCCGCAGCGATGAAGAAAGTAGGAGAGGGAGACTTGCAAACACATGCCGAGATCGCTACCCATGATGAATTTGAATACCTGGGCAGAGGCTTTAACAATATGGTAGATCAGATAGACCGGCAGGTGCAGGAGACTTTGCAGCATGAAAAGGATAAACATAAGCTGGAGCAGGAGGTGCTGATTGCCCAGATAAATCCGCATTTTATTTACAATACCTTAAATACCATTATCCACCTGGCACGAAAAGAACGAAATGGTGATATTATTACCCTTACCAATTCTTTTATTGAATTGCTGCAGGATGGAATTCATCTTTCAAAGAATAAGATCTTTTCAAGTATTGAGCAGGAATTACGTATCATCCAGAACTATATGTGCATTCAGAATTACCGATATAAAGACTTATTTCTGCTGTCAGTCAGTTGTTCCGATAAACTAATGGAGGAATTGATTCCGGCATCCATCATTCAGCCATTAATTGAAAATGCGCTATTTCATGGCATTGCCCCTCTTGGCTTGCCGGGAAGGATCTGGCTGATTCTGGAGGAGATGGAACTTATCGGTGAAAGTGGGCTGAAAATTTCTGTGATGGATGAAGGGATTGGTATTAAACAGGAACAGGTAGCGCAGATTTTATCCCATGAGCCGCCAAAGCAGAGGGAACGCAATCACGTAGGCCTGTACAATGTAGTAAAACGCCTTGAGTTATTGTATGGAACGGATTACAGGTTACAGATTACACAGCGTGAGGGCGGCGGTACCGTAGTTGAGATTGTCATTCCTTTGAGAGAAAAAATAGAATAAAAATAAAGAAAATTTTATGGATCTATGATAAAAAGTGGTTTTACGAACAGAAAAGTGGGATTAGCTGCTACCATCCTTTTTATAAAAATGATAAAATGATGCAAATATAAAAAGGAAAAGGTGAAAAAAATGGAACAAAGAAAAAGAGTTGTAATTGATACCGATATTGGAGATGATGTGGATGATGCGCTGGCTATTGCTATGGCGATTAAGTCCCGGAAACTTCAGGTGGCAGGTATTACCACTATGGGGAAATATGCAAGTAATAGGGCAGTGTTAGCCCAAAAGGTACTTGAGGTATGTGATGCAGCTTTCATTCCTGTCTATGCAGGGATCGAAACACCCATAGTAAAACACATGGAAGAAAATGAAGATGAGCTTCCCTGCCTGTGCGGGAAGCTGGACAGTGATTATGTAAAAAGCGAAATGCACGCAGTTAACTTCCTGGTTCAGACTCTGCAGGAGCACCCGGATACAACGATCCTGGCATTGGGACCGCTGATGAATCTGGCAGCTGCAGCATTAATTGCTCCGGAAGTGATGAAAGGTACCAACATTGTTATTATGGGAGGCGCGTTTGAATCCCATTACCAGGAATGGAATATCTACTCTGATCCGGAAGCGGCAGCAATTGTATTGCGATCAGGGGCAAATATCAAGATGGTAGGGCTGGATGTAACGACAAAATGTATTCTGGAGGAATCCGATTTAAAGCGTTTACGGGAGAGTCCCGGAGAAGATACAAGATATCTGTCTTCTCTGATTGAGACCTATAGGCATATAACCGGAAACGGAATTATGCTTCATGATCCTCTGGTAATCGGAGAGATGTTGGATTCAGAACTGCTAAAGTATTCTGCTGTCAGGGCAGAAGTGGAGCTGCGGGGAGAGTTCACTCGGGGCAGTCTCATTGTAGAAAAAAATTATTTTGGAGAGGAAGAAAAAATACCCAATATAGAAGCAGCAGTAGAAGTAGACAGGAAGGCATTTACCGAACTTTTTATGGACATTATTTGTGACTAGTATTTTATCGGTATGCCATTCCCCCCTCAATCGTTTGACAGCGGTTGAGGGATTTTTTATGCCATTGTAAAAATAGTGGTATTACAAACAAAATAGTGGTAATGGCTACTACAATCTATATTTTAATAATGCTACAATTCTATTAACAAAACAAAAGGAGGAAATGAGATGAAAAAGTTCGTACAGATTTTAACTGCGGCAACACTGGCCGTATCTATGTTGGCAGGATGTGGAGCATCCCAGCAAAAGAATGAAACCACAGCGACAGGAGCAGAAGGTGCACGAGAAAGTACTGCCACCACAGCCGGGGATACTGCAGCACAAGGGGATGCTGCCGCAGCCGGTTCAGAAGAATTATCCGGTAAGATAACCATCTGGTGGTGGGCAGAACAGATGCCGATCATTGAGAATTTCCAGAAAATGTATCCAAACGTTGAGGTAGAACCGGTCATGGTTGATGCAGGTGATTACTTTACTAAAGTACAGAGCACCATAGCATCCGGAGGTAAGCTGCCAGACATTCTGATTGGGGAAATTTCTTTTCGGGGTAAGCTTTTTGGCTTGGATATTCTGGAAAATCTGGAGGCAGAACCTTATAACTTTGACCGGACCCAAGTGGTTGACTATCTCATTCCGGCTATGACAGACGAGAATGATCAGGTGCTTGGAATTGAAACTTGTCAGAGCCCGGCGGGAATGGCATATAAGAGAGACCTGGCTAAAGAGTATTTAGGTACGGATGATCCGGAAGAGCTGGAAGCAATGCTGAAAGACTGGGATACCTTTATTGCAAAGGGAAAAGAAGTCTTAGAAAAGAGCGGAAATAAGATTACGATGATTCCATCACTGGGTGACGTTTATTCTATGATCAATGGACAGTCTAAGACTCCTCGTATCAGCGGAGATACCATTGACATGGCAGCAGTAACAGATACCTTTGCACAGGTCGCCAAATTCCGGGATGCAGGAATCGTGGATAAAATTGTACAGTGGACACCGGCATGGTTTTCTGCTTACGGTTCCGGGAACAGCATCTTCTATCCAACAGCTTGCTGGGGTGTCGTGGACTATGTAAAGGCAAATGACGAGCAGGGCAAAGGAAACTGGGGACTGATCGTGCCCCCATCCGGCGGTTTTAACTGGGGCGGTGCTACCATGAGTATTACAAAGACCAGTGAGAATAAATTAGCAGCATGGAAATTTATTGAATTCTATAACTTAACAAAAGAAGGAACGGAGACAAAAAAGGTATTGGGGGTATTACCTACTTCTAAAGATGGAGCAAGCGATCCTTATTTTTCAGATGATGAAGATGAGTTTTTTGCAGGGCAGAATATCGGTGATGTATGGATGAACAGAGTCATCCCAACCATTCACCTCAATCCAATCAGCAAATATGATATTCCTGACGTTATGGCAGTAGAGCTTGTTCTGAGCAGTATGAATGCAGACACTTCCATTACAGCGGAACAGGCAGCAGAATTATATAAGCAGGAGATGGAAAATGGTGCCCCTGAAATAACGTTTAAGTAACTGCTTTTAATAACCGGGCGTGGTCCGTGATGCAACGCCCGGTTTTGTTCTAAAAATAAAAAAGTCAGGTGATTAAAATGGTAAAAGCTAAAGTAAAAATAACCAAACGAAAATGGTTTTGGCCGCTGATGTTCCTGCTGCCTTATTGTGTGATTTATTTAATCTTCAGTGCATTTCCAATCGTGCATTCATTCATAATCAGTATTTTCGACTGGAAAGTCATGGGAGACAGCACCTTTGTAGGGGTAAAGAATTATATTGAACTGCTGACAGAAGACAAATGGTTTTTAAAATCGCTGTTTAATACAGCATTGTTAATGGTAATGTACATACCGGCATCGATTATTGTTGCCTTACTGCTGTCGAATTTGATATTTACAAAAGGAGTGCGTTTCAAGAAATACTTTCAGCTTGCGTATTTTTTGCCCCACGTAACCACGGCGGTGGCGATCGGACTGATGTTTGCTTTGATTTTTGACTGGCAGACAGGAATTTTAAATAAAGTACTTCTGCAATTGGGATTGATTAATGAAGGGCTTAACTGGCTTGGAACACCTGGGCTTGCCCGTTTTGTAACGGCACTGATGTTGTTTTGGAGTTATTTTGGTTACTGTACCATCTTTTACCTTTCTGGTCTTTCCGGGATTCCGGAAGAGCTCTATGAGGCGGCAAAGCTGGATGGGGCAGGGGGCTGGCATATACTACGCTATATAACGGTACCAATGTTAAAGCCCATTACGCAATTTCTGGTTATTACAAGTATCATTTCCGGATCGCAGATTGTGGAAGAACCAATGCTTCTGCTCAATGGCTGGGCAACCGTAGGCAATGCGGTAGGAGGACCGGAGCGTTCATGCCTGACAGCTGTATGGTATCTCTATGACACCGCATTTGGAAAGAACAGTATGATGAATTATTCCAAAGGTGCCGCCATTGGATATTTAACCTTCGTGTTTATTATGATCATTGTATTTATCAGAAACAGATTTAGCAAGGAGGATGAATATGAATAAGAAAAAAGTGATTCTCATTACTGTTGTGCTGTTTCTTCTATCATTTGTTACGGTATTTCCTTTCTACATTATGATTACCATGGGGACGAAATCCACAGAAGAACTTTTTCGGGGCATTTCTCTGATACCTGGGACCCATTTACTTGAAAATATAAAGACCATAGCCAGTGGAACGTTTTTACGGTTTTACCTGAACAGTTTAGCTGTTTCGTTTTCCGCCATGGGCATCGGTGCATTGACCAGCTCCATGGCAGGCTTCGCACTTTCCAAATATGATTTTAAATACCGGAAAATCATTATGAACATTATTGTCTTCTCTATGATGATACCGGGGCAGATCAGTTTGATTGCTTACATTATGGAGATGCGGACCTTTGGTTTGCTGGATACGTTGTGGCCGCTGATTATTCAATTTTCAGCGAATGCTTTTGGTGTATATTGGATGAAGCAGAGTATGGACGGGGGAATCCCGGATGAAGTAATGGAGAGTGCCCGCATTGACGGTGCATCGGAACCACGCATCTTTTTCTCCATAGCAATGCCTTTTGTAAAGGCACCCCTGGTGACAATTTTGTTATTACTGTTTTTATGGTCATGGAACAATTATCTGATGCCGTTAATTGCCATTAATGATCCGAATATGTATACCGTACCCCTTGGGCTTGCTATGCTGAATGGCCTGCATAAGACAAATTATGCAGCTAAAATACTAGCACTGAGTTTTGGAACTATACCTTTGGTTGTCCTGTTTATCGCGGGATCAAAATATTTTATCAATGGATTGACAGCAGGTGCCGTTAAGGGATGAGCGCGCCATAAGAAATTTGGAGGGATCATATGAAAAGACATTTATTACGAGATGAAGTAGCAGCTGTGATTGAACGCAGGGGAGCAGCCCCGGGAGTACCCGTTTTTTTATGCAAATGGTGGGGCGATGGAACAGAAGACAAGTATGGAGCGGCTCTACAGGAAGTGGCGTCCAGATATCCGGATGACATCTTTGATGCATGGGTAACCATGCCGGGGAGTGTAAAAAGCACTACAGACAATCCCAACTACCGCTTTGGATTCAAAGACAATTATTCCCAGGCAGCAGTCCACAGTATTGGAAAAGATGTGGAACTTATGGACGACTGGGATGATTTTGAGGAATTTCTGGCTGATTTTCCAGACCCACATGAGCCTGGCATCTTTGATCATATGGAACAAAATGTGGGTGAGGTAGACGGGCGCTATAAGCTGGGCGGATTCTGGCGTGTGTTCCACGAACGGTTCTGGAGCATCCGGGGCATGGAAAATCTGATGATTGATTATTATGATGAGATGGACAATCTGAAAATCCTTGGTCATAAACTGGTGGATTTCTATAAAGTGATTGTGGATCGCTATGCAGAACTGGGATTTGACGGCATTTTTACTTCGGATGATCTGGGGCATCAGACAGGTCCCATGATGTCGCCCCAAGTGTTCGAAGAATTGTATCTACCCCTTTATAAAGAGCTGATTTCCCATATTCACAGCAAAGGAATGCACTTATGGCTGCACTCCTGCGGAGATAACAGCTTGCTGATGGACTATTTAATTGAGGCAGGGCTGGATGTATTTCATCCGGTGCAAAAAGGCTGTATGGATCGAAAAGAGACCGCCGAAAAATTTGGTGGACAAATCACCTTTCTGTGCGGAATCGATGTACAGCATCTCATGCCGGAAGGAAAACCGGAGGATGTAGGGGAAGAGATTCGGCAGATGCGGGAAACCTTTGGGCGTCCCGAAGGGGGCATGATGTTTGCAGCCGGGAATGGAATTATGCCGGATACGCCCCTTCAAAATATCGAAGCGATGCTGGAAGCGGTCGTGAGTGACAGGGAGGATATATAAATGCTGAGAGAAATGCAGTGGGTATCCTACGCAGATAATTTAGGCGTAGAGATACGGCAATGTGAAACAGAAGGAAAAGACGTCACCGGATATTATGAAAAAGCAGTTCAGTTAAGGAAACAGGGGCTTCCCTTTGAACAGGCAGAGATCGAAGCGATGAAGCTTCACGATGAGCTCGCCGGTCTGCCAATCAGAGAAGACTTTGGCTTTGTGGAGCCATCCGGACTTTCTGCAATCCAAAAAGAGTGCGAACTTTCACCGCCGCTGGCGGAATACCGTGCCAGTAAGGAAGAGGCTTATGACAAAATCTACGGAGCCTGGCTGGGACGCTGCTGCGGCTGCCTGCTGGGACAGCCCATTGAAGGTTATGACCGGGGCTACATCGTCGGTCTGCTTAAGGATACCGGCAACTATCCGGTTTCCTATTACATATCTTCCGATATCCCAAGAGAGCTTCGGGAAAAATATGAGATTGTGGATGAAGGAAAGATTTATGGAAGCAACACCGTAAACTGGATCAATAATGTAAATTATATGCCGGAAGATGATGATACTAATTATACCCTGATTGCCCTTAAAGTAATGGAGGAAAAGGGGTATGATTTCACGCCGGAGGATGTGGCGGAAATCTGGTTAGACTGCCTGCCCTACGGACACGTTTGTTCGGCGGAGCGTATTGCCTACCGGAATTTTGTGAATGTTATAGCACCGCCTGAGTCGGCATCTTTTCGAAATCCCTACCGGGAATGGATTGGCGCTCAGATTCGTTCGGATTTATTTGGATATGTGACACCGGGCAACCCGGCTTACGGAGCAGAGCTGGCATGGCGGGATGCCTCCATTTCCCATACGAAAAATGGGATTTATGGTGCGATGTTTGTAGCGGCAATGCTGTCGGCAGCAGCCGTCAGTGAAGATATAGAAGAGATTATCCGTTTGGGCCTGGCGCAGATTCCCAGGCGTTCCAGACTCTATGGAAAGATTATGGAAACGCTGGATAACCGCCGGAAATATACCAGTTGGGAGCAGGCAATTGAGGCTGTCCACCAAGAATACGATGAAGACAGCACCCAGGATGAAAACCATATCAGCTTTGACTGGTGCCACACCATATCAAATGCAGTAATCGTTACGGCTGCCTTACTGTATGGCAACGGTTCTTTGGAACAATCCCTGGGAATTGCAATATCAGCTGGATTTGACACCGACTGCAATGGCGCAACCGTAGGTTCTGTTATCGGCATGATCAAAGGCGCAAAGAAGCTTCCACAAAAATGGACAGCACCGCTGAAAGATCAAATCAAATCTGGTGTAGATGGAATGGGTCTGGTAAAAATCTCAGAGATTGCAGCCAGAACCGCAGCCGTGATGGAAAAAAACGAGAAAAATAAAGTTATGGAGGAACAATAGATGGAACAGAATATCAAAAGTCTTCTGGAACAAATGACAGTAGAAGAAAAAGCAAGTTTGTGTTCCGGACAGGATATTTGGCAGCTAAAAGTAATCCAGAGATTAAATATTCCGCGAATCCGCCTGTGTGACGGACCCAGCGGTCTTCGTCTGCAGACCGATGCAGACAACCATTTAGGTGTGAATGCCAGCAAAGAGATGGTTTGCTATCCAGCGGGAAGTGCCGCTGCATCCAGCTTTGACCGGGAACTGATGAAAGAACAGGGAAGTGCTTTGGGGGAAGAGTGCCAGGCATCCGATATTGGGGTGGTTCTGGGTCCGGCATTTAATATCAAGAGAAGTCCCCTTTGCGGACGAAACTTTGAATACCTTTCGGAAGATCCTTTTCTGGCGGGCGAGATGGCGGCAGCCCAGATTAAGGGCATACAAAGCCAGAACGTTGGTGCATGTGTAAAGCACTTTGCCTGTAACAATCAGGAAGACTGGCGCATGTGGGCAGATTCACAGGTAGATACAAGGACCTTGCGGGAAATATACCTTGCAGCCTTTGAACGTGCCATTAAGGAGGCAAGACCCTGGGCAGTTATGTGCAGCTACAACCGTCTCAATGGTACTTATGCAAGTGAGCATCCCTGGCTCTTGACGGAAGTGCTTCGGGATGAGTGGGGGTTTGAAGGTGTGGTAATGAGTGACTGGGGTGCGGTAAGTGACCGGACAGCAGCATTAAAAGCAGGATTGGATCTGGAGATGCCCGGTGGAAATTTGGATACGGATGCCCAGATTGCAGCTGCCGTACACAACAAAGAACTGGATGAGAAGGTGCTTGACCAGGCGGTGGAGCGGATTTTAAAAATGATTTACCGTTTTGACCAGGGCCGCACCGGCATGGATACCTATGACCGGGATGCTCATCACGATCTGGCAGTGAAGATGGCTCAGGAATCGGCCGTATTACTAAAAAATGAACAAGACATCCTGCCTCTTTCAAAAGAGTCAAAGGTGGCTTTTATCGGAGAATTTGCGAAAAAACCCCGCTTTTTAGGGGGTGGAAGTGCTTGTGTGAAACCCTTTAAGATCAGTAATTCCCTGGAGGAGGCCAAGGTGTTTGCCCAGATAGCTTATGCTCCTGGATTTTATGCTGAGAGTGATGAGAGAAACCCTAAATGGTTTGCTGAGGCGGTACGTATAGCTGGCGAGGTGGAAAACGTAGTGATTTTTGCAGGACTGCCGGATTCCTATGAAAGTGAATGCTGGGACCGCCGTCATATGCGCTTGCCGGACTGTCAAAACGAACTGATCACTGCCATCTGCGGGGTACAGAAAAATGTGGTTGTGGTACTGCACAACGGTTCACCCATTGAAATGCCGTGGATTGACCGCGTTCGTGCTGTTCTGGAAATGCATACCGCCGGACAGGGGGTGGGAGCAGCAGCGGTAAATCTGCTCTATGGTGAGGGGAATCCCTGCGGAAAACTGGCGGAAACAATGCCGGTCAAATTAGAGGATAATCCTTCCTATCTGTATTTTCCGGGGGATGGAAATACGGTAGAATACCGGGAAGGCATTTATGTTGGCTACCGCTATTACGATAAAAAGAAGATGGAGGTTTTGTACCCTTTTGGACACGGCCTTTCTTATACCACATTCGCATACAGCAATCTGCGGCTGGATAAAAATGCGATGAAGGAAAGCGAAACAGTAACCGTCAGCGTAGATATAACCAATACGGGAAAGCGGCAGGGCAAAGAAATTGTTCAGCTCTATGTGTCAGATGCCACCAAAACCGCCGGGCGTCCGAAGCGGGAACTGAAAGGTTTTGAAAAAACAGACCTTGCACCGGGGGAGACGAAAACCGTCAGCTTTGTACTGGATAAGCGCAGCTTTGCCTGGTACTGTACAGATATTCAGGACTGGTACTGCAAGAGCGGAACTTACATCATTCAAGTGGGTGCATCCTCAAGGGATTTAAGGCTTGAGGCAAAAATTGAACTTTCTTCCAGTAGGAAATTACCACAGAAAATAACGATGAATACACTGATGAGTACCGTTTGGAAGTATCCGGCGCTGGCAGAAGAAACAAAAAGAAGTCTCATTGCTGCTTCAACTAAAGTAGAGCAGTTTATGAGCGGAGAGGATGAAACCTCTGTATATCTGCGAGAAGAATTAATGGAACTTCCCTTTCACGCCATTCGGGGATTGTACGAAACACCTCAGAGAGATTTGGACAGTCTGATTGTAAGACTGAACCAAATGCTGGAGGAATCATGAACAGCAATCAAAAGGCAGGACGTCAGCAATTGTCAGGCAGCATTTTACTTCTGATTATGGCTTTTATCTGGGGGACCTCTTTTGTCTTTCAGAAAATGGCACTCAATGCAGATATAAGCGCATCTGCCCTTATGTTTGGACGCTTTTTCATAGCAGCGGTGTTGTGGGGAATCTTTGGAGCCAGGAAAATAAAAGCAAACTATCGGAAGGGACAATGGAAAACGGGGATTGTGCTGGGAGCAGTTTTCTTTGGGGCAAATCTGGCTCAGATTCTCGGACTGCAAAGCACTACACCAGGGAATAACGCCTTTATATCCAGTGCCAATGTTGTGTTTGTTCCGTTTGTCTGCTGGCTTGTTACGAAGAAGCGCCCCCCGGCGGTGTTAATCTTGTGTGCAGTGCTTAGTTTTGTGGGAATCGGCGTACTCTCCATCAATCCGGAAAACCAGTTTTTATTTGCCCCAGGGGATATTCTGACTCTCATTGGAGCAGTGTTGTTCGCGGCGCATATCGTTGCAGTCAGTGAAACAGCTCCCCATATCCACGTCAGTGTCCTGGCATTTATGCAGTTTACCGTCATTGCCGTTTTGTCCTTTTTCTTTTTGTTGATAGAGGGAGATGGGATGAAGGGATTTGCAAGCCCGGAGGGCCTGACGGCAATTCTTTATCTGGGGGTGCTTGCGACCGGAGTAGGGCTGACGGTACAGATGATCGGGCAAAAATATGTGCCTGCTTCCATGGTGGGAATTATAGTATCCACAGAGTCTCTGTTTGGCTCCATCCTTTCCGTTATAATTGGATATGACAAGGTGAGTACAGGGCTTTTGCTGGGGGGAGGAATCATGTTTGGATCTATCCTTCTGGCAAATATATGGCAGTATTTTCAGGATGTCCGCCAAAAGAAGAAGAAAGGAGCTTACTATGTACGATCATAAAAACAGATATAGGATACAGGAATATCATAAAAAACCGACTTTTGCCAGCTTTCTGCCGGGACTTAGCGGTGTACATGGAATTCCGGTCTGGTGCTTTTATGTGAATCGGGGCCAGTGCATTACCAGCTTTGGGCTGGAGGATAAAGATCATGCACTGATGGAATTCTATCCGGCACATCAGGCTTATCAGCGGACAAAGCGAATGGGATTTCGCACATTTTTGAAAGTGAACGGCATTTATACGGAGGCTTTTGCCGGGGATATCTATAAAAAAGAAATGCTGATTGGCATGAATGATTTGATCATCCGGGAGGAGAATACCGCACAGCAATTGGAAATTACTGTAAAATATTACACGCTTCCCTCTGAAGAGCTGGGCGGACTGGTCAGACAGGTATCCATCTGTAACAAAGGCAGCCAAAAGGTGTCAATTGAGGCCCTGGACGGGATGGCGGAAATGCTGCCCTACGGAATTGACTGGATGAGTATGAAGGTGGAGGGACAGACGTCCAAAGCCTGGATGGAAGTATTAAACCATGAGACGGGAATTCCCTACTGCAAAATGAGAGTGAGTACTGATGATATTGCAGAGGTAAAAGAAGTAGAAGGTGGAAATTTTGGGTTTGCTTTTGGCTTCCGGGGAGAAGTCCTGCCGGCTGTTATCAATCAGGAAAATGTCTTTGGATATGATAACGCCCTGGAAAATCCGCTTAACTTTCAAAAGAGTACTTTGTCTGAATTGATGGCTAAGGAGCAGATAGCGCAAAATATCCTGCCCTGTTGTTTCTTTGCTTTGCAGGAGGAGATACTGCCTGGAGAAACATGTTCCTTTGTGGAAGTATTTGGACAGACGAAAAATCAAAAGTCATTGAATAGATTGTATCAAAAGGCTGCACAGCCAGATTTCTTTTCTGAAAAAGAAGCGGAAGCCTATGAAATTACACGGGACATAACAGAGCGGATTGCAACGAAGACAGGATCAGAAAATTTTGATAACTATTGCCGGCAGACCTATCTGGACAATGTATTACGGGGCGGCTGTCCCACTGTGCTGGGAGGCAGCAAGCTGTTTTACCTCTATTCCAGAAAACATGGGGATGTGGAGCGGGATTATAATTTCTTTCGGATGCTTCCGGAATTCTATACCCAGGGAAATGGGAACTTCAGGGACGTCAATCAAAATAGAAGGAGTGATGTACAGTTTTATCCTTTCGTGGGAGACGCCAATATAAAGATGTTTTACAACTGTATTCAAATAGATGGCTATAATCCTCTTGGCATTGAAAAAACAACCTATCATATGCCAGGTGATGAAAAATCCTTTACTCCGGGTCAGCTCTATCAGGAGCTGTTGGAAGCATATCCTGATAAGCAGAGCAAAGTCGAAGAAATCTTTCAGCAAAAAATGTCTCTGGCTAAAGGTGACGATAAGAGTAATTACATGGAAGGATATTGGTCGGACCACTGGACTTACAACTTAGACTTAGTAGAATCTTACCTGACCATCTATCCGGAGAAAGAAGAAAGCCTATTGTTTGAGGATGGTACTTATCTCTATAAACAGGCTGCCGTGGTACTTTTGCCAAGGACTAAACGCTATGTGCACACTAAGCAGGGGATTCGTCAATATAACTACCTGAAAAAGAATCCGGAAGGGGATAAAAGGGAGTATCTGGAGGACAGAAATGGCAGGAAAGTAACAAGTACACTGGCGGAAAAGCTCTTCCTAATCTGTGTGGTGAAGACGGCAGCCCTTGATTTCAATGGCATGGGAATTGAAATGGAAGGCGGGAAGCCGGGATGGTACGATGCTTTAAACGGGCTGCCAGGCCTCCTTGGTTCCTCCATGTGTGAAACCTATGAAGTAGCCAGAAATCTAAGCTTCTTGCTGTCAGCCATGGAGAAGTATAGGAAAACGTTATTGGTGCCACAGGAACTGATGACGCTGGCTGTTAAGATAGTACATGCCCAAGATGCCGCTCATATGCTGGATCGCTGGAATCTGGTGAACGATGCGAAGGAGCAGTTTTGGGAAGCAGCCTGCGGCTGTTTAAGCGGAGTGAAAGCAGAGATTAGCAGTGAAGAGGCTGTCCGCATGTTAAACGTATTTCAAACGGTAGTTATGAAGGGAATTGAAAAAGCCCTGGAGATGGGAGGAGGTATCAGTCCTGCCTATTTTTCCTATGAGGTGCTTGCTTATGAAGAGGATAGGGAGGGGATTTTGCCCACGAAAGTCAAAGCCAAAATGCTGCCCTGTTTTCTGGAAGGTCCGGTACGCTTCCTGAAGCTGGACGTGAATCAGGAGAGGAAACACAGCCTGTATCAGCAGGTAAAAGCTTCCGGATTATATGATTCGGCATTGGGAATGTATAAGGTAAATGCTTCTTTAGCTCAGGAATCCTATGAAATCGGACGTGCCAGGGCATTTACACCAGGTTGGCTGGAAAATGAGTCAATTTGGCTCCATATGGAGTACAAATATCTGCTGGAACTTCTAAAGTCCGGTCTGTATGAGGCTTTTATAGAAGACTTTAAAAGTGCCGCCATCCCTTTCCAGAAGGAAGAGCGATACGGCAGAAGTATCCTGGAGAACTCCTCCTTTATTGCCAGCTCCGCCAATCCCGATCCGAAGCTGCACGGGAGGGGATTTGTAGCCCGGCTCAGCGGCTCCACGGCAGAGTTTGTACAGATGTGGCAGATCATGATGTTTGGAGCGAGGCCATTTACTGTCCGTGATGGTATCCTGACCCTGTCACTGCGGCCTTTGCTGCCTGCTTATCTGATTGCTCGGCAAAAAGAAGTTCAGGCAACGTTTTTAGGAAGCATTCCGGTGGTGTATTATTTATCAGATCAGAACGACTATATACCGGATAACTATACCATAAAGGAGTATATCATCACAAAGAAAAACGGCGAAATCACCCGGGAATTGGGCGAGATGCTGCAAGGAGACATTGTGAAAGAGATAAGGGATGAAGGAGTTATTCGAATAGAGGTATATTTACAAGCCAAAGCTATCTGATCCCGTAAAAACAGCAGCAAAAGAGATATCAGGTGCCCAGGCATTTACCGGCATCCATAAAAATGCAAAGATTAAAGTTCCCTCTGCATGCCTGAAAAAATATGAATCGAAGATTCTGAAAAATAAAGGGCAAAAGAAAACGGTAAAAATAGTAAAGTAGAATAAAAAAGAGTATTTCCGGTACTGTAACGATACCAGAAATACTCTTTTTTACAGTTATATTGAGGCAATGCAAGTGTATGCTAAAACAGGCTGTTTCGATATCTTCCCGGTGAGATGCCAACTTTTTCACAAAAAGCAGAAGTAAATCCCATTTCACTTTGGTAACCTACCGCTCTGGATATTTCGCCAATGGTTTTATTCGTAGTATGCAGCAAGTGTTTCGCGGTATCCATCCGCAGCTTTTGCAGATACTCATAGGGCGAATACCCGGTATTATTTTTAAAAATCCGGATAAAGTGATATTTACTCATATGAACGGAAGAAGCAATATCAATCAGACTGATTTTACTGCTGAGATTATACTTCATATACTCAATAGCCACAGTGACCACTCTGGTTGATCTGGAAGCAGTACTGTTATTTTCAGCGGAAAGTGAAGAAATCAGGGTCTTATAGATAGCAGAGGACAGATCCGTTTTGCTCAGAAGTTGTCCTGTCTTGAAGGATGACAGGATGTAACGGATATTCGAGTAAATATCTCTGCAGGTATAGTCATGTATGATAATACCGTTTTTATTGCGATAGTGTTCATAAATATGATTGCAGATACTCCCCTTGATATGAAGCCAGCTAAAATCCAGGCTGCCTGCCGCCCCATAACGGTGAGGATTTTTCAAATCCATAAAAACAACATCACCCGCAACAGCAGTAGAGTGGGCTCCTTCATAATCTATGTCCATGGCTCCCTGATCAATATAGGCAATAAAAAGACAGTCATAAAAGAGACGGTCTATCACATAACCGTCCGTACAATGATATTGTCCGCACATAACCAGATGATTGAAGATATCCGTATCCTGACATTCTTCCGATGCAATAAAAAACTCCGATCCGGGAGAAACTCCGGCTTCATTTGCCAGAACATAACTCTTACGCTCGATATTCATATCATACCTTTCTATAAAACAGCAATTTAAATATAATAGAACAGCAACTATTTGGATTGTTAAGCATGTTTGAATAAACTATACTCATTATATCAGATTGTACAGTCTATAGTAAGAACTTTATTGAAATGGAGTGAGCAATTATGGAACATATGAATATCAGAGTAAACTTTAATATGGCGGATTACAGCAATTTAAATTTCCCCAAAAAAGACCGGGAAATATTACGTGAGCTGGCTAAAAGAATGGCAGAGTCAGCGGCTAAGCCGATTATGTGTGAGCGGCGGAAATTATGGACGGCACACAATATGCTGCAGCATACCCGCCCCCTGATTCTGTGTGACCCGGAAAATGGCTGGAATGAAATCATTCCGGATGAAATCATGCAGTGCGAAAACAGTATAGCCAGATACTGGGAGCTGCATATCAGAAAGCAGATCTATTGGGGAGAGCAGATGAATGATGACTACGTGGTAGAACCAGTATTTACCCTTCCCTATGTACACAAAGTAAAGCCCTGGGGATTGCAGGGAAAAGAGTCTAAATTTACCAAAGGAATTAAAATGGAACAGGGAGGGGCTTATCACATTGATGCAATTATGAAAGACTACGATGAGCTTGCCCAAGTGGAAAAAGAATCATATATCCTGAACTACGATGCAACAAATAATTTGTATGAAACAGCCTGTGAATTATTTGAAGGAAGCCTGAAAACACAACGAAATACCGCATGGTTTTGGTCAGTTGGACTGACAGATGAAGCGGCATTTTTAAGAGGTATGGAACAGCTGATGTACGATTTTTATGATGAACCGGAGAATATTCATAAAATGATGGCAATGCTCCGGGATGGAGTCATGGCTAAACTGGATTTTCTGGAGGAAAAGGGGCTATTTTCTCTTAACAACGATAATTCCTACGTAGGATCCGGTGGAATTGGGTATACTACGGAACTACCGGCATCTGGTTTTTCCGGCAGGGTTAAAACCAAAGATATGTGGGGGCTGTCAGAAAGCCAGATCACAGTGGGAGTATCAACGGAAATGTTCAAAGAATTTATATTTCCCTATCAGAGACCCATCATGGAGCGCTTCGGCCTGACCTGCTACGGCTGCTGTGAACCAATGGATCAGAGGTTTGATATTGTAAAAGAAGTGAGTAATCTCAGGAGAGTCTCGGTATCGCCCTGGGCGGATAAAGAAATGATGGCATCTAAACTAAAACAGGACTATATCTATTCCCTGAAGCCGTCACCCACTGATCTTGCATCTTCAAAGCTGGACCAGGATAAAGTGAGGCGTGAACTTCGGGAAACATTGCGGATATGCAGAGATAATTGTGTGGAAATTATTATGAAAGATAATCATACGCTGGGAAAGAATCCGGAGAATTTGAGTGAGTGGGTTCGGATTGTCAGAGAAGAGATACCGGTAATGTAAAGGCAGGTTGTTGAAAGAAATAGAAGAATCCCGACCAGCTGATAGAGGCTTGGTCGGGATTCTTCTATGCGTAAAGTCGTACTGATACAGCATTATGTTAGAGAAGTGATTATGGATAAGGGGGCTTTCTGGAAACTTATTTCCAAGACACCCAGGTGATGCTGCTCCAATTTTACTCTTTATCTTTCAGCATTGAAAAGTAATCGGACATCAGCCCCTCCGGGTCGTTTAAATAACGGTAGGTTTCCGGAGCATTTAAAAAAGAAGTATATACAGGTACATTTTTCGAGATGCCCAGCGTCGGAGAGTCTGTGGGAACTACGATCCGTGGCTGGCAAGCGAAATCATAATGCGGATTTTTTTCAATGCGGTAACTTCCATCCGGATTTCTCAAGACATAGCAGCACATGCCGGCGCTGCTCTTAACCGATTCATAGGAATTATGGCTATCGCAGGATACCAGGTTTACAAAGACCATGGTCTCAGATCCGATATTCACCGTACAGTGACCAAAATCGGGAGGAACCACAATGGATTCACCGGCATGAACTTCAGCCAGAATGCTGTCTTGAACTACCATATTTCCATCTGTTGTTGTGTTATCGTTAACGCGTTGCATAACAAAAAGTGCGGTTCCTTTGATTACCTGATACAGTTCCGGATAGCTTACCGTTTTTCCAGGAATCAGACAGTGGAAATGTCCAGCCGTTTTTTTGAATTCATTCCCTGCACACCCGTCCATAATCACCGTGCTGTCATAGCGCAGGTTTGCATCTGAAAATCTTGCCCGCACGCTGTCATCCACAATGGCTTTGTAGAAGTCGTAATAGGGTTCCTCTTCTTTGAGGTACGAATTATCAGCCAGCAGGCCAAACATACCCTTAGAATATTTACGGGAATAATCCTCGTAGTTTACATTTTTATCCTCTGCTTTCAGCTTCTGATCTTCTGTACAAAAAACAATCGGCATACCGAACATCGTTAACTTTTCCATAATTATTTTCCTTTCTTGTTCTTAGTAATTTTGATACATAGAGATCACTTCCGGATATTTTTCAACTGGATATTTAAAGAGTCCGGAGGATCCCAGTACCAGCACATTTGCACCGGCGGCAACCATCTTGGGGGCTGTCTCTTCTTTTACCTGTCCGTCCACCATGATGTCAATATTGTATCCTGCTTCGGAAAACATTCTGCGCACAGCTGTAATTTTTTCATAGGCTGTGGATACCAGCGCCTGTCCGGCAAAGCCCGGATCTACGCTCATGATGCAGATCATATCAATGAATTCCATCATGTATTTAAGGGATGCTAAGTCCGTTGCAGGATTGATTGCAATTCCGGTACGTTTTCCCAGGCTGCGTATCTGTTTCATAGCCCGTATGGGATGCTCCAGAGTTTCAATATGTAATGTGATAGTGTCGGCACCGCAGTCGGAAAAATACTGGATGTAATCCGTTGGATTGGTAACCATCAGATGCACATCCATTGGTGTCTTGGAAACCTTGCGAATTTCCTGCATCAGATAACCGTTCAGACAAAAGTTTGGAACAAAATGTCCATCCATAATATCAATGTGGTACAAATCCACACCAGCCTGATCCAGAGCGTTTAACTGTTTTTTTAATTCCATCATATCAATACACATGACAGAGGGTGATACTTTGTTCATATTATCGTTCCTTTCTTGTAAGTTGATAATTGGTTTGTAAGCTAAGGTAATCTCATTATTACATAGAGAAATTAAAATGTCAACAACAAAATGACTGAATAATACATAAAACCACAAAAATGACTTTTGAATTCCACAAAAAACTGAAATTATTCTATACGATCCCACATATAGATTCCGGCTCCCAAAACTCCGGAAAAAGGGTCGCTAATACCTCTTAAAAAAATGAGTGACTGCTCAGGATAAGGTTTTCTGGCATAGTGTCGAATCCTCGTGATCAATTGTTCATAAGGAAAGTCTGCCATGTTGATAACCCCGCCTGACAAGAGGATACAGTCGGGATCCAGGATATTGATCTCCGTGGCGGCTGCCACAGCCACTGCATCCAAGTATACAGCAAGGGGACCGTCTTTACTGTAGTGGGAGAAGAGCTCTGCAAAGGGAACCTTGGGATAGTATTCTTCACGTATTTGCTCTAGCTTTTTTCCTCCACAGAAGAGTTCCAGACAGCCTTCATTTCCACAGGGACAGGTATCAGTAATTCCCATCACAGGGATATGACCCAGTTCTCCGGCAACACCGTTTTTTCCATCCAGAAAGCGACCGTGTATATAGAGGGCGTTGCCAAGACCGGTCCCCACATAAAGAGCAATAACACAGTCATACCCCTGTAACTTAGCGGTTTTTAAATCATTGGCCAGTAAGAGGATAACATCATGCTCAGCACAAACTGGAAGTTGAAATTGTTCTCCCAGGATACCTGCAACATTCTTATTCGTGATGCTTGGGAGATTGGGGCAGGAATAGACCACTTGTTTCTTTTTATCAACGGTTCCGGGAAAACCCAGGCAGATGCCACGACAGGTGCGCTCAGGGAATTCCTTCATGTAGGAAGAGAGAAAACTTGAAAGAACCAGGATGGGATCATTCGTTTCAAACAACTGGCGGCTACTGACTCTTCTGGCATTTTCCAGTGTGTGATCCGGGGTAATCGTGCCGATGCGGAAGTTGGTACCTCCGATGTCAATGCCGATGACATAGTCATCAGGATTTGTATTGCCTTTACTCATAATATATACCTCCTTAAAATTCCACGCACTATGTTTTTCTTGACAAACAATAGTGTTGTATGCTATAAATTATACAATAGCGTTAACGATAACGCAATAGTGAGGGAAAAACAATTTTATATATTCAAAAGATCAAAACGGTCAATATTAGATAGCAAAATTGGTAAAATATAGAAAAATGTTGTTATGTGAGTAAAACAAACAAAAAAATAAAATTATTACTTGCATTTATGACTGTTTTGTAATATAATTCCAACATAAACAAAAATAATTTATCGGGAAAGGAGGTTGACATGATTTGTACATTAACCATTAATCCTGCAATTGACAGGTTACTGTTTATTAAGGAATTCGATCGGGACAATACAAATCGAATCAAGCAATCCAAAGATGTACTTGGTGGGAAAGGGACACATGTGTCTGTTAATCTAAGCATTTTGGGGTGCAAAAGCAGAGCCTATGGAATTGGATTTGGAAAATTGGGAAAGAAGATTGAGTCTATGCTAAAGGAGAGTGAAGTGGAAACTCATTTTCTCCAATACGAAGATGGGGAATCCCGTATGAATTATGCATTAATTGAGGAGAATCATTCCTGTACCTTGATTACGGAGCGGGGGCGAGAGATACCGGAAGAGATTTGCCGAGGGATGCTCATTTCACTGGAGGAGACACTAAAAGACGGGGACTATCTGGTATTGTCTGGAGATGCATCAAATACATCAGTTCCTTACATATACAATCTCATTATGGAGAGTATCGGAAAGACGGGAAAAAAGATCCGATTTTTTCTGGATACCAGTTCAGATAATTTGATCAGAGGAATTGGACAAACACCTTTTCTGGTCAAACCAAATGTAGATGAGCTTTCCCAAGTGACTGGAAAGAGGATTCAAAATGAGGAAGAAATACTGGACGGGATAGATCAGATTGCATCCCAAGGAATTTCCTGTGTGGCTGTATCCAGAGGAGAACAGGGATCCATTGTCCGCTACGGTAATGCTGTTTACCGGGTATTTCCTTTGACAGTGCAGGTTGAAAATACCATTGGATGCGGAGACGCTTTCATGAGTGGCATGGTATACGGATTTTCGAAAGAACTTCCAATAGAAGAAATTTTAAAGCTGGCGGCAGGCGTATCTGCTGCGACTGCGGAGTCAAAATTAACGGTGGGGTTTCAATATGAAAGGGCAATGGAACTGAAAGAAAAGGCCATTGTGGAAAAGATACGATAGAAAAGAGGAAGCTCTTTTTTATAGAAGGTATTCATTAATAAAAAATGTAAAGGAGAGGTATGTATGAAGAAGAAAGCAGTAAGTGTAGTATTAGCATGTGCAATGGTTTTGGTAATGGTGGGTTGTGGTGAAAAAATAGCAGAGACAACAGCATCGACAGAGGTGCAAAAAGAGACAACGGCAGAGACTAAGGCTGCAAATGAAGAGACAACAGCGGCAGCTACGGATGCCGTGACAGAGGCAGTATCTGAAGCAGCATCCGGCGGCAAAGAAGATATTATGATCGGCATTTCCATGTGTGCCATTGAGTCCCAGATGTGGGCAGAGTATCAGACAGCTATGCACGATAAATGCGATGAGTTGGGTGTGAAGTATACCGAAGTAATCGCAGAGAATGATGTGCAGAAGCAAAACCAGCAGATTGAAAATTTAATTTCCAGCGGGGCTGATGCAATCATCATTGCGCCGGCAGATGGTGAGGCTGTTGTATCTGCTATTAAAAAATGTAATGAGGCAGATGTACCCGTAATCATGGCAAACCGCGCTGCAGGTGAGGGAGCTGAAGTTGCAGGAACAGTTACCTCTGACAACGTGGCAATGGTTGAAAGAGAAATGAATTATTTGTTGGAAAAAGCAAAAAAAGATGGAAAGACTTACAAGGCAGTAAAACTTATGGGCAGCCTGACAGACGTAAATGCAGTTGCACGTGATACTGGATTTAAGAATGTGGCAGATGCAAATAAGGATGTATTCGATGTAGTTTCCGAAGTTCCCACTGAGTGGAAGGGAGAACTGGCTCTGGCTGGTATTCTGAGTGCTTTTGAAGCAAATCCCGACATCAACATGATATTCAGCCCTTCTGATGCCTTACTCCCGTCTATTATTTCCGGACTGCAGCAGATTGATAAGTGGTATCCGATTGATGATGAGAAGCATGTAACTATTGTTACTTTTGACGGCGCAAAAGATGCAATTGACCAGATTAAGGCAAACTATGTAGATATCGTCTCTGTGCAGGATGCTACGACTCAGGGAAAGCTCTGCGTGGAAGGTGCAGTGGCAGCGGCTAAAGGAGAAAAAACAGATGGTCTTGTGGATCCGGGATTTGAAGTTACGCCTGAGAATGTAAATGAATTAGGTTTTGCAGGATATTAATTTCATAGGTCAGAGGTATTTATCATCAGAGGAGTATGACATTGTGCGTCGCCGTATATTCCGTAGACGCCGTACCAGTATGAGAGAAAAACAGAGCATAGTACAGCATAATACTATTATCGGTGAATATAGTTCCTGGTATCTACGCTTGCATTTCTGCGCAGTTGTTTCCCAGATGCATGCCTGTCGCAGATACCAGGTACGATATTCACATTCAATTACATGCAATGCTGTACTTGATGCAGATAGCGAGGTTTGATTTTATGGAACAGGTCAAAAAGATTTACGGATCAGTAGACACAATTGTTTGGTTTGTACTGGTGTTTGTATTTGTTGCACTCATCGGCGTACCAAATTTCGCAACTGCGGGTAATATCACGAACATTCTTGGCCAGGCCTGTGTATTACTTACCGTTGCATGTGGCCAGCACTTCGCAGTGTTAAACGGTGGCGTGGATTTCTCCGCAACCTCCGTAATCGCACTAACCTGTGTGGTGGGAGCATCAATTATGAGCGAGACAACCGGATATCTGGCTGGCAGATGGTACGCTATTCCCGTTGCCATTCTGCTGATGCTTCTGATCGGTGTTATTTTTGGTATTATTAATGGTTTGTCTGTGACCAGATTTAAGATGCCTTCATTTATCGTTACCATGGCAACCCAGATGATTGGCAGCGGTCTTGCTGTTGTCTATACAGGAGGAACTACTATCTCGGGACTGCCTTCAGCTTTCACCGCTCTGGGATCAGGCAACGTACTGGGAATCCCCTATGCGCTCATCCTGGGATTAATTGTGGCAGTTATTACCCACATTGTCTGCAGCCGTACTTTGTATGGCAGACAGCTTTATTCTGTGGGAACCAATCCCAAGGCATCGGTTATTTCCGGTATTCCGGTAAAAAAGACAATTTTTAAAATATATATCTACAGCGGTGTCTGTGCTGCAATTGCAGGTGTTATTATGATGGCCCAGATGGAGTCAGGAGCATCCAGCTATGGAAGTACATTGTTCATCGATATTATGGGCAGTATTATCGTAGGCGGAACCAGTCCGGCAGGAGGATTTGGCAAGATCCCCAATACGGTATTGGGAGCATTTCTTATTATATTAATTAATGTAACATTAAACTTGTTAAATACACCGTATTTCATTATTACCATAGTCAAGGGCGCAATCATTTTGGCGGCAGGAGGCATGGCTGTTTTTAAGAAAAGAAATGAAAAAGCATAACAAGTATCGATGAGATTGGATGTGAGAAGAGTGGCTGAAAAGATAGAGTATATATTACAGTTAGAACAGGTGACAAAATCTTTTTCCTCCGTGCAGGTGCTGAAAGATATAACGATAGCGCTGAAGAAGGGAGAGATTTTGGGTTTGGTTGGTGAAAACGGTGCTGGAAAATCTACCCTGATGAATATCCTGGGAGGTATTCACCAGAGAGATGGGGGTGATATCATTTTAGAGGGCAGAAAGTTCGAGCCGTCAAACCCCAAAATTTCCCAGGCGGCAGGCATCGCTTTTGTACACCAGGAGTTGAATCTGTTTACCAACTTAAGTGTTTATGAGAATCTCTTTATCACTGAGATGAAGAAGAATAAAGCAAAAACGATTGATAAGAGGGCAATGAAAAAGATTGCTGCGGATAAGCTGAAAGAGCTGGGAATCAGTGACTTTACAGCGGTTGATATTCTGGGAGGTCTTCCCATGGGACAGCGGCAGCTGGTGGAGATCACAAAGGCCATAATGAGGGATGCCAAAATTATCATTCTGGATGAGCCAACCACCTCTCTGTCAAATAAAGAAAAGGAAAAGCTGTTTGAGATCATGCATCTGCTTCAGAAGCAGGGAAAATCTCTGATCTTTATCACACACATTCTGGAGGATGTATTTGAACATTGTGATGAGATAGCAGTACTCAGAGACGGGGAAATCATTTCTCAAAACCCTACGAATACCATTACGACACCGGAGATAATCAAACAGATGGTGGGACGTGAACTGAATAAAATTTATCCCACAGTGGAAAAGCAAATAGGGGACGTTGCTTTTGAGGTGAAAAATATCTGCCAGGAAGGAAGATTTGAAAATGTCAATCTGGAGATTCGGGAAGGAGAGATATTAGGGCTGTTTGGTTTGATGGGGGCTGGCAGGACCGAACTTCTCAGGTGTCTGTTTGGAGTGGATCCCATCTTGGACGGCAGCATTCATTTTAAGGGTAAGGAGATTAAACCCATCACGCCTGAAAACTGTATTCGAAATGGCATGGCGTTTATCACTGAGAACAGGCGTGAGGAAGGACTTCTGATGCCAAAGACAGTAAAAGAAAACGTGGTGCTGGCTAATATAAGAGAAATATCCGGAAAAATGAAATTTATTAATCACAAATCAGAGACGGCACAGACTGTACAGATGGTGAAAGAGCTGAATATTAAGACTTTTGATGCTGGGAAACAGGCTGTCGGGAATCTCTCAGGAGGAAATCAGCAGAAAGTAGTATTTGGGAAATGGGTATTGAGAAAGCCTAAGATTTTTCTGCTGGATGAACCTACCAGGGGTGTTGATGTGGGAGCAAAATATGAAATTTACAGCATTATTAATGATCTGGCAAAGAATAAATCCACGGTTTTGATTGTCTCTTCGGAGATGGAGGAACTGATGGGAATGTGCGACCGAATCCTGGTGATGAGTCATAATGTTCTTACCGGGGAGCTTCAAAAAGGCGAGTTTGTGCAGGAACGCATCATGCAGGCTGCAATAGGAGGTGGGAAGTAATGGCAAGGACATCTCAGACAAGTAAGCGTAATAACATCCAAAGGAATATACTTCATAAAAAAATATTCTTACGGAAAAGCGTCCAAAGGAGACTGGTTAATTTATTCTGCACCTACGGTTTATATGTAATTTTTATCATCCTGCTGGCCTATTTTGCCATTCAGTCCAAGAACTTTCTGACGTTTAGCAATGCTATTAATGTATTGAGGCTGTCCTCTACTTTGGGAATTGCAGTGGTTGGCATGTTTTTTGTGTTGATTACGGCAGGAATTGATATTTCCGTATCTGCGAATATGTATTTTTCTGCGGTGGTGGGAACGACTCTTTTAAACAATTTAGGTATGCCTTTGCCCGTCTGCTTTGCAGGAGCCATCTTAAGCGGTCTCCTCATTGGAGCAATCAATGGATATTTTGTGGCAAAGTTGAAAATGGTACCTTTTATCACTACCTTAGCTACATATAGTGTTGCCAGAGGGCTGGGTCTGATGTTTACCAACCAGCAAATGCTGTTTTTGGACTCCAGGGCGATGAAGTTTACGGGAGTGAAATTTTTGGGAATTCCCCTGATGGTGTATATTTTCCTGGCAGTGGTGCTGATTGGACATTTCATCCTGACGCGAACTCAGTATGGCAGGCAGTTGTTTGCTTGCGGCAATAATCTGACAGGAGCCAATAAGATGGGAATCAATGGAACAAAGGTAATATTCCTGGCCTACCTGATCTGTGGAGCACTTGCGGGATTGGCAGGAATGGTAAATGCCTGTTCCCTAAGTGTAATCAATCCTAATTTTGCCATTGGCGATGAATTTGTGGTGATTTCATCAGCAGTAATCGGAGGGGCAAGTTTATTTGGAGGCAAGGGACGTATCCTGCCGGGGGCAATTATCGGTATTGTGATGGTACAGGTAATCACTAATGGACTAACGATCACAGGAGCATCTGCTTATGCCTTTACCATATTCCGGGGAGTCATTATATTTATCGCAGTTATGATGGATAGCATTAAGTTCAGCGGGGAGATTAGGTAAGAGACAAATCGTGAAAGTTATGCTATACTGAAAGAAAATGTTCGGAGGAATTTGGAAGAAATGCTAGATCGAAAGTATAACATTGAACGTCAGTCTTTGATTGTTAATCTGCTGGAGGAGAAAGGAAAGGTCAGTGTAAATGAACTTTCTGAACTTATGAAGGTCTCAAAGGAGACGATCCGCCGGGACTTAAAGGAGATGGAAGATGCGGGTATGATACAGCGCACTCACGGCGGTGCCGTATTATCGGAGACGTCCAAAGGTGTGAAAGAATACCCGTATCTGATGCGCGAGATACAGAACTATATAGAAAAGGATAAATTGTGTAGAGAAGCTGCAAAGGTGGTCCGTGACGGAGATACCATCTTTATTGACAACAGTTCCACCACGCTGAATCTGATACAGCACATCAATCCAAGATACCAGGTGACGATTATTACAAATTCTATCCGCCTTCTGCTGGATGCTTCCATTCAGGAGAACACAAACCTGACCCTGATTTCTCTGGGTGGGATTTTCAGGGCCAGTAATTACTCTCTTACAGGTATCATGGCGAATGAGTGGATCAACAACTTTCGCCCCCACAAAGTATTTCTCTCCTGTTATGGAGTCAATGTGAAGGAGGGTATTACGGATAGCAGTGTTTATGAGGTGGATGTAAAGCGCCTGATGATGGAAAAGGCCCAGGAGGTGTACGTGCTGGCAGATGCCACAAAGTTTGATAAGCCTGGCGTGGTGTATCTGGCCGATTTTTCCAGAATTGATTTTTTGGTGACCAATAGAGGTATTTCTTATGATCAGGAGGAGGAACTGAAAAAGCAGGGGACACAGCTGGTAGTAGCTTCGGAGCAGTAAATGCGGAGGCAAAATGAAAAGAATAGCGTTTGATTTAGGAGCCAGCAGCGGAAAGATGATGCTGGGAGAATTCGATGGACAGTACATGAAGACTCAGATAATTCATCGATTTCCTAACAGGCAGGTGGGCGTGGGTGGTGATCTGTACTGGGACATCTTAGATATCTATCAAAATTTGACTAAAGGGATCCGAAAAGGGAGAAGTCTTGCCGGAGAGGCTATCGAAAGTCTGGGCATGGATTCTTATTGCAATGACTTTGGTCTGATTGGAAAGAACGGAAGTCTCGTCTCACAGATGCGTTGTTACCGGGATCCCCGTATGGCAAGAAGGACGGATGAAATTTACCGAAAAGTTAGTAGAGAAGAGCTTTACCGGTTGACTGGAAATCAGATTGCGTCGTTTAACACTGTGATCCAACTGGCGGCAATGACTCTGGAAGGGGAAGGATACCTGCTTAAAAACTGCAGCAGGCTTCTGCATCTGCCAGATCTGCTTACGTACTTTATCACTGGGGAAGTGTTTTCGGAATACACCATAGCTTCTGTAAGCCAGATGTTTAATTATAAGACAAATGATTGGAATAAAGAAATTCTGGGACGGTTTGGAATTCCGGATCAGATACTGGCACCCATTATAGAGCCTGGGGAGTTTGCAGGTGAATTTACAGAACTAACAGCAAGAGAGTTGGGGGTAGAAAAAATAAAGGTAGCAGCAGTAGGAGAACATGATACTGCTTCTGCGGTCGCTGCGTTACCGTTAACGCAAAAAAGTACAGCTTATATCAGCAGTGGAACCTGGTCGTTGATGGGGGTGGAGACAAAAATACCCATCATTAATGAAGATACCTTTCGGTACAATATTGCCATTGAGGGCGGGGTGGAACATCGATATCGTATGCTGAAAAATATAATGGGACTGTGGCTTGTGCAGGAATGCCGTCTGGAGTATGCCAAGATGGGATGGGATTATAGTTTTGAGGAACTCTCAAGGTTGGCTGAAAAAGAACAGCCTTTCCAAAGCCTGATTGATCCCGATGATCCCGTATTCTATATGCCGGGCAATATGCTGGAGAAGATACGGAATTACTGTACTGCATCCGACCAGCCGGTACCGGAGCGTCCGGGACAGTTTATACGGGCAGTTAAGGAGAGCCTGGCATTCAAATACAGGTGGGTAAAGGAGATCCTGGAGAAAATCAGAGGAGAGGAGATTCAGACAATCCATATTCTGGGAGGAGGAGGGTTAGATGAGCTTTTGAACCAGTTCACTGCCAATGCGTGTGGAACGCCGGTATATGCAGGGCCTGCCGAGGCGGCTCTCATGGGGAACTTCCTGATGCAGATGAAGGCAGGGGGAGAGATTACAGATATCTCTCAGGGAAGAGAGATTTTATCCAGATCTATAAAGATAAGCAGATTTTATCCTGAGAATACTGTTGACTGGGAGGAACATTATCTATATTTTAAATCTCTACTTAAGAGAGAACTATAACCTCGCAAACAGGAACGTACAGCTGCCAGAAAGCAATTTTCAAATAAATAAAAATAAAGACAAAATTAAGGAGGAGTTTACTATGGCTTTAAAATATGCATGCATTACCGGATCATTGGGAAACAGAGTGGATCGTTTTATGGCGGGAGGATATAAAGAAGATAATACAGCCGAGGATCGCATTGCGGGTCTTGCCGAGACAGGAGTAGTTGAGGCGCTGGAACTTTGCTATGACCCGGATGGAGATGAGAACAACCCGGAGGAGATCAAACTATGGGCAGAAAAGTACGCATTTAAAATATCTGGTGTAAATGCACCTCTAAATGGTGATAAACGATTTGGCTATGGTTCTCTAACCAACACAAATCCGGAATACCGTGCTCTGGCAATCCAATACTGCAAACAGAGTGTTGATTTTGCTAAAGCTGTGGGGGCAGAGTTTGTAAATATCTGGATGGGTGAGGATGGATTTGACTATGTCTTTCAAACGGACTATACCAGACAGTGGAATTTGATGGTAGAGGGAATTCGGGAAATCTGCGACTATGCACCGGATATGAAGATCGCATTGGAGTTTAAGCTTAGAGAGCCCAGAAACCGCTGTACGCTGGACACTGCCGGAAGTACGCTTCTGTTAGCAAAAGATGTAGAGCGTCCTAATGTTGGATTAACTGTAGATCTGGGGCATGTTTTCCAGGCACAGGGAAATATCGCGCAGGTGGTTGAGATGTGTGCAAACCATGGTATGCTCTATAATCTTCATATTAATGACAACTACAGTGCATGGGATGATGACATGATTCTGGGATCTGTGCGCTATACAGAGTATATAGAGCTTTGTTATTCGTTGCGTAAGATCGGTTATGATGGCTGGACATCGGTAGATATCTTCCCATTTCGGGAGAATGGATATAAGGCTGCGGCAGAGAGCATTCGATTAATGCAGACTTTTGACCGTGCTGTAGACATGATTGGCTGTGACAAGCTGGCAGCGTGCATTGAGGGGACGGATGCCACAGAGGTATTTACCCTGATCAGAGAGTCCATCTTTAAGTAAAATAACCCATCGGGAAGAAAACTGGAAACGAGGTGATTGCATTGAGAAAAGAGGTAGAAGAAAAACTACGGCGTATTCGCAAATTTATGGAGGATGAGGGTTATGAGGGAGTTCTATTTACATCGAATGAAAACTTTTTTTGGATAAGCGGAGGGCGCAGTGCATTTGTAGATAAAGGCACAGGACTCGCAGCATCTAAAATATTAGTGACAAAGGATAAGCAGTATGTGATCTGTAACTCCAGTGAGCGCTGCAGAGTAATGGAGGAGGAGCTGACGGAGGAAGAGTTTGAACTGATCTCCTATCTGTGGTACGAGAATGAGAAGGACGTACTGGATTCCTTGCTTCAGGATGGAAAGTGTGCCAGTGACAATGGAGTGTGGGAAAGTGATAACCGCGCAGCAGACATTCAGAAGCAACGCTATGTGCTGACAGAGGCAGAGATTGCACGTTTTCGGGAGATTGGTCCTGAGAGCGCAGAGATTCTGGAGGAATCCTGTCGGAGGATACACAGAGGGGAAAGTGAACAGGAAATCGCGGCACGTACTGTGCAGATGCTGATGGAAAAAGGGTATCAGGTACCCGTGTGTCTGGTGGCAGCAGATGAAAGGCTAATAAAATACCGCCATCCTATTCCCACAGAAAAACGGGTGAAGAATTACGCCATGACAGCCATTTGCGCACAGAAGTACGGCTTGACGGTATCTGTCAGCAGGATCATTTCACTGGGTGGGATAGATGCGGAAAAGGCCAGGAGAATGGAGGCAGTTCAGAGAATAGATGCAGCTTTTATTCTGAATACAAAGGCGGGAGTAAAAGCCAAAGATGTCCTGAAAAAGGGCTTTGAGTCATATGTTCAGGAGGGATATAGAGAGGACTTTCATCTTCACCATCAGGGTGGTGCCCTGGGATACCCCACCCGTGATTACTGTGTAAATTTTGAAAACGAAGAAACTGTTCTGGACAAGCAGGGATTTTCATGGAATCCGACTATAGCCGGTGTAAAATCCGAAGACACCATCTTAGTGGTTGGTGAAACCCAGGAGGTAATCTCCTATACAGGCAAATGGGTTTACCAAAAAGTAACTTTGGACGGACGAAGCATCTTAAGACCGGATATTCTGGTGATACAAGAGGATTAAATTTGGAACAAAAACAGATTCTATTGAAGCAATACCGCAGACCCATCTGCGGTATGCAGGGGTATAAGTATGAAACGAAACAACTCTATTGGTGCAGTACAGAAGACTTATCTGCGGAATGCAAGAGGTATGAAATGGAAAAAAGTTATAGGGAAGAATTGGTAGGGGTCTTTGGGTGCCCCATAGATGAAAACCCGACTGTGGTAGTGGCGAAGGCAGCTTTCGAAGATTTAAAGATTAACTACAGGTATCTTACCGTGTTGGTAAAACCAGAGGATCTGGGGGATGCCATGAAATCATTAAGGGCATTAAATATGAAAGGTATACATTTGACAATTCCCCATAAGGTAGATGTGCTGAAATACCTGGATGAAGTGGCGGCTGATGCCCGCATTATGGGAGCGGTCAATACAGTGTATGTAAAGGATGGCAGGCTTTACGGAGAGAATACCGATGGAAAGGGATTTATTACTTCGTTAAAGGAGGAACAGATTGACCTGGAAGGAAAGACAGTCATGCTGCTGGGAGCAGGAGGAGCCGCCAGAGCAATTGCGGTGGAACTGGCAAACGCAGGTGTGAAAAAGATTCTGGTGGTGAATCGCCCAAGCTCCGGCAGAGGATCTGCCCTTACGGATCTTATAAATGAGAAGACATGTGCAAAAGCAGAGTTTCTCTGTTGGGATGGCACCATTGCCATACCAGCGGGAACGGATATTCTGGTCAATACCACAAATATTGGTCTCCATCCGAATGTAGACCAGAAACCGGACATTGATTATAACACGATAAAAAAGGGTATGACAGTGTGTGACGTAATTCCAAACCATCCCCAAACCATGTTTTTGAAGGAAGCAGAAAAGCGGGGAGTGAAAACGATAGATGGGCTGGGAATGCTGATCAATCAGGCGGCAATAAGTTTTTATCTCTGGACGGGCCGCAGGTGCAATCGCAGAGTGATGAAAGAAGCACTGGCCTCAGAATATGGAATACAGGCAGCAGAAAGAGGGTAGAGGATGATGACAGATTTATCATATAGAAAAGAAAGGGAAGATATGGCGAAAGTTGCCTATTACATGTGGGATCGGAAACTCACGAACGCGGCAGGAGGAAATTTTGCTGTGCGTGTAGATCATAACAGGGTGCTGATTTCACCCTCCCTGATGTCAGAGCGGCACTTTTGTGAGATGAAACCTGAGGATTTTCTGCTCATTGACTATGAGATGAATATCTTAGAGGGTACCGGGAAGCTCTCACGTGAGGGATACATGCATGTGCTGCTTCTTAAAAACTTTAAAAATATTGGGGCAACCATACATGCACATCCGCAGTATAGTATGGTATTTGTGGCGCAGAGCAAGCCTATCCCTAATATAACAGAAGCGACAATGAAACGGGGGCCTGTAGAATGCATACCCTATACAGAGGCTTATACAAAGAACCTGCATGAGGAAGTGTATCGTTACTTTGATGAGAGACGTGCTCTTGCGGAGAAATATCCCATTGCAGCCATTATGCCGCTGCATGGGGTTGTGGTATCCGGTTCTGATTTGTTTATGGCATACAGTATGTTAGAAAGAATCGAGGCAGATGCTATTTGTAATATATTTAAACAGCAGATCTGAAGGGGGTAACCGCAGCTGGAATTCCGCGATAACTTTGCAGAAGGCAAAAGGAAGGAAAAATATATGGGAAATATAGATCAGGCATATGAGCTGGCAAAAGAAAGATATGCCGCCATTGGTGTGGACACCGGGAAAGCCCTGAAACAGATGAATCAGATCAGGATTTCATTTAACGCATGGCAGTTCGACGATGTGAGGGGATTTTTGAAGAAGGAAACTGCGATGAGCGGAGGTATTCTGTCTACCGGAAACTATATAGGGGCAGCGGCAAATCCAGAGCAGCTGCGCCAGGATGCAGATGTGGCATTCTCTCTCATACCAGGAAAGCACAAGCTTAGTCTTCAGGCCACCCAGGTGGATACCGGGGAAGCGATAGACCTGGATGAAATAGAACCCCGTCATTATCAGAATTATGTGGACTGGGCAAAGGAGAGGGGGATCGGACTGGACTTTAACCCCAGCTGCTATTCCCATCCCAAGTCTGAGAGCGGATTTACACTATCCAGTTCTGACAGAGGAATCCGGGAGTTCTGGATTCAGCACTGCCGGCGTTCCAGTCTTGTGGGAGAATACTTTGGACGTGAACTGGGTATCCAGGCGGTGACCAATCACTGGATCTGTGACGGATATAAGGATTTTCCAGCTGACCAATTTGCGCCCAGGGAGAGATTAAGAGACAGTCTGGATGAAATTTTTCATAAGCCGGTAAACCAGAAATGGAATCTTGATACACTGGAGAGTAAGCTGTTTGGAATCGGAGTTGAGGCATATACTGTGGGTTCCCACGAGTTCTATATGATGTATGCAGCAAAGAACGGGCGCAGCCTGTGTCTGGATGCAGGACATTTTCATCCAACCGAAGAAGTGGCAAACAAGATCAGTTCTGTAATGATTTTTTCAGAAGAAATGGCATTGCATGTAACCAGGCCCATGCGTTGGGACAGTGACCATGTAGTTTCCTTTGATGATCAAACGCAGGCAATGATTAATGAAGTAGTCCGCGGCGGATGGCTGGAACGGGTTCACATCGGAACAGATTATTTTGATGGCAGCATTAACAGAATAACCGCCTGCGTCACAGGTATGAGAAATACGTTAAAAGCAATGATGAGGGCACTTCTTGAGCCGACGGACAGGTTACGTGTTTTGGAGATGGAGCAGAATTACTCCGAGCGTCTGGCGGTTATGGAGGAACTGAAAACCTACCCGTTTGAAGCAGTATGGGATTATTACTGTCAGAGCAAGGGTGTTCCGGTGGGCATGGACTGGCTGCCAGAGGTGAAACGGTATGAGCGGGAAGTGCTGTGCTGCAGATAGGAGAAGTGATGGAGGAGAATTTAAAGAGATATGAGATGATCGATGCTCAGGAAAAGAAGCTGAGATTTGATAAGTTTGATAATGAGGATGCCTGGAAGCTGGGCTGTATCCTTGCCGAGGAGGCAAAGAGGAGGGAACTCTCCATCGCTATAGATATTCATATAAATGGATACCAGGTATTTCGGTTTGGCGCCCTGGGAACAAATAATTATAATGAGATCTGGCTTTCCAGGAAAATCCGTTCTGTTCATACCATGCAAGTGAGCAGTTTGAAACTATATTACATGATGATGACAGGAAAAGAGGATATCTACAAGGGCGGATATCTGGATCCGGAACAGTATGCAGCTGTGGGAGGCGGTTTCCCAATATATGTTTATGGTGCTGGGTGTATCGGCGTCCTGGCAGTATCCGGGCTGACGCATCACCTTGATCATGATATGGCGGTGGAGGGACTATGCCGGTATCTGAATACGGAAGTAGAGAGAGTGATGTAAAAGCTGATTATCCGATGCAGGACAGCAGGAATAGTCGTATACAGGTAATGGGAAGTGGGTGTCGATCTCATGGGAAAAAATAGGGTGACAACCTTGGATATTGCCAGGGCGGCGGGAGTGTCCCAGGCTACGGTATCTATGATATTAAATAAAAAGTACAATGTATCTTTTTCTAAAGAGACTGTAGAAAAGGTAGAACAGACTGCAAATGTTCTGGGATATGTGATACCTAAAAGGAGAATACATAAGGATACCAGAACAGAAAAACTCATCGTTGCTTTCTGCCCAACCTTTACGAATCCTTATTATGTTATGCTGCTTCAGGGAATTGAGGAGATAGCCTGGAAGAGGGGGTACGGTGTTTTTGTCTGCAATACGCAGAGGGATCTGAAGCGGGAAGAAGAATATCTGAAATTGATGTCTGCTATGCGCCCTATGGGGATCATATACACCTGCAATCCCAGTCCCAGCTTTAAGAAGCAGGTAAAAGATCTGGCAGACAGGATTCCATTGGTCATTATTAATAACAGAGAGAATATCTCAGAGGTTGATGTAGTTGAACTGAACAACACCAAACCGGGAAAGCTGATGGCGGAATACTTAATATCACTGGGGCACAGAGAAGTGGCCTTTATCTCACCACCTCTCACACACAGGCAGCAGCAACGGTTTAAGCGTGTGGAAGGATTTATAAAGGAATATGAAAAAGCAGGAATGAAAGACAGTGTCATTGTAAAGGCTGCCAATGAGGAGCAGGGTATGGATATTCCCAGTCTGGATTCTGAGTATAAAATCGGATATAATCTGACCAGAGAGCTGCTAAAGGAGGGCAGGAACCTGACGGCTTTTGCCGCCATGAATGATATGATTGCACTGGGTATTCTGGATGCCCTTGGAGAGGCAAAGCTTCGGGTTCCAGCAGATGTTTCTGTGATCGGCTGCGATAATATTTTGTTTGGAAGGCTGAACACCATCGGTCTTACCACTATAGAGCATTTTGTACCCCTTAAGGGGAGGGATGCCTGTGATATTATCGTAAAGAAAATTGAATCCCGGACAGGTCTGGCGAAAGAGCAGCAGCCTGTGAGTATCTATCATATTGAGTATGAGCCTAAATTGATGATTCGCCAAACCACAGGGTATGCACACAAATAAAAAAGAATATGAGATTGAAATAAAGTTATCCCCGCAGGAATTTGGCAATGTCAAATAGACATTGTTTCCAGCAGGGATATTTTAATTGATCCGAATTCAGCCGTTTATAAATAAACGGTACTTTAAAGAAAAAATTGGTTTGTTGTGGTTGTGGACGGATCGTAATAATATGCATCTACATTCTCCTTTAGTACGATCCGGGGTTGTATCAGAAGATGTTTCTTTTTGGGCAGTGTTCCCTGGAGCAGATAGTCTGACATTAGCATTAGACTATAATATGCCTGGGCAAAGGGGTTCTGGTAAAGGATACAGGTACAGATGCCTTCTTTTAAAAGATCTCCCAATTGTTTTGTTACATCATATCCCATCAGGACAGGTGGAGATTCCAGCGGATGCTGTTTCAGAGAAAGGGCGGCACCTAAAGCGCCGGGTAAATTTACTGTATATATTCCTTTTACATCAGGGTGCTCTTCTAGAAGGCGGTCAGCTACTATTTTTGCAAGTTTGTCATTATCCTCATACTCTGCGTTATCAACGACTTGTATTTGAGGATAGGAGGTTCTGACTGCTTCCAGAAATCCCCGCAGTCGCTCCATATGGGCCTCAACCGAACAGAAACCCACCAGGGTTATTACCTTACCGCTGCCGCCCATCAGTTTGCCCATCAGATCACCGGCTACGCGCCCAGCGAGATAGGGATCCATGCCCACATGGAAGAGACGGCTAGTGCCTCTGATGTCAGAGTTAAAAGTTGCCACGGCAATTCCTTTTTTTGTGAGATAATCAATATAGGGGAGAAGCTGGTGGCTTCCTGCATTGATGACCAGACCGTCATAGTTCTCAGAAGAAAGCTTTTCCAAAATAGGAATCTGATCCTCCGGACTCAGGGAGTTACAGCGTATTTTTTTAATATCCATGCTGTAGTCTGAGAGTGAGCGGATCGCCTCATCCACCCCAGCTGTCATCTCATCAAAGAAATAGGCAGGGTAGGCGGGATAGAGAATACCCATCCGAAGTGGGCGGCTTCTGCTTAAACTGCTGGCCAGCTTGTTGGGATGGTATCCCAGTTGCTCTGCAATATTAAGAATTTTTTGCTTAGTCTCTTCGCTGATGCGGCCTCTGTTGTTCAGAGCTCTGTCTACAGTTCCTATGGAGGTGTCAGCCAGTTCAGCAATTTCTTTTAATGTTACTTTTTTCATTTTCACAGGTTCCTTTATTTAAATTTCCCGTATATTTGTCCATGTCTTACATATTAAATTGATATGGTCCATTTACTTTATCATTATACTACCTCCATGTTTTCCTTTCAACAAGAAATAGTGTGCAATGTAATATCTTTCAAGGTGATAACTATAGTCGATTATTGGTGAATCAATTGTATCTTCTTCTAATCTTGATATTATATTTTA
>OKVW01000208.1_pt1 | contig 39004 bp, 30 predicted proteins | sample 1606991 | NCBI WGS metagenome assembly OKVW01 (sample SAMN03281021, study PRJEB24777) | human gut metagenome | isolation source: fecal sample PR177 from 1 month old male Malay infant, vaginal delivered... | reverse complement strand
TGGCGCAACCGGGCCTACTGGTGCTAATGGCACAGCCGGACCTACTGGTTCTACGGGCGCTACCGGACCTAACGGTGCTACTGGCGCTACCGGGCCTACTGGAATAACTGGGATTACCGGTGCAAATGGCGCTACCGGACCTACCGGCGCAACTGGCGCTACAGGTGCAGATGGCATAACCGGAGCAACCGGCGTAATGGGTCCTACCGGGGCGGACGGGGCAACTGGTCCTACTGGGGCAGCTGGCGCAAACGGATCTACAGGCGTAGCTGGTGCTACTGGCGCTACCGGAGCTACTGGCTTAACAGGGGCAATGGGAGCGACAGGAGCAGCCGGAGCAGCTGGACCGACGGGAGCAACGGGAAATACCGGAGCGAATGGAGCCACAGGAGCAAATGGAGCGACAGGTCCAACGGGAGCCACAGGAGCAGACGGTGCCACTGGGGCAACTGGACCTACTGGCGCAACTGGAGCTACTGGATCTACCGGCGCAGACGGAGCAACTGGCACTACCGGCGTAGCTGGTCCTGCTGGCGCAGATGGTGCAACAGGAGCAACCGGTCCCATTGGCGCAGACGGATCTACCGGCGCAACTGGCGCAAACGGATCTACCGGAGCAACTGGAGCTACCGGAACAGTAGTCTTATCTTACGGCTCTTTAAGGGGAAGCAGCATAGAAATTCCTGGGGATACTTTCGTTCCCTTAGTATTTAATATCGTTGGTCCCTTATCAAATAACATCACTGTTAGTCAGTCAGGCAATGGATTAATAGTTGGAGAAGCCGGAATTTATCAAATTACGGTTTCTATCAATGCCGAAGCCACTGTTGACCCCGACCCGGAACAACCATATCTGAATGCCATTATTACCGTTAATGGTATACCCATTTTTGGTGATATTACGACATTCTTTAAAATACAAAACAGAAGTACTTCAACATTTGTAGTTCAAGCTGCCTTATCAGCAGAAGATGAAATTGGTGTAAGTATTAGTACGGCATTTCCGATTCTCGGTTATATGAATCGTTCTTTAACTATCGTTCAATTAAGTAACTAATGGTACAGCAGGACATTACGAACCTTATATCCGTAATGTCCTGCTGCATAATTTATAATTGCTTGACATAATCATATTCGTGTCCGTTCTACTGGTCTGATGTATTTGAAAAAACATTCCGGATTAAAATAAAAATAAATGATTCTGCCCGGTGACGTATCAAAACAATAACCGGTGCCTGAAAAATCAAAGGTTGCCATAGACTTTTCAATCTTTTCCTCTATACTGCGATTTTCCTGCTCATAATTGAAGGGTCCATGTTCAAAAACAATATACTCGGCTTCTGGCACATCAATCATAAGCATTTGCGGCGGGACTTCACCTTTGTAGTCAAAAGGAAGACGTATACCATAACACTCTGTACGCAGAAATCCCCAATCGCAGAGTCTGCCCTCCGGGTCATTTATATATGCCATTATCTGACCGCCGCTGCCGTTAGCTTCACTCCCTCCATTGTCATCCAATTTGCCCTTGATACTGTCCAGTAATCCGCAAATTGTTTCGTAGTCCTGTCCGGGAATAAGGTTTTGCTTTTGCCAAAAGTCCCAATACCCATTACTTTCGTAGTTTTTTATGTGCATAAATTTATGTGCCGGAATGGTTATAAAATAAATTTTCACATCGTCTGTTGATTTCATCATACCGATTTCTCCCAGGCCTAAAAAGTATCGGTCGAAAGGGTTTATTTTGGTGCGAAGAACAACCGGCTTTGGATTTCTGCGATATTCGCTTGGCGTTATGCCATAGGTTCCTTTAAAGGCTCTTGTAAAAGCTTCATGTGACGAAAAACCATAATCTAATGCAATATTCAAAATACCTTTCTTGCTATCCCGAACCTCTTTCAGCGCAAAGGCTAATTTTCGATGTCTCAAATAATCCCGAAACTTCATACCCGCTATTTCTTTGAATTTTCTCGTTGTATAAAATTCGGAATACCCTAATCTCTGCGAAAGGAATTGTAAAGTCAAAGCTTCGTCATTATATTCTTGAATACATCTGTCAATCTCATCAACGATGGTCTGTATTTGTCTGTGCCACTCGTACATTTTTTCACCCTCCCAGCATGTTCAATGCCGACCTGAAAGCTCAATTGAACAATCTTACAATGCTACATTATAGCATATAAGCAAACTTATAAAAACTATTTGTACGGTATATTTAATATTCATTTAATAAGAGCAAGTAAAATCAAGCGATAATATCCCCGTTTCCTTATAATAAGAATGATTATAGTACTATGATAAAAATTGTTAGATAAGATTAATGACAAATGGAGGTTAGAACCATGAAAAAATGGTACAATGAGGAATATGAATGGGAGATTGAGGTAATCGGGTTTCTCCGCAGTGATCATACAGAGCGATATTGCCGAAATGGCGAGGAAATTGGTGACAAGTACACCTGTACATATGGATGTCCTGTAAATGCAGACGGACAGGGTATTTGTTCCAAAGCCATGATGATGATGTTTCCAATCATGGAGGCTGTCAGAAGTGGCGGAGATTTAGAGAACATCGGTGGTAACAGCAAATATAGCAAGGATATTGTATGCCCGGATGGCTGCGTTCAGTTTAGACTGACGGCAGCAAAGCTTGATAATGAGAATTTTCATAAAGGAAAGTTTTTCGATTAGTACAGAATCTGCCGCGTAGTTGTTTGTTTAACCAGAATAAGAAAAAATATGAATCGAGGGTACATATGAATGCTGACTTTATAAACCTGACAGAAGAGAACCTTGTAAATGAGCACTTATGCTGCATTATCCGCAGTAAAAAGCCGCATAAAGGTATTGATGCAAAACGCCAATGGCTTTCAGACCGCATAAAAGAAGGTCACGTATTTCGAAAGTTAAATGAAAAAGCAGTTGTCTTTATTGAATATGCTCCTTTGGAAACTGCCTGGGTTCCCATAAACGGCAGCAATTATTATTATATGTATTGTCTGTGGGTATCTGGCAGTCACAAAGGAAAAGGGTATGGAAGGTCTTTAATGGAGTATTGTGTGAATGATGCCAGAGAAAAAGGGAAATCAGGCATCTGTATGCTGGGAGCAAAAAAACAGAAATCCTGGCTTTCTGATCAGTCATTTGCAAAGAAATTCGGATTCGAGATTGTTGATACTACCGAAAATGGATATGATTTGCTTGCACTTTCTTTCGACGGAACGGCACCAAAATTTGCAGACAATGTAAAAAAAGCTAACATCGAAAGCAAAGAGTTAACTATTTATTATGATATGCAGTGTCCCTATGTCTGTCAAAGAATTGAGTTGATAACACGGTATTGTGAAATGAATCAAATTCCTGTGTCTTTCATTCAGGCAGATACCCTGCAAAAAGCAAAAGAACTGCCCTGTGTATTCAATAACTGGGCTGTGTTTTATAAAGGGAATTTTGAAACAGTTAATTTATTAGACGAGGCAGGCTTACGGCGAATACTCAGGAAATAAGAACTGACATAGCAGATTAATTTTAAGACTGTTATAAAAGCGGCACAGCGGAAGAGGAATACTACCTCTCCCGCAGCTTTACCGCCTTAGACGCAGCTCTTCGCCGCTCATCCTTTAATTTAGCATAGTGCTTTTTCGTTGTGTTTACATCCGAGTGTCCCAGTACATCTGCAACAATATAAATATCACCAGTCTCCTGATATAACGCCGTTCCGTAAGTAGAGCGGAGTTTATGAGGGGTAATGGTTTTTACGGTAACGGCAGAGCTGTATTTTTTAACCAATTTCTCAACGGCATCCACACTGATTCGTTTTCTGAGATTGGATAGAAATAGTGCGTCTTCGTGTCCTGCAATTGGCGTGATAGAATTTCTGGACAGCTCAAGATAATCCTTCAGGCCATTTTCCACTTCTGACCCAAAGTATACAACCATTTCATTTCCACCTTTTCGGATAATTCGGATTCCGTTATTTTTAAAATCTACATCGGAAATATTCAGCCCCACACACTCAGATACACGAATCCCGGTTCCCAGCAGAAGCGTAATAATCGCCAGATCCCTGTATTTATGCTTATTATAATGATAGAGTTGTACACCGGATAATTCATTGCCGCAATTTTCTATGTGATCCAGCAGATTTGCCACCTCATCCGGGTCTAACTGGATAATCGCTTTATCGCTGAGTTTAGGCATATCCACCATGCGGGCAGGGTTGGATGGCACAAGCTGCCTTTTGCACAAATATTCAAAGAAGCTTCGGATGCTCGACATCTTTCTTGATATCCCTGTTCTGGAATTTGTTTCATAGGAACCATTTTCCTGGGTGGTATATGCTTTGAGATATTCCTGATATTCTTCAAAGTCAACCGGCTGAAGCAGTGAAAGATCGTCCAGTTTGATATCTTTTATATTTTTTTCAGCCAGAACCGGGTTAGTGGATTGTAAGAAACGGAAAAATACGCGTAAATCATATGCATAAGAAATCCTTGTCTTATCACTGGTTGTCGGTTCCTTTGCACGAAAGAAATCTTTGACATAAGGCGGCAGCTCTAAAAGCATTTCACGCAGCTTTTCCGTATTCATAATTTTTTCCTGGTCTCGATATGTAAGATTAGCCATGGGAACCTCCAAATAAATTTATTTTAACTTCTAAAGTATGAAAATTATATCACATATAGGATAAAAATACCAGGTTAAGCGGATAAACAAAATATTTTTCCGCCTAACCTGTGATTTCCTGTTCCCGAAATAAATTTGAAACAGCAATTTCATAATCTATCAGCTTTTCTGCTTTCTTAATCTTTTTCAAATACTTATCCGGATTGGTAAACATTCGTCTCAAATAAAACCAAAGCTCTTTCATTTTAAAAAGAACATTACGTCCTCCGGAAATCGTCTCCTGATAGCCATGATATATCATATCATGAAATTCCCGAAAAATATATTTACTGAGTAGCCTGTTATCTTCCATACCATTTAACAGACTGGGATTCATAAGCAGACCTCTGCCAAGCATCATAGCCTGAATACCCGGGAATTTTCCAACGAATTTATCGTAGTCCGCAGCTGTGAAGATATCTCCATTATAACAGACGGGATTACAGGACGTTGCAAGGGCGCCGGCAAATACCTCCGTATTTGGTGTATTTTTGTAATAATCTTTCTGTATCCTGGGATGAATAATCAATTCCTCCAGAGGATATTTATTAAAAATCCGGAGCAGTTCATCAAATTCATCCGGACTGTCTTTTCCAATTCTGGTCTTTACTGAAAACTTCATATCTAATTCTGAGCATACCTGATCTAAAAACAGATCCAATTCATCCCGTAGCGCAAGGAAACCGGAGCCTTTATTTTTGGAAACCACGGTACCCGAAGGGCAGCCTAAATTAAGATTTACCTCTTCATATCCCAGCTGTTTTAATTCCAATGCAGTCCAGATAAATGCATCTGCCTGATTAGTCAGAATCTGTGGAACCAGCCGAATCTGATTATTATGTTCCGGCATGATGTCCTGCATCTCCCGATAAGAAAAACGATGGTTCTGGTTCGGTACCAGAAACGGCGAAAAGTATTTATCGATCCCGGGGAATAGAGTATGATGGGCATTTCGGTAAATGTATCCGGTAATGCCTTCCATTGGTGCAAAATAGTAGCGCATGATGTCTTCTCCTGTATATGATTATGATTGTGTTTAAGGCTGTTATAGCTAAGGTTACTTCTGCGAATATTAAAATTAAGGTTTACTTTAAATCATTATATACAAAGTATTACGGAATGACAACCTGAGATTTCAGTTTATAAGAAAGGTTTGCCTTGGATCTCTTTAACAGTTTTTCCAAATACTATATGAAAGATCTTGACGGATTATGTCAGATATGATAAAAGTAATAAGGTAATACCTTTAACGGGAAGGATGTGGGTGAAATGGAAATGCTGCCGATGGAAAAGGTTAATTTGAGCAATTCCGTAAAGGCTTATTTGTTGAAATACATCCGTGGAATGGACTCCAGGCAGGGAACAAAGCTTCCGCCGGAGAATGAAATGGCGAGGAATTTCTCGGTCAGCCGTGTAACGATCAGACGGGCACTGGATGATCTGGAAAAAGAGGGGCTGATCCTGCGGATACATGGTAAGGGCACATTTGTAAATCCGGATGCCCTTCAGATTAAGACTAGCCTATTGCCCGGTGGGGAATTCCGTCAGTTGATTCGGGATTCGGGTTATGAAGCTAAATTTGAAATACAGCGGTTTGAAAAACTCCTCAGTGATGGTGAGGTCAGCAGAAAACTGGAAATTCCCATTGGAACTCCTTATTATCTTCTGGAGAAACTTTATTTTGCCGACCAGCATCCGGCAATTGTAAGTATTGACCGGGTTCCCTGTGATTATTTTTTCCAGGATCCAGAGTCAGCAGAACTGAATGAGCAATCTATTTTTCATATACTTAAGCATAAAGCAGGCTGTATTATAAAACGTGATAAAATTGAGATCGAAACGATGGATCTGGACAAAATGAAACATTTCAGCAGCTGCAGTGAAAAAATGGAGTGCAGCAGCGTATTGTGTTTTCATGGGATTAATTATGACCAGAATAATCGTCCTGTTATTTTAGACACTGAATTTTATAACACAGACTACATACGATTTAATATGATTCGGGTAAAAGATGTTTATAAAGATTAAGGTTATTTTAGAATAGCCTTTTCTTATATAAAAATAAAAGGTAATACCATATTACCCATATTATGAATAAGGAGAAAAAGAGAAATGATGGAGAGGAAACAAAAACAAATCCCTATGCTGGAAAGAATTTTTCATTTATCAGAACGGGGAACCAATGCCAGAACAGAGATGGTGGCTGGATTGACAACTTTTTTGACCTGCGTGTACATAGTAGCTGTAAATCCGGCTATCTTGTCAGCAGCAGGAATGGACACAAAGGCTGTATTCTGGGCAACTGCCTTAGCATCTGCTATTGCCTGTATCTGGATTGGCTTCTGGGCAAATCTTCCTTTTGCGCTGGCACCTGCAATGGGTCTTAATGCCTACTTTGCCTATTATGTTGTAAATACACTGGGCCTGACCTGGCAAAATGCTTTGGCATGCGTATTTATATCTGGTGTTACATTTATGCTTTTAAGTATCCTGAAAGTGCAGCAGAAAATAGTGGATGCCATGCCGGAATGCATAAAATTGTCCGTTGGTGCCGGTATCGGCTTTTTCATTGCATTTACCGGGCTGCATCAGGCGGGCATTATCACCTCTTCCAAAGATACGCTGTTAACATTGGGTGATTTATCAAATCCCGGTGCGCTTTTGGCTTTAGCCGGAATTTTTGTCATGGCTGTTCTTGTTATCAAAAAAGTAAAAGGCGGCATACTCATTGGAATTCTTGCGATTACTGTGATCGGTATCTTCATTACAAATCCATTGACCGGAACTTCCTACACACAGCTTCCCGAAACACTGGTTGCATTTGATAATCCGGTTAAAGCGCTTTCTCCCACTTTAGGGCAGTTATCCATAAAGGGAATGTTTACCGGTGCTCCGGTAGTTGTCTTAGGGGTAATCTTTGCGATTATCAGCTTTTTGTTTGTAGATTTATTTGACAGTATCGGCGTATTGTTAGGCGTTGCATCCAAAGCCGGACTGCTGGACAAAGACGGTAACCTTCCATGTGCAGGAAAAGCTTTATTCGTATCCGCCGGAGGTGCTGCCATCGGTGCCCTGCTTGGCACAAATACCGTTACCATCTATGGTGCAGAAAGTACAACAGGTATTGCAGAAGGAGGAAGAACCGGAATGACCGCCTGTGTAACAGGAGTGTTGTTTATTCTGGCATTATTTTTCTCTCCGATATTTTTAATGGTGCCATCCATTGCAACGGCACCGGCTCTCGTTATGGTAGGTATCTTTATGATAGAACCCCTCTGCAATATAGATCTGAAGGATATCTCCATTGCACTTCCGGTATTTTTAACCGTTGCATTCATGCCATTTTCCTATAATATCGCATACGGAATCTTATTTGGTATGATTGGGTATACCGTAGGGAAAATTGCAACCGGTAAATCAAAAGAATTAACCGGTACCGTTAAAATACTGACCGTCCTGTTCATCCTTTATCTTGTACTGGACATTCTATTATAAATCAGGAGGAGCACTATGCGTACATTTGAAGAAATTAAAAATACCATTGAAACAGGACTTGGGAAATATCCCTGTGACCTGAAGCTGAAAGATGTCTGTCTTGTTAATGTATATACCAATGAAATTTACCGGACAGATATATATATTAAAAATAAAAGAATCATTTCTATAGAACCAGGTGCAGATCTCGAAGCAAAGGAATGTCTGGACTGCAGCGGCAAATATGCCATTCCGGGATTTATTGATACTCATATGCACTTTGAGTCAACGATGCTCTCACCGGAAGCATTAGCTTCTGTAGTAGTTCCCCAGGGAACCACTACCTTGTGTGCAGACCTGATGGAAATCGCCAACGTAGCCGGGGAAGAGGGATTAAGAGAAATGCTGGTGTCCATGGACCGCCTGCCTTACCGTATGCTGATCGAAGTTTCCTCCAGAGTGCCTACCGCTCCGGGCTTGGAAACTACAGGAGCCATTCTTGGGGAAAAAGAAGTAAAAAAGATTATGGAATGGGAAGAAAGTATCAGCCTGGGTGAACTGGACCCGTCCAAAATCCTGTTTGTGAAAGATGAATACATCCATAAAGTTGCGGATACACTTGCCCAGAGAAAAATCGTAAACGGACATGCAATCGGAAGATTGGGGCAGGAGCTGAATGTGTATGCAAGTTCGGGTATTTCCGATGACCATGAATGTGTAAATGCAGAAGAAATGCTTGCAAGACTCCGCGTGGGCATGAAAGTCCTAATCCGGGAAGGCAGCAGTGAACGTAACGTGGAAGAATTAATCAAAGGTGCCTTAAAAGAGCATATCCCGCTGGAAAACCTCATGTTCTGTACCGATGATAAACATGCCAGGGAAATTCAGCAGGAAGGACATATTAATTATAATGTAAACCGGGCAATAGCGCTTGGCATTCCTCCAATTGAAGCAATTAAAATGGCAACCATTTATGCTGCCAAACATTTCCGGATTGAGGATGAAGTGGGAAGTATCACTCCCGGAAGGTTTGCAGACATTCAGATCGTAAATGACCTAACAAATGTGAAGCCGTCTGTAGTCATTTTTGAAGGAGAAATCGTAGCAAAAGAAAATCAGCTTTTAAAGGAATGTAAAGTTACTGAATATCCGGAATGGATCAAGCATACCGTCATTCTGAAAAAGCCGGTAACCAAAGAATCCTTTTCCTTTAAAGCGAAATCCATTGGTACACAGGCAAATGTCCGCGTGATTGATTTAATTCCCAGTCAGATTATCAATAAAGAAATGGTTGATATTTTAGCAATCCGTGACGGAGAAATTATACCGGATACAGACCGTGATATTCTAAAACTTGCAGTAGTTGAACGCTATGGCAAGACAGGCGATATCGGGATGGGCTTTGTACATGGATTTGAATTGAAAAACGGCGCGCTGGCTTATTCAATGTCTCACGACCATCACAATATTGTCGTAGTTGGCACCAATAATAAAGATATGGCGGCGGCAGTAAACGGTGTAGCCAAGATGAATGGCGGCCTTACAGTGGCATCCAATGGAGAGGTAACACATCAGATGTGTCTGCCGATCGGTGGATTAATGAGTGAAAAAAATGCAGAAGAGATTATGGAAGAGCTGGATATTATGAACGATGCGGCAAAGGAACTGGGATGCAATATGTCTGCTCCCTTTATGTCCTTAAGCTTTATTTCTCTGCCCACAGTACCGGAGTTAGGTCTTACTGATAAAGGACTGATTGATGTTTTAAATCATAAATTAATTGACGTTGAAATATTCAACTAAATACATGACTGACCCAGACAGCCGTTTCCGGTTTTGGGTCAGTCATTCTGCTTTAAAATTCTTGCAATACTCTGATAAAATACATAGTAAATACCTTCATATTGTAGTAAAATTATGATGACAGTAAAATAAGAACTTCCAAATAAAAATAGTAAGAATATGAAAAGGAGCCCCTTTATGAATGAGACAAGAGTACTGGAAAATGAATTATTACGGATTGAAGTAAATGATTTTGGTGCAGAACTTGCACTGATCTACGATAAAAAAGCAGACAGAGAGGTTTTGTGGAATGCAGATCCTGCATACTGGAACCGCCATGCACCTGTTCTGTTTCCCTTTGTTGGTGCACTGCAGGATAATCAGTACCAATACAATAATAAGACCTATGAGATGGGCCAGCACGGTTTTGCCAGAGACAGCGTATTTACAGTAGAAGAGCAGCAGCCTGAACTCATCTGCCACAAACTAACCTGGACAGATGAAAGTCTCAAAAAATATCCATTCAAATTTTCCCTGTATATAACCCATATATTAAGTGGAAATGAAATTAAAGTTTGCTGGAAGGTAGTAAATGAGCAGGCAGAAAAGATGTATTTTGGCATCGGAGCACATCCTGCTTTTCTGGTACCGCCTAAAGCAGGAGAGAAGCAGGAGGATTATTATCTGAATTTGTATTCGGACACAAAGAATTTTACATGCCTGCGCATTAATGAAAAGGGTCTGGCTCTCACAGAATCCCCGGAAATATTTGCCGTAGAAGACGGATTCTGCCCGCTGAAGAAAGATCTTTTTACAGATGGGGTATGGATCTTTGAAGATACACAGCTGCAAAAAACAGGACTTGCATTTCCGGATAAAACTCCTTATGTGGAAATCAATTGTAAAGGCTTTCCCTATGTGGGAATCTGGACAAAGCCGGGTGCCCCGTTTGTATGCCTGGAACCATGGTATGGTCGTACAGATGATGACGGATTCAATGGTGATCTTTCAACTAAAACAGGGATTCAGCAGTTAGATGCCGGGCAGATTTTTGAGGCAGATTATACCATAACCATTTGCTGATAATAATGCGGTATAAAAATGGGATCGTTTTTCATAATGAACAAAATATTCAGCGCTTGATATATGGATTTTGATAGCGATCCCGATTGATTGTTTTTTTGCCACAGCAGATGGCTTTTTGAGGGCAATAGTGCAGACAGGCAAAACAATATTCGCAATGATGATGCCATTTCGGTGCCCCATTATTTATGGAAATATTGTTCACCGGGCATATCTTCATGCATTTTTTACATCCGTTGCAGGAAGACTGAACGGTAAAGTTTTTATCCATTCCAGCGATATTTTTATGCATAAAATTATGATAAAGATTGAACAAAGGATGATAAAATTTAGGAGACAGTTTTCGCTTATTCTGAACATCTTCTGCGATCACTATGATTTTTTGTCTTGCTGCGGTAAATAGTTTTTCCTGATTTGCATTTGACTCCGGTGCAAACATCGGGAGATAATTTTCAGGCATTTTGATTGAATATTCAGCCTGCAGGCAGACACCCTTTGATTTCATAAGCTTACGAACGAATGGCAGTGCATTTCCTGACATGTTTCCCATATTTGCAACCGCAAAACAATAGGTTCCACTTTCGATTTCTGCATTTGCGAGAAATTTTCGTACAATAGGCGGAATTCCCAAAAAGTATACAGGGAATACAATACCTGCACATTCACTCAGCTTCAATCCTTTTGCCAGATCCGGAGTTATTCTCTCTGTCTTACAATCTGGCAGTTTAGCAGCCAGTTCTTCTGCAATCATCTGACTGTTACCTGTGCCAGTAAAATAATAAATTGTGGTCATAACTTTATCCTCCAAACTTCTGTTGCTATTAAATGTTACACTTGTGTCATTTATTGAAGACGAGTATAATCAAATTACACATCTGTGTCAATAGTTTTGCCGCAGGTTACACAATGGCATATGTTTTGTGTCATTGTAATTCGTTTGTAATTTGTTTCTACGCAACAATTATTATCATTTCATAGAATAACAGAAGAAAGGAAATGTTTGCAGAAGCTATACCTGCAAAATACACCAGATATTATGATAGTGAAAAGTAAGAACCCAATATCAATCCGCTCACGGAAAATGATTACGAATGCTTTGATGGAATTATTGAAAGAAAAACCCTATGAAGAAATTACCGTTACGGATATTGCGGAACGTGCCCAGTTGGTGCGTAAAACGTTTTATAGAAATTTTACAGGGAAGGACGAAATTATTGAATGCTATTTTCAGGATATCTGTAAAAAATTTATCTATGAATTCCAGAAAAATCAGGTTTGCAATTAGTTCTGGAAACCCTATGGGAAGATGTTGATCTTTCTGAACAAAAAAAATTTGTTCGATTATTTTCAGAAAGCATTTGATCAAATAGCACCGCTTGCCAGTGATTTTTTCCCCTGTGATGATATTGAGGAGACAAGATTCGAATACTATTGTCATCTCTATGTATGCGGCGGATTTCGTCAAATCCTGTGTGAATGGCTTTTACACGGAACTACAGAAACACCGGAAACCATGGCTGAGTATTTCAATCGTTTTCGAAGCGGTGTTTTCTGACCAATTAAGAACTGCTTTCTGAATAGGATGGGAGAGTTGTCTAATGAAAATAAACAGGTCATACCTTAAATTTATTTGTTTTTCTGCAATTCTATTCTTATTTTTAACGCAAAGCATACATACAGAAGCGTCCCACAGCAAAATAACCATGTTTTCTCACCGCACTTATCAGGTGAAGTTTGGAACAAGCAATGAAATTCCTGTTTTTTACAGCTCGTCAAATTCCAGGACGCTGGGACTTAGAAATGTATCGAAACGATATCGTGTCATTGCCTCCAGCTCAAAGAAAAAAGTGGCAAGCGTGCATTATAAAAAGACAAGACGTCCATACAGCCTCCCTTATATTAAACTCCAACAGGCTGGAAAAACACTCATTACAATAAAAATTTATAACACTAAAAATAAATTTATTGGAAAATACAGCTGCAGTCTAACTGTTCAGGCGAATAAAAAAGTGGCTGGACTATTGAAAAAAGTGAAAAACAATACCATACTTGCAGTTGCAAACGCCTCAACCGTTGTTGTTCATGCTAAGCCCGCAGCATCTGGACAGGTATTGGGAACTTTTGAGCGCAATTCTGCGGTCTTAGTAGCTTCATCCAAGTTAAACAGCAGCAAAACCACGCAATGGATACCCGTTTACATGGATAACATGACCGATTCAAATGGTCAGAAAAAAATCGGTTATGTACCTGCAGACCAGGTCAGTCTGGAAAGTGTCAAAACAAGTCGATTTGCGGATGATAACCGGCGTAATCAAATATGCCGATTTGCGATGAACTATCTGGGAACCCCTTTTGTTCTGGGCGGAACATCATTAATTTATGGCACAGACTGTTCGAAATTTGTAAAATATGCGTATGAATTGGGCGGCGGTGTATATAGTGTATCGGCACCTGGAGGTAGGACAAGCATTTATCCCCATACAGATTCCCTTTTAAATTACGGCATCCAAATACCCAAAAATCAATTGCAGCCAGGAGATCTCATATTATATAAAGACAATGATCCCTGTTGGGGACCAGTCGGTCATGTAGGCATCTATATCGGAAGCGGCTTTATTATAAATGAATCCGGTCATTACGGAGAAATATATCCCTCAGGCGGAGTCCGTATTTCACGTATAAACTATGGTAACCGAGTTGCTTATATGTTTCGCAATATTTTAGATTAATAGATGATGCTTTAAATTCAATTCCATTGAATTGTAATAATTGTAATAATGAGCGGCATGCAGAATGACGTCAGCAGAATAATTGTGAGGATATAAATCATTGAATTGTATATAGCAGGTAATTAACATGATCGTTATTGTGACATGCAAACAGTAAAAATATGTAAAATCCTTTATATGCATATAATGAGTATGCATATAAACATATACAAGTGATTATATATGGTAATCGTCCCTAGTTAAGCGGAAAAATCGGTATTTGTCCGCTTAACTAGGGACCAAGCTTATATCTACATAAATAACATTTTATAACTCTTTCATAGTCGAATCCATCTATATTCTGATTTTTAAATTTTTAATCGAACGATTAACTTTCTATTTGCATATTACAATATACTATAATTTCACTCTTCCAACCATATTTATAATTTAATAAATCTAAGTTCAATTTTTATCCCTTTAAACAAAAATGAATTTCTATAAAATATTTTTCCTTCCATGACTTCCGGTATAAACCTTAATTAATTAAATAAGCACTAATTCAATAAAGACAGAAACTTAAAATAAGATATATTTATTTGAGCGCTTTTAGCCCTTATAAATTTAACTACATTTTATCATATTAATTTATTATTTATATAAAGATAAATTTAAATCATATCTTTCATCCTGTTAAATTTTAAAAAATTCATACAAATTAATCCAACCTCCCTATACATCTTCAATTATTAAATAAAATTTGTAAAAAGCATTTTAGTTTACATAACTATATTATGTAAACTAAAACCATTTTTATACCTAATAATTCCCCAAATTAATCTATCTATACAAAATGCCTCTTCAACAACATCGGAATAAATATACTCAGGAATTCCTGTTACAGGTACCGGCAGGCATTAATTTTCCTAAAGAAACTGGTTCCTTGCCAATTATCTCACCACTGTGCAGCTCTGCCTTCATAATCTGGCAGTTGTAGTAAGTTTTATAAAAATATTCCCCGGTATTGATATTCATAAATGCTGTATACTGAGTAAAGTCATCCGTTCCCCGCTGTGTAGTGACAATGCCTTTTGGTATGGAGACTCCTTCCATGATGTGAAAAGCGGTGATTACTGCTTCTCTTCCACTGGATGGCGGTGGTGTATGACTTTTTTGAAAAGAGGTTCTGACAAATCTGGATGGCGGTGAATAATCTCCAGGCAATCCGATGGTACCACACCCCTGTCCGAATGGTGTTAATTCCACCTCTCCCCACTGTTCTTTTTCTGATTGATTTGGCGATAGATTCAGGAAATTGCGAAGATTCGTCAAATGCCAGTGAAAATCAGGACTATTGGAAAGAACACCAATAGGATTATCATATAGGTGAAGTCCGCTCTCCGTATTTTCAATTACCATTGATCTTCCGCTTTTATCTGTAACCATCCAGTGAAGCGGCGCTACAGAATTCGTTAAGGAATCTTCCACCCCAATGATTGTGATCTTTTGCATAATCGCTTCCGCCTGTGAGACAGAAGCACACATTCCTAACAAAAAATTCACCAATTCAATGGCTGAAATGGAAATTTTGTTTGTGTCCGGATAATCTATTTCTTCATAATGGGCATATCCCGGAAAATACAGCGCTGCCGCTGCAAACCCCATTTCATTTACACCATCTACAAAAATCAAGTCTGAGATATCCTGTCCGATTCCTATAAAACTATATTGATTAAATATTTTAGCAGATTTTCTGTTGTTCCTCCATACATGATGTCGGGGCACAATATAAAGCTCCGGATCTAAAGGAAAAGAAAAATCCATTGTTCTGCCAAAAAAAGCTTCACCTTCTGTAGTTTGCATTGTCATAGCTGTGCACATATGGGCCCCCTCTTTTCATAGTTTACGGTAATAAAACTCTCATAAATAACTATTATCCTAATCTGCTAATTATTCCAGAATAATAAATATTTCAGGCCCAGGGGGGCGGCACTCCTTGTTTTCACTCAGTAATTACCTGCTAGCAAAAAAGAAATTGCTATTGACTCTAACATGATGTCAGGGTATAAGGTAAAAGCGTTCTATAAATGAAACAGAAGGAAAAAGTTCCTTTCAAACTACTTATTTATCCATTATCCCAGGCGTGCCCCGGGATATGCAGGAGGTATAAAAATGACTAAAACCAACACAGAATACCTGATAACCCCCATTGGAACTATTTATAAAGAAAACGGGAAACAACTGATTTCCCTGGAAAGTAAATATTGTAAGGGACTGAAATTTATTTCCCAATTCAGCCATATCATTATCATCTATAAACCGCTCCATACCCCGGCAAATATTATCCCAACCTGCCTCTCACAAAAATCTGTCAGAATTCATGAAGCAGATGAAGAAACTGGTATACTTTCCATTGATGGCACTGAAATTGAAGAGGATACGTTGGAACTGTATGATATCAAGGCTTATTTTCCCAACGAAGACAGTGTCAGAAATTGTTCATTTCCACAAGCTCCTGTTAAATTAGATCATTCGGTCCCTGTGGCATCATGCAATGCCTTACTGCCCCTTGGGACTATCCATAAAGACAAAGGCGAGTATTTTCTGGAGATACACGAAAATTTCCATTACTATTCCTCCCTTTTAAAAGGATATTCCCATCTGAAAATCTGCTGGTGGTTCGACAAATTTGATAAACCGGTCTACCGCAGATCCCTGGAAGGTCAGCCGCCTTATGAAAACGCGCCCAGAACCGGCGTATTCGCATCCCGCTCTCCGGTTCGTCCCAATCCCATTGCCTTAACCACCGCCCGCATATTATCCATAGAGGAAGCTCGCGGCATGATTAAGGTATCCCAGCTGGATTGCTTTGACAAAACCCCTTTTTTGGGTTTTCACCTGTATCATCCAGAGACAGACCGTTTGGAAGACTGCCGTCTGCCCGACTGGTTGGCTCATTGGCCGAAATGGCTGGATGACCGGGATTTTGAAAAGACCGGCGATGTGCATATCCGGTCCTCCTCTATCGAAATCCTGAAAAAATATATGGATAAACCGGCATCAGAGAAAGCTTCTTTTCCTCATAATATTTTCCGGTCTTCCGAAGCTGAGGATTACGAAGCACACACAGATGGGATTGTCATAAGAGGTGCCAGACAAAATAATCTGAAAAATATTGATGTAACAATCCCCTATGGGAAAGTAACCGTCATGACCGGAGTGAGCGGAAGCGGGAAATCAAGTCTTGCTTTTGATACCATATTTGCAGAAAGCCAGCAGCGCTTTTTTGAAAGTATGTCACTTTTTGAACGCTCTTCGTTCAAGCTGATGAATAAACCACAATTTGACCAGATTACCGGTCTGCCGCCTGCAATCGCCATATCACAGCGGAATATTAACAGAAATCCCAGATCCACGGTAGGAACCATGAGCGATATGTACGACCTTCTGCGGTCATTATATGCAAATATCGGCATCCGGCACTGTCCAGAATGCGGACATTCCATTGAACCTCTTACTGATCTTGAAATAATCCGCCTGCTGCAAAACTGTATCCCGGGAACTGTTCAGGAAATACGACCCATTCATTCTGAGTCAGTGACCGATACATTGGCGGTACCTGAACTCCATTCTGAAGAAGACGGGAACAGGGATCAATATTACAGCAGATTAAAATGTGCTATAGAACAAGCATTGAAAATAGGCAGCGGTGCTATCACTGTTAAACTCACATATCCCGGCGAAACCTCCGATGAACTGCATTTTCAGACCACCCAAATGTGCTATCACTGCGACCATGTTCTCTTTGAGTTAACCCCCGCCAGCTTCAGTTTCAATAATCCCGAAAGCATGTGTCCCGTGTGCAAAGGTCTTGGGCGAACCATGGAAGCAGATGTCCATAAGATCATTACAAACCCGGAACTGTCCTTATTGGATGGTGCATCCCCTTTTTGGGGCAATCTTCGAAAATTCAGGAAATCTCCCAATGCCAACTGGATGAAAGGCGAAGTACTTGCCCTTGCTATGGATGAGCAAGTGGATCTGGAACTGCCCTGGAAAGACCTTCCTGAGTCATTTAGAGAAAAAGCCCTGTTTGGAGCAGGGGATAAAGAAGTTTCTTTTACCTATGAAAACCAAAATGGACGAAATGGTACGATTACGCGAAAAGCAGAAGGTGCATACCATATCATTCACAGGCTGTTTCAATCCAGCTCTCAGGATACAGCAAAACAAATCGAAGAAACCTATATGACAGCTAAAACCTGCGATTCCTGTAACGGAGAACGCCTTACAGCAGAAAGCCGCATGGTCACCATTGCAGATACCAGATTTCCGGATGTAGTTCAAATGTCTATGGAGGAGCTGAAAAACTGGATTACGGCATTACCTGACAGACTGGAACCCGCAAAAACAAAGTTAGCTCTTCCAATCTTAAAAACAATGTACAGGCGATTATCCAATTACATCGAGGCAGGACTCTCCTATCTAACCTTAGACCGCCCTGCCCCCACCCTATCCGGCGGAGAACTGCAGAGACTGCTGCTGGTCACACAGCTAAGCAGCGGAATATCCAATATATTATATATCTTAGATGAGCCTACAACAGGTCTGCATCCCAAAGATACCCTTAAACTTTTAAATCTCATAAAGAAACTGCGAGATATGGGAAACACTGTCCTTGTAGTGGAACATGGTATACAGGTGATGCTTGCCGCTGATAAAATTATTGATATCGGTCCTTCTGCAGGAGAAGCCGGTGGATATATCACTGCACAGGGAACTCCCGAAGAACTGATGCAAAATGACGCATCCGAAACAGGCGCTTACCTCTCTGGTAAAAAGCAGGTAAGCATTCCAGGAAGAAACCCTGCTCTTGAGGAAGATATCTGGGTCTGTCTGAAGGGAGTAAATGCAAATAACCTGAAAAATATCAGTATTTCATTTCCGGAACATGCCATTACCTGCATTACAGGAGTCAGCGGTTCTGGCAAAAGTACCTTAGTGGATCACGGTATTCTCCCAGCTATCCAAAATGTTCTGGACGGTAAAAATGTAACGCACACCAGTTATGGTTCTGTAAAGGGTGCCGGTCATTTTGATAAAATAATTCATATCACGCAAAAACCCATCGGACGGTCCAGCCGTTCCACACCAGTCACATATACAGGAATCATGGATGAGATTCGCCTTTTATTTGCCCGGACAGATGCAGCCAGAGAAAAACATTTCAAGCAGAGCCACTTCAGCTTTAACAGTAAAGACGGGCAGTGCCCGGTCTGCCATGGTTATGGATACCAATCCCTGGACACACAGTTTATGCCTTACGCAACTGTCGAATGCCCCATGTGCAAAGGACAGAAATTTCAAGATCAGACTCTGACTTTGTCTTATAATGGAAAAAATATTGCAGAAGTAATGGATATGAGTATCACAGAAGCTTTACCGTTCTTTTCCGGTAATCAGAAACTTTCCGGAATCCTGCAGACACTGGAGGATATCGGACTGGGCTATTTAAAATTAGGTCAGAATTCACAGACCCTATCCGGCGGGGAAGCACAGAGAATTAAACTAGCCACCGAACTTTCCATCAACCCTTCAAACAGAGCACTTTACCTGCTGGATGAACCCACAACGGGACTTCATTTCAGTGATATCCAGAATCTGCTTATAATGCTGGATAAAATCGTTCAGAATAATAATACGGTTATTTTGATCGAACATAATCTCCAGGTAATTAAAAATGCAGACTGGATTATAGATCTTGGACCGGAAGGCGGTACGAATGGCGGATATGTTGTCTGCCAGGGAACCCCGGAGGATGTCTGCAGGTGCGGGGAAAGTTATACCGGAGAAATGTTGAAGAGGGTGTTTCATAAAGACATGTAATAACAACATGTAAGAAAGACAGGCGATATGTATTTAAACATAAAAAGTCAGTGATTGCTGCATCGGATGAACAAGTACCCCCAGAATATAGCTAAATATATTCTGGGGGTACTTGTTTTATCAGGATTTTCTTACAACGATTTTTTTCTTATAAAATCCAACTCCATATTTTATAACATCAATTCCTCTTTTTCTCAAATCTGTATCATAATTCATCTGCTCAATCTGATCCAGTGCATTTTGGGCAAGATTCTGTCGTAGCTGTTATATCCGCTTTTATTTCCCCCCACGAATATCACTCAGTGTGCGCTGTTCCAGAACAACATTCTCAAAATGGCGCACGCCCCCTTTCCCTACCGGTGACTGGGCTACCAAACCCACCTGAATCTTTTTCTGCATGGGCAGGGAACAAAGTCTTGCCATCCTATAGTTCTCACCGTCCAATGAATAGTGTACGGCAAAGACGTTATCTTTTCGTGCAAGCTGCAGCCATACCTGGTTTCCTTCTATATTTACGCCATTTGCATCATCAGATGTATCATTTGTCATAACCGTTACTACGGAATGGGTGCCGATGTCTGTGTACTCAAAACATGCTTTCGCCCATAAACGCTCATGCTCAAATGCCAGCAGAATGCACGCATCGTAGACATCGGTAAAATCATGGCTCACTTTTGAGCGCATCACAAAGTCTCCTTCCACTTCCTGATAGAAAAATGGGGCATATGTTTCAACATTGCCATCGATGGGATTTACGAAGTAATTTGTCTTTTCCGGTGCGTAAATATGTATTCCGTTTTCATCTGCCGTACTTTCCGTATCCATGTTCCATTTAAAATTAGAGTAGTCCATAATTTTCCTCCTGCATGTTATAACGTTATTCTTTTATAATACCGCGTAAACCGTTATAATACAATAACAAAAAAGTTGGCTCTTTTCCAGATTGTAAGCCTGCTCATTTATAAAATACTTTCATTGACTTACGAAAGCTGATCAAGCTGATTATGGCAGCCAGGGATAAAATAATGAAAATATTGCTGTATACATATACACTTTCTGATACCGGAGCTATCACATGCTGTTTTAAATAATTCACCATCATAAATCGGCTGCATATTGCAACACCAATGGACGAACTGATATTGATGGTCAGATCATTTATGCCGATACCTCTTCCTACTTCTGCAGAAGGCAGTGCGCCGGTTACGGTGTCCAGCATCGGGGAATAAATCGTATTATACCCTGCAAAGAATATTATACCGGAAATGCTGAGCATGATTTTACCTTTATCCATAAAAAATGCAGCGGACAGCAGACCCAGAAAAATCAGAAACGCCCCCAGGCTGATTGTCTGATATCTGCCAAGCCGAGCCGTAATCTTATCCCCGTTCATGCCCACAACTGCTGCAGCAATATAGCCAGGCAGCAGGATGTAGGAAACCAGATCCAGAGAGCCGGGATACAGGGTGCTCACAACGAACGTACAGATAAAAGCAAATACAAATTGTGACAGGTAAAGGGCAAATACCAAGATGACTGTCTTTGTGTAATTTCTGTTTTCCCTAAAAAATCCCGGCGTGACAAATGCATCTTCTTTCTTGCTGATGTAGATGAAAAATACAGCCAGCATCAGTATTTCAATTCCTGCATAAACAGGCCTGAAATCGCTCAGCATCAGCATAATAGCTACAATACAGATGCTGAACAATCCGATTCCCACAACATCCACATGCTTTATTTTCCCTTCATTTTCTACCGGAGCATACTTCCATATGACCGGTATAAATGCCGCTGCCACCAGGGAAATGACAAATAGTGCCTTCCAATTGACATAGGCGGCAAATATACCTCCTGCAAGCACACCGCACGCCTGGGCTATCTGGAAACAAGCTGTGAACCAGGCAAAGTACTTCAGCTTTTCTTTTCCTTTCGTATATCGTGAAGTGATAACCAGATATAAGGAACTGATTGCCGCCTGGCCTACGGTTTGCAGAACCCTTGCAGCCACAACCATATAAAAATAGTTCTGAAAAAACAGTCCGAAAGCGGAGCCAGACACAAATACAGCAGTGCCAAAAAGCAGCAGCTTCTTTACCGGAATATAATCAGACAAAGTTCCATAGACTACACTGCAGACGCCAAGGGCTACCGTGCTGAGTGTCACAATCATACTTACTTTACTGGCTGAAACATGAGATTCTTCAGCTAAAACCGGAGAAACAGTTACAAATGCCTGAACCATAAGATTAGTTAATACAAACAGGATCAGCAGACAGGGTAATAGTTTTCGGATGTTTTTTTCATTAAGATCGTCCATTATTATCCTCCCGGGCTTTGCCGCAGCGGATAAATAAGTTCTGCAGGTTCTCATTCAGGTCTTTTTCCAGCGCTTGATCGTTTACCCCGATACAGACTTTCACATTGGGATATCCATCTCTCAGTTTTTCCTGGCTTCCAATCGTTCTGCCCGCTGCCTCACCTTCGGTTACCACTGTCATATGCATAGGAAGCATGTGGAACCAGTGAGGATTTTTTGCTGCAGCTACGGCAGATGGATCATGGAGAAAACATCCGCCGATGGATGCATCGTGTTCTCCAATATAATAATCCACCATATCTGCAAATACAATGCCGGCAGTGCTGCCTGTTTCTCTCCACTTACCGGTAGACTCTTTTGTTAATACACAACGCTGTGTCACATCCAGTCCCACCATCGTCACATCCACTCCGCTTTCAAATAAATACTTTGCCGCATAGGGATCCTGTGAAATATTTGCTTCCGCATAAGGGGTTACATTCCCGGGTATGGTCAACGCGCCGCCCATGATCACAACAGGTCCCATGATCTCTGTAATTTCCGGTGCCTTTATTAGCGCTGATGCCAGATTTGTCATCGGTCCCGTTGCAACAATGACAAGATCTTTTTTGTATTTCTTTACGGCTGATATTAAAAAGTCAACTCCCGGCTGATCTTCTTTCCTTCTTTGTGCTTTGTTCATTGAGACCTGGCCCACTCCGTTTTCTCCGTGAATTCTTGCACTCACTTCCAGCCTCAGGAAGCCGGATTTTTGAATTGCATGTTTTTCGCCTTCATAGACCGGAATGGACTGGGCATGGCACATCTCCAGAATGTTTAATACATTCTGTACTCCATTTTCCGTATACACATTTCCATAGGTTCCAACAACTCCCAGCAATTCAATGTCCTCACTTCCCAGAACATAAGCCAAAGCCATTCCATCATCAATCCCCGTATCCAAATCCAAAATCATCTTCATCTCTTCTTCTCCTTTCATTCACCTTAACCGATACCCTCTGGTGAATTCTGCATATTATTTGTTTTCTGCGCTTTTATATTTTGCATATTTGTAATATAATATTTTTATAATATTTTTTCACTGACAGCTGTCACTAACAGGAGGTTTATTTTTGAAATTTATTGAAGATGCAAAGCAAAAAAACTGGTATATGGAAAAATACCAGCTTCACAGGATGTTTCACTCTAATATCAGAGAACATATGCTGTTGGCCGTTTATCAGGAAAAAGAATATGTTTACCATCAGGGAGATTTGCTGAAGGGACTATTTGTGTTTCTTACCGGGGAATGGAAGGTGTATTATTCTCTTGAGAATGGCAAGGATGCTGTCTTCCGTCTGCTTAGCCAGCCCCGTATCGTAGGTGAGATTGAGTTTATGCTGAACTCCCCCGCCACGACCACCATCCAGTCCACGAAGCTTTCCTACGCTTTTTACCTGCCTTACCAGCAGTGCCGCAGTCTCTTAAAAGCAGATGCCGTTTTTCTGGGAAATATCAGCTACAATATGGCGGAAGCCCTCTATATAACCAACAACAATGCATCTATCAATCAATATTATTCCCCAAAAAGCCGGATTGCATCTTTTATTTTATCTATTGAAAAGGACAGTCATTTTTCTTTTAACTATAAACTGCTTCCCGGACTCACCGGCATGAGTGACCGGCATATGTTTCGGATCTTAAATGAGTTCATTCAGGATGGATATCTGAAAAAAGATGGCGAGTATTATACGATATTAGACTGTGACGCTTTGGAACGCATTTCCTGTGAAGCATATATCTATAAAATTTAAGGCAGACATAACACAGCCCATATAAGCCGCAAATTACAATTCGACTTATACAGGCTGTCCGTTTTTCTGAGAGTGCCTTCTATCATGTTAAGAAATGATCCGCTCATCAGAGGGCTGTATCCCCATATTTTTTATTATTTTGACCGATTCTTACTTACTACATCAAAGATAACTGCCGCCAGAAGCACCAGGCCTTTTACCACTTTCTGATAATTGGCATCCACGCCCATGATATTCATTCCAAGATTGATTACGCCCATCAGCGTTGCACCGATAATTACGCCCGGTACCGTACCTGTTCCGCCGTAAGCAGAAGCTCCGCCGATGAAGCATGACCCGATGGCATCCATTTCATAGTTATTTCCGGCTGTAGGATTTGCTGAATTTAATCTTGCGATGGTGACCAATGCCGCTACTGCCGCCAGCAATCCCATGTTCAGATAAGCAATAAAGTACACTTTATTTGTATTAATTCCCGATAACTGGGTTGCCTTTTCATTTCCTCCCACGGCATAGAAATAACGCCCGATTGTTGTCTTGGAGGTGATATAGGAATAAATAAGTATGACTACCAGAACCCAGATTAATACATTCGGGATTCCTTTATACTGAGCAAGGCGGAACATGAAAGCCAGGATAACAATGCAGATCATTGCAGTCTTTACGATGACACCCGCAAGCTTTTCCGTCTCGTATCCCTTTTTAATCCTGCCGGCACGTCCCTTAAATACTACAAAGATATAGATCAGGGAAGCCAGCACGCCCGCCAGAATACAGATAATATTGATACTGCCGCCAAAGGGGTCCGGTATGTAATTGTTGAACAGTGCCAGGTAATTCTCCGGCATAGGCGCAACGGTACGCCCATTTAAAATAACATTGGACAGACCGCGGAAAACCAGCATCCCCGCAAGGGTTACGATAAACGGAGGGATGCGCACAAAAGCAATCCAGAAGCCCTGCCATGCCCCAATTAAGATACCTACCAGAATCATAATCAGAATGACCAGTGCCATATTCATATTTTTATTGACCATAAAGGTTCCGCCCACAGCACCTACAAAGCACACCACAGAGCCTACGGACAGATCGATATTTCCTCCCGTGAGGATACAGAGCAGCATTCCGGTTGCCAGTATAAACACATATGCATTTTGGGCAATGAGGTTCGTTACATTCTGGGGCAGAAGCATTTTCCCTCCGGTCTGCCAGGTAAAGAATAAGGTTACCAGAACCAGTACGATTACCATGGTATATTTTTTTATAATTCCTGAGACTTTTGCTTTATCCATTGTCTACTCTCCTTTACTTGATTTTAAAATACATGCCATAATACGCTCCTGGGTTGCCTCTTGTCTGGTTAACTCACCCGCAATTTTTCCTTCGTTCATAACATAGATACGATCGGACATTCCAAGCACTTCCGGCAGTTCCGATGAAATCATAATCACGGACTTTCCCTCTGCGATCAGATCATTGATAATGCAGTAGATTTCATATTTTGCCCCTACGTCAATTCCTCTTGTAGGCTCATCCAGAATCAGAATATCCGGTTCTGCAAACATCCATTTTGCCAGCAGGACTTTCTGCTGGTTCCCTCCGCTTAAATTGCCCACATTTTGCTCTACGGAAGGACATTTTGTCTTCAGGCGTTCTTTATATTCCACCGCAACCTGATATTCCTTATCCTGGTCAATCACAGTTCGTTTGCTGATTGCTGACAGATTGGCAAGGGTGGTATTGATTTTGATGGGGTTAGAGAGAATCAGACCGTTTCCCTTTCTGTCCTCCGTTACATATGCCAGCTTTTTTTGGATGGCTTCCCTTACACTGCGCAGATGCACTTCCTCCCCATTCAGGAACAGTTTACCGGAAATATTGGTGCCGTAGCTTTTTCCAAAAATGCTCATAGCCAGTTCTGTTCTCCCGGCACCCATAAGACCGGAAATACCTACCACTTCTCCTTTGTGTACCTTCATGGATACGTTGTCACATACCTTGCGCTCGGTGTACAGGGGATGGTGAACTGTCCAGTCTTTTACCTCCAGAAGAACTTCCTTTTTCACAAACTGTGCCCGTTTCGGAAAACGATCAGTCAGGTCTCTGCCAACCATTCCTTTGATAATACGGTCTTCCGAGATATCATCCGTCTTCTTATCCAGTGTCTCTATGGTTGATCCATCCCGGATCACCGTAATTTTATCCGCCACATAGGCAATCTCATTTAATTTATGAGAAATAATAATCGATGTCATACCCTGGCTTTTGAATTTTAAAAGAAGATCCAGCAGGGCTTGTGAATCCGCTTCATTTAATGATGCAGTAGGTTCATCCAGAATCAGCAGTTTTGCATTCTTCGCCAGGGCTTTCGCAATTTCCACCAGCTGCTGTTTTCCCACTCCAATATCTTTAATCAGGGTACGCGAAGACTCCTGCAGCCCTACCGTTCTTAAATATTGATCGGATTCTCCGTATGTTTCATTCCAGTCAATAGAGAAACGGTTTCCTTTTTCGTTTCCAAGATACATATTTTCCCCAATCGTCATGTAGGGAATCAATGCCAGCTCCTGATGTATGATTACAATCCCTTTCCCTTCACTGTCTTTAATGCTGGAAAAGTTACAGACCTCTCCCCGGTAAATAATATCTCCCTCATAGGTACCATGGGCATAGATGCCGCTGAGCACATTCATCAACGTTGATTTTCCTGCACCGTTTTCACCTACCAATGCGTGGATTTCCCCTTCTTCCACCTTGAGGTTAACATGATCAAGGGCCTTCACCCCGGGGAAGGTCTTGGTTATATTTTTCATTTCCAATAATATATCTGCCAATTGAATCCCTCCTGTTCTTTTAGAAAGGGCATTGCTTCCAGAGCGTGATACGCCTTTTGCAACGCCCTTAGGCATTTATTTCAGGTCATCTTCCGAATAATAACCGGAGTCTATCAGTAATTCTTTATAGTTATCCATAGTTGTAACAATGGGATCACAGAGGAAGGTAGGAATAATTCCGGTTCCGTTATCATAGGACTTAGTATCATTGACTTCAGCTTCTTTTCCCTGCATGATAGCATCTACCATCTTAACGGTCTGGTTTGCTAATTCTCTGGTATCCTTGAAGACAGACATGGATTGTTTGCCTGCAACTAAATTCTTGACATTGGCGATGTCACAGTCCTGTCCGGTTATGATTGGCCATTCCGCCACACCTGCTGCTTCCAGTGCATTTTCAACACCAAGCGCCGTGGAGTCATTGGAACAGAGTACCGCATCCAGTTTAGTGGAACCATCTGCATAATTGCCGGAAATAATGGTATCCATTCTGTTCTGGGCTGTCTCGGTAGACCAGTTAGCAGTTGCAACAGTTGCAAAGTCAATCTGACCTGACGGCACTACCAGTTTACCGGAATCAATATAAGGCTTTAAGACATCCATAGCTCCATTATAGAAGAAGTTTGCGTTGTTATCACCGGGGTCACCTGTGAATATTTCCAGGTTAAACGGACCGTCTGCATTTTTCAGATCCAGTTTTTCCTCTATGTATTCACCCTGCTTGGTTCCTACTTTATAATTATCAAAAGTTGCATAATAGCTGACTGCGTCAGAATTCATCAGAAGACGGTCATATGAGATAACCGGAATGCCTGCTTCCTTTGCCTGACTCAGAGGTGTTCCAAGGGATTCACCGTCAATCGAAGCAATTACCAGGACTTCACATCCGTTGGAAATCATATTTTCTACCTGGGATACCTGTGTTGCCACATCGTTGTTGGCATATTGGATATCAACCTCATAGCCTGCTTTTTTCAACTGAGCCTCCATATTGGAACCATCCTGATTCCATCTCTGGAGATCCTTCGTGGGCATTGCCACCCCTACAAGCTTACCGCCTCCGGCATTTCCGGCTTCTTCCGCCTGTGTATCTGCATCTGCCTGAGTGCTGTCTTGGCTTTCCGCCGCCTTTGTGTCTGCCGCTTCTGTAGCTTCACTTGTAGCTGCTGCCGTGTCCTTTGACGTTGCTGCCGTATTATTTGCCGAACCGCATCCTGCCAGCATACTTACCGCTACTACGCCTGCTGTTAAAATACTCACAACTTTTCTTTTCATTCTAATACCTCCCTGGTTATCTGCTTGTTTTTCTTTACACCCATAATATACCACCTGGGAAACAGGACTTGCTTGCGACATTCTGCAGATTTTTATGCTCAAAAAAAATGCCCTGAAAATACAGGACATTTTTGCTGCAAAAAAATACTATGTGCTATTCACTCGTGTTTTGCTCCTTCACATTCAGATATACATCTTCCGCCGTATGAAAATCCCGGTCGATGATTTCCTGCTGGATATTGTCTTTATTAACGGCTACCGGCATAAGCTTTTTATAAGGTACATTATAGGACCCGTCATAAATCGTCTCATCTGTATCAATTTCTTCCCCTTTTCCCATTTTAACGGCATATTCCGAAGCAGTCTTCGCCAGTATATCCACATATTTATATACAGTTGCCGCCTGGGTCCCTTCCACAATTCTCTGACAGGCGCTTAAATCCCCGTCCTGCCCCACGAGAACCACCTTCCCCGCCATGCGGTTTTCCGCCAATGCGCGGAATGCCTGATTCGCCAGGTCATCGTTGCCGCACATGACCCCTGCGATATCCCTGTTTTTCTCCAGCCCCTTATTCACCTCATCATATGCAATCTCGGAAAGCCACCCTTCACAATTGGCGCTGTAGACGATATTCAACCCGGATCCTTCGATTGCCTCCAGAAATCCTTTGGCTACCATAGAGACGTTATGATCTGTCTCCGGTCCCTGAATCATAAAAATATTGCCGCCATCCGGCAGATTTTCTGTCATCGCTTCTCCCATCAGCCTGCCAACCTCTTCATTATCAAAGGATAAATAGAGATCCACATCTGCATTTTCAATTAAACGGTCGTAAGCGATAATCTTAATTCCCGCATCTTTTGCATTTTGGGTAGCTTCGGAAATGGCTTTTCCATCTACGGCAATGATCACCAGAACATCTACTTTTTTCTTAATGCAGTATTCAATCTGGGCGATCTGCTGCTCCACGTCTCCATTTGCATTCTGGACATTTACCTCTGCCCCCTTCATTCTGGCAAATCGTTCGAACACATCCCGGTCTCTGAGCCACCTTTCGATTACAAATGAATCAAAACAAAATCCAATCTGAATCTTGCTGCTTTTCGAATCCTCCTGCTGTACTTCTTTTGGATTTTTACCCGCACACCCTCCAAGCAATATACAGATGCATAAACAAAATGCCAGCAGTTTCACTTCATTTTTTCTCATCCACCTAACCTCTCCCTATATTCACTGGGCGTTACCCCTTCCTGTTTTTTGAAAATCCGGCTGAAGTAATTGGGATCCCCATATCCGGACATCAGACAGATTTCCTTAATGCTCAAATCAGATCTCTTTAAAAACTCTTTCGCATTTCCCATCCTGGTTCTCGTCAGATATTCGATAAAATTCTCTCCGGCTTCTTCTTTGAATACTTTGCTGAAATAATATGGGCTGATGTTTACCGCTTTGGAGACATCATCCAGGGAGATATCTCTGGCATAATTCTCCTTAATATATTGTTTTGCCTTCCAGACCAGGCTTTCCGTCTGTTCTTCCTGCTTTTTGACAATATTATGACAGACTTCTGTAATTTTATCTAAAAACCATCTGCGCAGATCCTGGTAATCTTCAAACCCGGTGACCTGGGAGAGATAGTCCCTGCGGTAACGAAACCCATAGGTCATTCCCCCATGCAAAAATGCTTCTTTTTCAGCAACCATGACAAATTCCAGCACCTTGATCTGAATATCTTCCCTGCAATCTTCGTAGTTTTGCACCATCCAGTCAAAAAAAACATTTGCCTGGGTTCTCGCTCCTCCCAGATCAGCCCTCGCAATCATCTGAAACAGCTTCTTTTCCGTTTCCGCCGGATAATCCCCATCGTAATCACAGCCAATTGGAAGATCCTCGATATGTGCCACCCGGCCTTTCCCCTCCTGAAGGGCTTTTACTGCCTCTTTGTAGGAATCCTGCAGTTCATCCAATGATTTCACTCTGCCGATTCCGGCTTTAAATCTGGCATCTATGCTCTTTTCCAGGCGCCGGATGAGATTCCTCATTTTCTCAATGACCTGTATGCGGTCGTCATACTCCAGAACATGCCGGTCCCAGGGAACATAAAGCGCTATTTTATTTGACATAATGGGTCCGATACAGCACTGAAAGTACCCCTTGACTACCTCCCTGAAATCACCATAAAATCCCTGGGCTTTTACGCTCATGCCCACGGCGTTGGTCAGCACCCCGTTTTCAATGGATTCTCCAAACTGGATTACCATCATAAATCCATAGTCTTCTTCAATATCAAGCAGTTCTTTATAATTTCCCGTATCCGTTGGAAATCCATCCTGCAGCAGCAGATTGTAAATAAATCCACTCTCTATTATGGGTATCACTGTCTCCAGCTTCTCCTGAATCTTCAGATTCTCGCTGCGCTTTTTCCGCTCATCCTCAACCATCCCCATAGCTCTGACCAGTACATCAATAATTACTTTCCGGTTTACCGGTTTCGTGAGATATTCCAATACACCCAGATTAATGGATTCCTGGGCATAGCCGAACTTATCATAAGCAGTAATTACAATAAATATGGTACTGCTGTTGAACTTCTGTATTTCTTTCATCGCCTGAATCCCATTAATTCCGGGCATCTGGATATCCATAAATGCAATATCCGGACGGAAGGTTTCCGCCAGCTCGATTACAGCTCTGCCGGTTTTGGCACAGGCGATTTCCACCTGACCTTTAAAATTAGATTCGATTGTAGTCTTCAGAGACTCCAGCATGATCCCCTCATCATCAGCCAATAGTATTCTATACATCCTGTTCCTCCTCTTCCTCTATGCCCCTGCACTGCTTTCGCGGAATTTTCATCGTTACTTCTGTTCCCTGATTGATTCCCTCACTATGAATGGACAGAATTCCTTTGGTATTGTAATACAGTTCCAGGCGGTTGATCACATTATCCAGCCCAATGCCTGTAGAATCCGTTTCCATGCTGGTTTCTGCAGCTTTTTGCTCCATAACTTCCCGGATACGTTCCGGCTCCATTCCCCTTCCATTATCTATAATGCGGATCTGTATGCCCCCATCTGCACGTTCTACAATCATACGGATCATGCCTTCCCATTCAATATTCCGGATTCCATAATTCACAGCATTTTCTACGATGGGCTGAAGGATCATGCTGGGTATCTTAACATCGTGAAAAGAGGTATCCACTTCTTTTGTAAAATGAATATCCCCTGCAAACCGCACATTCAGGATATAGATATAGTTGTCCACTGTCTCGATTTCTTCTTCCAGGGTAGCGTCTTCCGTCATTTTCCGAACGTTGTACCGGAAAAAATCAGCCATGCGCTCAATAAACAGACAGGTTTTCTCTGCATCTTCCATCATCGCCAGCTGTGCCCCTGCATTGAGGGAGTTAAACAGGAAATGGGGATTGATCTGTGCCTGGAGATATTTAAGCTGTGCATCCTTTAAATGGGTCTCCATAAGCAGCTCCCGCTCCATCATCTTTTGTTCCTTCTCCATACTCAGGGTAATTTTCTCTATGTACTCCTTGATGCTGAATACCATCAGATTAAATGCCTTTGTAACAATTCCCACCTCATCGTTCCCGGACACATCCATCAGCGGTGCATCCAGATTCCCGGCGGCAACTTCATTTGCCGTCTTCGCAAGGCTGGACAAGGGGCGGATGATACTTCGCGTAATCAAAAACAGTAAAAAAGTGTTGAATATACAGACTAAAACCAGAATCACCGTACTTACGACCTCCATAAAATTCAAAGATCCCAGCAATACCTGATAGCTGTTGGAATTAGCCTTAAACTGCATATTATTCAAACTGTATATATAATCATTGATGTATTGGTATAACTTTTGTGTTTCCTGGTAAGAATCCTTGTACTTTTGTGTATTGCTGGCACGTTTTGCCTGAACCGTAGCATCTACCGCTTTGAGATAAGTATCGGACATATTTCTTATATTTTTTTCCAGGAGCTTCATTTCATTATCGGTCGTAACTCCATTTAGTCTTCCCATCAGATCCTGATAATCCTGGTTATTCCGATAATAATCTTCCAGCGCATCGGAGCTTCGTGTTTTCAGATATTCGAAAATATCGTCCTGCATGTTCCCTAATGCTTCCGACAGATCATTGAGGCTTACATTGCTGGCATAGATGCCGTCAATTTTCTGTATGGTCTGGTTGACCTCCCCATATAACAACAGGTTGCTGGTCAGAAGTATGACAGAAGTAAATGCAAAACTTAGCAAAAGCTTAGTACGAATGGATAAATTTTTAATGATTTGTCTGATCTTCTTCACTTTCCAAATACTCCTGTACGTTATTTTGGTTAATTAGATATAGGTCCACACTGTTAAATTCACTGACATATCCCATTTTATCATACTCCAGCAACGCATCAATGCACTTTATTCCCATCTGTTTTGTATCGATTTCAAAGGTAGCCGGGACCACATCTCTTTTGATGGCATTCAGAATTGCTTTCGAAGGATAATAGCCTATAATTGCCACTTCTCCAACCTTGTTATAATCAATAACGGCCTGATAGGCGCATTCTGTATCCACCTCATCCAGGCAGACCAGTATATCTGGCAGCAGATCTTCATCCCGGAAAATGCTGCGGATGGTTTCTTCCGAGTCAAAGGCTGTCTGGCTTTTTACCTGGTATGAATCAATTTCTATTTTGGAATCTTTCCCCAATGCGTCCTTCACTGTAGATTTCATTTGGGCAAATACCAGATTTTCGTTTCCACTTTCCGATTCTCCTTTTAATAAAACCAGAACCTTTCTGGTATCCCCGCCGATGTTCCTTATGATCTCCTTCCCGTACTCTTCGCCCATCTGTATACTGTTTATCCCGATAAAGCTTCTCCGTTTAGTCTGTGGTGCATCATCCAGAACTGTTACAACGGGGATGGCTTTTGATGATGCTTGATCAATCAGCGTCTCTATCTTCTGGCTTCCGTCAGGATGGACTATGATGCCATCTGCCTTAGCGGCGATTCCTACTTCCATCAGATCTTCTATCTCATAATCCACAGACAGATCTGCACCTGCAAGCTCCAGATAAATTCCATTTTTAGCCGCCTCTTCCCGGGCACTGTGATAGACTGCCTGCCAGAAAGAAGAATTTATGTCTTCCGTAATCAGTACATAGTGCTTATCATATTTTTGAAAGTCAGCAGCCGTATCCAGATCGCTTTGCCGGATCATGTGGTTATAGTAAAGCCAGCCTCCTGCCGTCAATGCTCCCAGCAGAATTATGCCGATAACAGCCGCATATATTTGCTTTTTCATAATTATACCCCTCCATACCGCAGACAGGTCTGCGGTACTGCTTCAATAGAAAGTATGGAACGCTTTTGTTCCAAACTTATAGTCCGAAGTAGCGCAAATTCACATTTATTTACTCATTATACTATATCAAAAAAGAAAAGAAAAGTGCTTATGCCAAACCGCAAAAAACTTGCCTATTTCCCATAAAGTGTGTTGGAACACGCTCTATGACAAAACGGCAAGTTATCTTATTAGTTATATTTTATTCTTTTTAAAAAGTACCGCCTTCCTTAAGATACTGGGCTATCTGTTCAAACCGGAAATCATGATGCCGGTCTGCTTCTGCAACCCAGCGGAACAGACGTGCCATATCATAAAATCCTTCCTTTCTTGCGGTATCCGCATACTCTGTATACCGCTGTGACCAGTCAAAGTACTCTGTTTGGTATGCATCCGTTACATTTTCATAAGTATCCGGAACCCTTCCCATATGCAGCTGCTCCAGCCAGAGTCTGGCATAGTTCAGTTCATCCTCTGATGTCTCTTGAAAAGCATCACTGGTCTGCCGGTTACCGTCTGACTTTGCAATATCGCTGTAGATTCTGTATTTCGAACTGTTCTGTAATTTTTCTTCATAAGCTGTCTGTAGATTTTTATAAGTCTGGCTATCTTTAAATTCCATATTTCCGCCCAAAAAGTAATTTATAACATTGTATGTATTTAAAATGACTTCTTTCCTAAAATACAGAACGTTACAGAAATTTACAAATATTTATTCGCCACGGAACGTGCGGACGATTTCAATCATATTCAGGTAACCCTCTGTAGGTACGTAATCCGGAATAGAATTTCCTGTTCCCGCTGCGATTCCTCCATGCCCTTTACACTGCTTAAGAATATCTGTGATATACTCTCTCATCTCTTCTTTGGAAGCATGACAGATCATGTCCACATCAAATCCTCCGAAATTCCCTATCCTGTTTCCGTAACGTTTCACCCATTCAGGGAATACGGCGATCTGGTCTTCATTTGAATGCTTAGCATCGATTCCGATTTTATCAATTAAATCATCCATAACGGAAAAAATACTACCGCAGGAATGTAATAGGAACGGCTTATCGTATGCATGCACCAGATCTACAATGGGCTTATAGCGTGGCAGAATTAAAGTTTTAATATCCTCTGCGGATAATAAGGTATTACTCTTATATCCCAGATCATCTCCAAAACGAAGCACACAATAAATATCTCCGAATTCTTGCATAAAGCGCGTCCAGATCTTATAATTTGTCTCTCCCACTTTACGGAACAGATCCTGATAAAGTTCCTCATCATCAGCCGCTATATAGCACAGTTCCTGAAAACCGGTCACCTCCTGGACGCATTCGAAGATCCCGTTACCCACTCCGCCAATTGCTTTCATTCCTTCAGGCATGTATTTTCTTAATGCCTGAAAATACCTGCTGTATTTCTTAAAATAAGTTTCCGGTATCTCATCCCAGGGATAGTGGTCAAAGTCATCCCGGTCCTTTATAACCGGATCAACCCGGCTGTCTCCAAGGGCACCGCTTCCCGGCATCACTTTCCCGATACATTCTTCAAAGGTTACTACATCATACCCCTGCTCTTTAAAAAATCCGCAGTAGGTAGTAAAAAATTCTTCTATATCCCTGTCATCCCCGTTATAGAGGCTTTCCATGTCTTTTCCCATGATTTCCCCTATTTTTTTATAGGAGACATTGTGTTCATATAAGGGCAGCCTTGCAGCCTCCTGATTCCTGGCAGCCTGAACCACATAATGATAATTCGGTTCAAATTTCATGTGTTTCTCCTTTCTACTTTGAATTAAACTCATTCTTCCCATTTAGTCTATAAAGATTAAATTAACAGTCAAAAACGCAGTGAAAAATGTTTTCTGACAACTGTGCGTTACATGTTGTAAATGATATTCTCCGCTAAAGGGTTCTTATCATGCACTTATTTAGCTTTTAAATAATCCTTCACTATACAACATGCATAATTTATCATCCTATTTATAGATTACATTATTGACTTTTTACAATATCTATTATATGATTATTAAAAAAATAATGCAATCAGTTACATACACTGTACAAAATTAAAGATTCTAAAGGAGTATTCCATGCGGGAACCTACCAACTGGAGAGATGGATATTTCAAATCCGATGTACGCACTGTTTTGGCAGAGGAACAGCTTCAGGTACCCGGACTTCGGATTCTCGCCAAACACACTTTAAGAAATGCCATTCCTCCGCTTAACTGGCATTACCATGAAAATGCTTTTGAAATAACTATGTGTACAAAAGGTGCGCTTTCCTTTTCCAGCACTGCTTCCAACTACAAAATTTCCGGGGGCGACGTATTTATTACCACTCCCAATGAGATTCACAGTACGGATGAAGTTCCGCTGTCTCTGGGGGAAGTATATTGGTTTCAGTTGGAAACAAATGATCCGTCTCGATTTTTATTTTTGGATACAGCAGCTGCCAAAATACTGATCGCCGGCCTTAACGGGATAGCCTCTCACGTTGTAAAAATTAATGCCAGGGAATCGGAATACCTGATGCAAGCTTTTCATTTTGCCCAGACGGAAGCAAACCCCTATGTGGTGGCAAGTTTCATCAACCTGTTTTTGCATATTCTGATACTTGCCTCAAATAAAACAAAATTTCAGCTGACACCGGATATCGGAAGGTCTTTAAATTATATTATGGACCATCTGACCCTCGAGTTGACCCTGGATGAGCTGGCAGCGCAATGTCTGCTCTCCACCTCACAATACAAACAGAAATTTAAAAAACAAGTGGGCATTTCTCCCAGGAACTTTATTAACCAGCAGAAAATCGAACTTGCCAAGTCCATGCTGCTGGAAGGGAAATCAATCACAGAAACCGCCATGGGTCTTGGGTTTAACACCAGCAGCTATTTTGCTACCGTCTTTAAACGTTATACATTTTATGCACCCACGGAGTTTTTAATAAATCAAAAGGATAAAGAAGAAAGGAGCAAGCTATGGGAATGAGAATGTGTGCATAGCAAAGGCTATTGCACGTAACAGACAGCATTTATCACATATACGTGAATAATTATAGCCTTTGCAGAGCCTGTTTGAAATTGCTTTCTGCCAGCTGAGGGGAATCTATTTTCAAACACGCTCTAATCCTAAAGAATTCTAATTTAGGAGGTGCAAAATGAGCTATCAAAATTCAATTGACTTACTGCCAAAAGAGCTAATCGAAGAAATACAGAAATATATAGATGGAAAAGTGATTTATATACCGAAAAAACAGTCCAATAGAAAGCAGTGGGGTGAAAACACGGATACCAGACAAATTCTGGCTGCCCGGAACGCCCAAATCAGCCAGGATTACCAAAACGGGTTCGATGTTCAGTCGTTAGCCGGGAAATATTTTTTAACCGTGAAAAGCATTCAGAGAATACTAAAACAGGTTGAAATTTAAGTTAGATTTAAATGGAAATGTGCCGTGATTAGATTGCGGCACATTTTTGTTTTAAGAAAGAACATAAGGTTTTATTACTTTCTCTATCTTGATACAATAAGCTTAACAAATAGAAAAGGGGGTACAACAATGGCATATTTTAAATATGGAGAAAAGCATATTTACTATGAAGAAACAGGTACCGGTTTTCCATTGGTTTTGCTGCATGGGAACAGCGTGTCTTCAAAAATGTTTACCGGAATCATGGATCTGTATAAAGAAGATTTTAAAGTGATTCTGATTGATTTTCTGGGACATGGGAACTCAGAACGGTTAGAGCAGTTTCCCACTGACTTCTGGTATGACCAGGCCATGCAGGTGATACAGCTGATCACACATAATCATTACGGCAGAGTACACTTAATCGGTACGAGCGGCGGTGCATTGGCGGCGCTGAATGTGGCATTAGAGCGAAGTGATCTGGTTCATAAAGTAATAGCCGACAGCTTTGAAGGAGAACAAGCTGTCAGTTCCTGGACCGGAACCATATCTGCCCAACGGGAAAAGACAAAAACGATGGAACAGGTATGCATGCTTTGGGAATACTGCCATGGGAAAGATTGGGAACGTGTTGTCGATCTGGACACAGACGTTGTAATCAGGCATGAGAAAACCATTAAAAATTTCTTTCATAGAGATCTATCACAGCTTTCTATTCCCGCCCTGTTATCCGTCAGCCTGGAAGATGATGAATATATCGGGATAATGGATATTGAAAAAACTTATAAGGAACTGATGATGAAGATACCTAAGGGAACATTGCACTTATTTCCTTCCAGCGGGCATCCCGCTATGTTAACAAATGCGAAGGAGTTTGCGGATTTAGCTAAAGATTTTTTCAGAGATTAATGAAGGCTCAATCTTTTCCCGTATCTGGGTAATATCAGATAGCTTTCGCTTATTTTAATGAAGTAAGGGGATTCACATTTTGTGAACCCCCCTTGTTCTTTCCTCATACTAAGGCTTAATCAATCACGTCTGAATATCTATACAATTGACAATCCTGCACTTGCATATCCTACTACCGAATTCACTAATGTTACTCCAGTAGCAGATGCAGAAAATACAAGCAGTAAACGTGTTTGTGCAGTTACTGCAATATTCAGTCCCGTTGTAATACCATTGCTGATATTACCAATAGAGATAAGTCCGGTTAACGCCGGAGCCAGAGTCACGATTGCTCCCGGTATTGGGGAAAAGATATTATTCGGTGTAGTTGACTGGTACATCTGTGCCTGGATGGTAACTGTACTGCCAACAAGTGTAAGTGCCAGTGTGGTACTGAAATATGCACTTAATGCAGTAATTGTTCCTGCTCTCGGAACAGAAAATGCAAAGTTGGTCAACGTACCGGCTGCATTTGTTAAATCAATCGTTGCTCCTAATACTCCTACAGATGGTGCAGATGCTCCAAATCCGATCAGACTTGGAATGCCCACCAGCCCGCCTGCAATGGTGGTCATAGTGATTGGGATTCCTGATGAAAATGGAATAATAGCTCCACCCCCATTCAATCCGGCTGCTCCTGTAGCTCCTGTGGCTCCTGTGGCTCCAGCTGCTCCCGTGGCTCCCGTGGCTCCGGCTGCTCCAGCTGCTCCCGTCGCTCCTGTGGCTCCTGTAGCTCCTGTAGCTCCGGCTGCTCCCGTCGCTCCCGTGGCTCCTGTAGCTCCGGCTGCTCCAGCTGCTCCTGTGGCTCCTGTTGGACCTGTCGCTCCGTCAGCTCCGGTATTTCCCGTGGCCCCTGTGGCTCCCGTGGCTCCGGCTGCTCCGTTGGCTCCAGTATTTCCCGTGGCTCCCGTGGCTCCGGTCGGGCCTGCTTCACCATCCGCTCCAGTATTTCCCGTGGCTCCCGTTGGACCTGTTGCTCCGGCTGTTCCCGCTGCTCCTGTGGCTCCCGTTGGACCTGTTGCTCCGGCTGTTCCTGTAGCTCCCGTTGCTCCAGCTGCTCCGGCTGTTCCTGTAGCTCCCGTCGGACCTGTTGGACCTGTTGCTCCGGCTGCTCCCGTGGCTCCGGTCGGACCTGTTGCCCCATCGGCTCCCGTATTTCCTGTCGCTCCGGTTGCTCCCGTTGGGCCTGCTTCACCATCCGCTCCCGTATTTCCCGTGGCTCCTGTAGGACCCGTGGCTCCAACTGCTCCGGCTGTTCCCGTTGCTCCCGTTGGACCTGTAGCTCCAGCTGCTCCGGCTGCTCCTGTAGCTCCCGTTGGACCTGTCGCTCCATCGATTCCCGTATTTCCTGTGGCCCCGGTTGCTCCCGTTGGGCCTGCTTCACCATCCGCTCCCGTATTTCCCGTAGCTCCTGTGGGACCTGTCGCTCCAACTGCTCCAGCTGTTCCCGTAGCTCCCGTTACTCCTGTCGCTCCAGTTGCTCCT
>OKVW01000207.1_pt1 | contig 39079 bp, 46 predicted proteins | sample 1606991 | NCBI WGS metagenome assembly OKVW01 (sample SAMN03281021, study PRJEB24777) | human gut metagenome | isolation source: fecal sample PR177 from 1 month old male Malay infant, vaginal delivered... | reverse complement strand
GACAAAACCGGGCGCGACGTGGGCTCCTACGTGCTGTTTATGGTGATTGCCGACGAAACCGACGACGCCGCGCGCGCGAAATGGGAGCGCTATAAGGACGGTGCCGACGAGGAGGCCCTGAGCTGGCTCACCGAGCAGAGCCAGAAGGACACCCGCTCCGGGGCGGATACCAACGTTCGTCAGATGGCCGACCCGACCTCCGCCGTCAATATCAACATGGGCACGCTGGTCGGCTCGTACGCCAGCGTTGCCAGAATGCTCGATGAAGTGGCGGCCGTTCCCGGTGCAGAAGGCGTCCTGCTGACCTTCGACGATTTCCTCACCGGCGTGGAAACCTTCGGCGAGCGCATCCAGCCGCTGATGCAGTGCCGCGCCCACATCCCTGTCGTCACGAAGGAGGTAGCGTAATGACAACCCTTAACGCACGCCCGGAAGCCATCACCTTCGCGCCCCAGCAAAGCGCACTGATCGTGGTGGACATGCAAAACGCCTACGCCAGCCAGGGCGGCTATCTGGATCTGGCGGGGTTCGACGTCTCCGCCACCCGGCCTGTGATTGAGAACATTAAAACCGCCGTCGCCGCCGCGCGCGCTGCGGGCATGCTTATCATCTGGTTCCAGAACGGCTGGGATGACCAGTACGTTGAGGCCGGTGGCCCCGGTTCACCGAACTTCCACAAGTCGAACGCCCTGAAAACCATGCGCAAGCGTCCCGAACTGCAGGGCAAGCTGCTGGCAAAAGGCGGCTGGGATTATCAGCTGGTGGATGAGCTGGTCCCGCAGGCGGGTGATATCGTCCTGCCGAAACCGCGCTACAGCGGCTTTTTCAACACCCCGCTCGACAGCCTGCTGCGCAGCCGGGGCATTCGCCATCTGGTCTTCACCGGCATTGCCACCAACGTCTGCGTGGAGTCGACCCTGCGCGACGGCTTTTTCCTCGAGTATTTCGGCGTGGTGCTGGAAGACGCGACCCATCAGGCCGGGCCGGATTTCGCCCAGAAGGCGGCCCTGTTCAATATCGAAACCTTTTTTGGCTGGGTCAGTAACGTTGCGGAGTTCTGCGACGCCCTGACTCCTCCGCTCGCCCGTATCGCCTGAGGAGACACACGATGCCGAAATCCGTAATCATCCCGCCGGGCACCAGCACGCCCATCGCCCCGTTTGTTCCCGGCACCCTTGCCGACGGCGTGGTGTATGTCTCCGGCACGCTGCCGTTTGATAAAGACAACAACGTGGTGTTTATCAACGACCCAAAGGCGCAAACCCGCCACGTGCTGGAGACGATCAAAACCGTGATCGAAACGGCGGGTGGCACGATGGAAGACGTGACCTTCAACAGCATCTTTATTACCGACTGGAAAAACTACGCCGCGATTAACGAAATCTACGCGGAGTTCTTCCCCGGCGATAAGCCGGCCCGGTTCTGCATTCAGTGCGGGCTGGTGAAGCCGGACGCGCTGGTTGAGATCGCCACCGTTGCGCACATCGCGAAGTGAGGCGGCCATGAAACTCTCCGTCTCACCGCCCCCGTATGAGGGTGCGCCCGTGGTGGTCCTTATTGCCGGTCTCGGCGGCAGCGGCAGCTACTGGCTGCCCCAGCTGGCCGCGCTGGAACCCGAGTATCAGGTGGTGTGTTATGACCAGCGCGGAACGGGCAATAACCCCGACGCCCTGCCGGAAGGCTACAGCCTGGCACAGATGGCGGACGAACTGGCCCGGGCGCTGGCTGAGGCCGGGATCGCGCGCTACAGCGTCGTCGGCCATGCGCTGGGGGCGCTGGTCGGCCTGCAGCTGGCCCTCGACCGCCCCGACGCCCTCACCGCGCTGGTGTGCGTCAACGGCTGGTTGACCCTCAGCGCGCATACCCGCCGCTGCTTTCAGATCCGCGAGCGCCTGCTGCATTACGGCGGCCCGCAGGCGTGGGTTGAGGCGCAGCCGCTGTTTCTCTACCCGGCAGACTGGATGGCCGCTCGCGCCCCCCGTCTGGAGGCCGAAGAAGCGCTGGCACTGGCCCATTTCCAGGGCAAAGCCAACCTGCTGCACCGGCTCAGCGCCCTGAAAAAGGCCGACTTCAGCCGCCACGCCGCACGCATCCGCTGCCCGGTCCAGATCATTTGTTCCGCCGACGACATGCTGGTGCCCTCTGTCTGCTCGTCTGAGCTGCAGGCGGCCATCCCGCACAGCCACAGCGCGGTGATGCGCCAGGGCGGCCATGCCTGCAACGTCACCGAGCCGGACACCTTTAACACCCTGCTGCTTAACGGGCTGGCCAGCCTGCTGCACAGTCATGAACCCGCTTTATAAGGAGATGTAATGAGCGAAGCCATTAATCCCACCGCGCTGGAAACCCTGTTCACCGGCGCCCGAACCCATAACGGCTGGCAGGGTATTGCCGTCAGCGACGAGACGCTGCGCGAAATCTACGACCTGATGAAATGGGGGCCAACCTCGGCCAACTGCTCCCCGGCACGGATTGTGTTTGTGCGAAGCGCGGAGGGAAAAGAGAAGCTGCGCCCGGCGCTCTCCAGCGGCAACCTGGAGAAAACGCTCACCGCCCCGGTCACGGCGATCGTGGCCTGGGACAGTGAATTCTACGAGCGCCTGCCTGAACTGTTCCCGCACGGCGATGCCAGAAGCTGGTTTACCGCAAGCCCCGCGCTGGCGGAAGAGACGGCTTTTCGCAACAGCTCGCTGCAGGCCGCCTACATGATTTTCGCCTGTCGCGCGCTGGGGCTGGACACCGGCCCGATGTCGGGCTTTGACCGCCAAAAGGTCGACGAGGCCTTTTTCACCGGCACGACGCTTAAAAGCAATCTGCTGATCAACATTGGCTACGGCGACCCGGGCAAACTTTACGGCCGCCTGCCGCGCCTGACCTTCGACGATGCCTGCGGGCTGGCGTAAGGAGCGATCATGACGACACCGGATAAGCAAACCTTTCGCGACGCCATGGCCTGCGTTGGCGCGGCGGTGAATATCATCACCACCGACGGTCCGGCGGGGATGGCAGGCTTCACCGCCAGCGCGGTGTGCAGCGTTACGGATTCACCACCCACCCTGCTGGTGTGCCTGAACCGCGGCGCGTCCGTCTGGCCGACGTTCAGCGAGAACCGCACGCTGTGCGTGAATACCCTCAGCGCCGGACAGGAGCCGCTCTCAAACCTGTTTGGCGGCAAAACGCCAATGGAAGAACGCTTCGCCGCCGCCCGCTGGCAGACGGGCGACACCGGATGTCCGCGTCTGGAGGATGCGCTGGCCTCGTTTGACTGCCGCATCAGCCAGGTGGTGAGCGTCGGCACCCATGACATTTTGTTCTGCGACATCGTTTCGATTATTCGCCACCCGGCGCCGCAAGGGCTGGTGTGGTTTGACCGCGGCTACCACGCGCTAATGCGACCCGCCTGTTAAGGCGCTCTAAGGAGACAGACCATGTTCGGATTTCCCCACTGGCAGTTGAAATCGACCTCCACAGAAGCTGGCGTGGTCGCGCCGGATGAACGCCTCCCGCTCGGGCAGACGATGGTGATGGGCGTCCAGCACGCGGTCGCCATGTTTGGCGCCACGGTGCTAATGCCGATGCTGATGGGACTCGATCCAAACCTCTCGATTCTGATGTCCGGTATCGGCACCCTGCTGTTCTTTTTTGTCACCGGCGGGCGCGTGCCCAGCTATCTGGGATCCAGCGCCGCCTTTGTCGGCGTGGTGATCGCCACCACCGGGTTTAACGGCCAGGGAATCAACCCCAACCTGAGCGTGGCCCTCGGCGGCATCATCGCCTGCGGTCTGGTGTATACCCTGATTGGTCTGGTGGTGATGAAGATCGGCACGCGCTGGATCGAACGCATGATGCCCCCCGTCGTCACCGGCGCGGTAGTAATGGCGATCGGTCTGAACCTTGCGCCGATTGCGGTGAAAAGCGTCTCCGGCTCGCCCTTTGAAAGCTGGATGGCCGTCGTGACCGTGCTGTGCATCGGTCTGGTGGCGGTCTTTACGCGGGGCATGATCCAGCGGCTGCTGATCCTGGTCGGGTTGATTGTCGCCTGTCTGGTATATGCCCTGCTGGCGAACGTTTTTGGTCTCGGCAAGCCGGTTGATTTTACGCTGCTGCATCAGGCCGCCTGGTTCGGCCTGCCGCAGATCACCTCCCCCACCTTTAACACCCAGGCGATGATGCTTATCGCCCCCGTCGCAGTTATCCTGGTGGCGGAAAATCTGGGCCACCTGAAGGCGGTCGCGGGAATGACCGGACGCAGCATGGACCCGTACATGGGCCGCGCGTTCGTCGGCGACGGGCTGGCGACCATGCTCTCCGGTTCCGTGGGCGGCAGCGGCGTTACCACCTATGCCGAGAATATCGGCGTGATGGCGGTGACCAAAGTCTATTCGACGCTGGTCTTCGTGGCGGCGGCGGTGATGGCGATGCTGCTCGGCTTCTCGCCGAAATTCGGCGCGCTGATCCATACCATTCCGTCACCGGTCATCGGCGGGGCATCAATCGTGGTGTTTGGGCTGATCGCCGTGGCCGGGGCGCGCATCTGGGTGCAGCATCGCGTCGACCTTAGTCAGAATGGCAACCTGATTATGGTGGCGGTCACGCTGGTGCTGGGCGCGGGCGATTTTGCCCTGACGCTGGGCGGGTTTACGATCGGCGGGATTGGCACGGCGACCTTCGGCGCGATCCTGCTTAACGCCCTGCTGAGCCGCCGGATGGCCGCTGCGCCGCAGGGCGAGGTGGTGCGTCAGGAGTCGTGAAATCTCAATGTCGGGTGACGGCGACGCCTTACCCGACCTTTATGTTCGCTAAGAACACCTTTATGTCAGGCAATCACACCTGCTAAAACAGTCGTTCGATAGATTTTGTAGGAAAGAAAAGAGAATGGCTGTTTTCACCCGTCAGCGGAATAAAGCCCTGCTTCAGATAAAATTGTTTTGCCTGGTCGTTGAGTGCATCAACAAATATTCCGTGTACGCCCACCGCCTGCGATGCCAGATAGACAACCCGCATGGCATGCGTGACGAGCGTCGTTCCCCACTCCAGCCCCTGTAAGTCTTTATGTATCGCCAGACGTCCCAGCGTTACGCTCGGTACGTTGCTATAAGGGATCCGACGCTGCTGAGTCTTAGAAGGCAGCATCGCTTTTTCAAAGCAACTACCAGACAACGTGTAATAGCCCAGGACTCGCGGACCATCGCGATCTTTAAGCAAATAGCCTCGTAAAATACGCCCATTGTGCTGACGCACCAGATGTTCTGTGAGGAAGACATTTAGCGAGGGTTCACCACAATCGAAGTCCCTGAAATCATAGTCTTTTCCCTCTGAAAACATTTCGATCGTGAGATTGTCCACGACGCTTCACTCCATGTTTCGAAGACGTTTCGCCGCTCGCTTCAGGCGTTCATTTGGCTCTGGTGGATTGTCGATGGCATCCATCACCGCATTCCAGGATGCTTCGTTTAATACGAGACGGCGGTGCTGCTCGATGACTTCCGCTGCCCGCTCTGACGCACTGTTCACCATAAACTGGGTGATCGTTTGATTCGTCATCGCTGCCGCTTCTTCAATCATTGTTTTGTCTTCGTCCGTTAAGCGAAGATCGATACGCTGTTTTTTCAGTGCTGGCATGGTTTACTTCACCGTGTACGGTATTTATCCGTACACATCGTAGATAAACCCGTCTATTTTTTCAATCTAAACCTTCTTCAGCAGTCATGTCGCTCACCGGGTTCCGACGCTTTCTGAGCTTCAACTCGCTCACCAGCACCCCGGCGACAATAAACGCCGCGCCCACCAGGGCCAGCAGCGGCAGACGTTCCCCGGCGAGTCGCCCAAAAATCCCTGCCCAGACCGGCTCGCCGGTGTAGATGACCGTTGCTCGCGTTGGCGATACGCTGCGCTGCGCCCAGTTCATGGTGACCTGGATAATGGCGCTGAAAATCCCCAGCCCCAGCGCCACCACGACCAGGCCCGTGGACATCGGCGGCACGGACTCCCCTGCCGGCACCATCGTCGCAAAGGCCACCAGCGAGGCCGTGGCGAGCTGCACCACCGTCACCCGTTTGACGTCGACCTTGCCCGCCCACGCGCTGATGAGAATAATCTCCGCCGCAATGGCAATCGCCCCAATCAGGGTAATGATCTCGCCCGGCCCCAGCGCCAGAAGATTGTTTTCCGGCCCGGCCAGTAAGATCAGACCGATAAACGCCAGCACGATGCCAATACAGGACATCAGACCCGGCAGCCGCCCCAGGCACAGCCATTGCAGTAGCGGCACCAGCGGCACATACATGGCAGTGATAAACGCGGATTTGCTGCTGGAGATGGTCTGCAATCCCCACGTCTGCAGGCTGTAGCCCATGGCTATCGCCACCCCAATCGCCACGCCCGCCTTAAGCTCTTTCAGCGTCAGACCCCGCAGCGTTTTAAGGGATATTAGCCCCACGGCTAACGCCGCCGTCGCAAAGCGAAGGCCGACAAAGAAGAACGGATCGCTGAGGGTCACCGCGTACTGAACGGCCAGAAACGTCCCGCCCCAAAACATGGTGATGAGAATGAGGATGGCTTCCTGTGGTTTTACGGAGAATTTAAAGCGTGAGACAGACATGCGGCACCAGGAAATGAGAACAATTCTGTAGTGTGCGTTGCCTTTGGTTACAGTTCAATGTTGCAGAAATAAAAAAAACCGCCGGGGGAAACCCGGCGGCAGGGAGTCAACCCGGCGAATTACTTATTACCGCCATGGCTGTTTTTCCCCCCTTTCTTGCCAGCCTCAGATGCGCGCTGAGGGTCATTTTTAAAATTCCCCCCGCTATGCTGGCCACCTTTACGGCCTGCTTCTGATGCTCTTTCACGGTCTTCTGCGAAATTACCTGAACCACCACGATGGTTTGCCATCTCTAACCTCCAGAGTGTGAAACATTAGACATCATATTGCATTCAGTAAAAGAGGATTCTTTCACCTCGCGGCTCAAAGACAACGCCTTTATCTGTGCCGCGTGAAACTAAGCTTAGTGGAATGAGGTTATCCGGCAAGCCGAAGGTAATATCCTGCAACATGATCTCAGTCTTTCGGGTGAGATGACGCGGCGGTAATTCATAAGCCTTTCTTATCATTTTAAAAATCCGCACCGGGAAAGTTGTATCATTTTGCTACAAAGCCATTTTTCTCCTCATGTTGTTATAAATCAAATAAATGGCGTTCATTTTTGCAGTCTGGCTGTGATGACATATCTTTAAAAGAGCGCAGCGATCCGCTGTCAGAGAAACCAACGAGGAGTGAAGCAAAATGGCAAAAGTTCTGGTGCTCTATTATTCCATGTATGGACACATTGAAACCATGGCTCACGCGGTAGCAGAAGGTGCAAACAGGGTTGACGGCGTTGAGGTTGTGGTGAAACGCGTACCGGAAACCATGCAGGCAGAAGCCTTCGCGAAAGCCGGGGGAAAAACACAAAACGCCCCGGTCGCCACCCCGCAGGAGCTGGCGGATTATGATGCCATTATCTTCGGCACCCCAACCCGCTTCGGCAATATGTCAGGCCAGATGCGCACCTTCCTCGATCAAACCGGCGGACTTTGGGCATCCGGGGCGCTCTACGGCAAACTCGCCAGCGTATTCAGCTCTACCGGGACCGGCGGCGGTCAGGAGCAGACGATTACCTCAACCTGGACTACCCTTGCTCATCACGGGATGGTGATTGTGCCAATTGGCTACGGCGCGCAGGAGCTGTTTGATATTTCCCAGGTGCGCGGCGGTACGCCGTACGGTGCAACCACCATTGCCGGTGGGGATGGTTCACGCCAGCCAAGCAATGAAGAACTGTCTATCGCCCGCTATCAGGGTGAATACGTCGCGGGTCTGGCCAAAAAACTCAACGGCTAACACCCAACAGGAGGACAAGCATGCCAACTCAAGAATCCAAAGCTCACCACGTGGGCGAATGGGCAAGTTTACGCAACACCTCTCCGGAGATTGCCGAAGCTATCTTTGAAGTCGCGAAATACGATGAAAAGCTGGCAGAGCAGATTTGGGAAGAAGGCAACGATGAAGTGCTGGTGCGCGCCTTCGAAAAAACGGACAAAGACTCGCTCTTCTGGGGTGAGCAAACCATCGAACGTAAAAACGTTTAAGCGTTTCCCCCCGCCATCACGCGGGGGGTTCTCCTTTACTTCGCCGCGTTATTCATCACCGCATTGAATTTATCAACAGGACAGAAGCCGTTCGCATCCACCGGGCAGCCCTTCAGCTCCAGCGTCACGCGCTGCGCCGGAGACTGCAGCGACAGCACGCTGGCGTTGCGCAGCTGCTCTGAGCTCTGATAGACATACTCAATTTTCATCAGCTCCTGGTTGGCATTTTTGTCATGCCAGCGCTGGAAGACAATCTTGCCGCCAATCGGGGTGCGCTCCTGCTGGTCGTGCAGCTGGTACGGTTTGAAATCGAGGGCGGTGAGCAGGGAAGCAATGTTCGAATCATGCCCCACCAGCAGGGTGATCTTAGGCGCTTTCGCCTGCTCGGTGACCAGCGTTTTATCGATATACTTCACCAGCGGTTTCGCCACGTTTTGCGCCACCTCGGTAGAGGTAAACAGCGAGTCCTGATAGCCGTTTTTCAGCTTCGACAGCACGCGCCACTGCTGGTCGGTTTTGATTTCACCCCAGGCGACCTGGTCGGCCGGGAAGCCTTCGTAATACTGCAGCGTGAACGCGTCCACCAGCGAGTTGCCCACCTTCAGCGGCCCGGAAACGCCGGGCTCTTTTTCATAGTCGGCGCTGAAGGTATCTTTCGCGTCCGCCAGCGAGCAGACTTTTTTCTCTTTGCAGGACGGCGAGTCGGCGTAGTTGGTCATCTGCTCCAGCAGCTTGTAGCTTTCACCAAGCTGCATTTTCTGCCGCTCGGACTCCATCGCCTTGAGCGCTTTTTCGCGGAATTCCGGCGAGTTATCGGTAATCACCGGATTGAATGTCGGGTCCATGGTGCCCATTTTTTCCTGATGGTGCACGGGCACATCGCAGCCCGGGAACGCGCCGGTAATGAAGAACTGCGCGGTGGCGACGGTGCGCTGCAGGCTGTTGGCGTAAGCATAAACGCTATCCGCCGGTGGACATTCTCCCGTCTTCACCATCCCCTGCTGCGCCAGCCACTCGCGCATGTAGTGCCCCATATACACCTCCAGCACGCCACCTTTGGTGGTGAGCTGGCCGCCCGGCACTTCCCACTCCGGCCACTGCTTCGGCGTGGACTGCTCCAGCACGCTGCCGTTATTGGCCAGCGGCGCGCGCAGGTTGTGACGGCTCATGATTAAAACTTGCTCCAGCTGATACCCTTCCGGCGTCTCTTGCGCCTGTGCGCCAAACGTTGCTGAAATGGAACCGGCGACTGCCAGCGCGAGTAGTGCTTTTCTCATCCCTAATTCCTCACTCGTTTTAAAATGTCGCGTTCAGTGTGACAGGTTCGTCACAATTTTCCGGGAAGCATTTCTCAAACTGATGATTAACGTGCTTACGGAGTGTGCCAATTAGTTTTATAATAAAACCACACCCCACCGGAGAATTCGCTGTGAAACGTACCCGCCTTGAAGAGAGCACCTGCCCCGTTGCCCGTTCACTGGATATCATCGGCGACTGGTGGTCGCTGCTGATCGTTCGAGACGCGCTTCGCGGTATTAAACGCTTCGGCGAGTTTCAGAAAAGCCTCGGTATCGCGAAAAACATGCTGACCACGCGGCTCAAGCTGCTGGTGGACGAAGGCATCCTCCGGCTTCAGCCCGCCTCCGACGGCAGCGCCTGGCAGGAATACGTCCTGACCGACAAGGGACGCGCCCTGCAAACCGTGCTGGTTGCCTTGTCCCAGTGGGGCAATGAATTTTTGTTCGCGGAAAACGAATGCGGCACCGTTCTCGTCGATAGCGAACAGCGCAAACCGCTGCGAAAACTGATGCTTATCGCCGACGACGGGCGCGAACTGACGCCTGAAGAGATCGTGGCCAAACTCCCCTCCTGAGCCCACCCGCCAGGTAAAAGCAAAAAAATCTCGCCAATGTGGTTGCATTATAAAACCAAATGACAGAGAGTTAATTCAGTTTCATATTGAAACCAAATAACCCACTTTGCCTGAGGTAATGCATTATGACTACGCAAATCACCACCGCCCTGATCACGGGTGCCTCTTCCGGGATCGGTGCCGTCTATGCCGATCGCCTTGCCGCGCGCGGTGCCAACCTGGTCCTGGTCGCCCGCCGCGAGGATCGCCTGAAAACCCTCGCCGCCGACCTGCGCGCGCGCTACGGCGTGGCCGTTGATATTCTGGTGGCCGATCTCACCGATGAAGCCGGGATCCGCGCGGTGGAAGAGGAACTGCGCAGCAATACCGCCATTGATACGCTGGTTAACAACGCGGGCACCGCGCAGATGGCGCCGTTCCTCGCGGGCGAGGTGGCGCAGCATCAGGCCATCAATACCCTGAACACCACGGCGCTGATGCGGCTGACCTACGCCATTCTCCCGCGACTGGCGCGGAACAATCGCGGCACGCTGATCAATATCGCCTCGGTGTTATCGCTCCATGTCCGTGCGGGCAGCGCGCTCTACAGCGCCACCAAGGCCTGGGTACTGAGCTTTACCCGCGGACTGCAGGAAGAATTTGCCGACAGCAGCGTGCGCATTCAGGCCGTGCTGCCCGCCGCGACCGCGACGGAGATCTGGAGCCATTCAGGCGTCACGGTGGACGATCTGCCGGAAGGATCGGTGATGACCACCGACGATATGGTGGATGCGTCACTGGCGGGTCTGGATCAGGGCGAACCGATCACCATCCCGCCGATGCATGACGTCAGCCTGTGGGACCGCTACGAAGCGGCACGCCTCGAGCTGTTTAACAGCGCGCGCACCGGCATCCCGGCTCCGCGCTACGTAAAGCAGTAGCCTAACGCTCCAGCTGGTCGCCGTACTCGCTCATCCAGGCGGCCAGCGGAGAGAGTGCATCCTGCAGGGTTAACCCCAGCCCGGTAATCTGATACTCCACGCGCGGCGGGATCTCCGGGTAGACCGTCCGCGTCACCAGCCCGCGCTGTTCAAACAGGCGCAGCTGCTTCGTCAGCTCTTTCTGGGTGATGGGTGCAGCCGCCCGCAGCAGATCGCCAAAGCGGACAGGCGTGTTAATCACAATAAGACGATAAAGGATCGGGATTGCCCATTTGCCGGAAATCAGGTTGACAAACTGCGTCATCGGGCAGGTATAGGCCTCAGATTTTTTTTTACAGCACTCACCCAGCATTTCTGCCATAGCACACCTCTTGCCTCTTTAGTATCCATTTGGTACCTGGTTTCCTTTCGATACTAACGTTTCTATAGTGCTTTCTCCAGTGACATTTCAGGAGAAGAACATGGGTCGTTTAACCGATAAGTATACGTTGATTACCGGCGGCACCAGCGGCATCGGTCTTGCCACCGCGCAGGCGTTTATCGCCGAAGGGGCGCGCGTCGCCGTGACCGGACGCAACCCGGACACCCTCGCTGAAGCTGAGCGCATTCTGGGCGATAAGGCCTGGGTGATCCCGACCGATGCGGGCGATATCGCCTCGCAAAAAGCGCTGGCGGAAACCCTCGCCGCCCGCTGGCCGCGCCTGGACGCGGTGTTTCTCAACGCCGGCGACGTGACGCACGCGCCGCTGGAAGCCTGGCAGGAAGAGGCCTGGGACCGTCTGATGAACATCAACCTGAAGGGGCCGTTCTTTTTAATCCAGGCGCTGCTGCCGCTGCTGAATAACCCGTCCTCGATAATCCTCTGCGGCTCCGTGAGCGCGCGCATCGGCCTGCCCACCAGCAGCGTGTATGCCGCGAGCAAGGCCGCCCTGCTGTCGCTGGCGCGCACGCTGTCGGCAGAGCTGCTGCCGCGCGGGATCCGCGTCAACGGCCTGAGCCCCGGTCCGGTGGAGACCCCGGCGTTTACGAAAACGGGCTTAAGCGACGAGGCGCTTAACGCGATGATGGCGGAAATCATCAAGCTGGTGCCGCTCGGCAGAATGGGCTCGACGACGGAGCTGGCAAAAGCCGCGCTCTATCTGGCCTCCGACGAGTCGAGCTACACGGTGGGAACGGAGCTGCTGGTGGACGGCGGCATGGGAAGTCTGTAATTCAAAAGGCGCTGATGCCGGTGACCGCGCCGACATACAGCGCCGCCCACGCGCAGGCGGAAAGCAGGCTGACGGCGTAGACTTTGACGGCGTTAAGCCTGAGCATACCCGCCGCCAGCGGCACGACATAACGCAACACCGCCAGAAAGCGCGACGTAAACAGGGCGATGACGCCGTTTTTTTGCAGCTGATGCTGGACCCGTAAAAATGTAGCGGCATGCTTTGACGTGAAGCGCGTGACCAGCCGGGTGTGCCCCATCAGCTGGCCGATATGGTAATTCAGCATCGAACCTGCCGTCGCCCCCATCACCACGGCCAGCCACGCCAGGGTAGGATGTATGCTCCCCTGGCTGACGCCGATGCCCGCCAGCAGCATCACCGAGGCGGGAGGCAGCACGGAGGAGATCAGCACCGTCGATTTGCTCAGCGCCATCACGAATAACAGCGCGAACAGATGTGCCGGATACAGCGCAAAATGATTCAGCAGATTATCAAGCCACGCCATTTTCCTCTCTCCCGTTAATTATTTAATTCTCCATTTAAAATGAATAACCTTAAATAAACCCTCAACATTTTATTAATAAGATTTATCTAAACCGTTCTTAAACATTATTTAATTTTCTGAGCGCTAAATTTAAACAGGCGTATTATCCCTCTCGTTTTACAACGATCTCGTTATGGCGAGGCTCCTGTACAAATACACGTTATCGCTCTGGTAGGTTCGAGAGAACCGGCACAGGGTAAAACAGGCACTGTCGAATCAAGGCTTTGTCAGTATAACTTCCCTTGCGGGATACGGTGTACAGTGCTGAACCCAGGACGTGGGGATCTCCTCTTCGACATGCCCTGTCTTGCTCGCCCCTGAGAGATGTTATTATTCAAAGGGAATTCACTATGTCTTACGCTATTCACAACCAAAACCTGGCATTCAATGACAGCGCGGTCGCGCAATATATGAATACCGATTTTGTCGTCCTCGATATTGCATTATGCGTGGCGCTGGCACGCGAGCAATTCTTCAAAAAATTAAAAGACGATGATATTCCGTCGCATATTTTTATTGAAGACAATGGCCGCCTTGCGGGGATGGTTGCCGTGCGCAAGCTGCTACAGACCACAGATACCGTACAGCCAATTAAAAGCCTGATGATTTCGCAGTTTTTGCAGGTCAAACCGGAGGATGAACGTGCCGATGTTGCAGGGCTGCTGGCGCACGGCGACGCAGATGTCGTGCCCGTGGTGACCCACGGCAAACTCGTCGGCTGCCTGACCGAGCGGGAAATTGCCCATCTGCTGGAAGATGACGTCACCGAAGATGCCCAGCTTCAGGGGGCGACGCTGCCGCTGGAGAAGCCCTATCTGGAAACCAGCGCCTTCAGCCTGTGGAAGAAACGCTCCGTCTGGCTGCTGCTGCTGTTTGTCGCCGAAGCCTACACCAGCTCGGTCATTCAGCATTTTGAAGAGGCGCTGGAGTCCGCCATCGCGCTGGCATTCTTTATTCCGCTGCTGATCGGCACGGGCGGCAACAGCGGGACGCAGATCACCTCCACGCTGGTGCGCGCCATGGCGCTGGGTGAAGTTCATCTGCGCGACGTGGGCCGCGTGCTGCGCAAAGAGATGACCACCTCGCTGATGATTGCCGTGACGCTCGGCATTGCCGGGTGTATCCGCGCCTGGATGATGGGGATCGGGCTGGAGATTACGCTCATCGTCAGCCTGACGCTGGTGTGCATTACGCTCTGGAGCGCGATTGTCTCGTCCGTCATTCCAATGGTGCTCAAGCGCTGCGGCATTGACCCGGCGGTCGTCTCCGCGCCGTTTATCGCGACGCTGATCGACGGTACCGGGCTGATCATCTACTTTAAGATCGCGCAATATACGCTGGGGCTGGAGTGATGTGATTCCTTGCCGGGTGGCGCTGCCGCTTACCCGGCCTACCCATCCCGTAGGCCCGTGCAAGCGCAGCGCCGCCGGGCAACAATCAGATCGCACCAAGCGCTCTCACCGCCTGCCCAAATGCCTCAATCGCCAGGGCAACATCCTCAGCCATCACCGATTCCGCCGGGTGGTGGCTTATCCCGCCCTTACAGCGCACAAACAGCATCCCCACCGGCCAGCGTTCCGCCAGGGCGATGGTGTCATGCCCGGCGCCGCTGGGCAGAGATAACGAGCGCCCCTGCACCGATTCAACCGCGTCGCCCAGCAGGCGCTGCAAACGCGCATCGCACGGCGTGGCGGCGATCCGGTAAAACTCCTCGGCGCTGAAGCTCAGCCCGCGACGGGCGGCGATCGCCTGCGCCTGCGCCAGCAGTTCAGCGAGCAGCGCGTCCAGCGGGGCATCCTGCGGGCCGCGAATATCCAGCGAGAGCGCAACCTCGCCGGGGATGACGTTCACCGCGCCGGGCAGGCAGCGCAGTTCCCCGACCGTTGCCACCCGGTTGCCGCCCTGCTGCCGGGTGGTGTTTTCAATCAGCACCATCCACTCGGCGGCGGCGGCCAGAGCATCCTTACGATGGTTCATCGGCACGGTACCGGCGTGCCCGGCCTCGCCGGTGAAGCGGCAGTTGAGGCGGCGCGCGCCGTTGATGGCTTCCACCACGCCCAGCGCCAGCCCTTCCTGCTCCAGACACGGTCCCTGTTCGATATGCAGTTCCAGACAGGCGCTGAAATCCTCCTGATGCCGTGCCGCGAGCGCCACGCGAGTGGGATCGAGTCCTGCCTGCACCATCGCCTGCGCCACGCTGATGCCCTGGGCATCGCACGTCTCCAGCCAGCCCTGCGGCCAGGTTCCCGTCAGACCACGGCTGCCCAGCAGGGTGATGCCAAAACGGGTCCCCTCTTCGTCGCCAAAGCCGACAATCTCGATGGCCTGCGCCAGATGCCGCCCCTGCTGGTGCAGGTTGTCCACCACTTCGATGGCGGTGAGCACCCCGAGCATGCCGTCGTAGCGCCCGGCGTTGCGTACGGTGTCCAGATGCGAGCCGAGCAGCATCGCCTGCGCCCCCTCCTGCGCGCCCTCGTAGCGTCCACAGATATTGCCCACGCTGTCCTGCCAGACGGTCATGCCCGCCTGGCGCATCCACTCCCCAACCAGCTGGTTGGCCTGGAGATGCTGCGTGGAGAGATAGACCCGCGTCAGGCCGTCCGGGGTTTCGCTGATGGCGGCCAGCGCGTCGGCGCGCGCCATCACCCGCTCTGCCGCCGGGCTCATTGCGGCGTCTCGCGACGATAGTGGTCCCACGCGGCCTGCATGGCGGCCCCCTGCGTGGTGGTGAACTTCAGGTAGTTCAGCACCGACTCCAGCGCGCTCAGGGTAGTCATCACGCAGTCTTTGCGCGCGTTGTAGCCCATGGTGCCAATGCGCCACACCCTGCCGTGCAGCGGGCCAAACGAGGTGCCGATTTCAATCCCGAAATCCTCCAGCATCAGCTTGCGCACCTGGTCGCCGTTGATCCCCTGCGGGATGACCACGCCCAGCACGTTGTTCATCTTGTGCTTCAGGTCGCCGAAGGTCTCCAGCCCCATCGCCTGAATGCCCTTCAGCAGCGCATCGCCGTGCAGCCTGTGGCGGGCGATGCCGTTATCCAGCCCCTCCTGCAGGATCAGCCGCGCGCATTCGCGAGCGCCAAACAGCGCGGTAGTTGCTTCGGTGTGGTGGTTCAGCCGCTCCGGCCCCCAGTAGTCCATCACCATGCCGAGATCGAAGTAGTTGGAGTAGATCATCTCCTCGTCGCCGTCGCGGTGGGCGTCGGTGCGAATGCCCTCCTCCACGCACTTGCGGCGACGGATTGCCTCTTCCATCCGCGCGCTCAGGGTGATCGGCGACGTGCCGGACGGGCCGCCGAGGCACTTCTGCATCCCGGCCGAGACGGCATCCAGCCCCCAGGCGTCGGTCTCCAGCGCGTTACCGCCGAGCGACGCGGTGGCATCGGTGTAAAACAGCACGTCGTAGCGGCGGCAGATCGCGCCAAGCTCGGCGAGCGGCTGCAGCATGGTGGTTGAGGTGTCGCCCTGCACGGTCAGCAGCAGGCGCGGACGAATACGCTTAATCGCATCCTCCACCTGGTCCGGGGTAAACACCTCGCCCCACGGTACTTCGATGGTATGCACCTCCGCGCGGCAGCGGCGGGCAATTTCGCACAGCAGGTGACCAAAGCGGCCAAAGACCGGCACCAGCACCTTATCGCCCGGGCGAATGGCGGAGACCAGAATGGCTTCAATCCCCGCGCGGGAGGTGCCGTCCACCAGCATCGTCCAGCGGTTTTCGGTGCGGAACACGCCGCGATAGAGCGCCATCACCTCGTTCATGTAGTGTGTCATGGCCGGATCGTACTGGCCGATCAGCTGGCTCGACATGGCGCGCAGCACGCGCGGGTCGGCGTTGATCGGGCCCGGCCCCATCAGCAGGCGCTGCGGCGGGTTGATTTGCGGAAAGTGTGCGATATCCATTGTTCAGTCCTTATCAGTTGAGGCCGCGCACGGAGGAGATGAACTGCTTCAGTTCCGTGGTCTGCGGGTTGGCGAACAGCGTTTTGCTGTCGCCCTGCTCCCAGACTTTCCCCTGGTGCATAAACACCACGCGGTCGCCCACTTCGCGGGCAAAATTCATTTCATGGGTAACCAGTATGAGCGTCATCCCCTCGGCCGCCAGCTGCTCCAGCACCTTGAGCACTTCGCCCACCAGCTCCGGGTCGAGGGCGGAGGTGATCTCGTCGCAGAGTAATACTTTCGGCGACATGGCCAGCGCCCGGGCAATGGCCACGCGCTGCTGCTGGCCGCCGGAGAGGCTCGACGGGTAGTAATCCAGACGATCGCCAAGCCCCACTTTCTCCAGCATGCGCTGGGCCAATTCGCGGCATTCGGCGGCGCTTTTCTTCAGCACCCGACGCGGGGCGAGCATCACGTTTTCCAGCGCCGTCATGTGCGGGAACAGGTTAAAGCTCTGGAACACCATCCCCACCGAGCGGCTGATTTCACGCGCCTGGGAATCCCGGTCGGTAATGGTCATGCCGCCCAGCTTGATGCTGCCGTCCTGATAGCCTTCCAGGCCGTTGATGCAGCGCAGCAGCGTGCTTTTGCCCGATCCGCTGCGCCCGATGATGGAGATCACCTGGCCCATGTCGATATCCAGATCGACGCCCTTGAGCACGTGGTTATTACCGTAGTACTTCTGCACCTGATTAATGGTGATGAGAGGCATTGAATTTCGTCTCCAGATAGCGGCTGTAACGCGACAGCGGATAACACAGAATAAAGTAACCGAGCGCCACCAGCGCAAAGACCTTAAACGGCTGATAGGTTACGTTGGTCAGCATGGTCCCGGCCTTGGTCAGCTCGATAAAGCCGATAATCGATGCCAGCGCGGTCCCCTTGATCACCTGCACGGCAAAGCCGACCGTCGGCGCAATGCCGATGCGCAGCGCCTGCGGGGCGACCACGCGGAACAGGGTCTGGCCAAAGGTCAGCCCCAGACAGCGCGACGCTTCCCACTGCCCCTTCGGCAGCGCGCGAATGCTGCCGTACCAGATATCGAGCAGAAACGCGCTGGTGTAAAACGTCAGCGCCAGCGAGGCGGCGGTCCACGGCGAGACGTCGATGCCGAACAGCGCCACGCCGAAGAAGGCCAGGAACAGCTGCATCAGCAGCGGCGTGCCCTGAAACAGCTCAATATAGCCGCGGATGATGCGCTTCACCGTGCGCCCGCCGGTGAGGCGCAGCAGCAGGAGCGGCAGCGTCACCACCGCCCCGCCGGCAAACGCCACCAGCGACAGCAGCACCGTCCAGCGTCCGGCCAGCAGCAGGTTGCGAATAATGTCCCAGTCGGTAAAGGTGGTCATCATGCCTGCACCCCCAGCCATTTGCGTCCTGCCGCCATCATCAGCTGGCGCAGGGTAATCGATAGCGCCAGGTAAATGCCGGTTGTCACCAGATAGACCTCAAAGCTCAAAAACGTTCTGGACTGGATCAGGTTGGCGGCGAAGGTCAGCTCTTCATACGAGACCTGCGACACCACCGACGAGCCGAGCATCACGATGATGCACTGGCTCACCAGCGCCGGGTAAATGCGCTGCAGCGCGGGCGGCAGCACCACGCGGATAAAGGTCTGCAGCCGGGTCAGCCCCAGCACGCGCCCGGCCTCCCACTGCCCTTTCGGCGTGACCTGGATGCCGGCGCGGATAATCTCGGTGCTGTAGGCGCCCAGGTTCACCACCATGGCCAGCAGCGCCGCTTCCCCCGCCGTCATCTTCAGGCCCAGATTCGGCAGACCGAAGACGATGAAAAACAGCTGCACCACAAACGGCGTGTTGCGGATGATTTCCACGTATGCGCCCCAGATCCGGCTAAACCAGGTGGTGCGTCCGCTGCGGATCGCCGCCCCGACAATCCCTGTTGCCAGCCCGCCGACGGTGGCCATTACCGTCAGCTGAATGGTGACCCACAATCCCGCCAGCAGCGCCGGCCAGTGCGGCCAGAGGGCTGAAAAATCAAGTTGCTCCGTCATCGGCTCAGGCGCCAAGGTTTGCCGGCAGCGGGGCCTTCAGCCACTGCTCGGACAGGCCGTTCAGCGTGCCGTCCTTAATGCCCTGCTCAATCAGCGCGTCCACTTTTGCCTTCAGGGCCGGTTCGTTTTTCTTCAGGCCAATGAAGCACGGTGAGTCTTTCAGCATAAAGCTCGGCACCGGTGCTTTCGCCGCGTTCTGGCGCGAAATAGCCGCCACCACGAGGTTGCCGGTCGCCACGTACTGCACCTGGCCGGAGAGGTAGGCGGAGAGCGTGGTGTTATTGTCTTCGTAGCGCTTCACGTCCGCGTCTTTCGGCGCCAGGCCGGTCAGCACCATGTCCTCCACCGCCCCGCGCGTCACGCCGATGGTTTTTCCGCTCAGCGCGGCGGCGTCCTTCAGTTCAGCCCCTTTCGGACCAAACACGCCGAGGAAGAACGGCGCGTAGGCGCGGCTGAAGTCGATCACCTTCTCGCGCTCCGGGTTTTTACCGAGGCTGGAAATGACCAGGTCCACCTTGTCGGTTTGCAGGTACGGCACGCGGTTGGCGCTGGTCACCGGCACCAGCTGCAGCTTGAGCTTCATCTGTTTGGCGAGATAGCGCGCCATGTCGATGTCGTAGCCCTGCGGCTGCAGATCGGTTCCCACCGAGCCAAACGGCGGGAAGTCCTGCGGAACGGCAATGCGGATGGTGCCGCGCTTCTCAATATCCTGAAGCTGGTCAGCCTTTGCCGGCAGCTGCGTGAAGAGGCATGCGGCCCCGGCCAGTGCAATTAACAGTTTTTTCATGGTGCTTCCCCGTAACGTTAACATGAAACAAAAGATTCTTTGAAGGTGATTTTGCAACTAATGTGCCAGATACGGCGAAGCGGGGAATTTTCTATTAAAGCCTGATAAAACGCGGGCGGGGCGAAAACGCTCTCCATTTTCGCCCCGCCCTTATGCACCATTTTAATGCAAAGCACCAGCCTGATGCCCCATTATCGCTGTTCGAGTTCGTCCAGCTGCTGGTAGAGGGAGGCAATCTCGTGAATGCGCGGGCGGCCCTTATCGAGAATGTCATGCAGGAAGGCGTTCGCCAGCAGGTTGATCAGACTGTTGACCGACGAATAGCTGTCATAGGCGGAGACGCTGTCCAGCGGGGTGCAGAGCTGCCAGCTCGCCAGCGGGAACAGGCTGTGGGCCTGCGGCTCGCACATCAGCAGCACCGGAATACCGCTGCTCTGAAGCTGCTGCATCAGCGGGCGAATGATGCGCGGGCGACGGCGAAAGGCCATCATCACCACCAGATCGTCCGGCGTTAAGTCCACCAGCTCCTCGCTCAGGCTCTGCCCCGGCTGCGGCAGAACCAGCACCTGACCGCGCGCCTGCAGCAGCTGCTGGCGCAGATGAAGCGCCGCCGGATAAGCGTTACGCATGCCGATAATGACGATGCGCCGCGCCTTCACCATGCAGGCTATGGCGTCGGCAAACTGCTGCGCGTCGAGGGCATTGACCCACTGGGTCAGGTTCGCCATTTCCTGCTTATAGTGGCGCGCCAGCAGCGTGTTGCCCTGCACCGCGTCGCGATTATCGGTGAGCGGCATTCCGCTCTGGCGCAGGGTGCGCAGCTCGTCGCGCATGTCCTTATATTTCTCATAGCCCAGCCGCTTAAACAGACGGCTCACCGTGGCTTTCGACACCCCGCTCAGCTGCGCAAGCTCGGCGCTGTTGTAGCTAATCAGATCGTCAAAATGGTCGAATATAAAGTCCGCCACCCGCTGCTCCTGCGGCGACAGCGACGGGTATTGTGCTTTCAGACGTTCATCTAACTGTTCCATAGCGCCTCTGTAACTTTTGTTTCATTACATTGTACCTTTTTTGTATGTATTCATTATACGTGCCAGTTTACTGAAACTTTTCTTTCAGAACTGGAACAGCTTTTGCAGCACCTTGTGACTTTCAGGGTTACGAGGACGCTTCATGCAAAGTAATGTCTCCACGCACGGCATGGCCGTTGCGCCCCACCATCTTGCCAGCCAGAGCGCGCTGGCGGTGCTGCGCGAAGGCGGCAGCGCGATAGAGGCGATGGTCGCGGCAGCGGCCACCATCGCCGTGGTTTACCCGCATATGAACGGGCTGGGCGGCGATGGTTTCTGGCTTATCGTGCCGCCGGAAGGCGACCCCATCGCCATTGACGCCAGCGGCGCGGCGGGATCGCGCGCGACGCTGGCCGCCTACGATGGGCTCACGCAGATCCCCCATCGCGGACCGCAGGCGGCGCTGACCGTCGCCGGCACGGTAAGCGGTTGGGACGAGGCGCTGAAGGTCTCGCGCGAAATGACCGGCAAAACGCTGCCGCTGGCCCGCCTGCTGGCCGACGCCATTGACTATGCGCAGAACGGCACCCCGGTCACGGCCTCTCAGGCCCACGCCACGGCCAGCAAGTTCGACGAGCTGAAGGCCATCCCCGGCTTCGCGGAAACCTGGCTGGTCGACGGTAAGCCACCGCAGGTCGGGAGCCGGTTTTACCAGCCCGCCATGGCCACGACCTTGACGCGTCTGGCGGAAGAGGGTCTGGACAGCTTTTATCGCGGCCCGCTGGCGGAAGTCCTGGCGCACGGCATGGAGACGCTGGGTCTCCCCGTGACGCTGGCCGATCTCAACGCCCACGCGGCCCGGCGCACCACGCCGCTGAAGCTGGAGCATCAGCAGGGAGAGATCTTTAACCACGCCCCGCCAACGCAGGGGCTGGTCTCGCTGGCGATACTCGGCATCACCGACCGCCTGAACATGGCGGAGGCCGACGATGCCGATACCCTGCACCGCATCGTGGAAGCCACCAAGCTGGCCTTTGGCCTGCGCGATGCCCACATCACCGACCCGCGCGCGCTGAAAACCGATGTTCAGAAACTGCTGGATCCCGCCGCCCTGCAGGCGCTTGCCGACAGGGTTGACGACGGCCGCGCCGCGCCGTGGGGAACCGGAAAAGGTCCCGGCGATACGGTGTGGATGGGGGTGATGGACAGCAGCGGGCTTGCCGTGTCGTTTATCCAGAGCCTTTATCACGAGTTCGGCAGCGGCGTGGTGCTGCCCGATACCGGCATCGTCTGGCAGAACCGGGGCGCATCGTTCAGCCTCGATTCCGCCCATCTTCTGGCCCTCGCGCCGGGCAAACAGCCGTTCCACACCCTGAACCCGGCGGCGGCGCGTCTGAAGGACGGTCGCGTGATGGTCTACGGCTCGATGGGCGGCGACGGACAGCCGCAAACCCAGGCCGCGCTCTTTACCCGCTACGTTGTCCAGGGCGTCCCCCTGCAGGAGAGCATCACCCGCCCACGCTGGCTGCTGGGGCGCACCTGGGGGCAAACCTCCGACACCCTAAAGCTTGAAGGGCGTTTTTCACCCGAGACGGTCGCGCGCCTGCGGGCACTCGGCCACGAGGTGGAGCTATTCCCTGACTTTAGTGAAGCCATGGGCCACGCGGGCGCGATTGTTCGCCACCCCAACGGGCTGTTTGAAGGGGCATTTGACCCGCGCAGCAACGGCGCGGCCGCCGGATTCTGAGGAGAAAATAATGACGACACACCAACCCGACTGGCAGGCGTACCTGGCGCAGATGGAAACCGTACTCGGCGTGACGCTGGATGACGCCCGCCGCGCCGAGCTGCAGCTGCAGTTCAGCCGCATTGCCAGCATGGCCGCCCCGCTGATGGCGCTGCCGCTCGACGACCGTCTGGAGATCGCAGGAGTGTATAAAGCATGACGCTACACGAGATGAGTATCAGCGCGATCCAGCAGGCGCTGAGCGCGGGCGAGCTGAGCGCTCGCGAGATTGCCCGCCAGACGCTGGAGGCGATTGCGCGCGTGAATCCGCAGATCAATGCCTGGACCGCCGTGACGGAAGCACGCATGCTCGCCGAAGCCGACAATATCGATACCCTGCGACGGGAAAAGCGTCCCCTGCCGCCGCTGGCGGGCGTACCCTACGCGGTGAAAAACCTGTTCGACGTTGCCGGTCACACCACCCTCGCCGGGGCCGAGCTGTTCAGCCAGCGCCCCGCCGCGGCCGCCGACAGCTTCGCCGTGCGCCAGCTGCGCAGCGCGGGCGGGCTGCTGACCGGGATGGTCAATATGGACGCCTACGCCTACGGCTTTACCACCGAGAACAGCCACTACGGCGCGACGCGTAACCCGCACGATCTGACGCGCATTGCGGGCGGGTCGTCCGGCGGTTCAGCCGCCGCGGTGGCCGCCGGGCTGGTGCACTTTTCGCTCGGCACCGACACCAACGGCTCGATTCGCGTTCCGGCCTCCCTGTGCGGCATCTACGGCCTGAAGCCCACCTTTGGCCGCCTGTCGCGATCCGGCAGCCATCCGTTTGTCGCGAGCCTGGATCATATCGGGCCCTTTGCGCGCCGCGTATGCGACCTGGCGTCCGTGTACGACGCGCTGCAGGGCCGGGACACCAGCGACGGTTTTCAGGCAGAGAGCTCGCGCGAACAGACGCGCCCCCTGCTTGACCGCGGGCTTGACGGCCTGCGCTGCGCGGTGCTCGGCGGCTACTTCACCACCTGGTGCGACGCGGACGCCAGAGACGCCGTGGCGCGGGTGGCGAAGGCGCTCGACGTGCAGGATGAGCTTCAGTTTCCTGACGCCGATCTGGCGCGTTCCGCGGCGTTTATCATCAGCGCCTCCGAAGGGGGAAATCAGTACCTGCCCGCGCTTCGCCGGGAACCCGAGCGTTTTGAGCCGCACTCCCGCGAACGCCTGCTGGCCGGGGCGATGATCCCCTCTGCCTGGTACATTCAGGCCCAGCGGTTTCGCGCGCAGGCACGGCAGGCGTTTCACGCGCTGTTTGCACGGGCCGACGTGCTGATTGCCCCGGCAACGCCGCGCAGCGCCACGCGGATCGGCGAGCAAACCATGGTGATTAACGGTCAGCCGCTTCCCATCCGCGCCAGCATGGGGATGCTGACCCAGCCGATTTCGTTTTTAGGCCTGCCCGTGACCACCGTTCCGCTGCGCACCGCGCAGGGCGCGCCCATTGGCCTGCAGCTGATTGCCGCGCCGTTTAACGAGCAGGCCTGCCTGCGCGTCGCGCGGGTTCTGGAAGAGAGCGGCATCACCGATGCCCGCCCGGCGGAGATAGCAGCATGATGAATCACGATGACATTAACCTCCCGTGGGTGGTTGCCGAGGTGACGGCCGCGTTTTACCGCTATGAGGACGCGCTGGTGAGCAACAACGTTGCAGTGCTGGACGAGCTGTTCTGGCACGACAAAAACACGGTGCGGCTGGGGGCGGGTGAAAACCTGTACGGGATCGATGAAATCCGCGCCTTTCGTGCGGCGCGCCCCGCCGCCGGGCTGCAGCGGACCCTGCGGCACACCGTCATCACCACCTTCGGGGAGGATTATGCCGTATGCAGCACCGAGTTTACCCGCGAGAGCACGGAACGCATTGGCCGCCAGCAGCAGACGTGGGTGCGGTTTGCCTACGGGTGGCGCATCGTGGCGGCGCAGGTGAGTTTGATGGTGTAACGCTGAAAAACCTGCCCGGTGGCGCTGCGCTTACCGGGCCTACGATGCCCCGTATGCCATGTGGGCCCTGTAGGCCGGGTAAGGCGCAGCCGCCACCCGGCAAAACATCGCACACTTACTGCTGAAACGGATGCACGTCCCGCCAGTGGTCGGCAATCTGCTGGCGGGTACAGACCCACACCCGCTCGTGCTGCTGCACATAATCCAGGAACCGCTGCAGCGCGCGAAAACGCCCCGGTCGCCCGAGCAGGCGGCAGTGCATGCCGATGGACATCATCTTCGGCGCGCTTTCCCCCTCTTCGTACAGCACGTCAAAACTGTCCTTCAGATACGTATAAAACTGCTCGGCGGTGTTAAATCCCTGCGCGGTCGCAAAGCGCATGTCGTTCGCATCCAGCGTGTAGGGCACAATCAGGTGCGGTTTACGGGTGCCGTCGCTGCAGGCCACTTCCGTCCAGAAGGGTAAGTCGTCGCCGTAGTAGTCGCTGTCGTAGTCAAAACCGCCGTGCTCCACCACCAGCTGACGCGTGTTGGGGCTGTCGCGCCCGGTGTACCAGCCGGTTGGCGGCTTGCCGAACAGGTCGGTCAGAACGTGCACCGCCTTGTGCAGGTGTTCGCGCTCCTGGCTGATGTCCATATTCTGATAGTGGATCCAACGCCAGCCGTGGCTGACCACGTCGTAATCCGCCGCTTTGATCGCCTCAACAATCTCCGGGTGACGCGCCAGCGCCATCGCCACGCCAAAGACCGTCAGCGGCAGGCCGCGTTTCTGAAATTCATTGTGGATCCGCCAGAACCCGGCGCGGCTGCCGTATTCGTAGAGGGAGTCCATCGACATGTGTTTGTCCGGATAGCTGGCCGCGCCGATGATGTCCGACAGGAACTGCTCGGATCCGGCATCGCCGTGCAGAACGTGGTTTTCCGCCCCTTCCTCATAGTTGAGCACAAACTGCACGGCGATGCGCGCCTGATTCGGCCACCGCGCGTGCGGCGGGTTGCCCGCGTAGCCGCGCAGATCCCGCGGATAATCCTGTTCGAAAAGCCCCATGCCACCCCCAAAATTTAAAATGGATTCAATGCCTGAAATTGTCCGCTTAACGCTTTGTTCTCCGGGAACGCCAGATCCCCGTGCTTGCTGGTCGACAGCCCCAGCGCCACCAGCGATTCCACCATCTTCACCGCCGCGCTGACGCCGTCGATCACCGGCACGCGCAGTTCGCGGGTCAGCTCCTGCGCCAGGGTCGCCATGCCGCCGCAGCCCAGCACGATGGCACCGCAGCCATCCTCTTGCAGCGCCTGTATACAGCGCGCGCGCACCTTCTCCTGCGCCAGACCGCTGCCGTCTTCCAGCGCCAGCACCGGGAGATCGATAGCGTGCAGCGCCGCGCAGTGGTCCTGAAAGCCATACTGGTGCAGCAGATGACGGGCAATGATCAGCGTGCGCGGCAGCGTGGTAACCACCGAAAAGCGCGTCGCCACCAGCGTCGCCATATGCATCGCGGCTTCCGCAATGCCGACTACCGGCCCCTGCGCCAGCTCGCGCGCCGCCAGCAGGCCCGGATCGCCAAAGCAGGCGATGACGTGACCGTGCACGCCCTGCTCTCTTCCGAGCTTGACCTGTTCAAGAACGCCCACGGCGGCGATGGCCTCATCGAAGTGGCCTTCTATAGACGGCACGCCCGCGCTCGGGCAGACCGCGAGGATCTCCGTCCCCGGCGCCGCCACCGCGCGGGCCGCCGCGCCGATGGTTTCCGTCATGGCGAGGCTGGTGTTGGGGTTGATCACTTGTATACAGACAGACATTACGACTCCTTGTGGCCGGCAAACAGCCGGGCAAAATCAGGCAGGCACTCGCCCGCCCGCTCGAAGCAGAGGCTGGCGACGATATGTTCAAAATGGTGCATGAGGGCATCGCTTAGTGGTTCAAGCGCCTTCTGGCGCAGCAGATCCACCAGCTGTTCATGATCGTTGCAGCGGCATCCCTGACGCCACGGCGCGCCCCAGGTGGCGATCACCAGCGAAGAACGCTGGCTCAGGCCGGTCACCATCTCCGTGAGCACCTGGTTGCCGGATATGGCCTGCAGCTGAATGTGGAAATTGGCGGAGTGGCGAATCGCCGCCGGGCCGTCATAGGCCTCGTGCGCCTGCTGCTCCTGGCGAATGATGGCCTCCAGCGCGGCAAGGTGCGGCGGCTGACAGTGGGCCAGCACGTCCGGCAGGTTAGCGACCTCCAGCAGCGCGCGGGTGCGGAAGATGTGCCGCGCCTCTTCCACCGTCGGGCTGGCGACGTGTGCACCACGCTTGGGCGTCAGGGTGACCATTTGCACAGCGGCGAGTCGTTGAAGCACCTTGCGGATGCCCGTGCGGCTCACGCCAAAGACCTCTGCCAGCGCCTCTTCCGGCAATTTGCTCCCCGGCAGCAGCTGGTGTTCGACAATCGCGGTCATCAGCGCCTGGAAAATGGTTTCGTCTTTGTCATGCAGGTCTGGCGCGGTCTGCAGGGCGTTTATGTTGTTCATTCACCACTCCGAATTTTACTTTCCGTTATCGAATCGTATACATAAAAATAAAATATTGCACACAAGATTTATTATTTTGGCCTGGATCCTGCAACACCGTTTGCACTCCCACTCAACGGGTTTTCATTCACAGGAGCAGGTTTCATGCCAAACAGTCAAAACGCGCAGCAGGGTACGGCCGCTGATTCCGGTGCGGTTTACAGCCCACGTCTTTGCAATGAGGATCTGGCACCGACGCGTGACCAGAACTGGAGCTGGTACAACATCTTTTCGTTCTGGATGTCGGACGTTCACAGCATGGGGGGGTATGTGGTCGCCGCGAGCTTCTTTACGCTCGGGCTGGCAAGCTGGCAGGTGCTGCTCTGCCTGCTGGTGGGGATTTGCATCGTGCAGCTGTGCGCCAACCTGGTGGCCAAACCGAGCCAGATGGCGGGCGTGCCCTATGCGGTGATCAGCCGTCAGGCGTTCGGCGTGTTCGGGGCCAATATCCCGGCGGTGATCCGCGGGCTGATTGCCTTCGCGTGGTACGGGATTCAGACCTATCTCGCCGCCAACGCCCTGATGCTGGTGGCGCTGAAGTTCTGGCCATCGCTCTCTTCACTCACTACCGGCGCATTCCTGGGCCTGTCGCATCTGGGCTGGATCTGCTTTGCCATTATGTGGGTCCTGCAGGCGATGGTCTTCTGGCACGGCATGAGCGCCATCAAGCGCTTTATTGATATCGCCGGTCCGGCGGTCTATGTGGTAATGCTGGCCCTCGCCGGCTGGATTGTATACAAGACCGGTTTTGACGGGATCTCCTTTACCCTCGCCAGCAAATCCCTGAGCGCGGGCGAGCAGGCCTGGCAGATGATCACCGCCACGGCGCTGGTGGTCTCCTACTTCTCCGGCCCGCTGCTCAACTTTGGCGACTTCTCCCGCTACGGCAAAAGCATGGGTGAGATCCGCCGCGGCAACCGCTGGGGGCTGCCGTTTAACTTCCTGCTGTTCTCCATCGTCACCGTGGTCATTGTCTCCGGCACCCAGTCGCTGTTTGGCCGCATGATCACCGATCCGATCGAAACCGTCAGCCGCGTGGGTAACGATCTGGCCGTGGCGATAGGCCTGCTGACGATGATCACCGCCACCATCGGGATCAACATCGTCGCGAACTTCGTCTCCCCGGCGTTTGATTTCTCTAACTGCTCGCCGCAGAAAATCAGCTTCCGCACCGGGGGCATGATCGCCGCCGTCGGTTCGATCCTGCTCACCCCGTGGAACCTGTTCAACTCGCCGGAGCTTATCCACTACACCCTGGACGTGCTCGGGGCGTTTATCGGCCCGCTGTTCGGCATTCTGATTGCCGATTTCTACCTGATTAAGCGCGGCAAGGTGTCGGTTGACGATCTGTTCGACGACACGCCAAAGGGCAAATACTGGTACCGCAACGGCTTTAACCCGAAAGCCATTGGCGCGCTGATCCCGTCCGTTGCCGTGGGCCTGGTCATCAGCTTTATCCCGGCCCTGCATGAGGTGGCAAACTTCAGCTGGTTTATCGGCGTCTTCCTCGGCGGCGTCACCTACCGCTGGCTGGCGCGGGAAGAGCGCGAGACGGCTGGCGCGACGTCGTTTGGCTCCCGCGTGGCGACGCAAAAAGAGTAATCCCTTCCCTCTGGCCGCAGCGTATCTGCGGCCCGTTCATTCTGGCACCGTTCTTGCTGAGCTTTCCCACCCCGCTACGCACACACGAAGGCAGGAACCATGATGGAATACCAGACTGCGATACGCGGTGCATTTTTTGATATTGCCCGGGTCTGCGACAGCGCAGACGCCATTGCCCGGCACGCGCGCTACCTTGAGGACGGCCTGCTGTTTATCCAGAACGGAAAAATTCTGGCACAGATGCCGTGGCAGGAGGGCGAGCAGTATCTTGACCCCCACAAGGGCTACACCGACCTGCGCGGCAGGCTGCTGCTGCCCGGTTTTGTCGACACCCACGTCCATTACCCGCAAACGGAGATGATCGGCGCCTTTGGCGAACAGCTGCTGGAGTGGCTGACCACCTACACCTTCCCGGTGGAGAGCCAGTTTGCCGATGAGGCCTACGCGAAAGAGATCGCCGAATTTTTCATACAGCAGCTGGTGAGCAACGGCACCACCACCGCGCTGGTGTTTTGCACGCTGCATCCGGAATCGGTCGAGGCGCTGTTTACCGAGGCCCTGCGCCTGAACATGCGCCTTATCGCCGGAAAAGTAATGATGGACAGGCACGCGCCGGACTACCTGAGCGAAGACGCGAAGCAGAGCTACCGGCAGACGCGGGCGCTGATCCAGCGCTGGCATCACCGTGGGCGGTTGGGCTACGCCATTACGCCGCGCTTTGCACCGACCTCATCACCCGAGCTGCTTGCCGCGGTCAGCCTGCTCAGAGAGGAGTTCCCGGACACCTGGCTGCAGACCCACCTGAGCGAAAACCCCAACGAAGTGGCCTGGGTGAGCGATCTCTGGCCGGAGCATGAACGCTATCTCGACGTGTATCACCACTACGGCCTGACCGGCGAGCGCAGCGTGTTTGCCCACGCGATCCATCTGCACCACAGCGAGTGGCAGTGCCTGCATGACACCGGCTCGGCGGTGGCGTTTTGTCCCACTTCGAACCTGTTTCTCGGCAGCGGGCTGTTTCGCCTGCCCGCCTGCTGGCAGCACAGGGTGCGGATGGGCATCGGCACCGACGTCGGCGCGGGCACCACCTTCAGCATGCTGCGCACCCTGGGAGAGGCCTACAAGGTCGGGCAGCTTCAGAGCTATCGCCTGCGCGCCAGCGAGGCGTTTTATCACGCCACGCTGGGCGGCGCGCACGCCCTCCGGCTGGATGACAAGATTGGTAACTTCGCGGCAGGCAAAGAGGCGGATTTTGTGGTTATCGACCCCAACGTCACGCCGCTGCAGCGTCTGCGCAATCGGCGCTGTCAGGATATCTACGACCAGCTTTTCGTGCTGATGACCCTGGGCGACGAGCGCAACATCAGCGAGACCTGGGTCAACGGCGAGCGGGTATGGTCAGCTGCCCCGGTAGGTTGACCACCCGCCGGGGGCAATCACAAACGGCAGATGGAAGTGTTCGTCCGCCGTTTCTCCCGTGACAAACTCAATGTGTGCGCAGGGATAGATCGTCTTCCGGCCGGTATCGCTAAACCACGCCCCGATCTCCGCCACCAGCCGATAGCGGCCCGCGGGCAGAGAGGGAACGAACGCGGCGATGCGCCCCTGGGCGTTGGTCACGCCCGTGGCCAGCGTCTTCCCGTCCTGTTGCAGATGAACCATCACGCCCTCCGCGGGCTTGCCCGTCGAAATATCGAGAATATGGGTGCTGAGTGTGCTCATTCGTGGATGACTCCTTCCAGGCGCAGCAGCGTAATTTCCCGCAGCTGTTCCAGCGCGGCACGGATTTCCTGCGCGTCGCTGTTCTCCAGCCGCGCGTGCAGGGCCTGTAATATCTCCTCGCCGCTGCGGCCCTTCGCGCGGATCAGAAAGACGCGTCCAAAGCGGGCTTCGTAGCGGGCGTTGCCTTCACGCAGCGCCCGGGCAAGAGCAGCATCGCGGTCATTCACCGCCCCCTGCTCCTGGCGCGACAGCGCCGCCTCCGCCGCTGAGCCCGCTGGTTTTTCCCCGATGCGCGGATGGGCGCTCAGGGCTTGCGCCAGCGCCGCTTCGTCCCAGTTTTGCATCAGCGATTTCGCCGTACTGAACAATTCGTCCCGGCTGGCGTAAGGCCGCCCGTGAACCAGCGCATCGGCCCAGCGGGGAAGCGCCACGCAGGGGTGAATCAGCGCTAACGCCTGTTCATGGGGAAGATGATTGAAGTCGTGCAGTGCGATCATAGTGTCTCCTTTATTGTCCTTCTCCAGGCTATTGCACAAACCACGCCACCCTGAGCACAGGCGTGAAACAGTCGATTCCACAAGGTCGACCAGGAAATTTTTGATTCATAAAAAGGCACGCTCACCGCGTTTACGCACCTTAGCAGTGCAAACGTCTCCCTTACAACGCCGTTTTCGCCATGCTGCAGCCTGGTACGCAAATTGCTGACTGTCTTTACACCCTGCAAAAGGAGAGAAGCATGAAAGCAATCGTTATTGGCGCGGGTATTGGCGGCCTGAGCGCCGCCGTCGCGCTGAAGAAAGCGGGCATCGACTGTACCGTGTTTGAAGCCGTAAAGGAGATCAGGCCCGTCGGGGCGGCCATCTCCATCTGGCCTAACGGCGTGAAATGCATGCAGCACCTCGGCATGGGCGACATCATCGAGACCTGGGGCGGGCCGATGCGTTTTATGGCCTACAAGGATTACCGGCGCGGCGATACCCTGACCCGCTTTAGCCTTGCCCCGCTGGTTGAGCGTACCGGCGGGCGCCCCTGCCCCGTCTCGCGCGCTGAGCTTCAGCGCGAAATGCTGGACTTCTGGGGTCGCGACAAGGTGCAGTTTGGCAAGCGCGTCGAAGGCGTCCATGAAGACGACGCGGGCGTGAGCGTGACCTTCACCGATGGCACCACCGCCGCCGGGGATTTCCTGATTGCCGCCGACGGCAGCCACTCGGCGGTTCGCCCGTACGTGCTGGGATACACCCCGGAGCGCCGCTACGCGGGCTATGTGAACTGGAACGGGCTGGTGAAGATTGACGAAGAGATCGCCCCGGCGCACCAGTGGACCACCTTCGTTGGCGAAGGCAAACGCGTGTCGCTGATGCCCGTCTCCGGCGGACGCTTCTATTTCTTTTTTGACGTGCCGCTGCCCGCAGGCCTGGCGGAGGACCGCACCACCCTGCGCGCCGATCTCACGGGCTACTTCCGCGGCTGGGCGCCGCCGGTGCAGAAGCTTATCGCGGCGCTGGATCCTGAAACGACCAATCGGATTGAAATCCACGACATTGAGCCGTTCGACAGCCTGGTGCGCGGCAACGTCGCGCTGCTGGGCGATGCCGGGCACAGCACCACGCCGGATATCGGCCAGGGCGGCTGCGCGGCGATGGAAGACGCCGTGGTGCTGGGTGAATGCCTGCGTGAAAACCACAACATCACGCTGGCGCTGCGGCAGTACGAGGCGCTGCGCTGCGACCGCGTACGCGACCTGGTGCTGAAGGCGCGCAAGCGCTGCGACGTCACCCACGGCAAAGATATGGCGTTGACGCAGGCCTGGTATCAGGAGCTCAAAGAGGAGACCGGAGAGCGCATCATCAACGGTCTGTGCGAGACCATTCAGGGCGGCCCGTTAGGCTGAACGCAAGAGGGACAACGATGAAAAGAGAACCGACCCCACCCGCCCACTGTACGTTTGAGCCAGAGGACTGGCTGCGTCTGGCGAAATGCTGGCATCCGGTCGCGCGCGCCTGCGACGTCGGTCCGGCGCCGGTCAAAGCGACGCTGCTGGATGAGCAGCTGGTGATTTACCGGATTAACGACCAGGTCGTGGTTGCCCGCGACGTGTGCCCGCACCGCGGCGTGCCGCTGACGCTCGGCTTTCACGACGAGCACGGGATTATCTGCCCCTATCATGGCTTACGCTTTGGCGAGGACGGTCGCTGCAACCGTATTCCCTCCAGCCCCGACCAGCCCGTTCCGGCGAAGCTGAACCTGATTAACTACGCCGTGGAGGAGCGGTTCGGACTGATCTGGGCCTGCCTGGCCTATGATCCGGAAAACCCCGCGCCGCTGCCCGCCATGCCGCACTGGGATGACGACGGATTTCAGCAGATTAACTGCCCGGCGTTTGAGGTGAACGGCTTTGCCGGACGTCAGGTAGAGGGTTTTCTGGACGTGGCGCACTTTGCGTGGATCCACACCGAAACCTTTGCCGACCCCAATAATCAGCTTGTGCCTGCCTATCAGCCACAGGAGACGCCGTTCGGCTTCGTGGCGGATTACTGGAGCGCCGTGAGCAACTATCCCGCCAGTTCCCCCGTGCAGGCTCCGGAAGGGTTCCAGTGGCTGCGCCATTTTGAAATGCACCTGCCGTTCACCGCCACCCTGACGATTCATTTTCCGGGTGAATCGCGGCTGGTGATCATGAACGCCGCGTCGCCGGTGTCATCGCGCGTGACCCGCATGTTCGCCCCTATTGCCCGCAATTTTGACCTGCATATTCCGGTGGAGGATGTACATGCCTTCAACCTGCGGATTTTTGAAGAGGACCGTCTGATGGTGGAAACCCAGCGCCCGGAAAGCCTGCCGCTGGACCTGACGCTGGAAGCGCATATCCCCGCGGATAAAAGCTCGATTGCCTATCGTCGGGGGCTGAAGAAAATGGGCTTTGGCGAGTTTTTCCTGGTATGACGGAGGCCAATATGCTGAGCGTAATTGTTGACGGGCTGTGGCGCGAGGGCGACAAAAGCCTCGCCGTCAGGCTGGTGGCTGATAACGGCGACGCGCTGCCGGCGTGGCAGCCCGGGGCGCACGTTGATGTCCACCTGCCCTGCGGCGTGGTGCGCCCGTATTCCCTGACCGGAGCATGTGGGGACGAGAGCTATCTTATTTGCGTGGGGCGCGAAACCGCCTCGCGCGGCGGGTCGCGCTACGTTCACGAGACGCTGCGTCCCGGGCAGAAGCTGATGATATCGGCTCCGCGCAACCTGTTTCCGCTGCAGCAGGCAGAGCGGGTTTTGCTGCTGGCGGCGGGGATCGGCATTACGCCGCTGTATGCGATGGCCCTGCAGCTGAAGGCGACCGGAACGCCGTTCACGCTGCATTATTACGTCAGAAACCGTGAAAGCGCGGCGTTTGGGCGCGAACTCTCCCGGCTCGGTGAGTGCCTCATTCATACCGCCAGCCCGCGCACAGCGCTGGCGGCACATCTCCCGGTGGCCGAATCGGGCCTTCACGCCTGGGTCTGTGGTCCAGCGGGTTTTATGGAAAAAGTGCGTGAGGTCGCCACGGCAAAGGGATGGGATGACGCCCATCTTCACAGCGAGGCGTTTCAGCCCGTTGCGCCCGCCGCAGGCGGTGAAGCCGGGGAGATCTTCACGGTCAAACTGGCCTCCACCGGGGAGCGCTGGCCGGTGCCTGCGGATAAAACCATCGCCCAGGTGCTGCAGGAAAATGGCGTGGCGGTCCCGCTTTCCTGTGAGATGGGGATCTGCGGCGCCTGCCTGACGCCGGTGATTGACGGCGTGGTGGATCACCGGGATAGCGTGCAGTCGGAGGCGGAAAAAGGCGCGATGGACCAGCAGGTGGCGCTGTGCTGTTCGCGAAGCTATTCCGGGGAGCTGGTGATTGGGCTGTAAAACGAAAAAACCCTGCGATATTGCTATCGCAGGGTTTTCAAATTTGGCGGAAGCGTAGACCGCTTATATCAGAACTAATTCAATCCAATATAGTCCAATTATCTATTTAAAATCATAAACATATTTACATCCCTCATTTAAAGCTGTTCAATCATATCCACTGATTGCCAAATCAAATGGCATACCAAATGGCATACTGAAATCCGAGGCAAACGCATGGCAGTTATCACTGATACCAAAGCAAGAAACATCAAACCAGACGATAAACCTATCCCTCACGGTAGCGTTACAGGGCTGGCACTTCATCCGTCCTCAAAACGTGGCCGCGGCAAATGGGTGCTTCGCTTTTTAAGCCCACAAACTCAAAAGCGGCGCAATGCGGGTCTGGGGATTTATCCCGAGATAGGTATCGCCGAAGCTGGAAAACTGGCTAACTCTATGCGCGAACAACTTGCCGCAGGAATCGACCCGCTCGAACTGCATAAACAAGAAAAGGTAGTAGTCCCCACTTTCGAAGAGGCCGCACGTAAAGTTCATGCTGAATTACTCCCGGGCTGGAAAAACGACAAGCATGGTAAGCAATGGCTCAGCACACTTGAGAAACATGTGATCCCATTCATTGGTTCGATTAAGCTGGACAGTTTAACTGCCGCCAACATTGCAACAGCGTTGCGCCCAATCTGGCTGTCTCGTTCAGAAACGGCAAGAAGGACTAGACAGCGTATTCACTCCGTCATGGCCTGGGGATGGGCACACGGGTTTTGTTTAGCCAATCCCGTTGATGTAGTCGGCCATTTGCTACCGCAGCAGACAAACGTCAATATCCGTCGGCTCCACCAGCCTGCAATGCCATGGCGAACTATTCCCTTTTATATGGCTACCCATATAATTCAAGAAGCAACCTTCAACGTAAGTCAGGCATTACTTACATATGTAATACTAACTGCCTGCCGTTCTGGTGAAGCGAGGTCTATGCGCTGGTCGGAAGTTGACCTTAATAGTAGAGTCTGGACCATTCCATCCGAAAAAATGAAGGCGGGAATATTACATCGAGTACCATTATCAAAACAGGCTATTGCTGTGCTGGAAAAGATGAAAGGCTTGCACAGAGATCTTGTTTTCCCCTCCCCGCGCAAGCAGATCATTTTATCCGACATGGTACTCACCTCGTTCTTACGAAGAACGAATGCAAAAAGTGATGTCCCAGATCGGGCAGCAACGGCACATGGCTTCCGCTCAAGCTTTCGTGACTGGTGTAGCGAGCAAGGATACCCGCGCGATTTAGCGGAACGAGCGTTAGCCCACACAGTGAAGAATAAAGTTGAAGCGGCCTATCACCGTACCGACCTTCTGGAACAGCGACGCCCGATGATGCAGGCGTGGGCTGATTATGTTTTTTCAGCGGTGAAATAAACCTACTCCGCGCCTTTCGGGGCGCTTTTCTTTTTTTGCTTAACTGTTGCATCAAAAGCAGCTTTTACACAAGAGTCATTTCTGGACCAGTCGCTGACGAGACGAGGAATGCGCGCAAACTGTTCATCTTGGTTATTTACCATGTTCTGCTTCCCTGGAGAACCAGGGAAACCATAATGCTCGATAAACGCACATATATCCTCATCAATCTCCTCTATCGCCGCATTTTTGCTTTTCCATCCCTCTTCCGGTTGCCTGTCATGTAATAAGCGAATAACTTCAGCCTTGAGCGGAGCAAACAGAGCCGCTTTTGCCTTGGCGCCATGAGAAGCTTGCTCTTTTTTTGCCGACCTTGCCTGTTGCCAGATAGCATGTTCAACGAGGCCACGGCATGTATCGAGAAGCTCCATAGATTTCATTAACATTCTCACACCCTCGAGCCATTCAGACAGCACAATATGCTGTCCTGCATAGCAGTTTATTATCGCCAAAAAAAGCCGCACTTTTAATGTTCCCTGAAGAGTATCAGCGTCTTCACATAACATTAACTCCTGCTTCTGTACAAATTCCCGACGCTTAGCGCTGCTTCGCACAATACCCTTCACTATCGCGCTAATTTCAGGATCATCACCATTCAGCCAGGTAATATCGTCATCCTGATTAACCGCATGTAGAATATGTAGATCAAATACCAACCGATCTTTCTTGTGTTTGAATGATGCCTTTAGCTCTTCGACAAAAAAAACAAGATCAAAATATTCCATAAATCAATAACCTGAGATGCGTAAAAAATGAGGTAATGCAGCCGTATTTTTTGTTGTGGCGCAACGGACTATCTTCCCTCCCATCCAAAGCAAACCAGATAAGAGGGACTCCAACGATGTCATCACCGACCGTAAAAATCCTGCGCATGCGAGCAGTTGTAGCCAAACTCGGTGTAGCCCGCTCGACCATATACGACTGGCTCAACCCGAAATCGCCGCGTTACGATGCCACTTTTCCAAAACAGCTGCGATTGGGGCAACAGTCTGTGGGGTGGATGGAAGCAGAACTGGATCAATGGCTTCTACAACGTGCGACACCAACCATCTAAAAAAATCTCATGCCAAGACCAGAGGCTCTGCCTCCGGTCTAAGATTTGCTGAATGAATCGCCATGTATAATCTAGACACTTCCGAGCCGTTGATAATACTGGTTTTCATATTCAGCCGGTGACATCTGATCGATCGAACCATGCCGACGCTTACTGTTATAAAACATTTTGATCTAATCAAAAATATCGCTACGGGCTTCTTCACGTGTTCCGTAGATCTTTTTCTTTATCCGTTCGCGTTTCAGTAGCTGGAAAAAGCTTTCTGCAACCGCGTTATCGTGACAGTTACCGCGACGGCTCATGCTACCTTCCAGACAATGCGACTTCAGGAACGACTGCCACTCATGGCTTGTGTACTGACTGCCCTAGACGCCCTTCTAAGATTCAAGTTGTTATTTGAGTACTATCGATCAGCCGATTTTGGTTACGTAGCAACGTAAAAACTTCACGCGAGATATAACGTTTAAGACAACGCAGCGCTTCCATTTTTGAGTGACCTTCAGCTATCCGTCTGGCGACATATTCCTGTGTTTTCGTATCGGAACGTAATCGCCCAATAGCAATAATATGTAGGGCGCTATTGGCGGCACGATCACCACCGCGGTTAAGTCTGTGGCGATTTGTTTTCCGGAAGATACGGGAACTGGACTGACGCCACATAAAGCCGCGAGACCACACTCCGAAGTCAGGCGCTGAGGATTATCTCCGGCGGTAATCAAAAGTTGCGATGCACATTCGTACCCTATCGCTTTGCGACTGATAAGCACTGGTGCCAACTCATCAGCAATTGACGTTATCATGACATCCAGATCGGCTATTTCATCATGCAACTCAAGATATCTGCGGACCAACGTACGAATCAAATGCATCCTCGTGAGATGACGTATCTGATCACGTAACTCATTAGGAGCTGACACGATATTCATCTGGATCATTTGTAGTGCAATGCGTCGTGCAGCGACAGCTGTTTTGCGGCAGACTTTCAGGACGCGTAGTGCCTCGATCATTCCACTACGTGTTTTTGACGTGACGGTACGTATTCTGCAAAGTGCAGCGTGGGCAGCGCTTTCTGCATCGATCGTATCGCTTTTACCCCGTTTACGACGCTCCATTTTATCCGGGACGGTCACCTCCAGTACTTCGATTTTGGCACTCTGAAGGTAGCGCAACAAGCCTGCACCATATGAGCCAGTACATTCAACACCGATACGCTCAATCGTGCCGAAAGATGACATCCAGGCCAGCATTTTTCTGTATCCCTGCCGTGTCGTCGCGAAAAATTCGCTGTCCAGAACGCGGTTGTTTTGATCACCTACAGCAGCGACATCTGTAAACCGAGAGATGGAGTAAAATATGATTAAGTATACGGCAGGTGCAATGACAATCACCCTTTCCGAGTCATTCACATACGAAGGAGAGCACGTTGAGTTATCATCATTCAGTCTGAGCGCCGTTTATGGCAAACATCAATGCCGTGCGATGATGCTATTGGGTTCAATTTATCCTATGAAATGAGCGGTCGAGGCTCGGTGGTAAACGGCATTACCGTGGAAAGCTACGGTGAGGTTGTGGTGTACAGCGGCCCGCTTGATGAGCCGGAAAACTATGAGCACTTTGATGACGCACCGTTCGATACCTATTTCGAACCGCCTGCTGAGTTTATCGCCGAGATTGAAATTTATTATCGCTGATATGGGAAGAGTGAGCGCACCTTGCCCTGCGCATAATGTTATGGTGCGCTCAGCTGGCTTGACTGCATTAATGCGGTCTGTATCAGTATCTAATGAGGAAAGAGCTTCAGTCAGATGATTTCATGTGTTTTGCTGTCAACGCACAGATGCAGTTTCCGCCAAATACGGCGGCGTTCTTTGCCGTGTTTTCTGACTTTCCATTCGCCTTCACGGAAGACCTTCAGCCCGGTGGAATCAATCACAAGATGCGCGATTTGGCCCCGTGTGACCGTTTTAAAACTGACACAGACCGACTTTTCCCGCCTGCTGACACAGATGTAATCCGGACAGCGCAGCGGAACGCCCATTATGGTGAAAATGGAATCAATGAAGCCCTGAGCAGGCCGCAGGGTCCGCCGGAATACGCGTTTAATCACCAGAACAGTAGTGATGGCAAGGTCAGAATAGCGCTGAGGTCTTCCGCGTGCTGAAGGCGGGGATGTGTCATACCACGACTTAATCGCCTCATCATCCAGCCAGAAAGTCAGGGAGCCACGGTTGATTAGAACTTTGTTATGAGTATAGCAGGTGATTCTGAACTTCTGCTTTGCCAAGGGACTGCCTGCGTTGTCAGGGGATGCGTGATCCGATCCTACAACTCAGAAAAAGTTCGATTTATTCAACAATGCCAGTAAATATATGACACAACCTGTTTTGGGGAAAGGGCGTCCATCACAACAAATGTGTTCATACATGCAGGCGTGGAATATCATGAGCATAGCGAAGTGTTAAACTGTAAAACAATAGAAGCTCAATAACTCCTACTATGTTCAAAGCATATAATAATTATTAAAAATTTAAAAAAGTGCCATGTACGTTTAACATGGCACGCAATAAAGAATAACTCTGTTCGAAATACTGTAACTACTGTCTCTTATACACATCTGACGCTGCCGACGAGCGATCTAGTGTAGATCT
>OKVW01000206.1_pt1 | contig 39117 bp, 51 predicted proteins | sample 1606991 | NCBI WGS metagenome assembly OKVW01 (sample SAMN03281021, study PRJEB24777) | human gut metagenome | isolation source: fecal sample PR177 from 1 month old male Malay infant, vaginal delivered... | reverse complement strand
ATCCTCGAAGAGGCCATGGGCCAAAGATTTCTTGGTACTGGCTTCAAGCGCAAATTCAGTATCACAGGCACCATTCTTTGCTTGCTTGGTGCTTATCTGATCTACAAGGGAATCATGCCACTTTTGTAGGTCACAACCGCATTTAGGACACTTGCTATAAACAGGTGTAAACATCATCCCCTTAGGGAGATTTACCATCTTTCTGTTTGCACTAGTGCTCATACTGCCTACCCACAATGTTCGCTGCTGAGCCCGCACGAGCGGCGGGCTTGTAGGAATCGGGCTTGGTCTAAAGGTCAATAATTATTTGCTTAACTATCCCAATAAGCTTGGTTTCCTGATTCACCTCAATGGGCTTGAATGCCGGATTTAGTGGAATCAGGTAAGAAAAAGGGGGATCTATCGCTAGTTTTTTTAAGGTCGCCTCACCGCCAGAAACCGTTTGTGCCACGACAATTTTACCGTTTGCTTCATCCACGAAGCCGAACTCGGGCTCAACAATTACAATAGAACCTTCAGGAATACTCAACTCCTTACTGGAAGTCATTGAATCCCCTTTAACCCTCAAAGCAAAGGCTGAATCGGAAAGCTTGCGAGTTGTTTTAACTTGCTCATTGCTTGGATTGCCAATTACTTCAGTCCAATTGCCAGCTTGCACCCATGATATCAGAGGGACCTCTCTGGCAGACATTAAGTTGATGTTAATGCCATTTTCGATATCGCCTGAGCCAAAAACCAACCACTCCGGCGAACACTGAAGGCACTTACACACCAGTATCAAGTTTTCACCAGATAGTTTAGTTAAATCACTTTCCCACTGGGTCACAGCAGACGCGCTTACTCCGGCCCACTCAGCGACATCGCGCTGGGTAAGTTTTTTCTGCTTTCTTCTGAATCTCAGTCTGCTGCCAACGGTATCCATAAAATCTCCTCGGAATGTACGTTAGCAATCTTACATTTTATTGACGTAAGTATGCTGTCCATATACGATGTAAGAATGCTAACTAATGAGGATTCAAACCATGCATAAAGGGACAGTCGTCGACTACTACGGCGGCATTTCTAAAACCGCAGTTGCCTTAGGGGTAACTCACAGTGCCGTTTGTCAATGGGGAGATGTCATTCCAGAAAAACAGGCTCTTTACATCGAAAGAATTACAAACGGGAAGTTGAAATACGACGCCTCTCTCTACAGCAAATTTAGCAATTCTCAACACAAGCAGTAACCACAGAAGAGAGGTACATGCCGTGGGTATAGAACCTGAATGGAAAGTTGATAAGCAGCCAGCCTGGCTGGTGGCCGCAATCAAAAAAACGATCACCGAGCTACCAGGCGGTTATTTCGAAGCTGCTGAGTGGTTGGGTGTGACCGAGAACGCGCTGTTTAACCGGCTGCGTACCGATGGTGATCAAATCTTCCCGCTCGGTTGGGCGATGGTGCTTCAGCGTGCTGGTGGTTCAAACCACATAGCGAACGCTATTGCACGTCACTCGAACGGTGTTTTTGTGCCATTGGCTGATGTTGAAGAAATTGAGAACGGCGATATCAACCAGCGTCTCATGGAGTCAGTTGAGTGGATCGGCAGGCATTCGCAATACGTTCGTAAAGCTACCGCTGACGGCGTTATTGATGCTCAGGAACGCGCCCAGATCGAAGAGAACAGCTATCAGGTGATGGCTAAGTGGCAGGAACATTTGACGCTGCTTTTCCGTGTGTTTTGCGCGCCGGAAAAGAGTGACGCCCGCGAGTGTGCAGCTCCGGGCGTCGTGGCAGACAAATCTTGTATGGAGAAGTAATCCGCATGACCAGTTTAACGGCTTTTAACCGTTTGCCGCAACTCAGGATGATCCCGGTACCGGGCGCTCCGTTGTTTCGGTATGAACGCAGAATAGCAAACCGCTGGGTGCCATGTAACCACAGTCGGGCGGTCGCAATTGTGGGGGTTTACTACAGGAAGGCGAAACGCTTATGCGCGAAGTTAACCGAAGGTTCAAAGACTACAGAGGTATCCCCGTTCGGGTTATCCGGTGGGAGCCTGAAACGCGGCGTGTTATCTACCTGCGAGCAGGGTATGAGCACGAATGCTTCAGCCCGCTTGAGTTATTCAGGGAGATAACGAACGAACATGAGCCAGATATTTGAAATCGTTCAATCGCTATCGGGACAACGGAACTGCATCACCATTCCGGTGCCTTACCTCGATTTTTTCTCAGGTGACCAGCAGGCGCATGCCTTAGGTGCTGTTCTAAACCAACTTGTGTTCTGGTCGGGTAAATCCGACTTGAATGATGGCTGGTTCTACAAAGAACACAGTGAGCTTGCCGCTGAGATTCGAGGGGTAAGTGAAGATCAGGTACAGCGCCTGGTAAACAAGATTTGCACTCGTTGGCTTCCTGACGTAGTTCAAAAGACCCAGCGCCAGGTAAATGGTACAAAAAAAACGCATTACCGCATTAACGGCGAAGCGCTAATTAACGTTTTATTCCCTGTAACACTGGATTCCGCAGAATCGCGGAACGGGAAACGCGAAGTCGCGGAACCTATTCCGCAAAATCACGGAACCGAAAACGCAGAACCGCAGAACCCTAACCGCGAAGTCGCGGAACCTATTCTCTATACAGATCATTACTCAGATCATCACAAACAGATCATTAACCCCTCTTGTCCGGTTGCGCCGCAACCAGACCCTGAGGTGTTGATCACTGATAACGCCATCCTGGTTTTAACTCATTTGAACCAGGTAAGCGGCTCCCGGTACCAGAAATCTAAAACCTCTCTGGAAAACATACGTGCCCGTCTGCGTGAAGGTTATACCGTCAGCGACTTAACGCTGGTGATTGACCTTAAGCATGAACACTGGAACGGCAACGACGCGCAGTATCAGTACATGCGGCCTGAAACTCTGTTTGGGCCGAAAAAATTTGAGGGTTATCTGCAAAGCGGGATCCGCTGGGATAAGAAAGGCCGTCCCCCGCGTGAAAGCTGGGGCGAGAAGAAACATGACCCGATGAAGTTCGGCCCGGTAGATACCAAAATTCCAGAGGGGTTCAGAGGATGATTGAAAGCAAATACTGCCGCGCGCTGGCTGAACTGCGTTCAAAACCAGCCCATGAGTTGAAAGAGGTCGGCGATCAATGGCGCACTCCGGATCTGTTGTTTTGGGGTATCAATGCGATGTTCGGCCCTCTGGTGTTGGACCTTTTTGCCGACGACAGCAACGCGAAGTGCCCAGCATGGTACACGGCTGAAGATAATGCCCTGATGCAGGATTGGTCAGAGCGGCTGGCAGAACTCGGTGGTGCCGGGTTTGGCAACCCGCCTTACAGCCGCTCTCAGTACCACGACAAGCAGGCCGTTACCGGAATGACCCACATCATTAACCACGCTATGGCAATGCGAGAAAAGGGTGGACGGTACGTTTTTCTCATTAAGTCTGCGACGAGTGAGACGTGGTGGCCGGAAGAGGCAGATCACGTCACATTCATCCGTGGCCGAATTGGTTTCGATCTTCCTACATGGTTCGTGCCGAAAGACGAAAAGCAGCAGCCCACCAGCGCATTTTTTGCTGGCGCTATCGTGGTCTTCGACAAAACATGGCGGGGTGAGCGTTTCAGTTACATCAACCGCACCGACCTGGAGGCCAAAGGCCGTGCTGCGATGTCGCTGGCCCAATTTGCCGTGGGAAGAACGCAAACTGATGCGGCGCCGGAGCTGGACGCTGAGGTAGTGCCGGAGAAATCAGAGGCAGAACTGCCATTAACCCAAAAAGCCATTCTTGAAACCAGTGGTGTAGAGGCTTGGGCCTGTGTTGTCGCGGCGTTCGGCGAGAAAGGTGAGTACACCTTCAGCGAGTCAAAGTTTGGTCATACCTGGGCTGCCGACTCTTTGGAAAACCCTGAATTTACCAATGTTTCACCGCTGACGATCGACAGAGCGAAGAAGCTGATCAGCGAGAGCATCATGGTGGGTGTTAATGCCTGGCTGGAAACATTGGCCTTTGATAGCGATGACGTGAAACAAGACATGTCAGAGCGGCTTCGCACGGTCGCCGTTGAATCTGCGAAAGAATACGGCATCAACCACAGTGAATTCATCGCGACCATGGAAAGCCTGGATAAAGCCAAATGGTCAAATATTCGGGGGATCCGCGCCCATGTCCGTGAGACGCAGGAATCAAAGGACAAGGCGTTAAACGAAGCGCGCGTTTGGCCTCTTGAGGTTGGCCTGGTGTTTAACCAGATTGAAGGGGCTGACGCTCTACCTGTTTCACAACAGAACAAGCTGAAAGCCAATATCAACCAGCTGTGGCTCGAACGTATGCCGACGAGTGAAATTATCACGACCGCTGGTGGTCTCTTCAACAGCATGCAGGGGGCCGTCAATGCGTGAAATTATCGTTGATAACTTTGCTGGTGGCGGCGGCGCGAGTACCGGCATTGAACTGGCGATCGGGCGTAGCGTGGATATCGCTATCAACCACGACGAAAACGCTATTGCGATGCATAAGACGAATCACCCTGACACGCTGCATTATTGCGAGTCGGTGTTTGACGTTGACCCAAGCGCAGCCACCAGCGGTAAACCTGTCGGTCTGGCCTGGTTTAGCCCTGACTGCCGCCACTTTTCCAAGGCGAAGGGCGCTAAGCCGGTTAAGAAAGAGATTCGCGGGCTGGCGTGGATTGTCCTGCGCTGGGCGCTGGCAGTACGTCCCCGCGTCATGATGCTGGAGAACGTCGAAGAATTTAAGACATGGGGCCCGCTGCTGGATGAAGAATTACGCCCGGATCCTGAGCGTGCTGGTGAAACATTTGAGGCATTTGTCGGCATGCTGTCGACTGGTATCGCGGCGAATCACCCAGCACTGGCTGAGGTTTGTGAATTTCTTGCCATTGAGCCACACGGCCAGCAGGCGCAACAGCTGATCGCCGGGCTTGGCTATGAGGTCGATTATCGTGAGCTGCGCGCTTGTGACTACGGCGCGCCGACGATCAGAAAGCGTTTCTTCATGGTCATGCGTTGTGACGGCCGCAAGATTCATTGGCCTGAAGCGACTCATGGGGATCCAAAATCACTGGAAGTACAAAGCGGCAAGCTGGCGCCATGGCGTACCGCGGCGGAGTGCATTGACTGGAACATCCCGGCCCGTTCCATCTTCGACCGCAAAAAGCCGCTGGCGGAAAATACGCTCAAACGTATCGCGCGCGGCATCCAGCGCTTTGTTATCGAAAGCGCATCACCTTTCATCGTGAAGTGTAACCACACCACGACGAAAGGAGGTTATGACTGTTTCCGCGGGCAATCGTTGTTAGAGCCATTGCAGACCATCACTAAAAAGCATGGCTACGCGCTGGCGGTACCGCATCTTACTAAATTCCGCACCGGGGCCACCGGGCAGCCAGTGGCCGAGCCGGTTCCAACTGTTACCGCTGGTACGTCGGCGCGCCCGGGCGGGAATGGGCATGCGCTTGGCGTAGTTGAGGCTGCGCTGACCCCGTTCCTGGCTGGCAACGGCGGCAGTGAGTACCAGGCAAAGCCGCGCCCGCTGGATAAACCCGCTCATACAATCCTCAAGCAGTCCCGCGCGTGCGTGGTTGCGCCGGTCATCGCCCGCCAGTTTGGTGCCAGCGTCGGCCACAGGGCAGACGAGCCGAGCGCAACGATTACTGCAGGCGGTGGTGGTAAGTCGCAGCTGGTAATGCCTACGCTCATTCAGACGGGCTACGGTGAGCGACCAGGGCAGGCACCGCGGGTTCCAGGTCTTGATAAACCTCTTGGTACCGTTGTGGCTGGTGGCAGCAAACACGCCGTTGTCGGCGCATTTCTGGCGAAACACTATGGTGGGAATTACACGGGGCCAGGCGTTGGTATGGATGAACCAGCCCACTCAGTCACTACTGTTGATCACCACGCGGTAGTTGCGTCGCACCTGGTGAAGCTGCGCGGAACCTGCCGCGACGGTCAGACCATGGATACACCTATGCCGACGATTACCGCTGGTGGCCAGCACGTTGGCGAGGTCCGGACATTCCTCGAAACCTACTGCGGTGAAAGCGAGGATGAATGGCTGGTGACGATCGAGGGGGTTAAGTACCAGATCGTCGATATCGGAATGCGCATGCTGCAACCGCATGAGCTTTATAAGGCGCAGGGCTTCCCTGATGGCTACGTTATCGATCAGGACTACCGCGGTAACCGTTACGCCAAAGACAAGCAGGTAGCCCGCTGCGGTAATGCAGTACCGCCGCCGTTCGCCCGCGCGCTGGTTGAGGCAAATCTTCCTGAGTTCTGTTCTGACAACCAGCAGGAGGTGGCGTGAAACTGGTGCTTCCTTTCCCTCCGAGTGTGAACACCTACTGGCGAGCCCCTAATAAGGGGCCGCTGGCCGGTCGCCACTTAATCAGTGCTGAAGGCCGCAAATATCAAAGTGCAGCATGCGCCGCAATCATTGAGCAGCTGCGCCGTTTACCGAAACCAACTACCGCACTAGCCGCGGTAGAAATCACCCTGTTCCCTCCGGATATGCGCCGTCGGGATCTGGACAATTACAACAAAGCGCTGTTTGACGCGCTGACACATGCTGGCGTGTGGGAGGACGACAGCCAGGTAAAGCGCATGCTGGTGGAGTGGGGGCCAGTGGTGCCGAAAGGAAAGGTTGAAATAACGATCAGCATTTACGAACCGGCGGGTGCAGCCGCCTGATATGGAGAAATAGCATGAATCAGTTAACCGCAAAGGGTGTTGTGACAATGTCCAGCCGTGAAATTGCCAGGCTGGTACAGAGCAAACATGGTGACGTGAAGCGCTCGGCTGAGCGCCTTGCATCTGCTGGTATTTTAACCGCGCCGTTGGCTCACACCCCCTACGAACACCCGCAAAACGGGCAAACATACGAGGAGTATTGGTTCAACAAACGTGATTCTCTGGTGATCGTTGCCAGGATGTCGCCAGAATTTACCGCCGCCGTTGTCGACCGCTGGCAAGAGCTGGAGAACAGTCAGGCCGTCAGTGTGCCACAAACATTGCCGGAGGCATTACGCCTCGCGGCTGATCTGGCCGAGCAGAAAGAACAACTCAGCCAGCAGTTAGCCGCTGCCGCGCCGAAAGTTGAGTTTGTCGATCGGTATTGTACTGCTAAAGGCTCAATGTCTTTCCGTCAGGTGGCAAAGCTGTTGCAGGCCAAAGAGACCGATTTCCGCTTGTTCCTGATTGAGAGCGGCATTTTGTACCGGCTCAGTGGAGTGCTGACACCGCGGCACCAGCACATTGCTGCCGGGCGGTTTGAAGTGAAAACTGGCACCACGAGCGAAACAAACTACGCCTTTAGCCAGGCACGTTTTACACCCAAAGGCATCGAGTGGATCGGCGGCCTGTGGACGGCACACATCGCTAAGGGGCATGCCGCGTGAGAGGACTGTTTACAGCCGAGACTGTTCCGCGCCTTGGGCTGGTGGTGTTAAAGCCGGGTAGCGAACTGATGTCTCTGTTTCAACAGGGGCGTGTGCTGGTGGAGCCTCAGCCAAAAAGCATGGCTGGGCTTCCGTCGGGCCTCGTCCCTGATGCCAAGCAGCCGCTGGCAGAAGATAAGTCCCTCGAGGAATTCTTCACCGACGAGAGAGTGATCCGTGCAGCAGGCGGTTTGACCGCGTTGGAATCCTGGTTAGAGCGTAACGTGAAGGAATGCCAGTACCCGCACACTGATTATCACCATCCTGAGCTGGTAACAATGCGACATCCCCCCGGATCAATGTTGCTCTGTTGGCATTGCGATAACCAGCTGCGCGAGCAAACCACCGCGGCGCTGGCAGAACTGGCCCGCCGTAATCTCATTAGCTGGCTGATCAGTTCCATCCTGTCTTCGCTTGGCTACAACAACGAGCGTGAACTATCCCTCGGTGAATTGTGCTGGTGGGCCGTTTACTCAGGCATTGCTGATGCAATCACGGAAAGGATGGCCCAGCATGCGCTTCGCTTACCGGATGAGCCGTTTTTATCCGTTTATCGCGAAAGTGACATTGTGCCGATGCCCCCGGCAAAAAGCATTTTGCAGAAGAAGGTCACCCCTGCGGTCACGGCTGCGCAATTAAAGCATGGAACAAATCAGGAAGTGGCCTATGACCAGCCACAAGTTTTGGCTCTGCATGCGGATCCTGAATCCCCTGAATCCTTCATGTTGCGCCCAAAACACCGCAGGTGGGTGAATGAGGACTATACCCGGTGGGTTAAAACCCAGCCCTGTGAAGGTTGCCGGCGGCCAGCGGATGATCCACACCATGTCATTGGTCACGGCATGGGCGGTACCGCCACTAAAGCCCACGATTTGTTCGTGATCCCTCTGTGCAGAGAGTGTCACGACAAATTACATGCTGATGTTGCAGCGTTCGAGAAAAAACACGGTACTCAGCTGGAGCTGTTATTCCGGTTTATGAATCGAGCGCTGGCGATCGGCGTAATAACAAAAGCGTAATTGTATGGAGCGCTGATCATAATGAATTTACAAGAACTGGAATTTACGCGGATTGAACTGCGCCGCGCGCTGGCGGATTTATCAGGTTCGACAAAAGGACAGCTGCAGGCGTTCAGTGAGCATCCACCAGCAGATAAGAACAAATACCCCAGGCACCATCCTGAAATCGTCATGGAGGGTGGGGAAGGTTGTGGATCCAAGGTTGTAAAAACGATGGCCACTCCACTTTATGTTCTTGAGACAAGGAGCCGTCGCCGACCTTTACCGCCTATTAAGGATGCGGAGTTCGCTTGTTCAGCATGGCGTCGTTCGGTCAATGGTCTTGGGGAGCATTTGCAGGCATGGGTGCGGTACTGCTATGGGCATGACCTTGCTTTCCGGTACCAGAGGTTAATGTGCCAGCACGTATGGGAAGAGTTTCAGCGTCAGCATAGCGGCAAAAAAATCCAGGACCGTGTCACTAAAAAACTGGTAGGGCTTGTCTGGCTGGCGGCGCAAGAAGTTGCTGCCTCGCGTAATAACGATACCTATCAGGAGTATGCTGGTGCAGCTCTGGCGCGCATGGTCAGCGTTGAGCGTTCCACCTGGCTCAGAGTGTATTCAGGCCACTGGGCGGCTTTCAAAGCGTCGTTTGCTGAAATGGACAGCCAGGCACTAAGCGAAATTTTGACACGGTACGAAGAGTACCAAGAACTTAAAGTGGCGGAAATGTGAGATAACTTTCACTAACTCCCTTAATTATGCTTGCAAAATGCAACAAAATAAGCGATATTTAAAGCTAATTTGATATGTTGCCAAAACTATATAAACCCGTCAGTGAGCGGGTTTTTTTCGGATTTTCCTCATATGGCATTGAAATACTAGTTGCCGAATAGGTAAAATTTAGGTTTTCGTCTCGTCTGGATCGACATGATGTTCCAAGCCTTCCAAACAGCAGTATTTAAAAATGTTGCAGAACACTTGAAAGGACGCTTTCCGCATAAGTCGCTGGAACTCGTATATGCAGATGAGCTGATCCTTAAAGATATGGAATTCCTCAAAACCAACAACAAATTGCGTTGGGATCCAGGGCTTAAATCGCGAGTGTTTATTGATATGATGGAAGAACACCCGATTAAGCTCGTTGTGTACTATCGCGGTGAGCCGATTGGATTTGCATTTGGATGCTACTACAAACCGAAAAAAGCGGTACATATCTGCTGGATGGAAAAGCGTAACGATGCGCATGAAGATTTAGATCATCAGATGCTTGGTATCGTTTTGGATTGTTTTGCTGCATACGCACAATTCCTCAATCATCAGGGCGAAACTATTGATACGATAGCTTTAGTCAGCCCAGTTGATGGTGCGATGAGGTACTATACTGAAAGCGGTTTCGAGTACATTGCAGATTATGAACGAGGTGGGTGTGCGATGGTACTTAGGAACACTTTGCAAAGTATGTAATGTGAGTAGTGTTCTTAAATTGACCTGGTTTATCACAAAAGTATTGAAAACCACATTTAGTTGATGCAATCTGAGCCAACACAAAGCACATCAAAATGTACTACGCTTTACTTTACACGTTTTAAGGTAACTAACTTAGTTACCTACATGCTTCAAAAGAAGCAATCACAGCTTAGTGCTGCATAAAGGGGACTTCAATGAAACATCATGAGCAGATCGAGATCGATGCAGCTAAAGTCGTTGCCGAACTCTTTGCTGGTAACGCTTCTCCAATGGAATCTTTTGGTATCACTTGGAGCCAAACTCAGATGTTAGAACGTAAGAATCCTGGAGTTGTTATCAAACTGACACCAGATGATGGCAAAAAGCGTGCATGTTGCTAATAATCACTTGCTAGCGTTTAACGTTAGCAAGTAGTTAACTCCAAACAAGTTTTGAAAACCTCGCTACGGCGGGGTTTTTTCGTTTCTACGGGGGCTTATAAGCGGCCTTTTGGAGCTGGCGCCCCAGTGATGGGGTTTTCTGCTGTGAAAATGGGCGGCTGATGGGTGTTGTAGCACCCAGCCAGCCATCAGCTCATGCTTTCAGGTCACAAGCTAACCAAGGCCCACTGCTTTAGCGCAAAAGCATAGTGAGCCTATCAGAGTTACGCTTACGGATCTATGAAAAATACTGTAAATATAAACAGTGTTGAGTTAGTCAACGCTGATAGCCTGCAATACATCGCAACTCTCCCTGATAACTTCATTGACCTGATAGTCACGGATCCGCCGTACTTCAAAGTGAAACCCAACGGCTGGGACAATCAATGGAAAGGGGATGAGGATTATCTTCGCTGGCTTGATATGTGCCTCGCACAATTCTGGCGAGTGCTTAAACCTGCCGGCAGTCTTTATCTTTTCTCAGGTCACCGTCTGGCGGCAGACATTGAGATCATGATGCGTGAGCGGTTCAACGTCCTGAACCACATCATCTGGGCTAAACCGTCGGGCCGCTGGAATGGCTGTAATAAAGAGAGCCTGCGCTCTTACTTCCCTGCAACAGAGCGCATCCTGTTCGCTGAGCATTACCAGGGGCCGTATAAACCAAAGAGCGACGGGTACGCTGAGAAGGGAAGCGAGCTGAAGCAGCATGTAATGACTCCCCTAATTTCTTATTTCCGGGATGCACGTGAAGCGCTTGGCATAACCTCAAAACAAATAGCCGATGCGACTGGAAAGAAGAACATGGTGTCTCACTGGTTCAGCGGTAGCCAGTGGCAATTACCGAATGAATCAGACTACCGGAAGCTTCAGTCCCTTTTCACGCAGGTAGCCATCGAAAAGCACCAGAACGGCGAACTGGCAACACCACACCACCAGCTGGTGGCTATGTGGCATTCGTTAAATCGCAAGTATTCAGAGCTGCTCGAAGAGTACAAATCGCTTCGGCGGCATTTCTCTGTTTCCGTATCCGTTCCTTATACCGACGTCTGGACACATAAACCCGTTCAGTTTTACCCAGGTAAACACCCATGCGAAAAACCCGCTGACATGTTGCGGCAGATCATCAACGCCAGCAGCAAGCCTGGTGATGTGGTGGCTGATTTCTTTATGGGGTCCGGTTCGACCGTGAAAATCGCGCTGGAACTTGGCCGCCAGGCTATTGGCGTTGAACTCGAGGAGGACAGGTTTAGCCAGACGGTGGGGGAAATAAGGGCGTTAACAGGGGAATAAACGTGAGGTCGCTCAAGCGGCCTTTTTTATTACCTCAATAACACCCGCACACAGCGAGGTGAGAGACCATGAAAATGAATGATTCAGGGAACATTTTCACGCAGTTCTTCGCGTGGGTAGCAGCTCTGGCGTCAGCCATTGGTTTTACCACTCAGGATATGGTGTTCATGTTCTTTGGCGCCGCTGGTCTGCTTATCTCGTTCGCCTCCTATGTCAATGGTCGCGTGGATGCCCACCGCAGGCGTAGAGAGGACGAGAAGCGAACAAAAATGGTTAATGACTACCTGAAAGGCGTTGGTGATAAACCCCTTCACGAACGTCCTGCGGCTGCAAGCGTGGTCGTTGAGGCATTACAAAAGGAAGGTGAGTGATGGGATCCAGAGCAAAATTAAGTGCTGCTGTTCTGGGGTTGGTACTTGCTGGTGCGCCAGCATCCGTCATTCTCGATCAGTTTCTGAATGAGAAAGAGGGAAACAGCCTTACAGCGTACAAAGATGGCAGCGGCATCTGGACGATTTGCCGGGGAGCTACCACGGTTGACGGCAAGCCTGTTACCCCAGGTATGAGGCTATCGCCAGAGAAATGTAATCAGGTAAACGCCAGCGAGCTGAACAAGGCGCTGGCTTGGGTCGACCGTAATATCCAGGTACCACTGACCGAACCGCAGAAAGCGGGGATTGCCTCATTCTGCCCGTACAACATTGGTCCTGGTAAATGCTTCCCTTCTACCTTTTATAAACGCATCAACGCCGGTGATCGTAAAGGGGCATGTGAAGCAATCCGCTGGTGGATCAAAGACGGTGGCCGCGATTGCCGACTAACCAAAGGCCAGAAGAATGGCTGCTATGGTCAGGTTGAGAGACGGGACCAGGAAAGCGCGCTGGCGTGTTGGGGGTTAGATTAGTGAGCCGATTAACAGCAATCATCTGTGCTGTCGTTATCTGCCTGATGGTTTCCATGGCCTGGGCGATTAACCACTACCGCGGCAACGCCATCACCTACAAAGACCAGCGCGATAAAGCCATTAAGAATCTTAGCCTGGCGAACGCCACCATCAAAGACATGCAGATCCGCCAGCGTGATGCAGCGGTGCTGGATGCCAAATACACGAAGGAGTTAGCTGATGCTAAAAAGCAGCTTGATGATTTGCAGCGTTGTGTTCGCACTGGCAAGTGTGGGCTGCACGTCAACGCCAGATGTCCCGCGAACGGAGCGACCAGCACCGGCGGCCTGGGCGATGTTACCGGCCCCCGACTTACTGACTCCGCTGAACGGGATTATTTCACCCTCAGAGAGCGAATCGTCACAGTGACGAAACAGGTTGGATATTTGCAGGAATACATCAAAGAGCAGTGCTTAAATTGATGTTAAATTAACCTTTTACATACGGAGGGGTTATGCAAATAGATCAAGAATACCTTAAAGGTTTGCTCGAGGCTTTCGAGGCATCGGATTCACCTGATACCGATATTATTCGATTAAATGATTTAGGGTTCAATTGTGAAACTGACACATTTGTGTTTCATATGCGTTTGCTTGAGGATAGAGGGCTGATTATCAGGAGTGATGGAGAGCCCGGCTTTGGTGCTATTCAGTCTTTAGACGGAATGACTCACTGGGCTGTAATGCCCTTGCGATTGACCGCGATGGGGCATGACTTCTTGGATGCTCTCCGTAACAAAGAGGTTTGGGCAACATTAAAAACCGGATTCAAAGATGCCAGTATGGGCACGCTGATGACAGTTTCGAAGGAGCTGTTTAACCGAGCTCTAGCTAAGCAACTTGATAAAATGTTCGACTAACCGCCTACGGGCGGTTTTTTATTGTCAACTTTATGAGCAAACTGATCTTAATTACTGTAACTAGGTGGTCAATGATATGGCAACGCTTAAGGACCTTTCCAGTCAGTTAAGACAGCTGCAGAAGCAAATACCGTTTGCGACTGCCCAGGCTATGACTAAAGTGGTTCGCCAGATAGAAGCGGCCCAAAAAACAGCATTTGAGCGGAATCTGGATAATCCAACACCTTTTACAGTTAAATCGGTTGGGTCAGTTGGTGCCAGGAAAAACAGCCTTCGTGCGAAGGTGTTTGTTCGTGATACTGCTGCTGGTTACCTTGAACCCTTCGAGTTCGGCGGAGAGCACAAGCTTAATGGTAGTGCTTTGCTTAACCCGAAAGACATAAAGCTTAATAAATACGGCAACCTGCCGCGTAATAAGCTCTCTCAGCTCAAAGCAAAGGAAAATGTATTCGTAGGTGAGGTGGATGGCGTTAACGCTGTCTGGCAGCGTAAGAAACCGATGAAAGCTAAGAAGCGACGGGCCAAGCGCTCCGCTAATGGGACGCGAAGACCGAAACGTAAACAGCGTTCTCCAAAGCTTTTGATCCGGTTTGGTGATGCGCTACCTGTGACTCCAGTGCTGGGGTATATGGATAGGGCCCGTACCATGGCGAACGCACTGCTACCGTCTGCTTTAAATCAGGCGATAGCAGAAGCCATCAGGACGGCAAAATAAAAGCAGTAACTTATAAGTTAATTTCGCAAGCTTTTATGAAGCTGTTTACTGCAGTTGTCGATCCAGAAACATTGGCTGACATGGAATGCTGGTTTCCGCCATCCTTTGTTTGCACACCAACTAACACTTTGGATTTCGCCCCCTGAAGCTGCTTAAGCACTGTTTTTAGTTGGTCCGCGTCATCCGATTGAATCTGGAGGCTCTGAACATTACGTCTTGAAAGGGTAGCATCGAGCTTCACTGCGGTATTCCCGTCGACCTTCATTATCAGGTCCATTGGTACCTCTGATAGTGATTCGGTGCTTTTATCCATTTCAACGTATGCCGCCGATAGCTTTTCTTTAGTGCAGTCAAACACAATGGCGCCATTGTCGGATGAAACCTCGCCAAGCATCATTGCTTTCTTACCACCAGAGAAAAGGTCATCTTCAGTATTAGTTACCCACTGGGCATGAGCAATTGGTGATGCCAGCACTGCGGCTACGAAAGTTATTTTGATTATATTGTTACCCATTACATTCTCCTTGTATTGAATAGGAATAATCATAGTCGGAGCGAATGGTCGAAGCCATTAAAAAAATGGGTCCTTCCTGAGACTTTTGTAAGGCACGGGCATTGCGCGCCGCGGTGTTTTCCTAGCTACAACTTTCAGATTTGTGTCCCATGTCCCACCTCTGGCGATCATTACGGACACCTCGCCAGCTCTGGCTATTCCAGTTTATTCCAGTGGGACATTCTGGTGGGACATGGCAAAAATGTCCCAGGCGAATGTCCCACCCCAGAAAATGTCCCAGGTGATGTCCCATGACCACGATGAACCAGAGTCAGTACGCACAACATTCAGGTGTGGATCGCAAAACAATTGGTCGGTGGATTAAAGCCGGGCGCTTCATTGTGATGGACGGAGACCTGATTGACGTAGAGGCCAGCGATGCGGCATTGAAGAAAAACCGCGATGGCAAAGACCCGCGCGCCTCGAACGCGAAGAAAAAGAAAACTCCCGTCGTTAGCGATAACGATGATGACGGTGATGAAATCAATAAAACTGTCCGCCAGATAATGCTCACTGAAGGGGCAGATCTTTCGAGAGAGGAAGCGGGACGTATCCGCGAGAATTACATGGCCCTGCAGGCAAAGCTGCAGTATGAAAAAGACAGCGGCCAGCTTATTGAGCTGACAGCAGCCGAGGAGGTTTTATTCAACGCCTTTCGCCAACAGCGTGACGCCTGGCTTAACTGGCCGTCCAGGGTGGCGCCGCTAATGGCTGCTGATCTGGATGTACCGGCGGACAGGATGACAGAGGTGCTGATTGAACATGTCCACAAACACATCTCAGTCCTCGGAGAGCCAGAGTTTAACCCGGCAGAAGATTGAGCGTCTTGAATTAAGCGTCCGCAAAGGCTGGACACCCCCGCCGCGTATCAGTGTGCCGCAGTGGGCAGATGACTATCGTAAGCTGGCAAAAGAGGCTGGGAGCACTTCGGGAAACTGGGAAACATCGACGGTAGAAATTGCCCGCGGACCGATGCTTGCCGCGACGGAGTCCGGGGTTCATATCATCACTGTAATGTGCTGTACCCAGTTGATGAAGACAGCACTGCTGGAAAACCTTTTTGGCTATTTTGCCCACCTCGATCCTTGTCCGATACTGCTGCTGCAGCCGAAAGAAGAAGCCGCTGAACAGTTTTCGAAAGAGCGTATTAGCCCGCTGGTAAGGGTGACGCCGGTACTGCGTAAAATCATCGGTGATTCGAAACAGAAAAGCTCGAAAGAAACCATTCTTTACAAGGCATTCACTGGCGGATTTCTGGCGCTGGCGGGTGCTGGTAGCCCTGATAACCTTGCGCGTCGTCCGATTCGTGTCCTGCTGGCGGATGAAGTGGACAAGTACCCGATAACCCGCGAAGGCGATCCAATTGCGCTGGCCGAAGAGCGTACAGCGACATTTGGCCTGACCTGGCTGTCTGTACGCGCCTGTTCGCCGACGGTGGAGGATGAGAGCCGCATTGCTGACAGCTACGCCGACTCCGATCAGCGCCGGGCATCTGTGGTTTGCCCGCACTGTGGCCACCGCCAGTTCCCCGACTTTTTCAAACACGTTCAGTGGCCGAAAGAGGGAGATAAACACCTGACTAAATCGGCGATGCTCTATTGCGAATGCTGTGGTAGTGGCTGGTCCGAAGGACAGCGCCTCAGAACTCTGCACACTATTCGATGGCATCAGACGCGCCCATTTGAGTGCTGCGGGGAGCGGCACTCACCGCTGATGGATTATGACCTTGCCTGGCGGGCGGCAGACGAGGGCAGCGTTGAAAAGGTCTGGCAATGGTCAGAGTCGGAACGGCATGCGGTCTATCGCGCAATCTGCCCCTCCTGTGGAAAGGAGGCAGTCGATAACCACCACGCGGGGTACCAGGCATCCAAGCTTTTCAGCCCCTGGCAAAAAGATAAGCCGTCGGATATTGCGAAAAAATATATCGATGCGAAGGGCGATCCGGATAAGGAACAGGCGTGGTGGAATACCCAGATGGGGCTTCCGCACCGGCCTAACCATGGGAAACAGCTCCCTGTTGATGTTCTGCTGGCGCGCCGGGAAATATTTCCGGCCGTCGTTCCGGACGGAGTGGCATTGTTAACAGCTGGCGTTGATACCCAGGACGATCGCTTCGAAATTACGATCACCGGCTGGGGGAGAGATGAAGAATCGTGGTCGGTCGCGCATGACGTTATTTATGGTGACCTTGAGACGGAAGAACCCTGGAAGCGACTGGATGCATACCTGAAACAGATCTGGCGCCGTGGTGACGGGCGCGGCCTGAATATCATGGCTACGTGCATGGACTCCGGCGGCCACCATACGCAGAAGGTATACGAATTCGCCAAAGAGCGTCTTGGCCGTCGTGTCTGGGCAATTAAGGGGGAGTCTGCACAGGGAGGCAAACGCAATCCTGTCTGGCCGACCAAACGACCATCATCGAAAAGCAAAGCCAGTTTCCGCCCTGTCATTCTTGGGGTTAACTCAGCGAAAGACGTGATACGCGGTCGCCTGCATCTTGAACCACCCAAACCTGGCGCAGCCGCTGCGGGTTATATGCATTTTCCTGACGATCGCGATCTCGGGTACTTCAATCAGCTGCTGGCGGAGCGACTGGTTTACAAAGTCATTTCCGGGCAGCGGTACAGTATCTGGGAAGCAATACCAGGACGAGCTAACGAAGCGCTTGACTGCCTCGTTTACAGCTATGCCGCGCTGTGCGGTCTCAAACATATGGGGTTAAAACTCAACGTCCGGGCCGCCAACCTCGAAGCCGATCCGGATAAGTTCCTGCCAGCGCCAGTTGGACAGGAAGAAAAAATCAATTACGAGCTGCCGGGTGCGGTTATTGAAGAACCAGCGCCGGTCAAACGTAAGCGAATATCGCAACTCCTGCCGAAATAAGGAAAATCATGTTCAACCGGAACACCAGCCTGCTTGCCGGCGCAATGACTGACGATCAGCTCAGGGATGCGCTTGCGAAAGCTCAGCAGGCGTACATTGATTTAGCAACCGGGAGCCACGGTGTTTCGTTTTCCTATACGCAGGGAGACGGGACGCGATCAGTGTCCTATCAGCAAAGCACCCTGGCTGATCTGCTGGCCCTGATTCAACTTCTGCAGGCGCAACTGGGGATTATCTCTCGTCCCCGGAAACCAGCGAGGTTTAGATTCTGATGAATAAAGTACAGATACTGGGCTCTGATGGGCAGCCGTTGCGACAGCAGCGTCCCTCTATGCTGGTGGGGGGGAGCCGCGTACCTTATGACGCAGCTGACTCTTTCAGCGATCAACTGGCGAACTGGCAACCCGCGCTGTGGTCCCCGGACAATGAAATTAACATTTACCGGGATCGCATCGTGTCCCGCGCACGCGATCTGGTCCGTAATGACGGCTGGGCAAACGGTGCGGTCACACGTCTGCTGGATAATGCGGTTGGTGCCAACTTCCGCCCCATCATGAAACCCGATTACCGTGTTCTCAGAATGATCACCGGAAATAAGGCGTTTGATGCGTCCTGGGCGGAAGAGTACGGAAAAGCACTGGACGGGCACTGGCGGACCTGGAGTAACGATCCTGGCCGGTATTGTGATGTTGAACGAAAACTCACCGTGTCGCAGATGTTACGCCTGGGATTTCGTCACAAGCTTATTGACGGGGATGCTCTGGCCATTCTCCAGTACAGAACTGACAGGCTTGGTCCCGGAAGAGGGCGTTACGCCACCACGGTACAGATTGTCGATCCTGACCGCCTCAGTAATCCTCAGCAGAATTTCGATATGCCAAATGTCCGTGGTGGCGTTGAAATTGATGCGGACGGTGCGCCGGTTGCTTACCACATCAGGGAGGCCCATATCGGTGACTGGTGGAGCGGGGCTAAAACCATGACGTGGCAGCGTATCCCGCGTGAAACTGACTGGGGCCGCCCGCATGTGGTTCACGATTTTGATCATGAGCGTGGCGCGCAGCACCGCGGTAACGGCATCCTGACTCCGGTTATTCAGCGTCTGAAAATGCTGGTGAAGTATGACCAGAGTGAGCTTGAGGCAGCAATTCTTAATGCCATATTCGCCGCTTACATTGAGTCACCCTATGACCCTGCGATGGTTCAGTCTGCCCTGGGCGAGACCTATGACGAGTCGGAGTTAGGCACTTATCAGGACGGGCGTGTTGAGTTCCATAACGATCGGCGTCTGACACTTCAGAATGGTGCCCGAATGCCCATTCTTTATCCTGGTGAGAAAATCACGACGGTTAACGCGGCGCGGCCCTACAGCAATTTTGAAGTCTTCGAATCTGCTGTTCTCCGTAATTTTTCTTCAGGAACAGGGTTGTCCCCACAGCAGGTCACCCAGGACTGGTCTGACGTTAACTACAGTTCTGCACGCTCCTCGTTGCTGGAGGCATGGAAAACACTGACTCGCCGCCGGGACGATTTTTCTACCGGCTTCGCTCAGCCCATTCTCACCGCCTTTGTTGAAGAAGTTCACGACAATGAGGATTTACCCCTGCCCGCAGGCGCACCTGATTTTGTTGACGCCAGAGCCGCGTATTCTCGCGCGCGCTGGATGGGGCCAGGGCGCGGCTGGGTGGATCCGGTTGCAGAGAAAAAAGGCGCCATTCTTGGTCTGGATGCCGGACTTTCCACCCTCGAGATTGAGGTGGGTGAAAACGTCGGTGAAGACTGGGAAGAAGTGCTTGATCAGCGCCAGAGAGAAATTGAGTCATGTCTTAAACGCGGATTACCGCTTCCGAGCTGGGCACAGGCTGACCAGTTTGCGAGCCAGACCATTACCGATCCGGAGGAAAAGTGAATCTACCCCATCTGGCCCAGCGATTATTTAACACCCCGCTGGCGCTGCACCCGAGTAAAGCCGAAGTCATCATGGCATCCGTAATGGACCGATTTGGTATCAGTAAAATCGAATCTTCTCTTGCCATGGAGGATGACTGGTACGGATATGACGATAACCGGGGACGTGAATCCCGTAGTGATCCGGGTTATGACAATGTGCTGGGTGTCGCCGTCATCCCGATATGCGGAACGCTGGTGCAAAAACTGGGCAGTCTGCGTCCCTACAGTGGAATGACAGGGTATGACGGCATTCGTCAGGCGTTTCTTACTGCGATGGAAGATCCCGACATTTCGGGCATTTGCCTGGATATCGACTCACCCGGCGGCGAGGTCGCTGGATGCTTCGATCTGGTTGATGTCATTTACGGCTCCCGGGGGAAAAAGCCTATCCATGCCATTCTGACGGAAAGCGCTTATTCCGCTGCGTATGCCATTGCCAGTGCAGCGGACCGGATTTCTGTTCCGCGCACCGGCGGAGTGGGTTCTGTGGGTGTGATCACCATGCACCTTGACTGGACGCAGCGGATTAAAGATGACGGTCTTAAAGTTACGATCATCACCTATGGATCCCGCAAGGCTGAAGGTTCGCCGCTGAGAGAGTTGTCAGATGAAGCGCTGGCCGCCATCCAGCAGGACATTAACACCATGGGCGAATTGTTTGTGAACACTGTTGCCAGAAACCGGGGGATTAGCGCAAAGGTTATAAAAAGTACCCAGGCCGCCTGTTTTATGGCTGCTGATGGCGTTGAAATTGGACTGGCTGATGAGGTGTGTCCTCCTGACGCTGCGTTCAAAAACTTACTTGAAAAAACAGGAGCCTGAAATGGCAAAGAAAAAGACGTTTAGTTTTGCTCACCTCATTGGTCTTGGCCCTTCCGCTTCTGAGGAAGAAGAGGATAAAAAAGCCAAAAAAGCGAAAGCCCGTCGCGCGGAAGAGGACGAGCGCGAAGATGATGCCGATGATGATGAGCGCGACGACGACGCGGAAGAAGACGAACGCGACGATGATGCTGAAGATGACGGCGATGATCCGGATGCGTCAGAAGATGATGATTCTGAAGACGACGGCGACGACGATCGCAAAGAGAGTAAGGCGGTAAAAAATGCACGCGCTGCTGAGCGTAAACGCTGCGCCCGTATTTTCGGCAGTAAGCATGCAGCTGCGAATCCTTCACTGGCCGCGTCACTGGCTTTCAATACCGGGATGAGTTCTGCGGCAGCAATTAACGTCCTGGCCTCTTCGGCTCCGGCCGCAGCCGCATCTCAGCCATCCCGTAAACGCTCTCTCGATCAGCGTATGCAGGAAAGCCACCAGGTCCGGCTTAATCCGGATAGCGGACAGAAAGAGACCGGAAAGTCTGCGCTGGTAAGTAAAATGACCGGCCTCTACAACTCCACAAGAGGAGAGAAATAATGGATCAGTTTGGTCAGAATGCGTTTGCGCCTGGCATGAAGAGCGCGCTGTTTGTTCCGGATCAGCTTGTCGCTGGCACGCTCCAGCTGGTGACTGACACCGGGATCATTACGGGCGGTGCCTTTAAGCGTGGTACTGTCCTGGGCCTGGTGGCTGCCAGCGGGAAATACACGCAATGTGTGAAAACGGCTGAAGATGGCAGTCAGTTACCCGTTGCTATTCTGGTTGATGATGTTGATGCATCGTCTTCCGATCAGAACGGCGGCCTGTATCTGATGGGGGAATTCAACCAGCACCGAATTATTTTTGATAACTCCTGGACGACCGCTGACCTGAAAAAAGCGCTCCGACCGCTGGCTATCTTCCTGAAAGACAGTGACCAGGCACCTGTAACCACCTCCTGATTTCCCCCACGGCTCTCCTGGCGAATGCTTTAACCGGCAGGGGCTGGCTCGTTTAAATTTTTTGCCAGCTGCGGCTGGCACTATCAAGAGACTGAATATGGAAAATATTTTTGATACCAGCGTGCTGGTGCAGGTTGTTCCTAACCTGAAAACCAGTCAGAACTGGCTGCTCGATCGCTTCTTCCCGAATGTTGTGACTTACGAGACTGAAGAAGTGGCGATTGATGTTGATGTCGGCCTGCGTCGTATGGCGCCGTTCGTCTCCCCGCTGGTGGAAGGTAAGCTGGTCGAATCCCGTAAATACCAGACCAATACCTTCAAACCGGCATACATCAAAGATAAGCGCGCGCCGGACCTGCGCAAACCTATCCGCCGCCAGATTGGTGAGCGTATTGGCGGGGAATATACCGCTGCCGAGCGCGAAATGCTGAACCTTCAGTTTGAAATGACTGACCAGATTGACATGATCAACCGTCGTCTGGAATGGATGGCGGCGAGTGCGCTGGTGTCTGGGACCGTAACCGTCGCCGGGGAGGGCTATGAAACTAAGGTGGTGGATTTCGGGCGTGCTTCGGATCTGACCATCACTCTTAGCGGCTCGGATAAATGGCCACTGACCGTTGCAGCTGGCGCTACCAATACCCAGCCATCAGATGACATTGAAATCTGGCAGACTACTTTCCTGAAAGAGTCCGGCTCTGTCGCCACGGATCTGGTCTTTACGAATAAGTCATGGCGTGCATTCCGACTGGATACCACCATCAAGGATAACGCCATTACATTCCCGGCGCTGAGCCCGTTTGGTAACCAGATTAACGCCGGCCCACAGGTAATGAAGGGCGCAATTTATAAAGGGCGCTGGGGTAACTTTGACCTCTGGTTATATAACGACTGGTTTATTGACCCGCTGGACAACGTCGAGAAGCCTATGATCCCCGATGGCGCTGTCATTATGAGTGGTGCCGATCTGATGGGTACCCGCGCTTTTGGCGTTATCCTGGACCCGGCTTTCAACTACGGTCCGCTGGCTTATGCGCCAAAATCCTGGGTGAAAGAAGATCCAGCCCAGCGTCTTATCCTGATGCAATCCTCCCCGCTGGTTATTCCGAGCCGGGTAAATGCATCCCTCTGCGCAACGGTGGTCTGATATGGCAAAACAACCTAATACCGGGCTGGCTGATGATCTGAATGCAGAAGGATCTGCCAAAGACGGCCTGAGCGTTGACGACCTGAATGCTGGCGATAACACCCAGGAAAAACAGCCTTTGAGCAAAACAGATGATGCCGAATTGTCTGTTGATGACGATGGTGGTGACGAAAAATCCGGAGACACTGAATCGCAGGAGTATGTGGTGTTGAAAGGGAATTGCATTCGTCATGACGGGGAGATGTACCGCGAAAATATGCGCATCCCTGTAACCGGCAAAGATGCTGAGCGTCTTCTGCAGTCCGGCGTTATTGCTGATGTTGATGTGCTTCGTAAGCGAGTTCTTGCTTCTCAGCCATCAGTTTCAGTTACGACAGGGTAATGACATGGGCGTGGACTGGGATTCTCATCTTCTGAGTCCGCTGCATGATGTCTTTGGCGATGAGCACGAGTACCGTCCACGTAACGGTACTCCTTTTACAATTAACGGGATTTTTGACCGTGGTTATGCGCAGGTTGCTGAAAACCTTGATGGCGATTCAGAAATTAACACCTCCAGCCCGATGTTGGGTGTGCGCGATGCTGAATTTCGCAAGCTGGGTAAATCGCAACCTGCTGTATCTGACCGGGTATTTATAAAGACGGTCGGTGGTCACATCATCAATCAGTTATTTGTTGTGTCAAACGTCGAACCCGACAGTCATGGCGGATCTCGTCTTGTCCTCAATGTGGTAAAACCGCGATGAATTCAGCAGCGATACGGCAAATGGTTGTCACTGCACTAACCGGGACAACCAGCGCGGGCGACCGCGTATTCTCTCCACGCGACTGGTCAACTTCACCAGATATGTATCCTGTGTTGTTGGTTCAGACGCCTTTTGAACAGAAAAAATCACAGGGGCGTAATACCCCTGCTTTTACCACCCTCACCACTGTCAGGATCACTGGGCGCGTTCAGGAGTATGACGGCGATACAGTGGATGATGGAGCCATGCGGGCAGAGCTGGCGCTTGAAAGCCTTCGCGAGCAGGTGGAGCGCGCGGTGATCAACAGCTACGAACTGACGCGGAATATTCAGAAATACGCGGAAGTTCGTTCAACCATCAATGTTGATTCAGAAGGAGAGGCCCATATGGGGCAGCTTCTTTTCGAGATCGACATAGAGCATTACCAGGGGCCGGAAGATTTTTATCCTGTCCAGTCGGTTCCCCTTGAGGGCATGGATATTGCGGTCGACATGCCAGACGGCACAGTTAAACCGGGTATCAGCCTCAATCTTCAGGAGTAATCCATGTTTGTTAAGCCGAACAACGGGCTCAGCGTTCGCTGCCCCGTCAAGGGCATCCCATTGCCTAAAGAGGGTGCTGAAGTACCTGACAATATTTTCTGGCGTCGCCGTCTGAGCGATGGGGACGTGATCCTCTCTAAAAAGGATGAGGGCGCGCCAGAGAAACAATCATTACCTAAAAAAGCGGGAGAAAATGAATGACCGTACCTTTCGCTCGTGTTCCCGATAACCTGCGGGTAGGGCTTTTCTTCGTTGAGTTTGATAACTCAATGGCGAATAACGCCACTGCCACGCAGCGCACCCTGCTTATCGGTGGGATGCTCAGTACCGGCTCAACCCCCCCTGGTATTCCGCAGCGAGTTTCCTCTTCGGATACCGTCGGTGAGCTGACAGGAAAAGGGGGAATTCTGCAGGCCATGATGGCGGCGTATCAGAAAAATGATACCGCAGCCGAAGTCTGGATCCTGCCGCTGGAGGAAGACTCCGATTCCATGGTGGCTGCAACCGGCACCATTAAAGTGAGCAGCGCACCGACGGCAACCGGAGTGATCTCCCTTTATATTGCTGGTGAGCGCATTCAGTTGACCGTTGTAGCAACAGATACGGTGGCAGCGATCGCCACCTCTCTGGCCGCGGCGATTAACGCAAAAACCACGCTACCTGTAACCGCCAGTGCGACTACGGATACCGTAACCCTGACCGCGAAGAATCTTGGTGCTACGGGTAATGGGATCGACATTCGCCTGAACTTCCTCGGCTTACCTGGAGGCGAGTCCACACCTGCAGGCCTGGAACTGACGATTACTGCTATGTCTAACGGAGTCGGGGCTCCGGATATTACCGGCGCGCTGGCAAACCTGCAGGATCGAACATTCGATTTCATCATCAACCCTTACGACGATACAACCTCGTTGAATGTGATGAAGGAGTTCCTGTCAGACACTGGCGGTCGCTGGGCATGGGACAAGCAGCTTTATGGCCATTCCTTTGGTACCACCACCGGGACTTACGCCCAGCTCGGTACCAAAGGTGAGCTGCGCAATAACCAGCATGAGACCCTGCTGGGCGTAAATAAATCGCCGTCCCCTTCCTGGGCATGGTCTGCAGCTTACACCGGCGCAGCTGCGGTGAGTCTGCGTAATGACCCCGGCCGCCCGCTACAGTCGCTCGCTGTTCAGGGGGTGCTTGCGCCAGAACTGCAGGATCGCTTTGAGCTGACCGAGCGTAACAATCTGCTGTACAGCGGCATTTCGACATTTACGGTCGATGACGATGGCACGGTGCGCATTGAAAACCTGATCACCACCTACCAGAAAAACAGCTATGGCGATGCAGATGACAGTTATCTGGAAGTGGAGACGCTGTTCAGCCTGATGTTTGTGACCCGCTACCTGCGCACAGCGGTGACCAGCAAGTTTGGCCGTATGAAGCTTGCTGCGGATGGAACCCGATTTGCACCTGGCGCGGCGATCGTCACGCCAAACATTATCAAGGCCGATCAGATTGCCGAGTACCAGACTCTGGTATGGAACGGTTATGCGCAGGATGCGGAGGCATTCGCAAAAAATATCATCGTCGAGCAGAACGCCAAAAATCCGAACCGCGTCGATGTGCTGTGGCCGGGAACCATCATGAACCAGTTGCGCATTTTCGCGCTGCTCAATCAGTTCCGCACTCGGGCTGAATCAACAGGAGCTTAAACGATGGCAGGTGATACTACTAACCGCCTGGCGGGAACCGCCTATGTCACTGTTAACGGTGTGACGGTAATGGTGGAGGGCTCGTTTAAATACCAGGCTGCCACCGTAAACCGTACCACCCTGACAGGGATGGATGGTGTGCACGGATATAAGGAAAAACCTGTGGCGCCATACATTTCTGCCCGACTGCGTGACAGTGGCGGAACGAATGTGCAGGGCTTTAACCAGCAGACGAACGTCAACGTGATCGCCGAGCTGGCTAACGGGAAAACTATCATTGGCCGTTCACTCTGGACGGTCAACGTCCAGGAAGTGGAAAGCGAAGATGCAGTATTTGATGTTCGCTGGGAAGGCCGCGACGTAACGGAGAACTAAGATGGCTGAGATTGAACGCGTTAAAACCATTCCATTAACCGTAGCGCTGGATGATGCTGCGGAGAAGACCACTTATACGCAGCTGGAGCTGAAAGCACCCACGCTAAGCCAGGCTGAGCAGTTTTATGAGAAACAGGCTGCGTCAACGTCGCTCGCGGCGATGCGCCTGCTTATTGCGCTGGTTTCCGGTACGCGTGAAAGCGTACTGCAGCCGATGGATTTTCTCGACTTCCGTAAGTGTGAGGAGTATCTGCTCAGTTTTTTGACCTGGAAGCCCTGACAGCCTGGCAAGAAGCAGCCGCTGACGTCACGTTTTACTTTCGATGGACAGAAGATAGGGCGTGGGGAATGACCCGCGCCCGATTGAAATGGTGGATAGCCCAGGCATCCCGGATCAACAAACTCAGGAAACCTGAAGACGATGAGTAATGTCTTTGATTTTGAGCTGGTGGCAAATGATCAGGTCAGTGATGTTATTGACCGTATCAATGAAGCTATCCGTGGGCTTGAACCTAAACTCGATAGAACGAAAGAAGGGCTTCAGTTAGGTGGGCAGGAAACAGTTGATGGGCTGAATGGCTTTATTTCACGTTTTGAAAATCTGTCTAAAACGGCCAGGGACAACGTGCAGCTTATCGGGGATATGGTTCCTCCCTTGAAAATGGTTGGGGAGCTATCTGGTAAGTTGGGTTCACTCGGTATTGCTGGTGCTGCAGGGTACGGGCTTAAACAGGTGGCCTACGGTTTTCGCGAAGCGTCCAGGGAAGCGTATAACCTGGACGTTTCATCAAAGAATGCCGGTATGCGTGTAGACGATTTTTCCCGTCTTGCTGGAGCGATGCGCATCCTTGGCGCTGATAGTGAAAGTGCCAATGCTTCTATCGATGGTATGGCGAAAACGCTGAAAGAAGCCGCCAGTGGCGCGAATGGGCAGGTACTTGGTGCGCTCGCACAGATCGGTGTTCAGATACAGAAAAATAATGATGGTTCTGTTGATACGCTAAAAACATTACAGGAGATTGCTCGTGTCTTCCCTTCGTTGCGGCCTGAGCAACAAAAGTCCGTAGCGGATGCTCTTGGGCTGACGCCAGAAATGTTGGCGCTAATGCGTGAAGGTGAGCGCATGAAAACGCTGCTGGCTAAATCTGATGAGTTTGGTCTGACTGTGGATCCGGCACTAAATCAGCAATTGAGTGAAGTGAACGGCACTATGAATGAGCTCAGCGCATCCTGGGATGGTCTGTGGCAACGTTCAAAAAACAAGGCACTTAAGACCATTCTTTCGGATGGTTCAGTCAAAGACGGCCTTGAAGGTGTTACCGATCTGTTCACTAATGGTGATTTTACTGGGCTGTCTCATGCTCTCGGTTTTATCAACAGCAATGATGCTGAGAAACTACGGCGCATTCAGAACGATAAGGAACTTTATAACAGCTTACCCCGCAGTGAACGTGGGCAGGTTGACGCGGGTTTCATGACTGATGCTGTAAGAAAGCGGTACGATGCGAATTACCGCGCGACCGATTCTGCGATTCAATTGCAGAATGACTTATCCGCTATCAGCCAGCCACAATCCAACGTTGCACGCGGCAATGTTCCTTACGGGGAAACAAGGAATAACGCAATTGGCTTCAGAAATAATAATCCCGGTAATTTGAGGGTTGCAGCAAACGCAACGGGTAAAAATGGCGGATTTTCTACCTTTGCGAATGATACCGACGGAAGAACTGCAATGGCGAGACAGCTGATGTTGTATGGTGACAGGGGGAATAATACTCTGGATGGGATTATTCATACCTATGCTCCGCAATCAGAGAATAATACTCGTGCATATATTGACTCCGTCTCAAAAGCCACTGGATATGGAGCCAAAGAGCAAGTAAATCTGCACGATCCGGAAACATTAAAAACGATAATGGCAGCCATGATTAAACATGAGAATGGCGCACAACCTTATACTGAGGAACAACTGCTAAACGCCATCCAGACCGCCATTACTGATGATCGGTGGTCAGGGAAGAGAAATCCGGATGTGCTGGCTCAACAGCGATATGATATTATCTCAGGTTCGCAAACTGGAAATCGGGAATCCATCATTCAGCCAGAGTTGCAGCGTTCGGGACCAGATAAGACCCTTACCGATAATATTACGCGCTCCTTCATGAGTGCGATGGCTGAGCAAAAATTGAAACTTGAGATCACCATGATCGACGGGAAGGGAGGGCGAAGGGAATACAGCGCCGAAGATGGCGGAAGAATAACGTTACCCATGTCTTACTGATCATTTTCAACTGTCATTGTATATACGGTAACCGCCAGGTGGCGGTTTTTTTTATTTCAGGAGACCTGATGCCAATTATCCAGAATGCAATAACTGCACTGATGGGGGGCGGTGACAACGATGACTGGCGGGGATTAATACGATCCAGTTCCTTTCGTGGTGTGCCTTTCGCCATGGTGATGGAAGAAGGTAGCCACGGCAGACGTCAGGCTGTACATGAATACCCTTATCGGGATACGGCCTGGATAGAGGATCTTGGTCGGGGAACCCGGCGCTTTGTTCTCCGCGGATTTATCATCCAGAACAGTCAGGTTTACGGTGGTGGTGATGTTATCACTCAACGTCAGTCGCTCATTGCTGCCTGTGAAAAAAAAGGAAGCGGTACGCTTGTCCATCCTACACTGGGAGAATTAACGGTTTCCATCCCTGAGAATGGTTTGCGTATTTCCGGGTCGATGGAGAACGGGCGAGTATTTGAATTTACCCTGATGGCAATTGAATCAGGGCTTAAAGTGTTTGCTGTCACGGGCAGTACCGTTGCAGGCGCCACGGTGAAAACCAACTATCTGAAACTGGTCAGCACTGCTGTGCTGAGCACGATTGCCAGGGTTAAGAGTGAAATCCGCGGTGTCACACAGGCTATAAACACCATCAGAGGCACGGTCACGTTCTGGACTAACATGGTTGACAGCACCATCAGTCAGGTCACGAATCTCAGCAATGTCCTGAACTCCACGTTCGGGAATACCCGGTACGGACGTTACAGTAAAGGCTCTGTGGGCGGTAGTTCCTCTGCTGTTGCTGGCAAATCGTCAGTTGCTGATGTGGATGATGAGAGAGCACTGGCTGACAAGGTAACAGCCCAGTCGGTAATGGACCGGAAAAATGTTACCGACAGGTCGAGCCAGCTTAGCAGCTCCAACACACCTGATGAGTTTGTCCAGGGCGTCGCCGACGTGGTAAACGCAATTCTTAACAGCGCCGGCAGCGTTAATGACCGAATCACAGCGCTGGAAAAACTGGCTAATTCAATCAGCACGGAGTACCAGCAGTCCGACAGCAGCAAAGCGATTTCGGCGACCATGAACACGCTGATTGTTGTGCTATGTACTGGTGCCATGACCAGTGCCGCTGCGGACTCCAGACCAGCCAGTACAGACGAGGCAGAAGAGTTAACTCAACGAGTTTCTGTGCAACTTGATACGGCGCTGGTTCTGGCTGGAGACCGCGCGGACGATGATATGTATAACGCGCTTCTCGCCGTCAGATCGGCATTCCTTTCTACGATGAGTGAGCGTGCTTCTGGTCTGAGCGAGCTTCTGCAGGTTACTACCGCTCAGCCGCTTCCGGCGCTGACGCTGGCAAACCGATTATACCAGGATGCCACCCGTGCAGATGAACTGGTACAGGAAGCGCGCGTACCGCATCCGGCGTTTATGCCGACAACCATGAAGGTACTGAGGCAATGAATGCAGACAGCGATCTGGATGTTGTTTCTTTGACGGTCGACGGCAAAATCATCGAGGGGTGGGATTCTGTCCGGGTAACGCGGGGTATTGAGCGTTTTCCCTCTGATTTCGATCTTGGGCTAATGGATTACTTCCCTGGCAACGAAGATCTTCAACTCGTTGAAGAGGGAATGTCTTGTGAAGTTCGTATCGGAGATGATCTGACACTGACGGGATATGTTGATGACTGGGAACCCGCACTATCGCGCTCCCGCCATGAGGTCCGCGCCACGGGCAGGAGCAAATGTCAGGACCTGGTGGATTGCTCAGCTGAGTGGCCTAACAACGTCATTAATGCCAGTAATGCACTTGAAATTGCTTCTCGCCTGGCATCCTACTACGGCATCACCGTAACCACGGATGTTGATGAGCTTGTGAAGGTACCCCAGTTCACTCTGAACTGGGGTGAGTCTCCGCAAGAAGTCATCGATCGGGTGGCCAGATGGTCTGCTCTGCTTTACTACGATCAGCCCGATGGAAACCTGTTACTGACCCGGGTGGGAACACGTCGTGCGGCGAGTGGGATAGCCGAAGGGGTAAATGTCGAGCAGGCATACTACCGCAAATCGATGGCTGACAGGTTTTCAGATTATGTCGGTGTATCAATGAGCGTTTCTCCAATTGCAGGGTATTCGCCTGATACGGCCTATGACGCTGTGACTCTGGCAACGGCGAGAGATCCGGAGGCCGCCCGTATGCGGTACCGAAAACATATATCGATTGTGGAAAGTACCCTGATGGCTACTCAACAGGCACAAAGTGCGATCGACTGGGAAATGAACCGGCGGTACGGACGTTCAAAACAGCTCTCGGTAACCATCGATTCCTGGCGGGATAAAGACGGGAAACTGTGGGAACCAAACACATTGATCCCCGTTGATCTTCCCACCTTACGGTTGCCGGAGACTGAATTGCTACTGGCAGAAGTCACCTATATGCGCGATGACTACGGCACCCATGCACGCATGACGCTGATGCCGCCTGAAGCATTCTCCGTTCAGCCATATGCCTTCTACCAGAACCTGGCGGGATTCAATACATGAAGCAACTATTTAAACATGCAGCGACCAGGATCGCCGGCATGCTGGGGATTGGCCGGATCACGGCTATGAAAGATGGTGGGGTGGTGCAGTCTATCCAGTACCAGACTCCGCTGGAGGTGGCCAGCGCTCCGCGGATGGCAGAATTTGGCTTTTCATCCGGCCTGCCGTCAGGGACTGACGTGGTTCTGGCTTTTATTGGCGGTGATCGTTCCAGCGCGGTGGTAATTGCGTCCAACCATCAGGGGTTCCGTCATACAGGCCTGAAAGCGGGCGAAACGGTCATGTATAACCAGTGGGGCCTTAATATTCTCCTGACGGAGACGGGGATCTTCCTGGATGCAAAGGGCCAGAATGTTGAGGTCAATAACGCCACTAACGTGACCATCAATGCCAGCCAGGGGATCCTTGCAAATACCCCGATCCTGAGGTGCACGGGTGACATTGTTGATAACTGTGAAACCAATACCCGAACACTGAAAGAGCTGCGGGATGCACATAATGACCATGATCATGTGGTTAAAAATGCCCAGAGTGGCAATGACAATATCCGCAGCCAAAAAACAGAGGATCAGGTGACATGAGTGACATCGCTTCATTCTGGAATGTGGATGAGATGTTTGCTGACTGGCAGAAAGGGCTGGGTGAACTCACCACGGGGAACGATTTACAGACTGCAATACTGGACAGCCTGTTTACCGACAGGCTGGCGCGCGCTGACGATGATTATGAGGATAGCGATCGCCGCGGCTGGTGGGGGGATTCCGGGGAGGAATCCCAACTGGGATCCCGGCTGTGGCTGCTACGGCGGAAAAAACTGACCCCGGATGTAGCAAAAAAAGCGGAGGAATACTCGAGTGAAGCGCTCAACTGGTTAAAGGTTGATGGCGTTGTCAGCGAGGTTATTCCTGTTGCAAGGATCGTCCTGCCTGACCGGCTCAATCTCATTATCCGCTATCAGGCACCGGGGAAGGACTGGCAGGAATTCAGGTTTTACTGGATATGGGAGCAACGTTAATATGCCGTTTAAACGACCGACGCTGAGCGAACTCCGCGACGGAAACCGGAAATTTATGCAGGCGGAGCTTGAGGATGTTGGTGCGCTCCTGCGCTTCGCGAACCTGAAGGTACTGGCTGACATGGATGCGGGGATGGGGCATCTGCATTACGCCTACCTTGACTATATTGCCCTGCAGACAAACCCGTTTACCTCTACCGATGAGTATCTCGCCGGGTGGATGGCCCTTAAGCAGGTATTCAGAAAACCAGCTGCAGCGGCGAAGTCGCCTGCGGTACAGGCTAGTGGCAGTGTTGACTGTATTATCCCTGTTGGCTCGATCATTAACCGCGGGGACGGATACCAGTACCGGACGGATGCAGATCTTAAAATTCAGGCAGATGGATTTGGTATCGTCGCGGTGACGGCCATACTGCCGGATATTACCAGTGATGTAACGGGTGGAGGCGCGCGCGGTAACGCTGATGCCGGGACCATAATGACCCTGGACGCGAATATTGCTGGCGTGGATCCACAGGTAACGTTACTGTCCGCTGCGACCGGCGGAGCCGATATTGAAACGGAAGAGGATTTTCGCAGTCGTGGCTTGCTGGCATGGCAGAATCCGCCTCAGGGTGGAAGCGACGCCGATTATAAAAAATGGGCGCTTGAGGTTTCGGGCGTCACCCGCGCGTGGGTAAAGCGGCGTCTGAACGGGGCCGGGACCGTTGGCGTGTATATCATGTGTGATCGGAATGACAATGGTGGGTTTCCGGTCGGTACCGACGGAATATCCCAACTTGAGGACTGGGGGGCTGTTAAAGCCACCGGAGACCAGCTCGCTGTCGCCGACCACATCTATCCGCAGCAGACAGACACTGCCATTGTTTTCGTATGTTCCCCGATCAAGAAAGTCATCAATATTGAAATCTCTGGGATCAAAAATGCCGATAGCACCACAGTTCAGGGGATAAAAGACGCGCTGACGGCGCTGTTTTTTGATGAAGCTAACCCTGATGGTTCTGGGAAAGTTTACCTCTCTGATATTAACGGGAGTATCGGCGGTGTTAGCGGCACGACGGGCTATATTCTTAACTCTCCGACGGCCAATATCACCTTTGCTGTTGGCGAAATTCCGGTGCTTGGCGGGGTGAATTTTGTATGAGCCTCTTTTCAAAAAATGATTATGCCGGTGCGCTTGGTGCGCTGCTACCGACGGGCAGGGCGTGGCCCCGGTCGCAAAGAACGGTACAGGCTGCGGTATTACGGGCACTGGGCAGCGCGTTTCAGCGTTCTGACAACGATGCGCAAAGCCTGATTACTGGTGCTTTTCCCCCTACAGCGACGGTAATGTTGTCAGAATGGGAAAGCTCTCTGGGGTTACCAGATGATTGTGCGATTGGTGAATCCGGTGGCGTCAGCGATCGCCAGCGCGCCGTGGTGGCAAAGTTAATCAGCACCGGCGGCCTGAACCGCGATTATTACATCCGGGTGGCTGCAGCTCTTGGTTATACCATCACTATCACACAGTTCCGGCCCGCTATGAGTGGCATGTCAGTATGCGGTGATGCGCTTAACGGTGACGAGTGGCCATTTACCTGGCGGATAAATGCGCCACAAACAACGATCAAGTATTCGCTTGCTGGCGCGTCCTACTGCGGAGATCCGCTCGCATCGTGGGGCAATAAACAACTGGAGTGTTCAATCAACAAAATTGCCCCATCCCATCTGAACATCATTTTCAATTATTCATAACTGATATTTCCCCCTCTGATTTTATCGCTTAACACTAAGTGAGGATTAACTATGCTCCGAATCGGGCAAGTCGAAGCCACTGCAACGCAGGATGGCAAATATACTGATGGAAGTGTTGCTGGTGGTATTGCCGCAACGAGGCTGCGGGCAGCAGCGTTTAACGCCATGCAGGAAGAGTTAGCGCATATCGTAGAGTCAGCAGGATTGGCGCTCGACATTAACGATATGACTCAGGTTTTAAAAGCCATTCAAAAACTCACACTGAGCCGTGCAAACCCATTTGCCGATATCAAATCAGATGGTGCAGCGGCGATTTCTACGGCTCTCACAAACCTTGGTTTGGGAGAAGGTGCTCCAGCTATTGGCGTTCCGTTCTTCTGGCCGTCCGCTGCAATGCCAAATACTGTAATCGACAGCTGGTCCAGTATGGTGTTTTTGAAGTTCAACGGGGCGAAATTTTCTGCTTCTGATTACCCTGTGCTGGCGAAAGTGTTTCCTTCGCTGGTATTACCTGAAGCCCGCGGTGATTTCATTCGTATCTGGGATGACGGGCGAGGTGTAGACGGTGGTCGCGCGTTGTTAAGCGAACAGGACTTTGCTCAGCAGCGTATAACGGGGAATTTCATGGGGGGAGCTATTGGTAGCTCTGGCTCAATAAGAGCGGGTACACTTGTTAATTCTTACGTCAATTACAGTGCTACATCTCGGGATTTGCAGAACTTCTCTATTGATAGTTCCATTGAAACGAAAACTGCAAGTGAAACACGTCCTCGTAATATCGCGTTTAACTTTCTGGTGAGGGCTAAATAATGAAACCTGTTTTTGATGAAAATGGGCTGGCTACAGTACCGGGCGATATGCGTTGTTTTTATTATGATGCTGAAACATCTGAGTATACGGGCTGGTCTGATGAATATATTAATACTGGCGTAAGTATGCCCGCCTGTTCCACTGGTATTGACCCTGGAGAAAACATTCCGGGAAGAGTGGCAGTATTTACAGGTAAGGGATGGAGCCATGAAGAAGACCATCGCAATGAGACTGTTTACTCAATCGAAAACGGCGCAGCTGTTACGGTGGATTATATCGGTGCCATCAAAGACGGTTATGTCACGATTTCACCGTTAACGCCATACGATAAATGGGATGGTGAGAAATGGGTGACAGACACTGAGGCACAACACAGTGCCGCAGTAGACGCGGCAGAAGCACAGCGCCAGTTACTGATTGATGCAGCAATGGCTTCCATCAGTCTGATTCAGCTGAAATTGCAGGCCGGACGTAAACTGACGCAGGCAGAAACAACCCGCCTTAACGCTGTGCTGGATTACATTGACGCGGTGACGGCAACAGATACCAGCACCGCGCCGGATGTCATCTGGCCTGAACTGCCGGAGGCGTAGGCCATTCAATATCTGGTGCACTGGAGGTATCAACCAACTCCAGTGCATCCAGTTGACATCCTCCACGCCCTGAAGGACGGGGTTTTACGGCGCACCGGATAAATCCAAATGGAGTTTCGGGAGATAAATGAAACCGCAGACACGTCGTATGCAAGAACGTGCTGCGGCTGGCTGGCGAACGTTCGATAGTACGAGTATTGAATGATTGCCAGTCACGGCGGATTGTACTTAAGCAATATGACGGTTCAAGGCGTTTAATCTGAAACCAGCCACATATCAGCTTCTTCAAACATTTCCTGAACAGTACGGCTTATCTGTTCCTTCTCATGCTTGCTGGCGTCAGTATTGATCGCCGGCAACGTCATCATAGGTTTCACCCTCACATCAGCATCAGGGAAGATACGGTGAACCCTCCTGGTCAACTCGCCCAGAATGATATCTTTTGCACCGGGCAGACCATCAAAATTCCTTTTGTCATAAACGAGTTCCACGAACATTGCTCATTGCTCCTTTACTGGATGGGTATACAGTATTTATACTGTGTTTTTATCCAGCATTCAAGAGAGGGCGTAAACATGGGCTTTCCTTCACCATCTACCGACTATATAGAGCAGCGGGTTACGCCAGCCAGTGTCTGCATGACTCCCGACAGTCGCATCCTCGAGACGTCGGCGGGTTATGCGATCATCGTCCCGGTCACGCGCCCACAGCAGGGTGATGCGCTGTTGATTCTGTCTGGAGGTCGGACGCAGTTTGCGAAGCTTAGGGGGAAAGCGTTAATCACGGATGACGGCGAAGCGATCGAAGGTGATGCAGCTGAAGAGGCTGAGGTTATGAGGCGGGTGACGCACTTTATCAACAGCACTGATGCTGCGATATCTCTTGAGGCGGCATTGGCGCAGTTTTGAGACATATGTACGATAGAAAAATTCCGAAGATTGGCAATAGATCTCTTTATATTTGCATTCAAATTTTGTTTATTATGTATTTACATAACGTAAATTTATAAAATTTAATAAAAACAACTCAGATTGCTTATTTTTAAAGATGCATTTAATATATATGTTATAAATTGCAAAGCTCATTAAGGGATTCCCCAGTGAATATTGATAAAATGAAGATCCAGCATGCCGAGATTATCCATAAAATTAGCCGCCTCAGGGAGCTTAGCCGGGCGGGTGTGACGGCTCATGCGCAAGAAATCGCTCAAACCGTTATCAGTATGAGTTCTGTGATTAAAGTACACCTTTCTACCGAAGATCAGTTTTTATATCCTTATCTGGAAAAGGTGAACGATCAAAAGCTAAAAACAATGAGCGTAAATTTTCAGCGCGAGATGGCTGATATTGTTGCCGAGTATGAAAAGTTTTCCCGTCGCTGGAATACGGCAAATAAGCTTATCAATTGTGACGAGGCATTTCGCCGCGACGCGAATGTAGTGTTGCGCAAGGTGCATGAACGAATGCAGCGCGAGGATCATAATTTTTATCCGCTGGTAGAGCAGCTTTAAAAAAGGGCGGCAATGGTTCATCCAATACGGGAATTTGGTTTCCCGTATCCAGAAAGGTATGAAAAGGACTTGGTAAAAGCTGGCACTACTCCGAAACTAACCACATATCGGATTCTTCAAACATTTCCTCCAGCATGCGATTCAACTTTTCCCGATCGCTTTTGCTGGCATCACTATTCAAGCCGTTTGCCTGCATCGGCTTTACCTTCACTTCGGCATCAGGAAAAATCTTGTGCACCCGCTTTGTTAGCTCAGCCAGGATGATCTCTCCGGCCCCCTGGAGCCCCTCAACATTTCGCTTGTCATAAACCAGTTCAACAAACATACCGATCCTCTTAAAAGTGAAAATTGCCTGTGCTTGATCTGTTTTTATAAAAATACTACTGTATATGTATACAGTTAATGGGCGAGTGAGGGTGCGTTTATGCCTCGTCAACCGGATATTCGTGCTGCTTTTATTGCGGCCATACAGCAAAACCCGAAGGGCTATCTCTGTCTGCATACAGACAAGTTCATCGCTGAACTGCAGGAGAGGCACTGGCATTTCAGCCAGGCGGATGCAAATACATGGATCGAGCGATACCAGCCAGGCTTCGCAGATAAGACGACTGACGGAAGCGACAATCGCTACTGGATCTTGCGTAACATGGGGAGGGTATTCTGATGGGCTTTCCTTCGCCGGCTACGGATTACGTTGAACAGCGTATATCACTCGACAAGCGCATCATCACAAGACCGGCAGCAACGTATTTCATGCGAGCCGGTGCGACACACTACCGGGAGGGCATCCTCAGTGGTGCGCTTCTCGTTGTCGACGCCTCACTAATCCCCTGTGATGGTTCACTTCTGGTTTGCACTGACGAAGGTGAGTTCAGGATTAAGCGGTATCGCACACACCCGCAGCCACACCTGGAAAACCTGGAGAACGGTAAACGGGAGAGGTTGCCAGATAAGGATGAGGTATCCGACACTTCGCGTCCGGTATTTGGGGTGATCACGTATATCATCAACGATGCTCGTTCTGGTGAGTTTGATGATTGTCCTGTGATGTAAGAATAAGTGAGCACCTGATAAGTCTTACAAACGGATCGGTGGGGATTATGCTGATGGTATGGGAAGGCGTAAAGCGGCAAGTTGCGAAACTGGAAGGAGCTACGCAAAGTTTGGGAGATTTCGGATCGAAGCGATCCCGAAGTTCACTCGTCGACCACACGAAAAAGATGGCAACGGTTTGATCTTGAATGGATGTATTGGTAAGCATTGAAACCCGAATTTAACGGGTTTCTGAAGCGTAAGCGTTTGAATTAAATCAAAAAAGGCTGGTTGTGGCGGAAACAGGAATCGTATTCGGTCTCTTTTTATCTGCATGAAAGTAAAAGACTAATCCTTTCGTTGTCTCACTTCTGCAGCGCACGTCCTGTACGTCTGGTTAAAACATAACACACTACGGCATGCTGTAGTCCAGCCCTTTTTGCCTGTTTTGTTAAATTTTCGTGTGCAATTCAGTAAAGCGCGTGCGGGGTCTAAAAGTACGACCTAACCGACGCCTCGATTTCATCAAGCAGCTCAAAGCGACGGCGGTATTCAGCGCGTTTTTTACTGGCAATTTCTTCAAGGGATTTGCGCTCCATATGCAGCGGGAGCTGCCAACTGAAGGTCGAGCGTTTTTGACCGTCAATAGAAGCCCAAAACTCGTCGTAGCTGGCATGGAAATGACGACCTTTACTCAGACGATAGCGCAGCGCGCGGAAGATATGCCCTTCATCGCTGACTGCGTAAATGGCTTTCATGCCGGAGAGGGTTGCAAGCTGGAAAAGCACTTCCATCAACACGCGTTTCGGGAAAAGACCATGGCAGGCACGGGTCGCCTGTTTGATCACATCGCGGGATACGCTGCGGCGCGGGCCCTGAAGACCCCCAATCACCAGCGCATATTCTCCGTTTTCACGCGTAACGCAAAACGTCACGCTCGCAAGCAGGGTATTTTCGTTATCACGCAGCCACAGCGTACACTCGCCCTCACGCTCTGCTTTACTGGCGTTCATGGCATTAACGTTATAGCTCACGCCATCTTTAGCATGAAACTCAACAATGGATTGTTCTTGCGGCCCGGTTAAGGCGGCGATTAGCACGGCATCTCTCAGGGAGTCAATCCACTGATAATGGGTGATGATGGCATTGGCCCGTGCGTTGGCATTCATCCCCCGCATGAGATACTGGCGATGCGTTTTGCTCGGCAGGGTGATTTGCGAAGCCAGCAGCTGGTCGAAATCGTTGCGGCGAGCCAGTGCATCGAGCATGCGATGCGTGGAAGACCAGAACAGCAGTGAACGTAACAGAAATTTGAGACGGTACTCGCGTTTTTGCCAGATAGGACCTGGAACGAGTTTACCTTTCACCAGTTCGGAAATGATATGGGTACGATGCGAATGTGGCGCATCTTCTTGCAGGCGCTTATTTGACACGGAAAGACCTCAAAGTTTATGCAATGCATATTTTAGGGGCATGCAAAAGTGTATTAATACTGGTGAAATATTTATTTATCCTTAGTTTACTGTTTGTTTAACTTTATGAAAAGCGCTCCAGCGGAGCTTCCCTGCGCATATGCTAGCTGCAGCTACACTCTCTTATGGGAGGTTCTATGTATGAGCGAATAGATGGTCGAAAGTGGCGTCACGTCTGGGTTGTCAGCGATATACATGGCTGTTATCAGCGGCTTATGGATGAGCTTAAACGCCGTCATTTTAATCCGTATGAGGATTT
>OKVW01000200.1_pt1 | contig 39608 bp, 29 predicted proteins | sample 1606991 | NCBI WGS metagenome assembly OKVW01 (sample SAMN03281021, study PRJEB24777) | human gut metagenome | isolation source: fecal sample PR177 from 1 month old male Malay infant, vaginal delivered... | reverse complement strand
GGGCAACAGGTGACCCAAAACAAGCGAGCAATTTGCATGTCTAAATCCGTACAGAGCAACAGCGCGGTTCTCGTTCATTTCACGCTGAAGCTGGATGACGGCTCCACGGCCGAATCCACCCGCAACAATGGCAAACCGGCGCTGTTTCGTCTGGGTGACACCTCCCTGTCTGAAGGCCTTGAGCAGCAGCTTCTGGGTCTGAAAGAGGGCGAGAAAAAAGCGTTTTCGCTGGAGCCGGATGCGGCATTTGGCGTGCCAAGCCCGGACCTGATCCAGTATTTCTCGCGCCGTGAGTTTATGGATGCGGGTGAACCAGAAATCGGGGCGATTATGCTCTTTACCGCTATGGACGGCAGCGAAATGCCTGGCGTGATCCGAGAAATCAACGGCGATTCTATCACCGTCGATTTCAACCATCCGCTTGCCGGGCGTACCGTTCATTTTGATGTCGAAGTGCTGGAGATCGATCCGGCACTGGAGGAGTAAAATGCAGATCCTGTTGGCTAACCCGCGCGGCTTCTGCGCCGGTGTAGACCGCGCTATCAGCATTGTTGAAAACGCGCTGGAGATTTACGGCGCGCCGATTTACGTGCGTCACGAAGTGGTGCACAACCGTTACGTGGTCGACAGCCTGCGCGAGCGCGGTGCGATTTTTATCGAGCAGATCAGCGAAGTGCCGGACGGCGCAATACTCATCTTCTCCGCGCACGGCGTCTCTCAGGCGGTACGCAACGAGGCGAAAAGCCGCGATCTGACCGTATTCGATGCCACCTGTCCGTTAGTGACAAAAGTGCATATGGAAGTGGCGCGCGCCAGCCGTCGTGGTGAAGAGTCAATTCTGATTGGTCACGCCGGTCACCCGGAAGTTGAAGGCACCATGGGCCAGTACAGCAACCCGGAAGGGGGCATGTACCTGGTCGAATCACCGGAAGATGTCTTTACGCTGGACGTGAAAAACGAAGCCCGTCTGTCGTTTATGACCCAGACGACGCTTTCCGTAGACGACACCTCAGACGTGATTGACGCCCTGCGCCAGCGCTTCCCGAAAATCGTCGGGCCGCGCAAAGATGATATCTGCTATGCAACCACCAACCGTCAGGAAGCCGTACGCGCCCTGGCTGAACAGGCGGATGTGGTGCTGGTGGTCGGCTCGAAAAACTCCTCTAACTCCAACCGACTGGCCGAACTGGCGCAGCGTATGGGGAAAGCGGCGTTCCTGATCGACGACGCAACGGACATTCAGGAAGCGTGGGTGAAAAACGCGGCCTGCGTCGGTGTTACCGCAGGCGCTTCAGCGCCGGATATCCTGGTTCAAAACGTCATTGCCCGCCTGCAAGAGCTGGGCGGTGGCGAAGCGGTGCCGCTGGAAGGCCGTGAAGAGAACATTGTCTTCGAAGTGCCGAAAGAGCTGCGAATCGACGCCCGCGAAGTGGAATAATGTCCTCTCAATCTTCAAAATGCCGGTGGCGAAAGCCTCCGGCATTTTTGTTTCTGGTTAACTGTGATTCACCATCAATATTGACGCTTTTATCACTAGGTTAATCGTTTAATCTGCCATCATGATATTGCTGTTCTCCTCGGGCCGGAGAGCGATATGAATTCAGACATCTTTTTGCCACCTCAGTTGACGTGGGCTACCGGCGCGCTAGCCGGCGGGCCGCTTATCCGCAAAACGACTCGTCTTGCGGATCTTCCTGGGATCTTCGCAGACGGCGAGGCGTGGAAGTGCGGCAATCCTCAAAAAAGTGTGTATGACGTAGACGTACTGGGCTCGCCCGTAGGGGAAGGGGCACTCTTCGTTGGGGTAACTCACCTGCGTGCGGGTAACGTGGGCGATGAGTTCTTTATGACTCGCGGTCATTTTCATCAGCGCCGCGAACAGGGCGAGGTCTATTTTGGCCTGCGCGGATGTGGCTTGTTGCTGCTGCAAACGGAGGCAGGCGACGCGCGGCTTGAGCAGGTGACGGCTGGCTCCGTGCATATTATTCCTCCTTTTACAGCGCATCGTTTGATTAACACTGGCAACGAGACGCTATCCTCCCTTGCCGTCTGGCCGAGCATTGCGGGACACGACTATGCGGCGCTGGCAGAGGGCTTCACCCTGCGGATCTTTGCCTCCGGGGAAGGTTACGAGGTGCGCCATGGCTAACTATGGCCTTGATATGACCATCACCCGCCAGCCGCTCGGTTTTTGCTACGGAGAGGATGTTACCGGGCCGATGCCGGAGATCAGAACGCTGGATCAGATCCGCCCGTCGCTGCGCAATCCGGACTGCGAAGGGCCTGAACAGGTATATGCCATCGCGATGGACGTGGCGCGTCTGGCGGACAGGCCGGAGCTCGAAAAACGCATGCTGCTTTTTGGTGTGGTCACCTACGCGGCAGGCACGCTTGGCGATGAGCCGGTCCGCAGCCAGGGACATGTTCACCGTATTAGCCAGCACAGCGGATGGTCGCCCCCTGAGCTGTACGAAATCTGGCAGGGTAAAGCGATTATCTACATGCAGGAGTATGTGGACGACGATCCGGGACGTTGTTTTGCGGTACTCGCGGGGCCGGGTGAAAAGGTACTGGTCCCTCCCGGATGGGGCCATGCGACGATTTCGGCCTCGCCCAATGAGCCGCTGACGTTTGGTGCGTGGTGCGATCGGGAATATGGCTTTGAGTATGAGGCCGTTCGTGCGCGAAAAGGTCTGGCCTGGTATCCCTTAGTTCAGGGTAATCATATTGTCTGGCAGCATAACAGTCACTACAGACCAGGGCGCTTGCAGATGATTACGCCGAGAAGTTATCCGGAATTTGGCATTACTGATGCGCCTGTTTATCAGCAGTTTATTGATGACCCCGCACGGTTCCAGTTTATTTCGCGTCCGGATAAAGTCGCAGAACTGTGGAATAACTTCCATCCATAAAGAAGCCGGGGCATTGCCCCGGTTTTCTTATCCTGCAAACAAACCGGACGCCACGCCAAGCGCTGCCAGTATAAGCAGCAATATCATGGCTTTTACCGGCGACACGCCGCGTTTTGCCATCAGATACCAGGTCCCCAGCACCACCGCCAGCGGAAGCAGCTGCGGGAAAATACCGTCCAGCATCTGCTGAACGTGAATGTTTACCCCGTCCCGGGTGATGAACTCCAGCCCGGTGCCGAGCTTCACGTAGCTGGCCGCCACGCCGCCCATGACAAATACGCCCAGTAGCGAGAGCGCTTCCCGTAGCCGGGTAGATTTGCTGCTGACCAGCATCTCCACGGAGCCTGATCCCATCTGGTAGCCTTTGAGAAACAGGAACCAGGAGCCAGGGATAATGATGGCCAGCCAGGCAACGGTATAAAACAGTGGACCGAGGATATTTCCGCCTGCCGCCAGCGCCATCCCAATGCTAAGCAGGATCGGGATCAGCATGCCGGGGATCATCGAATCGCCGATCCCGGCAATTGGCCCCATCAGGCCTACCTTCAGGGTATTTATGGTTTCACCGTCAATCGGCTCGCCGTTGGCTTTTTTCTCCTCCAGCCCCAGCGCCATACCGTTAACGATCGCGCCAATCTGTGGCTCCGTGTTGTAGAATGACGCGTGACGGCGCAGCATCTCGGTACGTTGTACCGGGTCGGGATAGAGCTTTTTTGCGACCGGCAGCATGCTCAGGCAAAAGCCGAAGGATTCAAGGCGTTCAAAGCTCATTGAGGAGAGGTTGTGCATCATCCACGCTCGCCAGCAGCGGCGCAGATCCTTGCGGGTGAGTTTACGTTCTTCCATCAGAATTCATCCTCGTCGTCAGGGACAGGTGCTGAAGCCACGGCCTGCGGTGCCTCGGGTTTATAGTTGTAATGAATCAGTGCCAGCAGGGCGCCCACGATCACCAGCGCGACCATATTGAGTTTCAGGAAAACGATGCAGACGAAGCCCACCAGAAAGTAGATAAGCATGGTATAGCTTTTGATGATCTGCTTAAGCAGGATGGCAATACCGACGGCGGGCAAGATGCCGCCCAGCACATTCATGGTGGAGAGGACGATGTGCGGCAGGCTGTCCATAAACCCGCTAATGTACTGTGCGCCAAAAAAGACGGCGATAAAGGTAGGCACAAAGCGCAGCACAAAATTCATCGCCTGCGGCCAGATGGCGCTGTTGAGGTAGATCCCGCGCTCGTCGCCGTTCTCCAGCGCCACATCCGCACGATGGTTCCAGAAGGAGTTCAGCACCATCATCGCATTGAAGAGAATGGTTCCGGCGATCCCAATAGTCGCCGCCAGCGCGACGGCAACCTCAGGTCCTTTGCCGGAAAGTATTCCCAGTGCAATGGCCGGATAAGCCACAAAGTTTAAATCTGCTGGCATCGAGCCGCCGGGTGTCACCATTGCGATATAAACCGCCTGCACCGCTACGCCAATCATAATCCCGGTTTTGATATCGCCCAGGATCAGGCCAACCAGCATCCCGGAAATGAGCGGTCGGGAGATGAGATACCAGCCGCCCGTCAGCCCTAAAAGCCACGGACTACTGAGTGCGCCCAGATAACACAGCAGGCCAATTAAAGCCGCTTCGATAATCATGATCTGCTCCTTATTTCAGCTTTTGTCTGGCATCCTGCCAGGTATAAAAACTGGCATCAGGAACCAGGCGGAATTCAATCGCGTGTCCCTGCCCGGTCAGCCACTCGAACGCCGCCGCTTCATCCTGGGTTACCGATTGATTCGGGCCGATGGTGATCGTGTTAGCCCGGGCGCTCATCGGGCCCACGTTAATTTTTCCATTGCTGTTTTTCAGGCTAATGCCCGCCTGCTCAATGCGCTGTAGCGTGAGTGGAGATTTGCCAATCACGAAATAGCGCTTTTCGCTGGCAATCACTTTTGGCAGTTTTTCGATCGCGGTTGCCGTATCGAACAGCCACACTTTGGTATCTGATACGGCCCCTTTCATGACCGACGATAACAGCGGATCGGCCGCAACGGCATCGTCAATGGCAACGATGCCGTCGCAGGGCAGCTCCCTGGCCCAGCGTGTAATGAGCTGCCCGTGGATCACGCGATCGTCAATGCGTACAAAAGAAATACTCATATGCGGCTCCTTAAAAATCGTCTGTCTGTGCAGTATCTGCCGGTTTCGCCTGTACCAGCGTCGGCAGAGTAAGTTCGATAAGCTGCCCGGCAGCCTGATGAACATCGCGAGCCATCATCACCTCTTCGGTTTGCAGCAGCATCGGGAAGTTGACTCCAGCCACCACGGCGACCGGCGGCTGCGTATATGGGTTAAGCGCGGCCTCACAGGCCACGTTCCACGGCGTGCCGCTTTGCATGTCGCACAGCACCAGCACGCCGTCAGCGTTGACGCTTGCCGCTTCCAGTGTGGAGATGAAATCCTGCCGGAAGCCCTCTATTCCCGCCTGTTCGGTCAGACAAATGGCGTGTACGCCGGGGAGCTCGCCGTATACCATCCGGCCGCTCTCCAGCAGCGCGGCGGCTAACGGCCCATGAGTGGCGACAATAAAATGAATCATCGTTAGCTCCTTACCCAGGCTTTGATAGTCGCGAGGGGGTGTCCGGAAGCACGGGCTGAAGGTGAAATGCGATAGTCACCTACGCTTGCCGGAATGATGAAGGTTTCGGCGTAATGGACGGTAAACGGCTCAAATGCACCGGTTGGGCTGTCGACAATTGCTTCGTCGCCCTCTACCAGATTCAGCACGTTCACACCGCCGCCGGTGTGGTGCAAAACGGGTTCGCTAAACCAGTGGCGGCGGGTTTCGATAAATTCACGCTCGTGCAGGCCAGTACGCTCTTCACGCCAGCCGTTTCCTTCCGCGACAGGTTCGAACTGATTCACCAGATGCTGATGAACCCACTGCGCGTCGCGCTGCCAGTCGATCACCTTTTCACCGTGCTCCAGGTGTACCGGGCGCGGCAGCCCGTCCAGGCCCAGGCGGCCCCAGTCCCACAGTTTGAAGGTGAAAATATACGGCGTAGCGCTGATCTCCAGCACCATGGTACCCGCGCCGGAGCAGTGCACCGTCCCAGCCGGGATCAGGAAATGATCGTGCTTTTTTGCCGGGATCTGATTAACGAAGCGGTCGTCATCAAACGGTTTTTCACCGCGACCCGCGCGCCTGAGATCGTCCATCATGGCCTCAGGGTCTGTGCCGGTTTTGGTCCCCAGATAGACGACGGCACCCGGCTCCGCTTCCAGAATGTAATAACTCTCATCCTGGGTATAGTGCATCCCAAACTGCTGCTGGATGTACTCGGTAATGGGGTGGACCTGGAAGCTCAGATTCTGGCCACCCATGGTGTCGAGGAAGTCAAAACGGATCGGGAATTCCGCGCCGAAACGTGCGTGAACTTTCTCGCCCAGCAGAGCACGGGGCTCAAGCAAAACCAGATCCTGAGAGGGGATCTCGATCCGCACTGCGCCAAAACGCAGTAACAGGCTGTTCTCCTCGGGCACGCAGTCAAAACACCACGCGTAATTGGGTGCAGAGGGATCGAGATCGAATTGCTGTTTCATCCACTGGCCGCCCCAGACGCCAGGATCGAAAAAGGGCGCCACGCGGAAAGGCTGGGTGGTAGTTTGCTTCAGCCCGGCTCGCAGGCCCTCGCCGCTGACCATCGCGGGCTGGTTCGTCTGGGTTGTATCCAGTAAAAAATCGGTGCGCCTGAGCAGCGGTGTTTTGTGGCGATCGAAGACGCGCCATTCGACAAAAAAGGCGCGCTTGTAGCGACGAAGCATATCTTCCTGCTGATTATCTGCGCCCCAGTTCCCAGTCTCACCCCGGCGCATACGCTGCTGGATCTCCCAGCGCGGCAGATCGGCATACACCAGCACATCACCCGGATGGACAAGCGTCGCACCGGGTCCGTAGATCACAATCAGCCCCCCGGAACACTGGTTCACCTGAACCTGCAACGCCTCCAGACGCGCGGGATCGAAAAACTCTCCAAGCTGGTGGCAGGAGAGAACGCCAAAGACGCGATCGTCTGTGAGGTTGCGCGCCAGCATCTCATGAATGGCACACTCATCCCGTCGCGCCTGTTCAGCATTGATCGCCAGCGTCGGGCGTAGACGCGGCAGCACGTTCTCTTCAAGCTCGGTCATGCGCACGCCCGGATAGCAGTCAATCACCAGCACCGTGCGGCTGCGCTGTTGGGTTTTTGACTCAAGAACGCGGGTTATTGCTTCCCAGCCTTGCCAGGCGCTGTCATCAAAACCCTGTATCGCCACCGTGGGGAATTTGTCGTAGGTTGTCATTGTATCCTCCGTCATCGTTATTTAAGGTTATTCGATTAACCGTATTTGAGAAGAGTGGTTAACGCGATTAACCCGCCATAAATGCGAATCGAATCCAGAACAACAGAGGTAATGTGAAGAGTCTCACAGGGAAAAATGCAAAAAACAGGTTATTCGATTAACCTGTAGTGATGATGAAGGAGACAACATGACGGGAATTACACTGGCCGATGTCGCGAAACGCGCCGGCGTGTCAACGGCGACGGTCTCGATGGTGCTCTGCAACAAAGGCCGCATTTCGCAAAGCACGCGCGAACGTGTGCTTAAGGCGCTGGATGAATCCGGCTATGTCTATAACCAGACGGCAGCCAATTTACGTAACCGCAGCAGTAACCAGGTCGGGCTGCTCTTGCACGATATCACCAACCCTTTTTACAGCGAGATGACGGCAGGGCTAAGTCATGAAATGGAGCGCCACGAGCTGATGCTTTTTCTGGCGAATAGCGAGGAATCGGCAGAGCGACAGCAAAAATTTGTTGATTTACTGATGCGTAATAACGTCGGCGGTATGGTGCTGTGTGCGGCTCGGGAAACGCCCCAGGCCTTTTTTGAGGGTCTGAAGCGGCGCAATATTCCGGCTATCATGGTTGTGCGACCGCTGAACGATCCGGATTTTGATTTTGTCGGAACGGATAACTTCTTAGGCACGCAGATGGCGACGGAGCATCTGCTCAGAATGGGCCATCGGCACATTGCGTTCATTGGAGGGAGTCAGAATTCGGGCTCTCGGGCGCAGCGTATCGGGGGCTTTACCAGCAAGCTGCTGGAATACGGCGTGACGCCGAATCCTGCCTGGATCAGAACCTCACACGCCAGCCAAAGCGACGGCGCGCGCGTGGCAGAGGCGTTACTTCTCGAGCATCCACACATCAGTGCGGCAATTTGCTATCAGGATGTTGTGGCGCTGGGGGTGATGCAAAGCTTACGCAAGATGGGCCGTGAGCCGGGACGTGATTTTGCGCTGGTCGGTTTCGATGATATTACCGAAGCGGCTCTGGTGCAGCCCGCATTGACCACCGTATCGGTGGCGGCGAAAGAGATTGGTCGTAAGGCAGGGGAGTTACTTTACAGCCGCATACAGGGCAACGACGAACCCGCCAAACGCATCATTCTGCCGCCTGCGCTGGTGGTGCGGGAATCATGTGGTTTTCGCTGACGATCATGTCTTTCACTGATATCTCACCCTGTTTATCATTAAATTCTAATTATCGGCGTTTTCTGTGGCAGCCTGTGCAAAGGCTGGTTAATCTGAAAACGATTTACATCATTTTAACGTAAGAGAATAACTATGCATGATGCACAGATCCGCGTCGCCATTGCGGGCGCGGGTGGACGTATGGGCCGTCAGCTGATTCAGGCGGCACTACAGATGGATGGCGTGGCGCTTGGCGCGGCGCTGGAGCGTGAAGGTTCATCGCTTTTGGGAGCCGATGCAGGCGAGCTGGCGGGCGCAGGTCAGACGGGCGTTACCGTGCAGAGCAGCCTTGAGGCGGTGAAAGAAGACTTTGACGTGTTTATCGATTTTACCCGCCCTGAAGGCACGTTGGCTCACCTGGCGTTTTGCCGTCAGCACGGTAAAGGGATGGTGATTGGCACCACCGGTTTTGACGAGGCCGGTAAGCAAGCCATTCAGGATGCGTCCACTGAGATTGCGATTGTCTTTGCGGCAAACTTTAGCGTGGGGGTAAACGTCATGCTGAAACTGCTGGAGAAGGCGGCGAAGGTGATGGGCGACTACACCGACATTGAAATCGTCGAAGCGCACCATCGCCACAAAGTCGATGCTCCGTCAGGCACGGCGCTGGCAATGGGCGAAGCGATTGCGTGTGCAATGGATAAAGATTTGAAAGACATCGCGGTCTATTCTCGCGAAGGCCACACTGGCGAGCGCGTGCCTGGCACCATTGGGTTTGCCACCGTTCGCGCAGGTGATATCGTCGGTGAACATACCGCTATGTTCGCCGATATTGGCGAAAGGATCGAAATCACTCATAAAGCATCCAGCCGCATGACATTTGCAAACGGGGCGGTACGTTCGGCATTGTGGCTGAAAGGTAAGCGTAATGGTCTTTTTGATATGCGAGATGTCCTCGAACTCAACAATTTGTAAGCATTATTACCCTTCGTGATGTGGTTATTGCAGTCGTAATTACTTGATTGCATAGGGCAATATTTTATTGCCCTTTTATTTTGTCTGTTTGGGGTGTTTATTGTGTCTAACTGATTTAAAGTAAGTGTTTTGTCGATAATTTCTGTTGCTGAACTGTAAATTTTGACCATTTGGTCCACTTTTTATTCCTGCAAGACGTTCCTTTCTATTAAACAGCATACGCAAGCGGTTTCCACAGTGATTTAGTTGATCTTTTTGCCGCTTAATCTGAGTTCAGACCGCCAGGCTTGCAAAAGAATATACAAAACTCCCGTTTTAAGTTGACTTTTACATGGCAAATCCCCAGAATGCCGCCGTTTGCCAAAAATCCGCTGGCAACACATTTGCATTGATCCATGACATGGTTATGAATTAATATGCAAATAAAGTGAGTGAATATTCTCTGGAGGGTGTTTTGATTAAGTCAGCGCTATTGGTTCTGGAAGACGGAACCCAGTTTATCGGTCGGGCCATAGGGGCAACGGGTTCGGCGGTTGGGGAAGTCGTTTTCAATACTTCAATGACCGGTTATCAAGAAATCCTCACTGATCCTTCCTATTCTCGCCAAATCGTTACTCTTACTTATCCTCATATCGGCAATGTCGGCACCAATGCGGCTGACGAAGAATCCTCTCAGGTACATGCGCAAGGCCTGGTCATTCGCGACCTGCCGCTGATTGCCAGCAACTTCCGCAACACCGAAGACCTCTCTTCTTACCTGAAGCGCCACAACATTGTGGCGATTGCCGATATCGATACCCGTAAGCTGACGCGTCTGCTGCGCGAGAAGGGTGCACAAAACGGTTGTATCATCGCAGGGGATAACCTCGATGCGACGCTGGCGCTGGAAAAAGCGAAAGCCTTCCCGGGACTGAACGGTATGGACCTGGCGAAAGAAGTGACCACCGCTGAAGCCTACAGCTGGACGCAGGGAAGCTGGACGCTGGAAGGCGACCTGCCGGAAGCGAAACCGGAAAGCGAGCTGCCGTTCCACGTGGTGGCCTATGATTTTGGCGCCAAGCGCAACATCCTGCGTATGCTGGTTGATCGTGGCTGCCGCCTGACGGTCGTCCCGGCACAAACGTCTGCGGAAGATGTTCTGAAGATGAACCCGGACGGCATCTTCCTCTCTAACGGTCCTGGCGACCCGGCGCCGTGCGACTACGCTATCGACGCCATCAAGTCCTTCCTTGAAACCGACATCCCGGTATTCGGCATCTGTCTCGGCCATCAACTGCTGGCGCTGGCGAGCGGAGCGAACACCGTCAAGATGAAGTTTGGCCACCACGGTGGTAACCACCCGGTGAAAGATATCGACAACAACACGGTGATGATCACCGCGCAGAACCACGGCTTCGCTGTGGATGAAGCGACGATGCCGGCTAACCTGCGCGTGACGCATAAGTCACTGTTCGATGGTACCTTGCAGGGTATCCATCGCACCGATAAGCCTGCGTTCAGCTTCCAGGGCCACCCTGAAGCCAGCCCGGGCCCACATGATGCCGCGCCGCTGTTCGATCACTTCATCGAACTTATCGAGCAATACCGTAAGACCGCTAAATAATCAGGAGCTGAGAAGACCATGCCAAAACGTACAGACATAAAAAGCATCCTGATCCTTGGCGCTGGCCCGATTGTCATCGGCCAGGCCTGCGAATTCGACTACTCCGGCGCGCAGGCGTGTAAAGCCCTGCGTGAAGAGGGTTACCGTGTCATCCTGGTAAACTCTAACCCGGCCACCATCATGACCGACCCGGAAATGGCGGATGCGACCTACATCGAGCCGATTCACTGGGAAGTGGTACGCAAAATTATCGAGAAAGAGCGTCCGGACGCGGTGCTGCCGACCATGGGCGGCCAGACGGCGCTGAACTGTGCGCTGGAGCTGGAGCGTCAGGGCGTGCTGGAAGAGTTCGGCGTGACCATGATCGGTGCGACCGCCGACGCGATTGATAAAGCAGAAGACCGTCGCCGCTTCGACGTGGCAATGAAAAAAATTGGCCTTGATACCGCACGTTCCGGTATCGCGCACAATATGGAAGAAGCGCTGGCCGTTGCGGCTGAAGTGGGTTATCCGTGCATCATCCGCCCTTCCTTCACCATGGGTGGCACCGGCGGCGGCATTGCCTACAACCGCGAAGAGTTTGAAGAAATTTGCGAGCGCGGCCTGGATCTCTCCCCAACCAAAGAGTTGCTGATTGATGAATCGCTGATTGGCTGGAAAGAGTACGAGATGGAAGTGGTGCGTGATAAAAACGACAACTGCATCATCGTCTGCTCCATCGAAAACTTCGATGCGATGGGTATCCACACCGGCGACTCCATCACCGTTGCGCCAGCCCAGACGCTGACCGACAAAGAGTACCAAATCATGCGTAACGCCTCGATGGCGGTACTGCGTGAAATCGGCGTGGAAACCGGCGGCTCTAACGTGCAGTTCTCGGTGAACCCGAAAACCGGCCGTCTGATTGTTATCGAAATGAACCCGCGCGTGTCCCGTTCCTCCGCGCTGGCCTCTAAAGCGACCGGCTTCCCGATTGCGAAAGTGGCGGCGAAACTGGCGGTGGGTTATACCCTCGACGAGCTGATGAACGACATCACCGGTGGCCGCACCCCTGCGTCCTTCGAGCCGTCCATCGACTACGTTGTGACCAAAATTCCACGCTTTAACTTTGAGAAATTCGCTGGCGCGAACGACCGTCTGACCACCCAGATGAAATCCGTCGGTGAAGTGATGGCGATTGGCCGCACGCAGCAGGAATCCCTGCAGAAAGCGCTGCGCGGCCTCGAAGTGGGCGCGACCGGCTTTGACCCGAAAGTGAGCCTGGACGACCCTGAAGCGCTGACCAAAATCCGCCGCGAGCTGAAAGACGCGGGTGCGGAGCGCATCTGGTACATCGCCGATGCCTTCCGTGCCGGCCTGTCCGTCGACGGCGTGTTCAACCTGACCAACATCGACCGCTGGTTCCTGGTACAGATTGAAGAGCTGGTGCGTCTGGAAGAGAAAGTGGCAGAGCTGGGCATCAACGGCCTGGACGCAGACTTCCTGCGCATGCTGAAGCGTAAAGGATTCGCCGATGCGCGCCTGGCTAAACTGGCGGGCGTGCGCGAAGCGGAGATCCGCAAGCTGCGCGACCAGTACGACCTGCACCCGGTTTACAAGCGCGTCGACACCTGTGCGGCAGAGTTTTCTACCGACACCGCGTACATGTACTCCACCTATGAAGACGAGTGCGAAGCAAATCCGTCAGTTGACCGCGACAAGATTATGGTGCTGGGCGGCGGTCCAAACCGTATCGGCCAGGGCATCGAGTTCGACTACTGCTGCGTACACGCCTCGCTGGCGCTGCGTGAAGACGGTTACGAGACCATCATGGTCAACTGTAACCCGGAAACCGTCTCCACCGACTACGACACCTCTGACCGCCTCTACTTCGAGCCGGTGACCCTGGAAGACGTGCTGGAAATCGTGCGCATCGAGAAGCCAAAAGGCGTTATCGTGCAGTACGGTGGTCAGACTCCGCTGAAGCTGGCGCGCGCGCTGGAAGCGGCAGGCGTACCGGTTATCGGGACCAGCCCGGATGCGATTGACCGCGCGGAAGACCGCGAGCGTTTCCAGCAGGCGGTTGACCGTCTGAAGCTGAAACAGCCGGCGAACGCCACGGTGACGGCCATCGAACAGGCCGTAGAGAAGGCGAAAGAGATTGGCTACCCGCTGGTGGTGCGTCCTTCTTATGTGCTGGGCGGCCGCGCGATGGAAATCGTCTACGACGAAGCCGACCTGCGCCGCTACTTCCAGACGGCGGTGAGCGTCTCCAACGATGCACCAGTGCTGCTTGACCGCTTCCTCGACGATGCGGTAGAAGTGGACGTTGACGCCATCTGCGACGGCGAAATGGTGCTGATTGGCGGCATCATGGAGCATATCGAGCAGGCGGGCGTACACTCCGGCGACTCCGCCTGTTCTCTGCCAGCGTACACCCTGAGCCAGGAAATTCAGGACGTGATGCGCCAGCAGGTGCAGAAGCTGGCCTTCGAGCTGCAGGTTCGCGGCCTGATGAACGTCCAGTTCGCGGTGAAAGACAACGAAGTCTACCTGATTGAAGTCAACCCGCGTGCGGCACGTACCGTACCGTTCGTCTCTAAAGCCACCGGTATTCCGCTGGCGAAAGTGGCGGCGCGCGTGATGGCAGGCCAGACGCTGGCACAGCAGGGCGTGACCAAAGAGATCATTCCACCGTACTACTCGGTGAAAGAAGTGGTGCTGCCGTTCAACAAATTCCCGGGCGTTGACCCGCTGTTAGGGCCAGAAATGCGCTCCACCGGGGAAGTGATGGGCGTGGGCCGTACCTTCGCAGAAGCGTTTGCCAAGGCGCAGCTGGGCAGCAGCTCGACCATGAGAAAATCGGGCCGTGCGCTGCTCTCCGTTCGCGAAGGCGATAAAGAGCGCGTGGTTGACCTGGCAGCCAAGCTGCTGAAGCAGGGCTTTGAGCTGGACGCTACTCACGGTACGGCGATTGTGCTGGGCGAAGCGGGTATCAACCCGCGTCTGGTTAACAAGGTGCATGAAGGCCGTCCGCACATTCAGGATCGTATCAAGAATGGCGAATATACCTACATCATCAACACCACCGCAGGACGCCAGGCGATCGAAGACTCCAAGCTGATTCGCCGCAGCGCGCTGCAGTACAAAGTGCACTACGACACTACCCTGAACGGCGGTTTCGCAACGGCCATGGCGCTGAACGCGGATGCCACCGAGAAGGTGATTTCGGTTCAGGAAATGCACGCGCAGATTAGCAAGTAAGTAAAAATGCCCGGTGCCGTTCGGTTGCCGGGCATTCACCCCATCTTCAGAACCTTCTGGTTTTTCATCCTCTTTCAGTCAGTTAGCCTAAAATTGTTAGGTCGATAACGAAATTCAACTGAGAGCAGGGGAAAACGCCATGCAAAATAAATTACTGATCGCCACCCTTCTTGCCGCCACTGCAACGTTTACCGTCGCGGGCTGTTCCTCTAACCAGGCAGTGAAAACCACCGATGGCAAAACCATTGTCACCGACGGAAAACCACAGGTCGATGACGATACCGGTCTGGTGTCGTATAAAAATGCGGAAACGGGTCAGACCGAGCAGATCAACCGCGATCAGGTGAAATCAATGGGCGAGCTGGATAACTAATAAAAAAAGCCGTGGCGTTTGCCACGGCTTTTAGTCTTTCAGGAACGATTACCAGCGGTGGTTCAGCAGGATATGACCGCCATAAGCAGCATAGCTGTTCTCACCCCACTCGCCGCTGGCGCGCAGGGAGAGCGTCGTGGTTTCGTTCAGGTTGCCGGTGACGCCCAGCTCTAACTGACCGCGATCTTCCGGCGTATCGTTACTGACGGCCTCGCCGTTAAACGCCAGATCGTTCTGACCTGCGCCTTTCAGCCAGTTCACGGCAACGTACGGCTGCCAGGCTTTCACGTCTTTCTGTTCGAAGTAGCTTGATTTGACGCCCAGACGACCAAACAGACCGTCGTTGTCCAGCGTGGTAATCCGCACGCCGTCGCGATCGGTATGGTTTTCCTGATCCAGATAGCTGTAGATAACCTGCGCCTGAGGTTCGATTTTCCAGGTGCGCTCATTTTCTGAATCAATCACCCATGCATGGCCCACTTCGACGGATGCCGCGAAGCCTTCACTGTTGTAATCTTCATCGTTACGGTTGCTGGTCACTTTATTGTTGTACCAGCTATAGGCGGCCCAGGTATCAACGTAGCTGCCCAGACGCAGCTTCTGATCTTCCTGCCAGGTTGCATACAGGCCGACGTTAAAGCCATCCACTTTGCCCTGCGCATCACGTACGTTGTGTTTTGCATCAGAGTGGGTCTTCGCCTGACCTGCCCCGAACATGCCACCCGCACGCAGGATGCCGTTGTCCATTGGCTTACTCATGAAGTCGCTGCCTACCTGAAGGACAGTGGTGGTGGTGTCATAGCTGACTTTGTCACCGCCCGCATTGTTTTCATGGTAGCGGCCTTTGACGTACATCCAGGTGTTGAGATCTTCCTCGTTACGGAAGGTGATCTGATCGCGATCGTCACGCTTGTGCAGGAACATGCTCTGCGCGGCAAGGTAGTTACCTAAGTAAGCGCCGACCTCAGGAGCCATGACTTCGGGACCGCTATTGCTGCCGTTGTCGGTGTTACCACCGTTGTCAGTGTTACTGCCGTTGTCGGTGTTACTGCCGTTGTCGGTGTTACTGCCGTTGTCGGTATTACCGCCGTTGTCGGTATTACCACCGTTGTCGGTATTACCACCGTTGTCGGTATTACCACCGTTGTCGGTATCGTCTGCCGGAATGTCTGATGGCGTTGCCTTCGATTCCAGATACCAGTTTCCGTCGCCGTGCTGATAAAGATTATACTCATACGCACCCGCAACAACCGGTTTTGCCAGGGTGAGCTGAGCTTCTGAACTGCCGCCAACTCTGACAATTTCCATACCGTTTACGGTTTGCGCGCCCAGCCCCCCCATGTTGCTGACGCTGACCCCGGATTGGCCAAAGCTGCTCCCGGTGATGGTAAGATGGTCGGTTGGCGCATTATCCTCACCGAGCGTACTGTTTAACACGATCTGGCTGCCCGCGGAGCCGGTATAGTCGCCGTTAATGGTGAAATTGTTGCCAACGCTGTTATTGGCGGCGCTGAGCAACAGTTTGCCGCCATTAGCCACGTTGCCGTTGATAGTATCAACGCCGGCAGCGCTGAGCGTGGCGTTACCCTGGACTGCATTCCATGCCGCCAGCGTACCGCCCGCCAGAACATGAATGTTATTGTTCACTTCACCCGCAGTAGCAAACGTAGCGCCATTTTCAACGGTGACGGTGGCGTTACTGTTCTTTACGCCGAGCGTAGCACCATTAGCGACCAGGGTGGTGCCGCCGTGCAGAACAGTATCGCCCGTGTAGCTGTTCTTGCCGGTGAGGGTCAGGGTGTGTGAATCTACTTTCTCAACCTTGCCGCTACCGGTCATATCGGTGGCGAAAGTGGAATTGTTGCCCTGATTAAATATTACCGTACCGTTGTTTTTCAGGCCGCCACTGAGCGAAGCTGTTTTTTGGCCATTGCCTAATTGTAGAGAGGCATCTTTAGTAACCAGCGTATTGCCGCTATTAGAGACGGTTCCCGCCAGCGTTAAATCACCGCTGTTAACCTGAAGGGAATCGCCAGAACCGATCACGTCGAGATCACCCGTCAGCGTCCAGCTTTCACCCTCCATTTTGACAGAGGCAAAACCGTCTCCCTTATTCAGGCCAACAAAATTGCTGTCTTCTATTCCGGCACCAACCAGCGTGAGGCTATTTCCCGTTGAGCCGGTAGAGATCACATCACCGTTGAGCGAGGAGCCGGTATTGAGTACCAGCGTATTATTTTTATTACTGGCAAAGGAGATTGCCGTATTGCCGCCACCGATTGAACCACTGTTTATGATGTCGACTTTAGCGGTATTCGTTATGTTGATTCCGTGCTGAAGGCCCTCTACGGTACCCGTGTTCGTGAGCTTAATATTGCCATCGCTCAGGGTAATACCGTCAACTTCTGTACCCTTGATGGTGCCAGCGTTATGAATGGCAACACCTACTTCAGCATTAAGACCTGATTTGCCTTTAATAAGACCGGTAGCGGTATTGGAAATACTGACAGCAGATGAGTTTTTACTGACGAAAACACCATTTTCAGCCGCAGTAATATTTCCTTTGTTAATCAGGTCCCCTTGCATGGTATCAATATTAACACCTGTTGCTGAAGTAGAGGAAATTGTCGCCCCTTCCTCGTTATTCACTACTAAACGTTGTGCTCCAGTGCTAATATCAAGTCCATTCCCGTAACCAGAAATATTTCCCATATTTTCAACGTTTGAAACATCAATCCCATTGACCGACACGGCAGCTTCATTCCCGGAAGAGGTTATCGTAACGTCTTTATTAATGACGTATTCAGCGTCGGTGGAGAAGTTTTGTGGAATTGAGGTTGATTGGTCAATCGTGCTGGCAAAAGCGACGGCGGGGGTGAATAACAATAGGGCAGGAAAGAGACTTCCCAGAGTTTTAGTCGTTTTATTGAGTCTGAAATGTTTGTTGCTCATTTACACATCCATTTGAATTAGAAAGGCGCGATACGACGTATTAAAATCACGTCAGTATGCGGAGAAAAAGAATGAGCTCGCTACAAAGAGCGTAAAATTATTATTTTTTCAATGTTTTATGTATAGATCGATTTATTAAATAATTATTTTAGATTTTCTTAAAATATCTCATTCCTATATGGATTGAAGTGAGATATTCACATCCTGGATTTTTTGGAGAGGAAAAATCGTCCAACGAATGATGATTACCAATAGCTGCGCTTTCCTTTTCATGGCTGCTGCGCCCCTTTCACCGGGCGGGTTAACTGTCTACACTCACTGCTACAAGAAGAGAAGAAGACAGGCCATTTGATGATACTCATAATTTACGCGCACCCCTATCCGCAGCACTCGCATGCGAATAAGCGGATGCTTGAGCAGGTAAGGACGCTTGAAAACGTCGAGATACGTTCCCTCTATCAACTCTATCCCGATTTCAACATCGATATTGCCGCCGAACAGGAGGCGCTCTCCCGTGCCGATCTGATCGTCTGGCAGCATCCCATGCAGTGGTACAGCACGCCCCCGCTCCTGAAATTGTGGATTGATAAAGTCTTCTCCCACGGCTGGGCGTATGGCCACAATGGCCATGCCCTAAAAGGGAAAAGCCTGATGTGGGCGGTCACCACGGGTGGAGGGGAAAGCCACTTTGATATTGGTTCCTTCCCGGGGTTTGAGGTTCTGGCACAGCCGCTGCAGGCGACCGCACTTTATTGCGGGCTGAACTGGCTCCCGCCTTTTGCGATGCACTGCACCTTTGTCTGCGACGATGAAACGCTGCAGGCGCAGGCGCGCCATTATAAACAACGCTTACTTGAGTGGCAGGAGGCGCACCATGGATAGCCATACGCTGATACAGGCGCTGATATACCTCGGCGCGGCGGCGCTGATTGTGCCCGTGGCGGTTCGCCTGGGACTGGGCTCTGTTCTCGGCTATCTGATTGCGGGCTGCGTCATTGGGCCGTGGGGCTTTCGACTGGTGACGGATGCAGAGGCAATCCTCCATTTCGCTGAAATCGGCGTTGTGCTGATGCTCTTTGTGATTGGTCTGGAACTCGATCCGCAGCGCCTGTGGAAGCTTCGCGCCTCGGTGTTTGGCGGCGGGGCGCTGCAGATGGTGGCCTGCGGCCTGCTGCTGGGTGGGTTCTGCATCCTGCTGGGCATGGACTGGAAAGTGGCAGAGCTTATCGGCATGACGCTGGCGCTCTCCTCGACCGCCATTGCCATGCAGGCCATGAACGAGCGCAATCTGACGGTCTCCCAGATGGGACGCAGCGCGTTCTCGGTGCTGCTGTTCCAGGACATTGCCGCTATCCCGCTGGTGGCGATGATCCCACTGCTGGCGGCCAGCGGCTCCGCCACGACGCTGGGGGCGTTTGCGCTGTCGGCATTAAAAGTGGTGGGGGCGCTGGCGCTGGTGGTGCTGCTTGGTCGCTACGTCACCCGTCCGCTGCTGCGGTTCGTTGCCCGCTCGGGCCTTCGCGAAGTGTTCAGCGCCGTGGCGCTCTTCCTGGTGTTTGGCTTTGGTTTGCTGCTGGAGGAAGCCGGGCTGTCGATGGCGATGGGGGCGTTCCTGGCCGGCGTTCTGCTGGCGAGTTCCGAATACCGTCACGCGCTGGAAAGCGATATCGAGCCGTTTAAAGGCTTGCTGCTGGGGCTGTTTTTCATCGGCGTGGGGATGTCCGTCGACTTCGGCACGCTGGTGACGCACCCGCTGCGGATCGTCATCCTGCTGGTTGGCTTCCTGATCATTAAAATGGCGATGCTGTGGCTGATTGCGCGTCCGCTCAAGGTGCCGAATAAGCAGCGCAGCTGGTTTGCGGTTCTGCTGGGGCAGGGGAGTGAATTTGCGTTTGTGGTCTTTGGCGCAGCACAGATGGCAAACGTCCTCGACCCAGAATGGGCGAAAGCGCTGACGCTCGCGGTCGCACTGTCGATGGCCGCGACGCCTATTCTGCTGGTGGTGCTGACGCGTCTGGAAAAATCGGGTAGCGAGCAGGAGCGCGAAGCCGATGAAATTGACGAAGAGCAGCCGCGCGTCATTATTGCCGGATTTGGCCGCTACGGGCAGATCGTTGGCCGTCTGCTGCTGTCCAGCGGGGTGAAAATGGTTATCCTCGATCACGACCCCGACCATGTCGATACCCTGCGAAAATTTGATATGAAGGTGTTTTACGGCGATGCGACCCGCATCGATCTGCTGGAATCTGCCGGGGCGGCAAAAGCGGAGGTGTTGATTAACGCCATTGACGATCCGGAGACCAGCCTGCAGATGGTGGAAATGGCGAAAGAACATTTCCCGAATCTGACCATCATTTCACGCGCCCGCGATGTTGATCACTATATCCGGCTGCGGCAGGCGGGGGTAGAAGCACCGGAGCGTGAAACCTTTGAAGGTGCGCTGAAGTCTGGCCGCATGGCGCTGGAAAATCTGGGGCTCGGCGCGTACGAAGCGCGCGAGCGTGCGGACCTGTTCCGTCGCTTTAATACTGAGATGGTGGAAGAGATGGCGGCGATGGCGGGCAGTACGGCCACGGAGCGCGCGGCGGTGTTTAAACGCACCAGCGCGATGCTGACGGAAATCATTAACGAGGACCGTAATCACCTGTCGCTTATCCAGCGTCACGGCTGGCAGGGAACGGAAGAGGGCAAGCATACCGGGGATCCGGCTGACGAGCCGGAGAGTAAACCTTCCGCGTGAAGTGGAGTTGCCAGCAATAATAAAAAATTTCTTTATCTTTACCCTGCCGCCAGTCGACGAAAGATTAAGCTTTCCGTATAGTGGCGGCAATTTTTTGCATCCGGGAAATTTTCAATGATCAGTCTGATTGCAGCGCTGGCGGTGGACCGCGTTATCGGTATGGAAAATGCCATGCCGTGGAACCTGCCTGCCGATCTCGCATGGTTTAAACGTACTACGTTAAACAAGCCGGTAGTGATGGGCCGCCTGACCTGGGAGTCGATTGGTCGTCCATTGCCGGGCCGTAAAAATATTGTTATCAGCAGCCAGCCGGGCACTGACGATCGCGTCGAATGGGTAAAATCAGTCGACGAGGCGATTGCTGCATGCGGCAATGCCGAAGAGATCATGGTGATTGGCGGCGGGCGCGTGTACGAGCAGTTCCTGCCAAAAGCGCAGAAGCTGTATCTGACCCACATTGATGCAGAAGTGGAAGGGGATACCCATTTCCCTGACTACGATCCTGACGAGTGGGAATCGGTATTCAGTGAATTCCACGACGCGGATGCACAGAATTCTCACAGCTACTGCTTCGAGATTCTGGAACGTCGTTAAGTGATTTTTTCCCTCTCCCGGCCGGGAGAGGGAAGTGCATATCAGGAGGCAACCGCCTCGTCTCCCCCTAAATCCAGCTGTCGGTTGGACGGCTGAACAAAGTAAGTTTTATCTTCCCAGCGTAAGCAGGTTAACTCTCCGCCCCAGCAGCATCCGGTATCCAGACCGTAAATCCCCTCCGGGGTCCCTTTTCCTTCCAGTGCCGCCCAGTGACCAAATACCACGTTGTACTCACTTGTCACCGGCCCCGGAATGGCAAACCACGGTTTGAGCGGAGCGGGCGCGCTCTCCGGCGTCTCTTTGGAATACATGTCCAGCTGTCCGTTCGGGAAGCAGAAACGCATGCGGGTGAAAGCGTTGGTAATAAAGCGCAGACGCGCCAGACCGCTGAGATCCTCGCTCCAGTGGTTCGGCATATCGCCGTACATGGCATCGAGGAAGAAAGGATAGGAGTCGCTCGCCAGCACCGCCTCAACGTCGCGCGCACAGGTTTTCGCCGTCTCAAGATCCCATTGTGGCGTGATCCCGGCATGCGCCATGACCAGCTTTTTCTCTTCGTCGACCTGCAGCAGCGGCTGACGGCGCAGCCAGTTAATCAGATCGTCGGCATCTGGCGCATCCAGCAGCGGGGTGAGGCGATCTTTAGGCTTGTTGCGGCTGATCCCGGCGAACACCGCCAGCAGATGCAGATCGTGATTGCCCAGCACCATGTGCACGCTGTCGCCTAGCGATTTGACGAAACGTAATACTTCAAGGGAGCCGGGGCCACGCGCGACTAAATCGCCCGTCAGCCAGAGTGTGTCCTGTCCTGGCGTAAAGTCGACCTGTTTTAATAATGCGATCAGTTCATCGTAGCAACCGTGAACGTCGCCAATCAGATATGTAGACATTAGATTAATGAATGAGTGTGGTTACGGCGAGACGGAACACAGGAATGGCAACGCGGAAATCATTGCCATCGACGTCGACCATTTCATAATGGCCTTGCATGGTACCCATCGGCGTTTCAATCACCGCGCCGCTGGTGTACTGGTACTCTTCGCCAGGGGCGATATAAGGCTGTTCACCGACCACACCTTCCCCCTGGACTTCGATTTCGCGGCCATTGCCGTTGGTGATAAGCCAGTAGCGTCCGCGCAGCTGCACGGGCGTCCGCCCCAGATTGCGAATGGTCACGGTGTAAGCAAAGACAAAACGTTCTTCATCCGGTGAGGACTGTGATTCAACATAAACGCTTTGTACATGGACACATACGCGGGGCGAATCAATCATGGCTTAACTCTCCTTCGGCGGCGCATTTTCGCTGATGTAATTAGCCAGCTTGCAGTACTGCTCTACGGAGATGTTCTCCGCACGCATTGCCGGGTCGATCCCAAGCTCAGCTAACACCTCAACGGTGAAGGAATTGCTGAGGCTGTTACGGATCGTTTTACGACGCTGGTTAAAGGCTTCAGTGGTGATGCGGCTCAGTACACGCAGATCTTTTACCGGGTACGGTTTCGTTTTGTGCGGCACAAGGCGCACAACCGCTGAATCCACTTTTGGTGGTGGTGTGAACGCTGACGGCGGTACTTCGAGTACCGGGATCACGTTGCAGTAATATTGCGCCATCACGCTTAAACGACCATACGCTTTACTGTTCGGGCCTGCAACCAGGCGGTTAACCACCTCTTTTTGCAACATGAAGTGCATGTCGGCAATGGCATCAGTATAGCTAAAGAGGTGGAACATGAGCGGCGTGGAGATGTTATACGGCAGGTTGCCGAATACGCGCAGCGGCTGACCCATTTTTTCTGACAGTTCGCCGAAGTTCATGGTCATGGCGTCCTGCTGATAGATGGTCAGCTTCGGCCCGAGGAACGGGTGCGTTTGCAGGCGTGCGGCCAGATCGCGGTCCAGTTCGATGACGGTCAGCTCGTCGAGCCGCTCGCCTACCGGTTCGGTCAGCGCGGCAAGACCCGGGCCGATTTCGACCATCGCCTGGCCTTTTTGCGGATTAATAGCCGAGACAATGCTTTCGATCACGAACTGATCGTTTAGGAAGTTTTGCCCGAAACGTTTACGGGCTAAGTGGCCCTGATGGACTCGATTAGTCATTGAGTATTAACAATCATTTTGATGGCGAGATTAAGCGCCGTAATAAAACTGCCGACATCCGCCTTCCCCTGGCCTGCCAGATCCAGCGCAGTACCGTGGTCAACGGACGTTCGAATAAAGGGTAAACCGAGGGTGATATTCACGCCGCGGCCAAAGCCCTGGTATTTTAGCACGGGCAGGCCCTGATCGTGGTACATCGCGAGCACGGCGTCGGCATTATCCAGGTATTTCGGCTGGAAAAGGGTATCAGCAGGCAGCGGACCGCTGAGATTCATCCCCTTCGCCCGCATTTCGTTGAGTACCGGAATGATGGTGTCGATCTCTTCGGTACCCATGTGCCCGCCTTCGCCGGCGTGCGGATTCAGGCCGCAGACCAGCACATGCGGCTGCGGGATCCCAAATTTTGTCTGCAGATCGTGATGCAAAATCCCGATGATCTCGCGCAGGAGTTCAGGCGTGATCGCATCCGGAATCGCTTTGATCGGCAGATGGGTGGTCACCAGCGCAACGCGCATTTCTTCCGTCGCCAGCATCATCACCACTTTCGGACTGTGCGTGCGCTCTTCAAAGAACTCCGTATGACCGGTAAACGGTATACCCGCTTCGTTGATGACGCCTTTGTGGACGGGGCCGGTAATCAGGGCGGCAAATTCGCCCTTCAGGCAACCGTCGCAGGCGCGCGCAAGGGTTTCAACGACATAATGGCCGTTTTCCGTGCTGAGCTGGCCAGGAATGACCGGCGTACGAAGGGGAACAGAGAGAAGGGTGAGGGTACCGGCTTGCTGCGGTGCAGGCTGTTGACCTTCAACGTAAGGGATGAGCGTTAAAGGCAGACCGAGCAGCGCTGCCCGGTCTTGTAACAGTGTTGCATCGGCGCAGACAACCAGTTCTACTGGCCAGCTGCGCTGGGCAAGCTGGACAACGAGGTCAGGCCCAATCCCGGCGGGTTCGCCGGGCGTGATAACAACACGATGCTGTTTCATTAGTTGCTCAGCACTTTCACGTAAGCACTGGCGCGTTGTTCCTGCATCCAGGTGGCTGCTTCTTCAGAGAACTTACGGTTAAACAGCATGCGGTAGGCTCTGTCTTTCTGTGCTGCATCCGTTTTATCAACGTTACGGGTGTCCATCAGCTCGATCAGATGCCAGCCAAACGAAGAGTGTACCGGCGCGCTGAGCTGGCCTTTGTTCAGCTTCATCAACGCGTCACGGAAGGCAGGATCGTAAATATCCGCCGCTGCCCAGCCCAGATCGCCACCCTGGTTAGCAGAGCCAGGATCCTGAGAGAACTCTTTTGCTGCTTTCGCAAACGAGGTTTTACCGCTCTTAATATCTGCCGCAATCTGTTCCAGCTTCGCACGCGCCTGATCGTCAGTCATGATTGGTGACGGCTTCAGCAGAATGTGGCGAGCGTGAACTTCGGTAACGGAGATATTTTGGCTCTGGCCGCGCAGATCGTTCACTTTCAGAATGTGGAAGCCCACGCCTGAACGGATTGGACCGACGATATCGCCTTTCTTAGCCGTGCTCAGTGCCTGAGCAAAGAGGGATGGCAGCTCCTGAATACGTCCCCAGCCCATCTGGCCGCCTTTCAGCGCCTGTTGGTCTGCGGAGTAGGTGATGGCCAGCTTGCCAAAGTCACCGCCGTTACGCGCCTGTTCGACAATTGAACGTGCCTGGCTTTCTGCTTCCGCAGCCTGATCGGACGTAGGGTTCTCTGGCAGTGGGATCAGAATGTGGCTCAGGTTCAGCTCTGTGCTTGCATCGTTCTGGTTACCCACCTGTTTTGCCAGCGCGTCCACTTCCTGAGGCAGGATAGTAACGCGGCGACGCACTTCGTTGTTACGCACTTCCGAAATCAGCATCTCTTTGCGGATCTGGTTACGATAGGTAGCGTAGCTGATGCCGTCATAGGCCAGACGGCTGCGCATCTGGTCTAAAGACATATTGTTCTGCTTCGCGATGTTAGCGATCGCCTGATCGAGCTGCTCGTCAGTGACCTTCACACCCATTTTCTGCCCCATTTGCAGAACGATCTGATCCATGATAAGGCGTTCCAGGATCTGGTGGCGCAGGGTGGCGTCATCCGGAAGCTGCTGACCCGCTTCGCCCGAATTGAGCTTCACCGATTTCATCAGACCGTCAACGTCACTTTCAAGCACGACGCCGTTGTTAACCACAGCAGCGACTTTATCAACAACCTGGGGGGCCGCGAAGCTGGTATTCGCAACCATAGCGACACCGAGCAGCAGCGTTTTCCAGTTCTTCATACTTTTTCCATTTCAATTAACCGCAAAGCGGATTACGTTGCAAATCAAGCACATTACAAGGAACTGCGGTAAGGCAGAATGTTCGAGCGCAGCATTTTCTGCGTACCCAGACCGTAGTTGGAACTCAGGCCGCGTAACTCGAAGTTAAAGCCAATCACGTTATCGTATTTGCTCTGATTGTTTTCCCAGCCGTTAAGCTTACGTTCGTAACCGACACGCAGCGCGTAGCAGCAGGAGTTATATTGCAGACCTACCATCTGGTCAGCAGCTTTATTGGCGTTAGTGTCAAAGTAGTAAGCGCCTACGATTGACCAACGGTCGGCGATAGGCCAACTCGCTGCCGCACCGACCTGAGAAATACCATCCGAATATTGCGGTGATTTCCAGTAGTTGATGCTGTTCTGGTCATTGCTTTTCGGTAGCGTTGCCTGAATGTATTCCGGGCTAGCGTAGCGATAGCTTACCTGAATCATGCGATCTTCATCACGACGATACTCTATGGCGGCACTACTGTTAGCAACATTGTCGAGACGCGTGTCATATTGCACACCGCCACGCAGGCCCCAACGGTCAGTCATACGCCAGTAGGTATCTCCCGCCCAAACTATCGATCCCGTTTTGTTGTCTTTCTCCCACTGAATATTGTCATCGCCCGTGCGAGACTCTGTGAAGTAGTAGATTTGACCCACAGAAACGTTAAAACGTTCAACGGCTGCATCATCATAAACACGTGTTGTGACGCCGGTCGTTAACTGGTTCGCTGAGGCGATACGGTCCAGACCACCGTAAGTACGGTCACGGAACAGACCACTATAGTCAGACTGCAGTAAAGAGGAGTCGTAGTTCTGAATGTTGCTCTGGTCGCGGTATGGCACGTACAAATACTGCATCCGCGGTTCAAGCGTCTGGGTATAACCATCCGCCAGCAGGGCCATATCACGCTCGAAAATCAGCTTGCCGTCCATTTTAAACTGAGGGAGCGTTCGGTTGACTGACTCTTCCAGATGCGCACTGTTAGTTGAGTTGTAATTATCAAGATTTTTTTGCTGATAGTGAGTCGCCATCAGCTTGGCTTCGGTATTCAGGCTTGCCCAGTCGTTAGACCACGGCAGATTGATCGTCGGCTCAAGGTGAACACGCGTGGCTTCAGGCATATCCGAATCCGTGTTAACGAAATGCACTGCCTGAGCGTAAATCCGGGTGTCGAATGGACCTACGTCATTCTGGTACCAGTTGACGTCCAGCTGTGGCTCAGCACCATAGGTAGGCGTGGACTGGTCAGAAAACACCTGGAATTTCTTGGTCGAGACGGTTGCATCAAAATTCTGCACCGCATAGCCTACGCTGAATTTCTGCGTGGCATAGCCATCAGTACTCGAGCCGTATTTGGACGAAAAGTCATTAAAATAAGCCGAATCGCTGACTTTGGTGTAATCAACATTAAAGCGCCACACCTGATCCATCACCCCGGAATGCTGCCAGTAGTACAGCCAGCGGTGACGGTTATCACCAGAAACGTTTCTGGCGTCGTCCTTGTAAACGTTATCCGACGGCAGATAATCCAGCTCCATCAGACCCGCACCTGCCTGAGTCAGATAGCGGAACTCGTTCTCCCACATGACGTTACCGCGCTTGTGGATATAGTGCGGCGTGATCGTCGCATCCATGTTAGGCGCGATGTTCCAGTAATACGGCAGGTAGAACTCAAAGTAGTTCGTGGTGCTGTATTTGGCATTCGGGATCAGGAAACCGGAGCGACGTTTGTCACCCACGGGAAGCTGCAGATAAGGGCTGTAGAATATGGGGACCGGACCCACCTTGAAGCGGGCGTTCCAGATCTCTGCGACCTGCTCTTCGCGGTCATGGATAACTTCGCTCCCGACCACGCTCCAGGTATTTGAACCCGGCAGACACGACGTGAACGTGCCATTTTCCAGGATCGTATAGCGGTTTTCACCGCGCTGTTTCATCAGGTCTGCGTCACCGCGCCCCTGGCGACCCACCATCTGGTAATCACCTTTCCAGACGTTAGTGTCTTTGGTATTCAGGTTTGACCAGGCTTTCGGACCTTTCAGGATGACCTGATTGTCGTCATAGTGCACATTACCCAGCGCATCCACCGTTCGTACCGGCTCGGCCGCACCTTCCGGCTGCTTCTGGTGCAACTGCACTTCATCTGCCTGCAGGCGGCTATTGCCCTGGTTAATATCGACATTGCCTGTAAAGGTGGCATTGTCAGGGTAAGTCCCTTTTGAACTGTCGGCAGTAATGGTTACCGGCAAGCTATTGGTATCGCCACTCACCAGTGGGCGATTATAACTTGGGACGCCAAGCATACACTGCGAGGCGAGATCGGCCGCCAGCCCCTGTTGACTGTACAGGGCGGTGCCAATCATTGTGGCCAGGAGGGTGGGGATACGTTTTTTCATACGTTGTATTTTATTGTTCCGTCATCAGTGGCTACGGCTTACAAACGCTCAGAGACTATCTTACTCATCTGCGCAGTACCAGCGTTAATCCTGCCCGTTTGCGTGCCAGAGTGTTAGGCTCGCTATCGAATGACGAGTATGATAAAGCAAATTATAGGCGATGTCCTTCAATTGACCGTGACTTGAACACAGTGATGATGACGTTGCGTCGGCCAGGAATATGACTATCCGGGGAGTATATGCAGTATTGGGGTAAAATAATCGGCGTTGCGTTCGCCATCATCATGGGTGCCGGGTTCTGGGGAATAGTGCTGGGGCTTATTATTGGCCATATGTTTGATAAGGCGCGCAGCCGTAAAATGGCCTGGTTTGCCAACCAGCGCGAGCGCCAGTCACTCTTTTTCTCCACCACTTTTGAGGTGATGGGGCATTTAACCAAATCCAAAGGGCGCGTCACGGAAGCCGATATTCAGATTGCCAGCGTCTTTATGGATCGCATGAATCTGCACGGTGACTCCCGCCTGGAGGCGCAAAATGCGTTTCGCATCGGGAAATCCGATAACTACCCGCTTCGCGAAAAAATGCGCCAGTTCCGCAGCATCTGCTTCGGCCGTTTTGATTTAATTCGGATGTTTCTGGAAATTCAGATTCAGGCGGCCTTCGCCGACGGCTCGCTTCACCCTAACGAACGCGATGTTTTATACGTGATTGCGGAAGAGCTGGGTATCTCCCGTATGCAGTTCGATCAGTTCCTGCGCATGATGCAGGGTGGCGCACAGTTTGGCGGCGGGTATCACCAGCAGTCTTCTGGCGGTGCCTGGCAGCAGGCGCAGCGTGGTCCGACGCTGGAAGATGCCTGCAACGTGCTTGGCGTAAAACCCTCTGACGATCAGACCACCATCAAACGTGCCTATCGTAAGCTCATGAGCGAGCACCATCCAGACAAGCTCGTTGCAAAAGGCTTACCGCCTGAAATGATGGAGATGGCGAAGCAAAAAGCGCAGGAAATTCAGAAAGCGTACGAGCTGATTAAAGAGAAGAAAGGCTTCAAATAAGCCCCTTTTTAGAATGATGAAGGGCCTGACAGCATGAGCTGCCTGGCCCTTTATACAGGGTTACCAGCTGTAGCGCACGTTCAGGCTACCGTTTACATCGCTGTAATCATTATCACCTTTCTGTCCGGAGACCTGGGCAATAACGCTCCATTGCTTGCTCACATTTGCCTGAATACCCGCTTTCAGCTCCGCACGATCGGCAGGAAGGTCCTGTTTGATCTGTGTGTCACCAAAGTTGACTGCCGTGTCTTCAGAGGTATGCAGCCAGTTGGCCTCCGCAAACGGCTGGATAACCGCGTCGTTTGACTTATTCATCTTGCTGTCAATGCGCAGGCCTAAACGGGTGGTCCAGCTTTCGCCGTTTTGCCCATCAATCGTCGTGCCGCTGCTGTCTTTGATATCATCCGCACTGTAATCCTGCCAGACGACCTGTGCCTGCGGCGTGAGGCTCAGCGAGTTGTCGCCGAGTGCGATATCGTAGCGGTAGCCTGTTTCCAGCGAAACGGCGTTGGCGTTTGAATCGTAATCCGTTGAGCCAACGTCACCGTTATCTACGCTGTTGTGGTACATCCCATACTGATACCAACTGTCGACGTAGAAACCCTGATGCTGTCGGGCATCGGCAAACCACGTTGCATAGACTCCGAGGTTATAGCCATCGACTTTACCGTCAGCGCTAAAGCGGCTGCCGTCAGCACCTTTATTGCCAGTGCTGTCGCTGCTGGCGTTCATATAGCTACCCATAACCCCGACCACCAGGCTTTGTTCGCCGTTGTTCCAGGCGGCAACATCGCCCCCAATCTGGAACTGGGAGTAGTTGCTGTCGATATCAATATTGCTCTCTGCCGCAGTAGACTGGTTCTTACCTGCTTTGAAACGCGCCCATGTCGTGCCGTTTTCCGATTTGAACTGACTGCCTTCTCGGTCTGACAAGGTCTGCATTTGCAGATCGCGAGCCAGCCACTGGTTGCTGAGGTATGAACCGATATCGGCACGATACTGAGGCGTTACGTCGCCATTATCACTCGTGGCCTGGGAACGAAGATACCAGTCCCCTGAGTCCTGATACAGGCGGTATTCGTAGGCGTTAATCTGGACCTGATTACCCTGAACAAAGGTGCCGTTTGATTCACCGCCGACCGTAATCACTTCAATACCGTTTTGGGTCAGTGCGCCCTGACCACCAACGTTGTTAATGTACAGGGTGGTGTTCCCGGACGTATTCCCCGTAATGTTAAGCATATCGGTTGGAGACGTGTCGTCGCCTAACTGCGTATTTAGCGTCACAGAGCCCTGGTTGCTGGTGTAATCGCCGTTTACGATCAGCGTGTTGCCGGTCGTCGCACCATTGGTTCCCTCAATATTGCCGCTGACAATGCTGCCTGCGTTGCTCAGATCACCATTGATCGTTAGCGTGTCGTTGAACTGAACGGTGCCCTTGCTATTAACATTGCCGTTCACCACACAGCTGGAACCGCCAAACGTGGCGCCTGCCGCGACATTCACGGCCTGCTCGCTGTTTTGTACGCCGATAACGCCGGCCTCGTCCAGCCAGAGCGTGCCCTGGTTGACATCCGTTGTGCCGCTGTAACTGTTTACGGCATTAAGGATCAGCGTACCTTGCCCCTCTTTGGTCAGCGATTTGCCGTCCCATCCGGTCGTGGCTTCGGCGTTTTGATCGACAAGCGCCGTGCTCAGCGTAAAGCTGCCGTCAGGATTGTTCAGAGTGAATGTGCCGTGAGCCGCTGTTGCCGCTGGGTTCTGGCTGGCATACCAGGTTAATGACGGTGTCAGGACGTAATTGGTCACGTCGGCGGGATCAATGGTGCCGCTAAAGGTGATGAAGTCAACGGAGCCAGATGCCATGCCCGCGACGGTGAGGTTGGTAAAATTGCCATTGATTGCATTTTCAGCGTCAATCACCGTGAAGGCGCTATCCGCGGAAAGCGTGCTGGCACTACCGTAACCTGTAATATTTAGTGTGCCATCAAGCGTCGCATTCTGAGCGACAATAGGCGCACTGGTCGCGTTTGCGTCAAGATAGACATCAGTTTGGCTGTTAGCCAGAAGGGTGAAATTACCGACATTGAGTGTACCAGTACGGCCGTTTTCATCGCCGAGTGTGATGCGTCCGCTGCTGGTAAGATTACCGACGCTGGAATCGGCCGTCAGCAGCCATTGGCTGTTCGCATCCAGCGTCATGCTGACGTTATCACCGCTGGCCTTAACGGCGCCGGACAGCTTGCTGTTTTCAGCGCGAAGGGTGACTGCATCAGTGGTATTGGCCACGGTGAGCAGATTGTCTGCGTTCATCGTTTGCACATTCTTCACGTTAATATCGGCAGATCCGGAATCCACCGCAAAAGCACTTCCTCCTGACGCGGTTGCCGTAATGCTCCCTCCGTCAATCGTAGCGACATTTTTTCCACCGCTGAACGAGAAGGCGACATTGCTACCGGAAACGTTGCTGTGGGTGACGGTCGCGCTGCTCGCGCTTTCTAAGGCAATGGCAGCAGATTGTTCGCTGGTGATATCTGTGCTGTTCGCCTCAAGGGCTCCACCGTGAGTCATCGCCACTGCCCGCGAATTTTCTCCGGACGCGATCGTTGAACCGTTATTCAGTACGAATGTGCTCTTTGCCCCGTCAGAGGATATTGCGTCAGCATTTTTCCCATGAGTGACGATATGAGTGTCAGTGAGTTCTGCGCGTCCGGTATTCATTATGCCAACTGACTGCTCACCGTAAGTTTCAACGTGGGATGCCGCTAAATTAAATGTGTTGGTATAGTTTTGAATACCAAAGCTCTGGCTTCCGGTAGTGGTAATCGTGACGTTTGAGCCGGTCAATTCACCGTCGTTATATATACCTGCATTACCAAAATCTCCCGTGGTGTTTATATTCACATTGTCTAATGAAAGGGTGGCATATCGGTTAACAATAGCCCGAGCCATGCCATACCCGGAAGTCGTAATGGTCGCGTTTTTTATCGTCAGGTCTGCGCCATTCAATATCTCAACACCATAAGAACCCTCTCCCGTCGCCGTATAGCTCCCCCCGTCAATGGTGCCTTTTGCATTAGAGCTAAACAATACGGCAGATGCGATCTCGCCTTCCGTCGAAACGGTAAGGTTGTTCAACATGGCTTCTGAGTTATCACCGACAATGGTTATCGCATGACTGCCTTCCCCGGAAGTGCGGATTGTGGATCCCGAATCATCGAGCGTGATTTTCGCTCCATTCGACACGGATAGCCCCATGCCTGCATCCCCGGTTGTGGATATCGTTAAGGCGCCGTTATCGGTGACGATGACATCAGAGCCAGAGGCGGATACCGCCGAGGTATTAGGGCTCGTCGTTGAATATTCACCACTGATGGTGTTATTACCCGGGACTGCAACAAACGTCGTGTCACTGGCGTGTGCGGTACTCACAACACCTGACAAGATAAACGTTGCGATCGCGCTTCCGGCGCGTACGCAGGATTTGACTTTGCTGTCCCCTTTTGAAAACTCCGAGGCAACGATGTACATATTTCTGGCGCAATTCCAGACGATGTTATACGAACGGTTCATACACTTCCTTGTGAATCAATGAGTAAACTAAGTGTGGCTGTTGAGTAGAAAAATAACTCCGTTTGGATAGGGTAGAGTTAGTATTTCCTTAAAATGAGCTGGATTATCAGTAATAAATTGCATCGTGTTCAATTTAATATTTTTTAATCCAAACCTTAGTCTTTCTAAAAATACTGAGTGTTATTTAAGGAAGAGATAATTATCGTGAATGAACTTGGGCGGGTTTTCAGATGAGCAGGGGAGATATATATGCTGTGTGAATATTTACCGTCGACAGTGAGCTAACAGTAAATATTCACATCAGGAATTTAAAAATCGACCGGGGCTTTAAACGTCATCGCGTTACCGAAGGCCGGATGGGTGATGGTAAGCGTCTGCGCGTGCAGCTGCAGACGTGGCGCTAAGGCCAGCGCTTCAGGCGGCGCGTAAAAGCGGTCGCCCAGAATCGGATGACCCAGCGCAAGCATATGCACGCGCAGCTGGTGTGAACGTCCGGTAATCGGCTTAAGCAGGACGCGCGCGGTATTATCCGGCGCGTACTCAAGCACTTCATACTCGGTTTGCGCGGCCTTGCCGGTTTCATAACACACCTTCTGCTTTGGCCGATTCGGCCAGTCGCAGATCAGCGGTAAATCCACCAGCCCTTCCGCCTGCGCCGGGTGACCCCAGACGCGGGCGACATACTGCTTCTTCGGCTCGCGCTCGCGGAACTGGCGCTTCAGCTCGCGTTCTGCCGCTTTGTTCAGCGCCACCACAATCACGCCGCTGGTCGCCATGTCCAGGCGATGGACCGACTCCGCCTGAGGATAATCGCGCTGAATGCGCGTCATCACGCTGTCTTTGTGCTCGTCCAGACGACCCGGCACGGACAACAGCCCGCTGGGCTTGTTGACCACCATAATGTGTTCATCCTGATACAGAATGACCAGCCAGGGATCCTGCGGCGGATTGTACGGCTCCATCACCATCTTGCGCTCCGTTTACTGATGCGTCACAACGATAAGACGCAGGGCATCCAGACGCCAGCTTGCCTGATTCAGGCTTTCCAGCACCTGCTGACGGTTGCTTTCAATCGCCGCCAGCTCGTCGTCACGGATGTTCGGGTTCACGGCCTTCAACGCCTCCAGACGCGACAGCTCTGCAGACAGTTTCTCGTCGGCTTCACTGCGCGCGGCGTCAATCAGCGCTCTGGCCGCTTTTTCAATCTGGGTTTCACCCTGCTGGAGAATGGCATGCACGTCCTGCTGCACCGCATTGACCAGCTTGCTGCCGGTATGGCGGTTCACCGCGCTCAGCTGGCGGTTGAAACTCTCAAATTCAACCTGTCCTGCGAGGTTCGTGCCGTTTTTATCCAGCAGCAGACGCACCGGCGTTGGTGGCAGGAAGCGGTTGAGCTGCAGCTGTTTCGGCGCCTGCGCTTCCACAACATAGATCAGCTCCAGCAGCAGCGTGCCTACGGGCAGCGCCTTGTTTTTCAACAGCGAGATGGTGCTGCTGCCGGTATCGCCAGAGAGGATCAGATCCAGCCCGTTACGGATCAGCGGGTGTTCCCAGGTGATGAACTGGGCATCTTCGCGGGACAGCGCCACATCACGCTCGAAGGTGATGGTGCAGCCATCTTCCGGCAGGCCCGGGAAATCCGGCACCAGCATGTGATCGGACGGGGTCAGGACAATCAGGTTCTCGCCGCGGTCGTCCTGGTTAATGCCAACGATGTCGAACAGGTTCATGGAGAAGCTGATGAGGCTGGTGTCATCATCCTGCTCTTCAATGCTCTCAGCCAGCGCCTGCGCTTTTTCACCGCCGTTGGAGTGGATCTCCAGCAGACGGTCGCGGCCTTGTTCAAGCTGCGCTTTCAGCGCGTCGTGCTTCTCACGACAGGACTTAATCAGATCGTCAAAGCCGTCGGTGTTTTCCGGCGCGGCCAGATAGCCGATCAGATCGCCGTGCACCTGATCGTAAATGGTGCGGCCCGTCGGGCAGGTATGTTCAAACGCATCCAGACCTTCGTGGAACCAGCGCACCAGCACGGACTGGGCCGTTTTTTCCAGATACGGCACGTGGATCTGAATATCGTGCGCCTGACCGATACGATCCAGACGACCAATACGCTGCTCCAGCAGATCCGGGTTGAACGGCAGATCGAACATCACCAGGTTGCTGGCGAACTGGAAGTTACGGCCTTCAGAACCGATTTCAGAGCAGAGCATAACCTGAGCGCCGCTGTCCTCTTCGGCAAACCACGCCGCGGCGCGGTCGCGTTCAACGATGGACATGCCTTCGTGGAACACGGCGGCGCGAATGCCTTCGCGCTCGCGCAGGACCTGCTCCAGCTGCAGCGCGGTGGCCGCCTTGGCGCAGATCACCAGCACCTTTTGGGAGCGGTGCGCGGTCAGGTAGCCCATCAGCCACTCTACGCGCGGATCGAAGTTCCACCAGGTGCCGGTATCGCCTTCAAATTCCTGGTAGATTTGTTCCGGGTAGAGCATGTCGCGGGCGCGCTCTTCCTGCGTTTTGCGCGCGCCCATGATGCCGGAAACTTTAATTGCCGTCTGATACTGCGTCGGCAGCGGCAGCTTAATGGTATGCAGCTCGCGTTTCGGGAACCCTTTCACACCGTTACGGGTGTTACGGAACAGGACGCGACTGGTGCCGTGGCGATCCATCAGCATGTCGATCAGCTCTTTACGCGCGGATTCCGCGTTGTCGCTGTCGCTGTTAGCGGCCTGCAGCAGCGGCTCGATATCCTGCTCGCCAATCAGATCGCTCAGGGTGTTGAGTTCGTCATCAGAAAGACGCTTGCCCGCCAGCAGCAGCGCGACGGCATCCGCAACCGGACGGTAGTTATTCTGTTCTTCCACAAACTGCCAGAAGTCGTGGAAACGGTTTGGATCGAGCAGGCGCAGACGGGCGAAGTGGCTTTCCAGACCCAGCTGTTCCGGCGTAGCGGTCAACAGCAGGACACCAGGCACGCGCTCGGCAAGCTGCTCGATAGCCATATATTCGCGGCTCGGCGCGTCTTCGCTCCAGACCAGGTGGTGCGCTTCGTCGACGACCATCAGGTCCCACTCGGCATCGCACAGATGCTCAAGACGCTGCTTGCTGCGGCGCACGAAGTCGAGAGAACAAATCACCAGCTGTTCGGTTTCAAACGGGTTGTCCGCATCGTGCTGGGCTTCGGCGTAGCGTTCGTCATCGAACAGAGAGAAGCGCAGGTTAAAGCGGCGCAGCATCTCAACCAGCCACTGGTGCTGTAAGGTTTCTGGCACCACAATCAGCACGCGCTCGGCAGCGCCGGAAAGCAGCTGCTGGTGCAGGATCATGCCCGCCTCGATGGTTTTACCCAGGCCCACTTCATCTGCCAGCAGCACGCGCGGCGCATGGCGACGGCCCACGTCATGGGCGATGTTCAGCTGGTGGGGGATCAGGCTGGTGCGCTGGCCGCGCAGGCCGCTCCAGGGCATGCGGTACTGTTCACTCTGGAACTTACGCGCGCGATAGCGCAGGGAGAAGCGATCCATACGGTCGATTTGCCCGGCAAACAGGCGGTCCTGCGGCTTGCTGAACACCAGCTTGCTGTCGAGCAGCACTTCGCGCAGGATGACATTGGCCTCGTCGGTGTCCAGGCGAGTGCCGATGTAGGCGAGCAGTCCATTCTCTTCTTTTACGTCTTCAATCTTGAGCTGCCAGCCGTCGTGGCTGGTCACGGTGTCACCCGGATTAAACATCACGCGGGTTACAGGGGAGTCATTGCGGGCGTACAGGCGGTTTTCACCGGTGGCAGGGAAGAGGAGGGTAACCATGCGCGCATCAACGGCAACGACGGTTCCTAATCCAAGTTCGCTTTCTGTATCGCTGATCCAGCGTTGACCAAGTGTAAAAGGCATAGTTGTTCGGCTCTAATCTTTAATTGCAGGCAATAGTTCGACCACCGTCAAAAAAGACGGTCATCGAAAAATGGGTCCGGGAATGGAAAGGGCGCTATGGTACTGGATGGCAGCCATTTCGTCACGCGTCAAAATAGGCCAAGTTGCCCTGTCACTAGTGTAGCAAAATCATCGTCGATGAAGGGCAAAATTCCGTCGGCAACCGGCTGAAGCTGACGCGTCAGATAGTGTTCATAATCCAGAGGCGAGTGCTGATAATCCACCGGTTCCGGACCGTTTATCGTCCAGACGTATTTGATGGTTCCCCGATTCTGATACTGCGGCGCGCGGCCACGGCGGACGTTTTCTTCGTCCGCGAGGCGCGCGGCGCGAACGTGCGGAGGAACGTTACGCTGGTACTCCGCGAGCGGGCGGCGCAGGCGTTTGCGATACACCAGCTGCGCGTCAAGTTCGCCTGCCATCAGGCTGGCTATCGTCTCGCGCACGTAGTCCTGATACGGCTCATTGCGAAATACCCGCAGATAGAGCGTTTGCTGGAACTGCTGGGCCAGCGGCGTCCAGTCGGTACGCACTGTCTCGAGCCCTTTAAAGACCATCCGCTGCGCGTCGCCTTCCTGAATCAGCCCGGCATAGCGCTTCTTGCTGCCCTGATCGGTACCGCGGATGGTGGGCATTAAGAAGCGGGCAAAATGGGTTTCAAATTCCAGCTCCAGCGCGCTGGTTAAGCGCGCTTTCTGCAGATGTTCCTGCCACCAGTCGTTCACGAAGGCAACCAGCGCTTTGCCGATTTGCGCGGCATCGTCTTCGGAATGCGCACCCTTAAGCCATACAAAGGTGGAGTCCGTGTCGCCGTAGATGACGTCATAGCCCCGGGATTCAATCAGCGCTTTAGTCTGACGCATGATCTCGTGCCCACGCATGGTGATCGAGGAGGCCAGCCGCGGGTCGAAGAAGCGACAGGCGCTGGTGCCCAGCACCCCGTAGAAGGCGTTCATGATGATTTTCAGCGCCTGTGAGAGGGGCTTGTTGCCGTGGCGCTTGGCCTCATCGCGGCCGTGCCAGATGTTGCCCACGATGTCGGGCAGGCAGTGTTTTTCCCGCGAGAAGCGTGCGCCGAGGAAGCCTTCGGTGCTGTGTCCATCATCCGGCTGGGCCAGCCCCTCAACCAGCCCGACGGGATCGATCAGGAAGGTGCGAATTATCGACGGGTAGAGGCTTTTGTAGTCCAGGACCAGAACGGAGTCATACAGTCCTGGTCGGGAATCCATGACGTAGCCGCCGGGGCTGGCCTGCGGCGGCACGTCCCCGAGGTTGGGGGCGACGTATCCTGCCCGGTGCATTCGGGGAAAATAGAGGTGGCTAAAGGCCGCCACGGAGCCGCCGTGCCTGTCGACCGCAAGGCCGTTTACCGTCGCGCGCTCCAGCAGGAAGGGCATGATTTCGGTTTTGTGGAAAATCCGCGTGACCAGCTCACAGTCTTTCAGGTTATAGGTGGCGAGCGCGGGCTTGTCTTCGTTAAAGCGCCGGTCGATCTCGTCCATTCTGTCCCAGGGGTTGTCGATGGATTTGCCTTCGCCCAGCAGCTCCTGCGCCACCGCTTCGAGGGCGAATGACGAGAAGTTCCAGAAGGCGGACTTGAGCGCCTCTATGCCGTCGATAATCAGGCGGCCGTTCGCCTGTGCGAAGAAAACGCCGTTCTTAAAACCGTGTTCGCGCCACTCAAGCTCGCTGTTGCCGCGCCCGAGCATCAGCGGGATGCGGTAACGCTCGGCGTGTTTTTGCAGCACGCGCAGGTCGAACTGCACCACGTTCCAGCCGATCAGAACGTCGGGATCGAAGTCGGCAAACCACTGGTTGAGCTTCTCCAGCAGCTGCGGCCGGCTGGTAACATACTCAAGCCGGAAATCCAGCGCGGAGGCATCACCATTCGGTGGCCCGAGCATATAGACAACCCGATCGCCGCAGCCTTCAAGTCCTATACAGTACAGTTCGCCGTGACGGGTGGTTTCGATATCCAGAGAGACCCACTGCAGCGGCGGACGGTAGTGCGGGTTCGGCTTTAGCCGCGCGTTGATGAGACCGCCATTTTGCGGAGAACCATCGACCCAGACGGGCGCGGTAATAAACCGTTCCATCAGAAAGCGTTCGGGTGGGCGGATGTCGGCTTCGTAGAGCGTCACGCCTGCTTCACGGAGCAGTTTTTCATAGCGCATCAGCTGACGATGGGCGCGACAGTAGAGGCCATAAACCGGCTGACGGTGGAAATCTTTCAGTTCAAGCGGGGTAATGCGCCAGCCGTTTTCACCGCGCAGCAGCTGTTTCACTTTTTCGACGTGCGCTTCAGGAATAAACGCCACGGACTCCTGCGGCGGCAGCGTCACCTGCAGCGGGCCGTTGTCCGTTGCCAGCCAGAATTCAACCTCGGTACCCTGAGGCGTATCCCGCCAGTGTCGGGTCAGTAAAAAGCCTTCTTGCGCCTGCGCCACGCCGTTATCCCATAGAACAAAACCAGGCCTGATTATAGCCTGGTTGAGATTTTAATGCTGGGTTTATATACAGTTTACTGCCCGTAGTAGGCCTTCGCGCCGTGCTTGCGCAGGTAATGCTTATCCAGCAGGGTTTGCTGCATGTCCGGCAGCTGCGGCGCCAGCTGTCGACAGAAGATCCCCATATAGGCGATCTCTTCAAGCACGATGGCGTTATGCACCGCGTCTTCTGCGTTTTTCCCCCAGGCAAACGGGCCGTGGGAGTGCACCAGCACGCCGGGCATTTGCGCCGCGTCGATTCCCCGTTTTTCGAAGGTTTCAACGATCACGTTGCCGGTTTCCCACTCATACTCGCCGTTGATCTCCGCATCGGTCATCAGACGCGTGCAGGGAATGGTGCCGTAGAAGTAGTCCGCGTGGGTGGTGCCGGTCGCCGGGATGGACTGGCCCGCCTGCGCCCAGATGGTGGCATGGCGTGAATGGGTATGCACGATACCGCCGATGGTTGGGAATGAGCGGTACAGCAGGCGGTGGGTTGGCGTATCGGAGGAGGGCTTTTTGTTCCCTTCCACCACTTCACCCGTTTCGATGCTGACCACCACCATATCGTTCGCCGTCATCACCGCGTAATCGACGCCGGAAGGCTTGATCACGAACACGCCTTTTTCGCGGTCAACGGCGCTGACGTTGCCCCAGGTCAGGGTGACCAGATTATGTTTCGGCAGCGCCAGGTTGGCTTCGAGCACCTGGCGTTTGAGCTCTTCTAACATTGTTGTCTCCAGTGCCGGATGGCGCTTCGCTTATCCGGCCTACAGAACCGTAGGCCCGGTAAACGCGGTGCCACCGGGCATTCAGGGCTTAGCGTTTTGAACCGTAATAGACTTCGTTCCAGCGCAGCGCGTCTTTAAAGGCGG
>OKVW01000199.1_pt1 | contig 39864 bp, 34 predicted proteins | sample 1606991 | NCBI WGS metagenome assembly OKVW01 (sample SAMN03281021, study PRJEB24777) | human gut metagenome | isolation source: fecal sample PR177 from 1 month old male Malay infant, vaginal delivered... | reverse complement strand
AAATACCAGTTCTGCGTTAAGCTGACGGAGTCCATGCAATTTTCCTACTCCAATCTTTCCGTACACTACCTATATTCCACAAAGCGTCCTTCCTCAGCGAAACCCCAATTTCATATCCCCCTGACACCTGCAAAATTGTCTATATTCAGAACAGCGAAATAGTACTATAAAACTCATGATTAAAGTCAGATATATTATTAATTTTTTCAGGAATGGATATATATTTTGCATTGTGGAAAGTTCCATCCCGGTCTTCCTGCAAAAAACCAATTTTAAGATTTTCCTTAGATGGAATGATCCGGCGGGTTTTAGACACAAACAGACCAGGATTAGTTAAATATATAGCCGTGCATAAATCCCAGTTAATAAAAATACCCCGATTCCCATATTGGGGATTGATATATTCTATCCACTGAATAATTTCCTTTGCGAATTTGTTGATAAATTTTGTGTTCTGTAAGAGCAGCCTTTGTACATCCTCATGTCCATAAATTGCATTTTGCATGCATTGTGCTGACAAAACAGTAAGTTTATCGCAGTGAAACAAAACCTGATTTGCAGATTCATAGTCAACGCTGAAATTCAATTCTCTGCATAAAACACCATTTAAATATAAAGGTCCTAAAATTCCGCCCATGATAATCAGCGATTCTATTTTATGAAAAAAATCTATGTCTTTCTTATATGCTCCGGCTATATTACACAAAGATCCCGTGGCAATAACCGTAATTTGCCCCGGGTATTTATTCACCATACTAACTAAGAAATCTACAGCTTCACTATTATATTCACAAGGTTCTCTGCCACCCTTTAGCACCGGAACATCATTAATATCCAAATCTTTAAGCATCTGAACGGTATTGTAGTAAACCACATGCTCACTATTGTTTCCAAAGGTGCAGGTTATTCCCAGAAGTTCAATTTCCGGATGGGCATACAAGTATGCAAATGTAATACCGTCATCGATATCACTTCGTTGAACTCCCAAAGTATTATCGCAGTCATAAATTACTTTTTTCATGAGATCCCCTCCCCGGCACCTATTACAACCACTCTGTCCGATAAACGATATGCCTCTTCCCTGTCATGGGTCACAAATAATACCGTTGTCTTATTCTGCTTGTTAAGTTCTTGAACCAGTCCGCCCATCTCCAGACGTATTTCCTCGTCCAGGCCGGAAAATGGTTCGTCCATCAGCAAAACTCTGGGATTCGCTGCGTATGCCCTGGCAAGCGCTACGCGCTGCTGCTGCCCTCCGGACAGTTCATTCGGTTTTCTGTTTTCCAGTCCGGCAAGCGCCACCTTTTCAATCCAGACTAATGCTTTTTCTTTGCGTTCTCTCTTGTTTACTCCCTGCATTTTAAGACCGAAAGCAACATTTTCCCAAACAGAGAGATGGGGAAACAGCCTTACATCCTGGAAAACCATAACTATGCCTCTTTTATGAACTGGCATATCATCGATACAGGCATTGTCCAAAAAAATGCTGCCCTCTTCATAAAAGACAAATCCGTTTATGGCTTTTAACAGGGTACTTTTCCCGCATCCCGACTTTCCCAGTACAGTAACAAACTCACCTGTATGAATACGAAGGGAGAAATGATCCAGCACTTTAGCACATCCCAGAACCACGCTTATGTTCTTTATCTCAAGCATACCTGACCGCCTCCTTTTACCCATATAACTTAAATGTTTTTATTTTTTTAATTACCGTATTTGCCCCAATGAATACTGCCAGCGTTGAAAATAGGAACATTAGACTATAGGAAGCGGATAAGGTCCTGTCACCGCTGTTAATGACGGGAACCATAACCATTGAAAGGGTCTTTACCGCACCGCCGCCGAATATCAGCGTAACAAAATATTGTCCAAAGGATATGATGAATGCCATACAAAAAGATGTTAAAAACCCAGGCATCATTGCATAGAAGCTGGTATTGAAAAAGGCCTGGAACGCCGAGGCTCCAAGCGAACGTGCCTGTTCCTCAAGCCGGTTGCCTGCACCAGTTGTAACGTCAGTCATTATATTTACGGAATATGGCAGACCGCATATAAGCTGAGCAATAATTACACCGGTAACAGTATCGCTTATTCCCATTCGTATAAATATAACATGCATCCCCATTGCAAATGCCGTTGCCGGTATCATAAGCGGCAGTAAGTTTAAAAATCTGACCAGTTTTTTTAGCTTGAAGTCATAAAATACAATGGCTCTGGCAGTCAAACCACCTATGATAGTTGATATAAGTCCTACTATGGAAGAAAGTAATATACTGGAAAGCGTAATCCCCAGAGTTTGTTTGTTCCATACCTCTTTGATGCCGCGAGAGCTAAATTCCTCCGGGAGAAGAAGCGGATATTTCCAGTTATCTGCAAAGCTCCAAATAAGTATGATTAAAAATGGCAGCAGCACACAGATACTAAACAGAAGCAGAAAAATTTTATTTAATTTTCTTCCTTTCATAGCATCTCCTTTCGTCTCTTCTGAAACATCTACCCTTTGGCCTTTTTCTCCAGCAATCTGAAATAAACTGCGCTGGCTATAAGACCTATTGCAATCATCAGAACATTCAAAACCATTGCATAAGGACGGTGGCGCAGGTCGGGATGCGTATATTCAATAAAGCTCTGCACCGGCAGGGCTTTGGGCTTTGTGGATCCAAGGAGAAAAGGCAGCTCGTAGGCTCCAAAAGAATAGGTAAAAATAATGAAAAAAGCGCCAACGATCGTTGGTCTGCATAATGGTAGCGTTACAAATAAAAAGGTCTTTAATTTTCCCGCCCCAAGCCCATAGGCTGCTTCATTATATTTTTCTGATATATTAGCCATAACCGTCATAACAAACATGCATACAAAGGGGATTTCTTTCCACAGATACGCAAGAATCACACCAAAACCGTTGGCGTCATATAGCAAAGGAGCTAACTCTTCAGGCTGGGCGATTGCTCCCAGCGCATACAATATTCTTGATAAAAGTCCACTGCCCGAAAAAAGGCTTATAACAAAGAGCGCCACAATTGTGTGCGGCGTAACAACAGGCAGATTTACCAGTGTTTTTGAAAATCTTCCAAGACGGCTGCGCTTTTTTGCGGACAAAAGGAAAACGCAGAGCATAATCCCCAGGATAATTGATCCGGCTGATGAAACACCTGCAATCCATAAGCTGTAGCCTATGGATTGCATATATTTTCCATCGCTGAATATTTCCTTATAATAATTCCAGGTGAAATGATTGAGATCAAAAGCAGGTATATATCCGAAACTCTGAATGACTGCGTTTATTATACCTGCTGAAAACAGGCCCATCAAAAGTAAAAACGGTGCTAAAAGGATATAGGGCGTAATACTCCTTTTTATCTTTCGCTTCTTCATTGTCCTGCCACTTCTTCCAGCCAGATCTCCTCTATAATCGGTACAAATTTTGCTGGTATCTCCGGAAGTTGTTTTGACGAAAGTTCGCCGCTGTCGAGTATCCCCTTTCCTATATTTACATTGTCGAACATTTCCTTTTCATCATCACTGAGCAGCGGATAATCGATTGCAGTTAAAAGCTTTGCCTGCTCATATTTTTTTACTTGAAGCTCGGGGGTGAGCATTTCGTTGATTACCACCATTGCTCCTGCCTTGTTTGGGGCATTTTTCGCAATGGTTATATAGTTTGTGTTGCCTATTGTACCCTTGTCAAAAAGAAAGCTGCGGGAGGTTTCCGTAAAGATATTTTTCTCAATATTCAAGGCAACCGTATATGGCTCATAGCTTATTGACATCACCAGTTCGCCGTCAGCATACATATTTTCAACCTGCCCGTTTGTTGCGGGATATGTTTTCCCCTCGTTCCATAGAAAAGGCTTCAGCTCATTTAAGTAATCAATTGCCGGCTGAATATAGGCTTTAACCGTCTCCTTATCCGCCTCCATGGTAAAAAACTCTTCATATCCTACTACATCATAGATGATATTTCTTACGAAGGCACTTCCGGTAAAGTCCGGTAATGCCGCATAAGTAACCTTTCCTTTATATTTTTTTGCATACTCCAGCAATTCATCAGCGCTTTTCGGTGTTTCCGGGGTCTTTTCACTATCGTTAATCAGCACCATCTGCGCTTTGCTGTATGGCACTTCATATTCTTCAATGGGATAGCCAAAGTCCATCTTGGTGCTGTCGGAATCTTTATCAATGTATTGGTTAAAATTCGGTAACTTACCGGCAAAAGCGCCCATGAGAAGGTCATTTTCCTTTGTGGAAAAGAAGTTTTCACCGTTAATCCATATCATGTCAATAACGCCGCTGCTTGTCCCTGCCTGCTTTTCTGCACTTAGCTTAGATAATATTTCGTCTATATCCATTGGGACTCTGTCCAAAGTTATGTTGTACTTTTCCTTTACCTTAACCGCCAGCTCGCTGTCAATCCATTTATTCAGATCTTCGTTTCCGCCAAATCCGTAAAAAGAGACTTTCTGACCGTCTGCCTCCTTTACTATGGTATCCCAATCAGCGTTTATGTCAAAATCTTTCGCTTTATCTGATCCGCATGCCGCTAATGAAACTGCAGTGATAATCATCATTAATAATACTATTATCTTTTTCATTCCATTTATTCTCCCTTGACATAATCAAAAGTCAGAGGAATCTTACTTTCATCCCCGCGCCTTATATATTGGAATCCGCTCTCCAGAAGCATTGTCCGGCAGGCTTCCATATCCATTCCACGGTTATCAGACGTATCATCCTTATTATCACGGGGATTTGCTCCTGACTCAGCGGTAATAATATTTGCACCCGAAACATATGCTATCTCGTTTGGCTCATGGACACCACAGTAGGTCATCGTCGGCGTGCCAAATGAGGCAAGTGCGACAACAGCTACAAACTGACCAAGCCTTAATTCACTTATCTGACGGTATTTAGCTAAAGGCGCACCCGGCACAGCAACCCGGCGCATACAGGCATGCTGTGTGCAGCCCAGTTCAATGCCGATAAACATATTATCAACTATCTCGTCAATCGTCTGCTCCGGTCCAATCGGTTCACAGCAGGTATATAATTTAAGTCCTGCCTCCAGCGCATTCTCCATTGTCTTAATCCTGTCCTCAGGTCTCAGATTCGTATCTCTTCCCTCACCAATCCTGCAGACATGGTATACTCCCTCAACGCCGGCCTTTTTCATTTCTTTAAATGCATCCAGACTGCTGTCTCCAACGTTAGCCCAGATTTTAGTGGTAGACGGGACTATGCTCTTTGCTATATTTACCGAGTTCAAAAATACACTCAGATCATAGTCATGCATAGTCATGAGAAATAACCCATACAGATCCTCTTTTTCATTGAAGCTGCTTATTTTTGCATACAGCTCTTCATCAGACAATCTCTTCGGGATAAATTTTGTGTGTCCTTCACCGAATGTACAGAATTTGCAGCCTCCTGTGCATTCCGAAACATCCACGCCCACCTGCCCTAAAATAATTGCAGAATTATCACTTTTTTTACGCATAATATCATTAGCTGTAATTCTGATAAGGGAAGCCTCAACAGACGCCTCGTGAAATGTCAGCATATACCTGCAGGCATCCTTATCAGGGCAAACTCCATTCATTGCTGCTTCCAGTATTCCATGCAGCCTTGTGTCCTTCGTAAACATTTTCATTTTAATCATCACTATCTATTCCCGGAAGAATAGACAATGCCTCCTTTCAAGATTTTTTATTTGTCTAAACCTATTGCTCCAGACTGTCAGACACGGCTTTTTCAAGCCTTTCAATATCTTTTCTGTATACTGACAGGGTTGTCTGCCAGTTTTTCAGGCATTGCTGACCCTCTTTTGTAATACTGTATACTTTAACAGGTTTTGCCGTGTCATCCGTTTCCCACTCCGAGATCAGCAGACCGTTATCTTCCATCTTTTTCAGCGTGCGGTAAAGTCCCGTTGGATCGATTCCCTTGTAATTGATTACATCACTTTCAATTAACTTTTTATAGACTGAGTATCCATACATTTTCTTCTCTTTATAAAGCATTAGCAAGATTGATGGCTGAATCAATCTGTCTAAAAAGCTGCCCATGCAGGCACATTTTTTCATAGTAGACTACCTCCTCTATTAGACATAGTCTAAGTATATCGATTAAAGAGGTTTTTTCTTGTATTATCTACTGATTTTTAGTAATATTTTTACACTTAATTGCATTTATAAGAAAATGAAAGAAAACTTTTTTCAATGAAAAAGGCAAAGCCTCAAACCGGCTTTGCCTCTTACTCTTAATCAAGTGATTTATTTTTACAATATGAATTACAGTAATGCTTCATACAGCTTATCAGTAGGTCTTGGAATCACAACGCTGTGAACCATAAGCTCGCTCACTGCTTCCGCCGCTTTCACTGCTTCTGTTACTGCACTTACATCTCCGCTCATGGTAACGAATCCTTTTCCGCCTACGGCGAATCCGGTACGCACTTCGATGAGATTGATGGCAGCTGCCTTTGCTGCTGTATCTGCGGCAACAATTGCAGATGCAACAGAATAAAATTCGATTACACCTACGGCTCCTTCTGTCGGAACCTGAGATGTACTGCTGATGGCTGGCATCAGCTGATCGCTGACATTGGCAATTAATAATTTATCTACCAGGAAATGTCCTGCTGCTGCTTCCCCGACTTTCATGGAAGCATCTACACTTCCCGTGTCACCTCCGATGATTACCATATATTTTCCGGGGCAGATCGTAGATGATCTCAATAATTCTACATTTGCCGCCTTTAACATTTCATCACAGGTTTCGATTCCTTTTGCTATACTGGATAGTTCTATCATTCCAACTGAATTTCCCATTCCTTAATCCTCCATTAGTTTACACTGATTCTGATGCCAGATGCTGTTACATCACATACGGTTCCATTTATGCTTGCATGTATATTTGTGGATAATCCTGTTGCATCAGCACTGGCAATCACGTCACCTTCACACACTTTGTCACCGACATTTTTAACGGCTACCGCCGGTTTACCAATATGCTGTGACAATGGGATGAATACTTCTTTTGGATGAAGTTCAATACAGTTATGTGCATGTAATCCATTGTATTTGCCCAGATCCAGTCTGGCTATTAAACGGTCGGTAGGAACTCTGTTCAGCTCCACTGTAGGTCTGGAAGCAGGATGCATATTCTTCTCTACCGCGATTCCTCTTTCCTGGAGCTTTCCTTTCATGTATCCGTTGACTCTTCTAGGAGAAAGCCCCATTGGACATGAGAATAATTCACATAGTCCGCAGTTGCAGCAATTCACTGCATCGCCAAAGCATTCCTCAAACTCCTTATCTGAATCAATGATGTCTTCTCTCCAGACATTTCTCATAACAAGATGTGGTTTAATACGATGGCCAATCTGGAATCTCGGACATAAGTCTGTACACATACGGCACTGTATGCATGCACTTCTTGCCTGGTGTTTAATTCTGTCCATGGGCACATGGGTTCTTTCAATTAAATAATGCTTTTTCGGCAGTACGATAATATTTCCGGTTGTCTTGGTTACAAACTGCTGGTCTATCGCTTCGTCATCTGCAACCACACGTCCCATCATAGGTCCGCCAAGAATAATTGCATAATCGGAAATCTTCGGGTTTGCTGCCTGAATACATTCTCTGATCGGTGTTCCGATTGGTACCTGAAGCATAATCGGCTCCTGGACTTCGCCTACAACAGAAAGGAATTTACTGGTATTTTTTTTACCTTTGGTAATTGCATTGTACATTCCGATAATAGTACCAACGTTGTTGATAACTGCACCTACCTCAATCGGAAGCCCTCTCTCCGGAACACTTCTGCCGGTTACCTGCTGAACGATCACCTGTTCATCTCCCGCCGGATAAAATGTACGCATCTCAAAGATTTCGATATCCGCACCATGTTTTTCAATGGCTTCCCTTAATGCAGCTATCTCCGGTTTGTATTTTGCTTTTATTGCAATAACAGACTTCTTCGCTTCCAGATGGCTGGAAATCAGCATGATTCCCTGGATCAGTTCATCTGCGAACGTTCTGCACAAATATTTATCTGTTTCAATCAGGGGCTCACACTCAGCAGCATTTACAATATAATATTCTGCCTTGGTATTCAATTTCACATGTGTAGGAAATCCTGCACCGCCCGCACCGACGATCCCGGCATCTTTAATTGTTTCAATCAGATTCATAGTTTTCTCCATTCATTATTTAACATTATCTTGCCACATAAAACATTTCCTAAATCAGAAAAAAGACACAGTGATCCTGTATTTTGTTTTTTGTTGAATTTTGTTGTTTGATAATAAAATAACGCAATTTAAACTATTTGTCAAGTTAACATCACAGAAAAAGTCAATAATTCATGCCTATTTCTTTCAATTTTTCAATTTTCTCGGAATCCAGATTTAAAGCATCTTCTTCTCTTACTTTTTCACGCTGTGTATAAACCCACCTTCCCAGGCGTTTTCCCTCTCCGGTGACATAATCTACAGGCATCTGCAGATTTCCATAAGTTTCATAATAACTTTGGGCATCCTCGTACCATTCATCCCATGCCCTTCTCTGCCTTTTTCTCCAGACCATGCCTAAAACTTCCAGTTTTAACTGCCTCTGGTAATTCAGATTATTCTTTCGGAAACACTTTCTCTGATAACTGATCCATTCTCCTATGGCTGCATTTTGATATACCAGATTCCTTGGAATGTCTATATTTCCATGTTCTATGTAATATTTTTTACAATATTCATACCAGATATTCCATTCTGTTCGCACGCTTATGGTCCAGACCATTCCGATCTGCTCCAGCAGATATATTTTATGGGAATCGATCCGGTAAACACCTTTTTCATGATATGCAGCCCTTTGCCGTTCAATCCAGCGTCCTAATAAATATCCATTTTCCGTTTTGTATTTCACAGGGATTTTCAGATCTCCATTTTTCAGATAATATTCTTTTGCCAGCTGATACCACCCGGTCCATTCCAGGCGTGTATAGTGTCGTCTCACTCTATGCTCCATTGTACAATCACTCACTTTCCATATACAAAAGAGCTTTAAAGCTGTAATGTCTACAGGCTTAAAGCTCTCTTTATTTTTTACAATCCAGCCCCATACCAGATAGATTTTCTTGTCACGCTTCTTCTTTTATATCTGAGTTGTCACATCGGCCTTCCACAATCCATGAAGATTACAATATGCATAAGCGCATACGAAACTTTCATTGTCGGAAAGGGCAAATGCAGCCGTGGGTTCATCAAGCGGCTCAAGTTCTCTGCGGTGGACTCCTTTTGTAGTACGTATAGAAATCCAGCCTATGTAGTGCTCCTCTGTCATTGGGTGCGGCATTGTACCGACATTGACAATCACCTGTGATCCATATACAATAACTTCTGGAACATGTTTTTCATTTGCCGCATCCGTGCTGTTAGGTTCTAACTCTTTCATTTCATCTTTGCAGCAAACAAGAACACCCCCTCCATTTTGGATTAATTCCACAATATTGCCACAATGTTTACAACTATAAAATTTCTGCTCCATACCTGTTCTCCTTAGTGTTTAATTAATAGGAAACGACTCTTTTATGGTGTCATCATAATATCAAAAACAAATTGGTGCTTGAAATTAAATATAAATAATTCTGCATAAATTGGCAAAAAAAGAAAAAAGATCCTGAAAAATTTATTTTTTTTGCAAGTAAAAAATAAAAAAATAGTTTATAATGAAATTTAATGTTTTAAATATATTATTAATATGAGGTGCCACACAATGGTAGGTAGATTATTAAATGAACTTGTAACTATCGCAAAAACTTCAAAGACAGACTTTGCACTGCATATGAATATGACTCCCAGTGGACTTAGCAAAATTTTAACCGGAAAACGGTTACCAATGTTAAAAGAAAAATGGGAATTCTGCAATCAGGCTGCAAATTATTTTTCCCAGCATATTTATGCAAGAAACTGTTATTTGAAATTACAGAGTGTTTTTCCAATCGTCTATGATTTTGATTCCAGGCACGAACTTGAGCAGTTTTTATGTACCGCAATTGAATATGCACTGAATTGTGATTTTGCGGCGGATAATAAAGCTCCCAGCAATTATTATGATAAAGGCCCATACTACATGGGTGACAAAATGATTCTGAATATTTTGTGTATCCTGATTTCTGATGAGATGGTAAATAAACCAGATAACGAAAAGTTTATATTTTACAGTTCCTTTTTCAACTACGACATGTATTACGATGAAATATTTAAACGAATTCAATCCTCTTGTCCGGAAAAAATGAGAAATGTCGTGATAAACTATCTGGTGGATTTATCTCAGTTTGACACCCTTGCTGTCCACCAATTTGATATTCTTTCCAATATTACAAGGATACAGGAATATGCCCAAATGAATCTCTGGGAGATAAAAAAGCAGATTGACAATCCATTTATTCTGTTAAAAGGAAAATTTCTCGTATATTTTACTACACAGATAGATGGAACGATGTTTATGCAGTTGATTAACCATAAAAGTTATCTGACTATATTCCACAATACTCTGTTAAATGGTAATATTAATAAATTAAGTTATACCAGTGAGGAAGCAATTAAATATTTAGAACAGCATCCAACTTTTGTGGACGAATTGACAGACAGCGGCATAAATGCCATATATAACTTTCTTTGTATGGGCTATTTAATCAGGGATGATGATATTAACCGAAAAGAGAATAAAGTAACTTTAAATAAACAAATGCAAAAATTATTCAAACGATTTCTGTCTGACAACTCTGACTTTTATGTTTCTACTTACGCAATGACAGAATTTTATACCCAAGGCAAAACCATCGTTCCTCTGTCCGGCGAAATAAGAATCCCACTGGAATCCCGCATTACCTTCCTGAAAAGGTTTAATAAATATATCACCAGTAACAGCCACAAAAAATTAAAGATCATTACCAATGACTTCCCACCGGTTACCATACTTTTTACTGGAAGTTATACAATCATTTATACTTATAACAGTACAGATAAACTGGAAAAATTACATGTTTTCACGACTCGTAAAATGTATGATATTATATATAACCAAATTCAGTATAAGATTAAAAACATGATCGATTTGAATTATGAATTATGGGATACCTATATTAATGACCTTACCAAATAGTAATATCTGCAGCATACAAATCTCGATAATATCGGTATATAAATGGCATGGAAAAGCATCGTAATTCATACGCTTTTCCATGCCATTTCATATGATTATTCAATTATAATCCTATTGATTACTGCTGATAGTTCTATTTATTTCTGTTGATAACCGCAGATAACTGTATTGATTACTGCTCCGCCATTGCCTCTATAATAGTCTGATAGAGCAGATCCTGTTCAATCGGTTTCGCCAGATGCCCATTCATTCCTGATTCTAATGCCCGCACTACGTCTTCATGAAATGCATCCGCCGTCATAGCAATAATTGGAATGGTCTGTGCTTTGGAATGACCGGATTTACGAATTGCTTCCGCAGCCTGATAACCGTCAATCACCGGCATCTGGATATCCATGAGGATGAGGCTGTAACTTTCCCCATTCGCCAGAAATTTCTCTAATGCTTCTTCCCCATTTACGGCACAGTCTACTGTAATATCGGTCATTTTTAACAGTTCTGAGGCAATTTCCCGGTTAATTTCATTGTCTTCCGCCAGAAGAATATGCTTTCCCGCCAGTTCTTTTTTCCATTCAAGCTCACCCGGCTGTATCCTGACTGCTTTTTCAATCCCGGTTACGGAAAGGAGGGTGTTGTAAAGCGTAGATGCAAAAACAGGCTTTGAAAGAAAAGCATTTGCACCTGCCTCCCGGGCGCTTTTTTCAAAACTTCCCCAGTCATATGCAGTAATTATAATGATGGTGGTATTCGGTCCCACGATTTCTCTCACCCGGCGGGTTACGTCAATCCCGCTTAAATCCGGCATCTTCCAGTCGATCAGGCATACATCATAATCCTTCCCGATCCGGTGGGCATCAACGACTCTGTCCACGCATTCCTTTCCGGTCATCACCCAATCTGATGCAATTCCAAGATTTTTTAACAACAAAGAAGTATGAACGCAGTTGTCGTTGTCGTCGTCCGCCACCAGTACCCTCAGTGATTCCATATCGTGTGGTTTCTGCATGACCTTTTCTGCTCTGCCCTCCGGCAGGTCAAAGACCAATTCCACGGCAAAAGAGGTCCCCTCTCCCAGCCTGCTCTTCACAGATATGGTTCCGCCCATCAGCGTTACCAGATTTTTCGAGATCGACATGCCAAGTCCGGTACCTCCGTATTTCTTGCTGGTAGTGACGCTTTCCTGCTCAAAAGGGGAAAACAGACGTTCCTGAAACTCCTCACTCATGCCAATACCGGTATCCCGGACTGTAAATTGCAGGCATATTTGTCCTTCCATCCTCTGTGGCTGACGGATTTCCAAATAGATACTGCCGCCCCTGGGCGTAAACTTCATAGAATTTGATAATAGATTCAGCAGTACCTGATTCAGACGCAGGGCATCTCCCACCAATACAGTTTCTATAAGCCCCATCAGGGAAACTTTGAAATTAAGCCCTTTATCCACTGCCTGGGGATAGATAATAGAGGAAATCGATTCTAATACAGTTTCCAGGTCAAAGACTTCATGGGAAACCTGCATCTTACCCTCATTGATCTTAGACATGTCCAACACATCGTTAATCAACGACATCAGATGCTTGGAGGAATAACCTATTTTCTCCAGGCATCCCGCTACCCGGTCACGGTCTTCTATATAAGCGGCTGCTATAGTCGTCATCCCGATAATGGCGTTCATGGGAGTTCGAATCTCGTGGCTCATCTTGGAGAGAAAATCCGTTTTTGCCTTATTTGCCTGCTCTGCTACTGTCAGCGCATCTTTCAGGGCATTCGCCTGTGCCGTCAGCTTTTTCTGAATCTCCCGAAGCTGGGTCACATCGGTGATGTCAATAAAAATAGCCAGATAAACCGGGCAGTCCTGCTGCCAGTCTACACAGGAAGCATTGACCTGAAGCCACACGTCCTGCCCCTTACGGTCTTTTACGTGCATCACAAAATGGACTGGCTCCCCAACCAGCAGACGCTCTTTCTCCTCAAAAATGGCATCCCGGTTATCCTCGATATTCTGCTGATGAAGTTCACCTCCGGTTCCAAAATATTCAATAAACCGGGCATTTCCATCCAGCAAAGTCAGGTTTAGTTCCTGGTCAATTCTGTATTTAGCCACAAAACCGGGCAGATTCTGGTAGGTAACGGACTGTTCCTTCTGTGTACGGATCAAATCGTCTATATTTGTAAGAACTGAGTATGCCACCTGATACCCGTCTATGTATTCATCTGCAAACTGAGCTGAAAACTGTACCCAGATATATTCTCCATCCTTTCGCCGGATTCTCGATAGCATCCGGTATCCCCCCTGATGCGAACTTAGAGCTTTTATGACCGTCTCTCCCAGTTCGTCCCACTCTTTCATAGAATCATGGTATTGGTAATAAGAATCACACTGGTTATGGAACTTGTCTTCGTATTCGTCTTTGGACCATCCGATGAGCTGATAGTAAAAATCATTTGCCCAGATTACCGTAAAGTGTTCATCCAATTTATGCTTGCTGACACTGACACCCAGCAGCTGCATTAATGTGCTGTATTCATAATCGGCTGGAGTTAAATTGCCAGCTGGCACTTCTCCCCGTTCTGTCATCTTTGTCATTCCTTCCTGTACTTTTTATAAGCAAAGTACCTTGTTCACATTAGTCTATTTCGAGTATAGCATACGGCATAAAAAAGTTCAATGAGCTTGTGGCATTTCCGGCAATAAAATGTTAAAATAAAAAATACACTTAAGAACCGTAATAAATTTGGAGGTTAAAGACTAAATGAAAAATGAAAGCCAGCTTTCAAATCTGATCTATGAATATTTTCTCATACGGTTTCAATTCAGTTATTATAAATATGGAGATCCGATTCCTTCTATTGAAGTACTGTGCCAGGAATTCAGTGTTGGCGCTCAGACCGTGAAAGCAGCACTCCGGCGTTTACGTGAAGAGGGTTATATTTCTATGGGCAACGGCAGTACAACCAAGGTACTTTTCCGCCAGACCGCGGAAGCATGTTCAGCCTTTACCCGCAAATACTATTCCCAACGATACGATTCTTTCACAGACCTCTATAAGACCGGTGAATTGATCATGATCCCGCTGCTGACGGAAGGTATAAGACGCATGGATGAGCAGGATTTTATGTATGTGGAATGCCTGGCTGAATATGCCGACTGCGAAAACCTTATGCTTTTCTATTGCTATACCCTTCAGAAACTGGAAAACCCGCTGATTATGAATCTCTTTTGGGAAGCCGCCTTCTTTCAGGGATTTCCTTTTGTACGGGAAGCCGGTGAACTTGTTATACAGAATATTCATGCCATTGGCAAAAGCCTGAAAGCGATCGCAGCCAGTGGAAAAGCTCATGACTGGGACAGGGTGGAGCATTTATTATGCACCTTTCAGGGCGAGGGTTTTGACACAGCAATTGGTTTTATCAAAGAATTCGTGCACCCGGTACCGGAAGAGGAACGCATTGCGTTTAACTGGCGAGTCTACAGCGGCCGTCCCCAGATCTGCTATAGCCTGTCACTGGAACTTCTGCATGAAATTTATATGGGAGAATATTATGCAGACGAATATCTCCCATCATATAAAGAGATGTCTAAGAAATATAAGGTATCTGTCAGCACCATACGCCGGACCATAGATCTGCTTAATAAGCTGGGTGTGGTTCAATCTGTCAACGGAAAGGGTACACGGATCCTGTCCATTGGAAATCGCAGTCCTGCACCCGATTTTACCAGCTCTGCCGTTAACCGCAATCTGGCATATTTTTATCTGGCATTTGAATTACTCGTTTTCACCTGTAAGGATGTTACCCGGATCACACTTCTGCTCTTCTCATCCGATGAAAAGGCAACGCTTGCAGATCAGTTTGAATTATATTTAAACACCGGACGCTGCGAACTTACGCTGTGGTGCCTGATTATTGCACTTGCAAAGCGCAGTCCCCTGCATGGAGTGGAGGAAATTTATGCAAAAATTTATGGAATGTTTTTGTGGGGTTATCCTTTACAGGCATCTTATGACGGAGAATCAGATACCGAAACGGCATTTCGTATCTTTACAGAATCTATCCTGCACTCCCTCAGAGAAGACAATAGTGACCGCTGCGCCGAGCTTGTGAAAAATTTTCTCACACAGCAGTTCCCCATTGTAGAAAGATATCTGCTTAACCACGGCATCCTTTCGGAAGAGCTGCGGTCTGCCCCCTCAATCCGGCTGATGCTGACTGATGGCACATTTATGCCGGACTAAGCAGAATGATGGAAAAGAAAGAAGCATAATATGAACAATATTTCCCCTTTAGAAATTGCAATCAGATATATTGAAACCCATTTAAATGAAAATATCGGCCTAAAAGACGTCGCCAGAGAAACCGGCTATTCCTATTATCACATGACCCGCCTGTTTACCTCTTCATTAGGGGAACCGGTGGGCAGCTACATCCATAAGCGCAAGCTTTACAATGCATCCAGAAAGCTTCTGTATACCCATATGCGGGTCATTGATATTGCTGTAGAAACCGGCTTTGAATCCTCAGAGGCATTCAGCCGTGCTTTTAAGTCTATCTATGGCAGCAGCCCCACGGTTTACCGTAAAAACGGACAGGATCTGGTAGCCAGGGCAAAGAAAGAGCTGGATGGGAAAAGCCTGCGGCATATCACCGGTAATATTACGTTAGACCCGGTAATTGTGGAAATGGAAGAAGTGAAACTCGCAGGAATCCGGGGTACCACAACCCTGGCGGATAACTGTCTGCCTGACCTGTGGAAACACTATATACAACTTCGTGAAAAATATTCCCTTATAGACGCAGACGGCTACAGTGTATGCGAAACAGACAGGGCTGTCTATAACGAAGCAGGCGATGTGGCCTTCTCTGTGATGATCGGTTCACCTACAGAAAGCTTTGCTTCTTTACCGGATGTATTTGTAGAAAAAACAGTTGCAGCGGGTAAATACGCGGTATTCACACATCGCGGAAGTCTTGGAAACCTGGACAAAACTTACGACTATATTTTCGGAACATGGCTGCTTTCCGGAAAAGGGGAGCTGGATGAACGGGAAGATTTTGAAGTCTACCGCAGTAAAATAACTACTTATGATGCCCCGGAGAATACGGTGGAAATCTACATTCCGATAAAATAAAAATAAGCAGAACCTTGAAGTCTGCTTATTTTACAAATTGGTCTATGGCTTTGTTTAATTCTTCAATCGCTTCCATATTTCCAGTTTCGATGGAATCAATTAGACAATGAGAAAGATGGTCCTTCAAAACTACTTTTCCCGTGTTATTAATGGCTGCCTTTACTGCTGATAACTGTATTAAAACTTCACTGCAGTCGCGTCCGTCCTCAACCATGGTCTTAATTGATTTTAAATGTCCGATGGCACGGGAAAGGCGATTCAGAACTGCTTTCGTGTTTTCATGGGGATGTGTATGATGCGGTTGAGTGTGGTGATGCGTAGGTGTCCGAGTTATCTGGTGATGCGCTGCCTGGTGATTCGCTGTCTGTGGCTGCGTTGTCTTAGGTTGGGTTGTCTGGTTTAACCGTGACCGAAGTTGTACTGTCTGGTAATTTGTTTTGTGGGATTGCTCTGTCTTGAGTGGTTCAGACGGAGATTTATTTGTAATTGTAATCTGTATTTCATCTGTTATATTTTTATTTATCTTTTGATCTGTATTTTTTTCCATATTTGCTCCCTGTATATTTATATATTTAAAAGTATAAACGAAAAATAAGCTGCTCACAAGCCGCCCATGGGGATATATTTTATAAATAATATCCCCCCATATGGCTTGTAAAGGAATATCCGGCTTGTTACACTTAGTCTATACAAATTGGAGGTAAATGGATGAAGGTAAGTATTATATTATATGATGATTTTGAAACATTGGATGCGTTTGGTCCCGCTGAATTATTCGGAAAAATTCCAGGAGATTTTCATATCGAATATGTGTCCCTGACCGGCAAAATCGTAAACAGTGCCCAGGGCGTTAAGGTATGGACAGAACCATTGGTTCCTGATGAGATTGGAACCGCGGTTTTAATCCCCGGCGGTCCGGGTGCCAGACGGCTTTTGGAAGACTTCGATGCCCTGGAGATTCTAAAAAAAGCCATTGACAGAAGCTCTTATTGCCTGACTATTTCCACCGGATCAGCTCTTCTTGCAAAAACCGGAAAAGCATTCCGGCGCAGAATGGCCCAGTATGAGAAAAACATTTTCTGGGCTCTGCATACCATGAATGGAGTGCACTGGATTGAAGGCGCAAAGTGGGCTGCTGACGGAAAATATTATTCTTCCTCCGCAAGCATGACCGGAATGGACATGACACTGGGATTTATTTCGGATATTCTGGATATTGATGTGGCGGTTAAGATAGCGGAAGACATTGGGTATCAGTGGGATCCGGAGGATGAATGTGTTTATATTTGATGTTGCTCCTGATGATGGGGATGTAGGGGGATAGGAATGTCAGCTATTGGTATTCCAGGCTACTCCAAACTTACTTTATCCGATAATGTAACACAGATTGAATCTATGTTACTTAGCCTCGGATATAAGCTTATAATGGCGTAGCAGGGATTACTACTGGTTATCGGATGCAGGCTGTTCAGATGAAATCTCAGTCCAATATTTTAATACTTCTTCATCCGCTTCAGCCAGGGATAAGTTAAAATTTAACACCAGTAATTTTTTTGTATCCTCTTGAGAGATTCCTAATTTTCTGCAGATATGGATGCTGAATTTCAGCCCCCGTTGGAGGCCCTGTTCTATCCCTTGTTCTATCCCCTCCTCAATGCCGCGCTTTCTTGCTGTAAACATCAAATGATTATGATCCCGTATTGCTTTTTCCCTTGCCTCATATTCAAACCTTTTCCGGTCATCTGCACTTATATTCTTTAATCGTTCATATGCTGTGCTTATATATTCATTTTTCTCTGCCATACTTTCAAAATCCTCCTTGCTTTTTCCTCCGAAAAATTTAGCCCAATACAGTAATTCACTGTCTTGCAGCTCAAATCTTTCAAGTTTGGGTAACTCAAGAACATGAAATTCAAACTTATCGCTGTAAAGTGCCTTCCTCCCATCCTCCCAGATGTGGAAAATGGAATAAAAATCTTTTGTATCCTGATAGATTATGAAATCCAAAATGCCGATATGTATGCATTTTCCAAGGTCTCCATAGGAGTCTCCTGCATTTATTTGATCAATATACATTTTGCTCATATAAAACAGAGTTCGTTCTTCCCAGAACTCATATGGTCCCACCTGCATTTCCATATCAATCTGCTCACCATCTGATAATAATACTCTTACATCCAGGATCCCAAGCTTTTCTTCTTTTGTCCCCTTTCTCAGAATCGTTGGCAATAAGGTAGTATCCTTGACCTCCTCTGCTTTTTTTCCAAGAATCGCTGCTATGAATCCTTTTCTCACAATGGGATCTGCCATTAGCTCCTTAAAGCAAAAATCTACGGTTGGGCGCATAAGAAATGTTTCACTCTTATCGCTATAACTCCTGTAACTGCCGTAATTCCTGGTATCCTCTGGTAACATGTTGTCAGTTTGTGTTTCAATATGCATTAGCTCCTCCTTTTTCTGAAAAGAGCCGCAGACTGTAACGTATTGGACAGCATGATTTAAAATTATGCCGGATAGTTTTTCATACAACACTTTTCAATTGTTATTTTATTTAATGTGGAAATATCTCTGCAAGAATTGCAGGACGAAAGAATTTTACTTATTTACCATAACACATTTTAATCCATAATGCAACATAAATATTATTTATTAACCATTTTTAATTTTTTAAGTAACAGCCTGGCAGTGTATCATCAGCGCAGTCTGTAGCTGCGCTGATGAAAATGAGAAGGGACGAAAAGATCGTGATACACAAGTAATGGAATCCATTCCGGCGGGAGAATCCACCCACTGTTCATAGGTAAAATAGGTAGTCATTGCCTGAAGGACCGGTACATCCAGCATCTCGAATACACTCGCATTTTCCTGGCTGCAGAACGGATCAAAAGCCTGTACGCTTCCATCTCCCGGCGCACTTAACACACTGAGAGAATGTCCCCCGGTGACAATCAGCACATCTGGTATGGCTTCATTCCCCATCATCATATAGCGTTTCAATGCACCTCTCAGCCCCTCATAATCTGCGGTGGGCATTATATTAGTATACATTGGAAGCGGAACTGCCCCTGCTTCTTTTACTGCCTGTATCAATGCATCAATATGTTTCAGATTTCCATTCTGGATATTGTGAAAAGGAATCAGGATTCCAATAATTATTTGCGATTTGCAGGTACTGACACATTTAACATGGCTCAAATATGCGTCTTCATCCTCCCCCTCCGGCAGATAAATGCCATCCCATTTCGGGATTTGTACAGGCAGCGGTTCACAGGGGATATTCCCCAGAGATTTTAGCAGATATAACAGCAGGTTCCTGCAGTTTTCCATTCCGCCTGCATTCTGATATTGAACAATTTCACTGTATATAACCGGAGAAAGCAGGGAAATTTTTTGCATTTCCACATTTTCATCATCAATACCTGAATGCACAAAGGAAGGAATCCTACCGGAAAATTCCTTAAAAAACAATTCAAATGACTTAAAATACGGCAGACCTCCATGAACATCCAGATATATAAATTCTGCTGTCTTTAATTTCTCCATACTTTTCTGCCTGTACACTGGATCGGAATCAATCATTCCCGTATCGAAAAAAACTGCTTCTGTTTCCAACGCACATGCCTCCGGAAGCTCCTGATACGCCTGCTTTAAATAAGAGCTCTGGCCATCTCCCTGAAAAGCAAAAAATAGCCGAAACATAAACGGCCCCCTATTCTTCCTCTTTGCACAAGCGTGTACTGGTATCTTCTTTTTTACTATTCAAGGTGAGGATACTCTGTATCCCTTCCCGGTAGAGCTTTATCATTAATGCCATGCAGTCTTCTTCCCCCTCTGGCGCCTCACCTTCCGGGACCGGCATCCCCATCAGATGCAGCAGTTGGGCACCGCTTTCATATGCTTCCCCCGCCGTAATCATTTTCCAGTTCATCTGGTCCAGCAAATGGGCATACAGGGACGTGATGGTTACCATTTTCCCCTGTGTGGCAAGCTGATCCAGTTTTTCACTGAATCTCGCCCTGTCAAACGGACCCTGGCTGTGGCTGTCCGGCTGGCAGCCTTCCCAGAGCAGGTCTTCCGTTATACCAAAACGATCCATACGCCTTATAATATGGTGCTGGAGTTTCGGACACAGCCCGGACTGCAGAAATAATGCCTCTTTTACCGCCGGAATAACGGCTTTTCCAATCAGTTCCCCAAGCTTTGCATGCTTACCTGCATTGGTCAGGCAGATCTCAGAATCACGGTTTGCAATTAGAATCGTTCCATCCGTACCGGACCCAGTTGCCAGCCCTGTGGAATAACGGCTGGGCGCTATCAGTTCCTGTATCGCTGCAGTCTTCGCTTCGGTGCTGGTAACAAGGGCTCTCGCTATTGCCCCTTCCGAGAGATCCACGTTAAAATGAAGCATGATATTAATGGTTCCCAGCTTCATGGTATGTACCGAGCTTCCTCCTATTTAGTGCCATTCAGCCGGATCCCCGACCCTTCCCCCGTTTGTCTCGATTCCACCGGTCACTATAGCAGTAACCGTAACTTCCCGGTAAGTCTCACTCTTTACCGATACATTCTCCATCTGTGCCGCTGTAGAAATTCCACATGCCGTTTCCGGGTCTAACCCGATTTCTTTTGCCACCAGTGCCATAGTTCTGCATAGGAGGGAGCCCGCAGAGTACAGGCAATCCCAGCACCTACCGTACCATCCTGGTTAAATACCGCAGTCAGATTTTCCCGATATCCCCCATTGTGAGGTGCTGTACTAAGCACCCGCCTCCTGCCTGTAAACCCAATTACAATTGCTTTTTTATATCTGTGTACCTCATCCCCGGTACGAAGTTCTGCTAACAACATTTTTCTTACCGCAGCCCAAAATCACTGCGTTCCTCCTCTTCGTCGTTTTTTATTTTTTATGGCTCCTACCTGCATATCCAGAAACTGCTTCGATAATTCCATCCGCCTTTAATTCTTCCATCGTCAGCAGCGTACCGTGTAATTTTTCATTTAATTTATCACACAAGTGGAATTTGATAAAATCATTTTCCGTATCCAGAATAATGGTATGAATCTGCTGATTTCCAATCCGCTCGGCTGCCTTTAAGGCTTCGTCAAAAGGATTGCTTCCCGGCTGCTTTTTTCCGCTGGCACGCCCGTCGGATACTAATACCACAGTGGGCAGTACATCCGGGTCCTTCATTTTCATACCCATAACCACTTCATATGCCAGATCAAGCCCTTTTGCCAGTGGCGTTTTCCCTCCGGTAGGCAGCTGCTCCAGCTTTTTTTGAGCCAGTTCCACGCTTCTGGTTACCCCCAGCAGGAGTTGTGCACCATCTCTTCGAAACGCAATCAGCCCCACTTTATCCCGCTTCTGGTAGGATACATTTAAAAGAGATAAAATAGCTGATTTTACTTCTTTCATCCTTTTATTTGCCCCCATGGAAGCACTTGCATCCACCACAAATAAAATGCAGCCTCCGGTTCGTTTTTCCCTGATTTTTACACGCAGATCATTTCTTTCGATTGCAATCATCCGATTTCCTTTTTCCCGCAGCTTCTGGAAAGGAGCTGCCGCACGAACAGTGGCATCAAATGCCAGATCCGTCACCTTCTCTTCCCCTGCCTGGCGGTATCTTACATACCTTCCCTGGCGGTTATTGGAGATCACCAGATTCCTTCTCCCGCTTCCCCGGTATACCTGGCAGCCTGTCTGAGGCTCCTGCCATCTTCGGATCATAAAAATCTCACCGGACTCCTGAATCTCTTCTTCTCCTGTATCCATACTGCTTTCATTAGAATGGTCGGAAGTATTCTTATCCTGCATGCCGCTTTGTCCGGTATCCGTCTGACGGTCTTCCCCATGAATTTCATCACTGTTTTCACAGTCTTTGTCATTATTATCGCTGCCATTATTAAAATCTTCAGTCTGACCTTCAAAGTTTTCCGGTTTATTTTCATTCCCGTTCTCTTCGTCCTGCTGGTTTTCCTGCTGATTCTGGACATCTTCCGAACCACTGTCTGATAAATTGTCTTCCTCCCTGCCATCCGGAGGCGGTGTCTGACGGGGTTGTGCATTCTGCATCCGATGTACCAGCGCATATTCTGCCGCTTCTTTTATATCACTCAGATTGATCATGCGCCGCTGATCAAATGCAGCAATTGCCCGTGCCGTTTCTATAAGGGCTATCTCTCCTCTGTGCCCAGCACAGTTCGCCTGGTCCGCAAGTGTTGCAGCCAGCTGCAAAGCATTTTCGGTTACTTCTACTTCAGGAAGCAGTTCCTTCCCATGGCTGATCGCTGCTTTTAATTTCTTAGTTTCATTGCTGTAATGTGCGATAAAAGATAAGGGATCCCGTTCATAATTCAGTCTGCGCTTCATGATTTCAATACGGGTATCTATATCCTTTTCTCCTTCTGCCTCCACATACAGCCCAAAGCGGTCCAGAAACTGGGGACGAAGCTTCCCTTCTTCCTGGTTCATACTCCCGGTAAGAACAAAACGGCTGCTGTGAGTGCAGGAAATCCCCTCGCGCTCAACCACATTTACACCGCTGGCTGCAGTCTCCAAAAGTGCATTTACAATATGATCACTGAGAAGGTTCACCTCGTCTACATAGAGTATATTGCCATCCGCCTCACTTAGGATTCCCGGCTCCAGACGGCAGGTTCCGTCTTTTAAAGCACTTTTCAGATCAATTGCTCCTACCAGCCGGTCTTCTGTTACATTAAGTGGCAGTTCCACTAATTTCATATCATCCATCAGCAGGGCTGCACCTCTTACCAGCGTAGATTTTGCCGTTCCTTTTTCCCCGCTGATCAAAACTCCGCCTATCCCCGGATTAATCAGATTCCAGATCAGTGCCTTTTTAATTTGTTCTTGTCCGAGTACCGCAGTAAACGGAAATACAATTCTATTCATCTTGCCTCCATATAACGATTAATGATCGTTTAATTCTTCAATGTCTCCTTCTACTTCCATGTAGAGGGAACGCAGTTTCTCCTTCATCTCCTCCGTTGCATCCCACATGCCTCTGCCGGCAGCTTCTAACAGGCGTTCCACTATGTTCTGCATGGCAAATACATTGACACCGGCTATCCAGTCTGCATTTTCCCGGTCCAAAGCATATCTGTTTGCTATAGCATCATACATCCAGTTGTCGATCACATTTGTGGTCGCGTCCCATCCGAACACGATATCTACCATTGCAGATATTTCCTGGGCACCTTTATATCCATGGCGTTTCAAGCCCTTGATCCACTTTGGGTTATTGACTCTTGCACGCATAATCTTAGACGCTTCTTCGTGAAGGGAATATAGCTCCAGATGCTCTTTGTTTGCCGTACTGGGAAGAAATGCCGGTTTCTGGCTTCCGCTGTGAGCGGTCACTGCTGCGATAAGGCCGCCAAAGTAGTTAAAAAAGTCATCACTTCCCAGCATATCGCTTTCGATATTGGATTCATTTTTTACTGTGACATCCACCTTTGAAAAACGCCGTATGAAATCTTCCCTGTGTGCTTCCCCATGGAGTTTTCTTCCATATCCATGGCAGCTCCAGGTGGTAAATACATCTCCCAGATCTTCCGTTGTCTTCCATTGCCTTGCATACACCGCTTCTTTCACACCGGCTCCATAGGTACCGGGCGGATCTCCGAAAACGCGAAGAGATGCTTTCTCAAAAGCCTGCTCTTTTGCCGTACCTGCCTGCATCAGCTGCTGCATTTCTTCTTCAATGTGTTTTTTTACAAAATTATCCTCTCCCGGTTCCGGAAGGGCCGCCACCAGATTGACGGCATCTTCTATGCGCTCAATCAGGTTTGGAAAAGTATCCCGGAACAGTCCGGTAATACGTAGCGTCACGTCTATTCTCGGTCTCCCCAGTTTTGAAACAGGAATCACTTCCATCCCAATCACACGATCTGAATTTCCAAGCCATACAGGCTTTAATCCATAGAAATAGAGAATTTCGGCAATATCGTCTCCGGTGGTACGCATGGCTTCTGTGGCATAGACAAGAACAGCAATATTTTCGGGCAGTTGACCTTCTTCTTTTTGGTAGCGGTCCAGTAACTGCTCTGCCAGCGTGACGCCTGTTTCCCATGCGGAACGGGATGGGATTGCCGAGGGGTCAACTGTGTAGAAATTTTTGCCGGTTGGAAGCAGTTCTGCATTTCCTCTTGTGGGACAGCCTGACATGCCGGTCGGTACCATTTTCCCCCTATATCCACGAAGGAGTGAATCCATCTCCCGGGTGGTCTGTTCAATGCGCGGTTTGATTTCCTTGGCCGCAAAGAAAAGGCATTCCTTTAGCTGCCGTATATCTGCATTTTTATCCGGAAATGCTTCTGCTAACAGCCTGTCTGCCGCTTCCTTCGTATATCCTTCTTCCTGCCACCGTATAAAAATCTGTCTTCCTGTTTCATCCAGTTCCTCCAAAACCATTGCGTTGGTTTTCCCACAAGGCAGCAAATTTGCCGGAAAGTCTAAAAGCTCCTTCAGGCTGTTCCCAGACGCCCGGGCAAGCCCGTCACGCAAGGAAGGGATTTCACCATTTTTTACTCTGAGCAACACTTTCATCAGATTTCTGAACTGCTCCTGCTTAGGTGTCTCCCCATAGATGTGAAGTCCGTCTGCAATTTCCTGTGACTGAATCCGGCTCACCCATCCGTGTATCCGGTCAATGCATCCGTCCAGATCTTTAGCGGCATCATCTTCCGTCAGTTCCAGGTCTTCTGTTATATGGGACAGGACTGCCAGCTCCCAGATTCTTCTGGCTATGCCTGGCACTCTGTCTTTATCCACAAGCATAAAATGATAATATTCTTTCATCATGCTGTCCAGGTCAGCCAGTTCTTCATAAGTTCCGCTCTCCGTCATAGAGGGAATCAGATAATCTAAAAGAGCGCAATAGCTTCTTCTCTTTGCCTGCACTCCTTCTCCCGGATTGCTGATGATAAAAGGATACAGGTTTGGAAGGGTATCAATCGCAAGATCCGGATAGCTGTCTTCGGACAAGCCTACTTCCTTGCCGGGCAGCCATTCCAAAGTTCCATGCGTTCCTACGTGCACCACTGCATGCGCCTGAAAAACCTCTGCAATCCACCGGTAAAAACCAATATATTGGTGGGGGCATACCAGATCCGTTGCATGAACTTCTTCTTCCGCTTTTTCCATTCTGGATCTGGGAGGCTGCAGCCCGATAAATACATTTCCGTTTAATATACCCGGAATCAGGATCCGGTCCTCTGCCGTCATATAGTCTCCCGGCGGATTCCCCCAGTCCCTTTTCATTTTCTGCCGGACATTGGAAGGAAAACTTTGAAACCATTCCAGATATTTTTCCTTGTCCACCCAGTCAATGCTCTTACCCAGAAGTTCATCGGGATTGCTCCATCTGCCGTCATTTGTTACGCCTTCAATGATTTTCTTTATTATTGCCTGACCATCTCCGAAATCATACTCTGTTAAAATGCCTTCCTGTTCCAGGCTCTTCACCATCCGATACACTGATTCCGGCGAATCCAGTCCTGACGCACAGCCGATCATATCATTTCTGGGCGGCAGGTTATGGAAAATAATTGCTATTTTCTTCTCTTCTGCCGGAATTTTGGAGAGTCTGCCCCAGTTCATTGCCAGCCGTACCACTTTTTCCACCCGTTCCTGAATTGGCACGGATATGTTCTTAATTTCATTCCCAACCACTAATTTTTCTGTGCAGGCAATGGGATATGTAATGAGCTGTCCGTCGTATTCCGGCTGAAACACGCTGTATGTCAATGTATACGGATGGATTCCCGCTGCCGCCTGTATGTATTCCTCATAGCTGTAAGAAGAGACCATGACCTGAAATACCGGTACGTCCAGCATTTCAAAAATACTGGTTTCCTGAGGTGTACTGCCATTTCCGGGATTCGCCAGAACGCTGACAGAAAAGGAAGTGAGATTGAGCAGAACATCAATAACTACCTTTCCGTTGTCCATAAAAAAGTCCGAAAATGTCTCTTTAATGCCCCCAAACCCCATCTCTTCATCCGGGACAATCTGGGAATAAACACAGTATGGAATCCCTCCTGCACTTTTTATCTTATCAAGCAATGCATCCACATGCCTCAGATCCCTTTTTACAAAGGTATTCCAGTGAATTAAAATCCCGATTACGGGTGCTGTCGCTCCGGATAACTTTTTAAGGTACTTCTCTTCCTCTTCAGACTCCGGGCTGCCGTCATATATGCCATGCCATTTTGGAACAGTTGGCTTTTCACATGGAAAATCACCTGCCTGGAACACTTCCCCCGCCAGATACATAAACATCCAGTAAATGTTCTCTCTGTCTCCATTGAGATAATAGCGTAGAATTTCCTGGTATTGATTGGGGAAAAGGTTCATATTCCCCGTCATCTGTGTATTTTCTTCTTCCATTCCGGTATGAAAAAACACTCTTTTATCATGCAGAAGCTGCCGGTACCGGTCAAATCTCAGGAAATTTGTAACGGTACCATGAAGATACATCAGAATGAAATCAGCATCCAGGGTTTCTTTTTGGCATGTCTCATACAGGTTTTCCTGCTTATCCAATAACTCGGTGTCGTATACTTTTATGGAGAATACACCGGGATATTCCTGCTCAAGCCTGGTTTGTGCATCCACAAATACTTCAAAAGGTTCGCTCTGTGTCAATAGTACAACTGCTTTAAATCTCATTGCCTTCTCCTTTGCATTCCGTTGTGAAAATATTCAGGAGAGAGCCTTTACAGTCCCTCTCCCAAATATTTCTGTTAGTGCTCCATCCAGACAGTGCTGTCACTATTGTTACTGTCCGGATGGTGTACTAGATTACTCTCCCAGTTTTATATAGTGCTTTAACTGATGGTCCGGCACTGCTTCCGGATGCAGAATAGAGACCAGATCCTCGAATTTTTCGTCTACTGCCGTGTTATTCATGTAGTAGCCGTTGTCATATACATAAATCTGTTTATCCTGATATGCTTTAAACTCCGCCATAAGAGGATCCAGTTCGGCAACAAATTTCAAATCCGGTGCATACTGGATCATGGATGAATAAATCAGGATATCTGTATCTTTGCATTTATCCACAAATTCTTCCATGCCTAACTGTACGCTTCCATCTCCCTCTAAATCGCTTAATGCATAGGTTCCTCCGGCACTTTCGATCTCTTTGGCAGTTGTAGAATCACCTGCCTGGGTATAAACCACACCATCATAGATCATACCAACTGCTACCTTTGGTTTTTCTTCATTTTTTAAATCCTTCACTTTATCTCTTAAATCAGCAATGTTCTGCTCAATCTTATTAAACGCATCCGCAGCCTCCTGATCCAGGTTATAGAAAGCACCAAAGAACTTGATCCATTCCATGTTTGCTTCGCTGCTCTTTTCAGTATAATCACCAATGGATACATAATTTATGCCCACTTCATCCAGCTGGGCACGAAGGTCTGCACCGGACTGGTCTCCCACGCCGGAAAATACCATATCCGGCTTGATGCTGGTGATTTCTTCCACGTCTCCGGATGTCCAGTGATCCTGGTTCACAAATTTAATCTGTCCGCTTTTAAAACGATCCAGAATTGCCTGGGTGGTCCACTGGGATTCATCTGTTGTAACCGCCGCAATGGAATCGTATACTGACTCATTATTTAATGGTGCCAGATATCCCACATGGGTTGTGGAAGTATACATTGCATGCTCCAAAGGTGTTCTTACCAGGATCTTGTCCTCATAGCCTGCTGGAACTTCCCCATCCTTTGGTACCAGAAGCAGTTCTCTGTCCTCTGAGTCCGTTACCAGTTTCACATCGTTGTCCATGTACTCAATCTTGAAGTTTTTGGCATACTGGATACCAAGTTTTGAAGCATCCGTTATTCCGGCAGCTTCACTCTGAGCCGTTTCTTTTGTTTCCTTCTGACTTTCCGTCTCTGTATCCTTTGCTGTCTCACTTTGTGTTTCGGATGCTTTTGTATCTGATGCCGCCGCTTCCGTTGCTTCTGTTGCTGCAGGAGTTACTGCTTCTGTTGTCTGGCTTTCCGTTGCAGCGCTATTGTTTCCGCAGCCGGACAGACTTCCTGCTGCCAACGTGATCCCAATTATAAGGGGTAATACTTTCTTTCTGAATTTCATTTTTCATTTCCTCCTTGTGCATCTTCTTTGCAAAATCTATATGATACTTTTTTCATAACACAGTCCAGTTCATCAAAACCTCCGTTTAGCAAGGACCTGGATGGACAGCCTCCGGTACAATAGACACGATGCTCACAGTTTTTGCACCGGGCAGGTATCTGATAACGGATTGCCAATGGACTGACTGCAGAATGAACATTTCCCATGCAGTACTCTTCCTTTCCGGCGAGGCTGCCGCAAGGGTAACACTCACCACCCGGAAGGACTACATATGATTTCCCCTGAGAGGCATAACAATAATCATGACAGGGTTTCGCCTGGCGATATTGAATCTTCGCTTTTTCAAACTCTCTTATAATAATCGTTTTGTGTAATACCGGATTTATCCTGTTCCGATAATTATAAAGTTTCATCAGACCTTCTTCCAGTGCCTGGCAGGATGCTCTTTCCACATGGGCATCCTCCTTGGAAGCTCTTCCGGCATTTCGCAAAAGATCCAGTCCGATGCCGTGGATATTCCCCAGATATACAGCCATATCTACCATTTCGGTTAGACGCAGCACATTATACCCGGTCACTACCGTATTCAGATTTAATCCCAACCCCTGTTCCCGGAATAAAAGGATTCCATTCAATGCATCTTTGGTTTTCCCCCTGAGCCAGTCATTCGTTTCGGGTTTCCCATCCAGGCTTACACCTGCTGCAACGCGGTATCGGGCGAGAAGCTTTACCATCTCCGGTGTAACCAGGGTTCCGTTTGTCTGAATGGAACAGTTAATCTTTCTACCCCCGGAGGATACATATTCCAGCACCTGTTCTATAAGTCCGGGATTCATCAGCGGCTCTCCCCCGGCAAACTGGATTTTAAAGGGTTCGTCTCCCATCAGCCAGATTGCTTTTCTGGCGGTTTCAAAGTCCATATCTTTCTGTATTGCACTGGCTGCATAGCAGTATTTACATTTCAGGTTGCACCGCCCCGTTACCCAAAGCACCAGAAGATTATTTCCTTTTTTCATGCTTCAGACGCCCCTGCCAGAATCATAAATTCCCGAAAACGGGCTGCCAGCTCTTCCATTGCTTCCGGTCGTCCACATTTAGCAAGCGGTCTCCAGTGGAATCTAACCCCTGCATGTTCAGCCATACGTGAAAGCAGCATGGCTGCCGGCTCTTCTGTTTCTTCCGGTTCCAGAAGCCCCCAGTCCAACTGGTCCATGAGATGTATGTAAAGGGAAGTACATGACACCATCAAGCCGTCTTGATCCAGGAAATTCAGTTTGTCTTTGAATTTCTGCTCGGATACCTGAACCGGTAATGTTATATCATCTTTTGGAGAAGATTTCAGGGATTTTACTTGATTTTCTGTCTGGATGGCTTCCCAATATTTCTCCTGTGTGAGTCCATAACGGAACGTGCGTTTTTCTATGCTGTGCTGGGATTCGGGCGTTAATCCCATATGCTTTCCTAGCGCTTTTTTCACTGCTGTTTTCACCGTTATACCGATCATCTCACCCAGCTTTCCGTGTTTTCCCGCATAAGTAAGTTCAAAATCCGAATCTGCATCTGCAGTTATGATTACGCTGTCGGAACCAGAACCTGTAGCGATACCATGGGAGTAAAGGCTGCTGCCCAGAAGTTCCGCTATCGCTGCTGATTTTGCTTCTGTCAGCGTAACCACTACCCTTGTCATGCATCCGGGAGTCATATTCGCATTGATGTGAAGCATAATATTGATAGTTCCAGCCCGAACCATATTCTCTTTCCCTTTTTCTTCATAATACTGTGCCGGATCGCAGACTCTTCCCCCATTGACCTCCAGGCTCGCTGTAACAATTGCTGTGACACTGAGATCCTTGTAGGATGCCTCCTCTATGCAGACGTTTTCCATAGATACAATCGTAGCCATACCGGTTGTGGTTTCCAGTGACAGCCCCAGCCTGTTATTGGCAAAATCCGTAATGTATTCCTCATAAGTTACCGGAGCATCCTCCGGATTCGTACAGTAACCATAGCCGGACTGGTGGTTAAATACAGATTGCAGATGTTCCGTATAGCCTCCGTTCCCACCACCGGTACTTAAGACTTTTCGCTTACCGCCAAACATTACAACTACAGCTTCCTGGTAACGATACACCGGATCACCGGTGGGCAGTGTATAGATTAATTCTTTTTCATTCATACGGGATATTACTCCTCTCTGTTTTTGGTATTATCTATTATCTTCTATATTCGCTTCTATTTGAGATAGCAGTTGTAGTTTTACGTTATTTTTTATGTTATTGGTTTATGTTATTTTTCAGCTGTGTTTTACAGTTCTTCCCTCGAAGGGCTTGGGCTATTCGTTCTATGTCTTTTGTCCTTATAAAAAATTTCCGCAATCGAAGTATGCAGGGATGCGGCATTTTCTGTGACTATTACATGTTCCCGTTTACCATAGAGTTTCCTGGCTTCCCCTTGTTCTCTCATACAGAAAATCCATTTCCCCTTTGCGGCATGTTCCTGCAGCAGGCTGATATTCTTCTGATTTCCCTCTCCCACAGGAAATCCGGTATCAATGGCAAAGATCGTATTTTCAAGAAAGCTTCTCGCTTCTCTTACCTTTTCTTCACTGATGGGGTGATAGCAGGCTTCGGAAATTACCGTCAGTTTCATGTCCCTCGCCAATCGGCAGTCGATATCATTTTCCTGCAGTACCCCAGTCACAATACCAAGCCCCATACGGGAAATCAGCCTGTAAATAGGCGCTCCTGCTCCGGCACCCGCTCCGATAAATACCTGGGGCGCTTTTTCATTGCAGATTTCCATGCTGCCCAGCAGCGCATCATAAGATGCCCCCTCTATACTGTATAGATTACTGATGGTATTTTTTTTAATCACATCCTCCGGTCTTCCCTGCCCTATAACCTCTCCGTTTTTCACCATCAGCACCGTCTGGCAGGATTTCACGGCAATATCAATATCATGAAGCGCCAGGATAACAGTCATACCGTTTTCTCTGGACAGCCGGTTTAAAATCTGCACTACCTCAATCTTATGTTTAATATCCAGATGGCTGGTCGGCTCGTCCAGTATAATTAGTTTTGGCTGCTGCGCCAATGCTCTGGCTATCAGTACTTTTTGCTTTTCCCCGTCACTCAGGCTGGTAAAATCCCGCCTTGCCAGATCTGCCGCCCCTACAGTCTCCATACATTCCTGAACAATTTTATGGTCTTCTTCTGACAGCGTGCCGAAAAACCCGGTGTATGGCATACGCCCCATGGAAACCACTTCGTATGCCGTAGTCATATTCAGATTTAATTTTTCGGTCAGCACTACCGCCATTAACTTTGCCTTCCATGATGGTTTTATCTTGCTGATCTCATCCTTTTCCACATATACGGTCCCTTTTACTGGTGCCAGCATACCGGATAAGGTTCTTAAAATAGTGGATTTACCTGCTCCATTTGGTCCAATGAGACAGATGGTCTGCCCTCTCAGTGCATTCACATCCACATTTTTAATTACAACTCTGTTATCATATCCCACATTCAGATTTTCCGTTTTTAAGATTGCTGTCATTCTACACTCCTCCTGGTAAGCAGATATACCACAATGGGCGCTCCGATGATGGCTGTGATTGCACCCAGGGGCAATTCCACCGGGGATACAATATTACGCGCTGTAAAATCACAGGCGCCTGCCATAAATGCCCCTCCCACTGCCGTCGCCGGAATCAATATTCTGCTGTTTGAAGTGCCGAACAGGATTCTGCAGATATGGGGGACTGCCAGTCCGATAAAGGATACCGGGCCTGCAAAAGCTGTTACCACCGCTGTGAGAATGCTGGAAATAAAGATCAGAGCATAGCGCACAAGCTTGACATTCACACCCATGCTTTCCGCATATTTATCTCCCATATTTAAAGCATTTAATGGCTTTGCCATGAGAAATGCAGCTACTGTCATAGGCAGCACTATGGCAAACAGGATCCCGATCTGCTTCCAGGTGAATCCCGAAAAGCTTCCCATTGTCCACATGGCGTAATTCGCCAGCTGTTCTTTTTCTGCAAATGCACTTAAGATACTGGTCACAGCACTGCACAGATACCCCGCCATCATTCCAATAATAAGCAGTGTGATAATACTTTTTACTTTCCGGGCTGCAAATATAACAACTGCCATTACAGCCATTGCCCCCAGAAATGCCCCTCCAAATATGACAAAGGGTGTCACTCTTTTAAATCCAAAAGAGAAACCGCCCAGCACAACTAAGCCAACAAACAGGGAGGAACCGGAAGATATTCCAAGAACATACGGCTCCACAATGGGATTTGCAAAAAAGGTCTGTAAAAGAAAACCTGCAATTGCAAGGGCTGCTCCACCGGCAGCAGAGGCGAGGGCACGAGGCAGCCTTATTTTTTGAATAATCAGTGCATGAGTATCATCCGCCGGAATTTTCCCCAGAAAAACGTTACAGATATCCGTAACCGATATATCTGCCGATCCTGCACCAATATTGAGCAGAAATATTATGATCAGACCCGCGCCCAATACCGTGAACCAGAATACCGTTCTGGATGACCTCGTCTGCTTACCTGAATTTATGCCTTTCATTCATTTCACCTCTGTATGTTCTATAGTATATTTTCTAGCTGTGATAAGTCGAACTGGGTATCCTCAAAAGGTTTCCTTCTCATTCGGTGGGGCAATACCAGTTTTGCAGATTCCAGAATATCAGCTGTATCCACTTCTTTTCTTCCATGATATGCCGCAAGAGTCATGGCAGTTTTCAGCATGACGATATCCGCACGATGCCCGTCCACATCCATCCCAATACAGATCTTTGCTATTTTCTCTAATATCCCGTGACTGTAAGTAACCTGAGGCATTATTTTCTGTGCATTTATGATCATCTCCCGCAGTTCCTGCTGCTTTGGCTCATATTCCGCAAAGAAATTTTCCGGATCATTTTCAAACTTTAGCCTGCTCTCTACCACGGCAACGCGCTTCTCAATATCACGCTCTCCGATCACTGTAACGGACAGTCCAAAACGGTCAATCAGCTGCGGCCGCAAATCTCCCTCTTCCGGATTCATGGTTCCCACCAGGATAAACTGTGCCGGATGGGTGTAAGAAACCCCCTCCCGTTCCACGGTATTTACACCCATAGCCGCTGAATCCAACAGTACATCCACTACATGATCGTCTAACAGATTGACTTCATCTACATAAAGGATATTCCGGTTGGCCCTTGCCAGAATTCCGGTTTCAAATTTCTTCTCACCGGTTTTGATCGCAAATTCCATATCCAGAGTTCCCACTACCCGGTCTTCTGTGGCACTGACCGGAAGGTCGATTACCTCCATGGGATACATTTTGACAGCCAGCTCTTCTCCCTTATTTTTCTTTTCCAGACATTCACTGCACATATGCGCTGCATCATGTGGATCACACCCAAACCGGCAGCCCGCAACCTGCTCTCTTTCTGGTAAGAGTTCCGCTAATGCCCTGACCGCTGTAGACTTGGCAGTTCCCTTCTCTCCTCTAATCAAAACGCCCCCCAGAGAAGGATTAATTACATTTAAAATCAACGCTGTCTTCATATCCTCCTGCCCTACAATTGCGGTGAAACAATACCCTTTTTTATCCTGCTTCATCTTACTTTACCTCCTGAGATTTTCTTAAAAAAAGACCGAAAAACAAGATTGTCCTTCGGTCTTTTACAGCTCCATATAAAATTTTGCGTTCTTTCCCCTACCCCATAGACTCTGCCTAATATTTGCATAAAAACAAATGCTTCACGCATAATGGGCAAAAAAACAGCACCACCATACGGTGATGCAATATACAAAAATAAACTGCTCTTTAAACAAACAGAGCTATTTCTGTGTATCCTCCCCACCGAAAGACATTGACACGACAGCATCTGGCAGGTCTCCTGGCTCGAAATCATCCTCATTATCTGCCTTCCCGGCTATAGAGCCAGTGGTCTGTTGATAATTTGTCCTTCTTACAGTAGCGAGGGCTGCTACGGATTTACACCGTATTCCCTTTTAAACACTCCGGAATAATCCGGATGTACCAAATGCGTTATTTAATTGTATTTTATTATATACATGAATGAAAGAATAGTCAATAACAAAGTGAATGTTCGTAAAAAATCATAAAAAATGATCAAATACGAAAATCCCAAAATAAGATCAAAATAGTATTTATCAATCCTCTTGACAAAATCTATCTATTATGTAACAATAGTTATGTAACATATGTTGTATATAACTCAAGAAGGAAAATGAACTTTTAATATGCCGCCAAAAACAAAAATAACGATAGATATGATTTTAAAAACTGTTTTAGACATAACAAGAGATACGGGTTTTGAAACGGTAAATGCCCGGAGTATCGCAGGTAAGCTCCAGTGTTCTACCCGTCCTATATTTACTTGTTATGAAAACATGGATGAGCTAAAGTCTGAATTTCTCATCTATGCATACGACTACTATGAACAGTACGTTGCTCACTACCGCAATTGCACAAATGTGAGTCCTTATTTAATTCTTCCACTTTCCTATATCGCATTTGCTCAGGAAGAAACGCATTTATTTAAGTTGTTATTTATAAACGATATGGATTTAGAAATGACAAAAGCTAAGGATTTTTATAATGAAATTGGAAATGAAGAAAAGGCACGACTCTTTTCGGATGCCATTGGAATAGAGCTGGAACGGGCGAAGATAATATATTTGGATTTATTCCTCTATACTCATGGAATAGCCGTCTTAACAGCCACAAAAAAATTAGCATTAGATCAAAACAGTGCTGAAAAAATGCTGGTAAATATATTGTCAGCTTTTATAAAACAAGAGAAACCAGACTGGAATTTACCTGTTTGAACACCGGCTGTGTATCGCTAGTTTGGAACGAATATTTCGAGAAGTGAGGCGTGCAGGTGGCGGGAATGAGTTTTTAAACACGCTATAACATTACAGTGAAGAGTTTTTAGTGGATTACTTTTACGAATAAATTTGGGTTTAGCTGAGTAAGGACGCTTTGTATGCAGAGGTAGTGTACGGAAAGATGGGCTGTGGCTGGCTGTTCTTTATTGGATGCAGCGCAGTATATTTTGGGCTGTTTATGCGTAAAAGAAGATGAAAGTTTACTCCTTTTTCTGTAATGAAGAAACAAATCACGTTGATACGTTCAGTTAGTTTATGCTACTCGTTTTCAGCATGATAGACGCCCTGGAGCTGTAGCTGGCTGTTCTTTATTGAATGTAGCGCAGTATATTTGGGCTGTTAATAAAATAAGATGAAAGTTTACTCCTTTTTCTGATCACAGAATAAAAAACAAATCCCGTTCTCAAGATCAGTTGCTTTACACCAGTAGCTTTACGCCAATCGCGTTCAGCATGCCACAACCCCAGGGTCCCATCATGCTGAGAAAACCAGCTTTGTATCAACGAATGCTATCTCGGAAAGAGAAGGGGGCGGACCAGGACATTGGTTTGGAATGCGTATAGCAGATCTGAGCATTTACTTACCTTGCCGGAGTGCTTTTTGGCGGATACAATTCGACTGGCTCCCATCGGATTGTAAGCGGGTACTGAGCTGCGAAATGCATCAGGATTTCGGAGCGAATACCCGCGTGCCGCCAAAAAGGGCTTCGGGAAGGTTAGAAAATGCCAGTTCTGCGTTAAGCATTCCAAACCAATGTCCTGGTCCGTCCCCTTCTCTTTCCGTACACTACCTCTGCATGCAAAGCGTCTTAATCAGCTAAACCCCAATATTTTAACCTCAATTGTGCATTATAATACTAATATCAAAAGGAGGGTACATTATGATAACAAATCAATACCTAAACGACTTTTACAATAATTATGACGAAGACAACCGCCTGGCATTAAAGCATGGATCTGTTGAATTCCTCACGACTATGCATTACATTACAAAATACATCAAACCGGGTGACCGGGTTCTTGAAATTGGTGCTGCTACCGGTCGGTATTCTCATGCGCTGGCTCGTCAGGGATATGACGTAGACGCCGTGGAACTGGTGGATCGTAACATTGAGATTTTTCGGCAAAATACCCTTCCGGATGAAAAAATAACCATTACGCAGGGTAACGCTATGGACTTGTCTGCCTTCTCAGATAATCGATATAATATCACGCTGTTGCTGGGTCCGCTGTATCATCTATATAGCAAAGAAGATAAGCAGCAAGCTCTTCGGGAAGCTATTCGCGTAACAAAACAGGGCGGTGTAATTTTTGCCGCATATGTTATATCCGATGGGTGTCTTCTGGACGAAGGGTTCAAACGCGGTAATATCAGTGTTGCCGGATATATAGAAAAGGGCTTGCTGGATCCCGATACATTTGCTGCAAAATCTCAGCCAAAGGATTTGTTTGAACTTGTCCGCAAAGAAAACATCGACGATTTGATGTCTGTATTTCCCGTATCCCGGCTGCACTACGCAGCAACAGACGGCTGTGCCTTATTTATGCGGGAATCCGTGGATGCAATGGATGATGCATCGTTTGAACTGTATTTAAAATATCACTTAGCTACCTGCGAGCGGGAAGATATGCTAGGTATTACCAGTCATGCAATTGATATATTCAGAAAATAAGTACCTGCCAACATGCTCTTTTGAAAGGAGATACCTATGAAAAATATAACCGCAATTACACTTCTCTTCTCCGCGATGCTCCTCCTTACAGCCTGTTATTCCCCGGATAAACAAACTGTAAATACTGAAAGCCAGATCGAAAGTACGGACAAGCAAAACGAAAATGCAGATAAGCCAATCACGCATCCAGAAAAAGAAACCGAAAACACCGAAAAGCAGACAAAAAAGACAGAAAACACAATGTCTGCTAATGAAACTACAGGACCATCCACACCAGAGACAGTCAATGTCAATATTAGATCTAAAAACTATTACATGGAAACGAAAGAAGATGCTGATGGGTTCACACCATGCCTTTCCGTTTTCGATGACAGAACTTTCGGCTTTACTTACGATGTCTTAAGTTCCTATTTAGCAAATGGTACTTATACTATTGAAGATCAGCAGCTAATTTTAAAAACGGATGACGGAAAATACCAGTACATTTTTGAAATAGAAGACGACGATACCCTGTTATTTGTAAAGGACAAATCATCAGATGTGTCTCTGATCCAGAAAGATATAGGTGTTGCGATCACGGATGGGGCGCGGTTTATTATAAATGATTAGATATTATGATATTCTTTAACGTAATGCTGGACATACAGGGATAACGTTTATTTAAAATAATTATATTTAATCATATCCCGGGAATATGATAAATTGCTTCCCGGGATATTCTATTTGCAGAAATGTAGTTATAATTTTTTTAAAAACATGGTAGATCAGCTCTTTAACTGCTTTGAATACGCTTAACGAAACCTTTGTACTGCTGGGCAATAAATTTTAATATACTTCTTAATATTACGCAAATTAGATTACTGCATCTGCCGTGCAAAATCTTCAGCAGTATTAGAATCCATTGCAACTCTGATCCATTTAGTGAGAACATCCACATCCTTTTCCAAGATAATCCGCTGCCTTAAATCTTCTGACAGGACTCCCTTAATATCTAAAATTTCTACAATAGCTTCTGCCTTACCCTGTGACATTCCCTGGTTTATTCCATCATTTACCAGCATCTGTCCTAACCTTGTCATATTAATTACCCCCTTTATTTCATCCATCTCTTCATTCTTTAAGAATTTTTCTGCCAATGCATATATTACTGCCTGGATTTTTTGCGTTTCTTCAGCCTTCATACAATTTTCTTCTCCAATTATCTGAAAAGCATTTTTAATCCGGTCTTTTATTGATATTTTGCCTTGCATCAGAGGAGTCAAGACCAGGGAGACCAGTTCTTCCCTGGTTATGGGTCTGCTCTTCTTTTGCTTTTTTCGTAATCTTTTAATAATTCGATCTGCATTCTTATTCTGCATAACAATTGGAATTACGCGGTATGTATTGATGCCTTCGGTAAATTGATACTGGGGATTTTTAATTTTCCCGGAAAATAAAACATAGGTGATGACGGGTACTTTATTCTGCTGACTTGTAATTGCTTCATAGACACGAAATCTCTTTAAATCTGTGACCCCTCCATTAGTTGACTGAAACTCAAAGTGTTTCCAGGTTCCATCCTCCATAATTAAATTCATATCCTCATACACTCTCTTGATTTCCATATGAATCTCTTCTGTTGGCGCAACCATCTTCACTTTTCCCTGAATTCCCAGATATGGGAGCATGTCATCTGCAAAAAAACGTACCATAGTTTTCATTGCGGAATCTTCAATCTGATTTGCAGTGTTCTGCTTTTGCCTTTCTTCCTGCATACAACCTCTCTTTCTATATTATTCTATGCAGAAATTTACCTACTTCAAAAGCAGAGCACAATAAAAATGCTCTCTTATAATCAGATAATGGTTTTTCTTTTTAATATGATATAATCATTGAATTTTGCTTTGATATAAGCTTAGAATTGAATCTGAAATTAGAAAATAATACTTAAGTAAATATATGTTTATAATAAAAATAGATAAATTTTTGCATGAGACCATTATCATATTAAAATAATAGCAAAATATCGGTTTGCTGTCAATCATATTTTTGTTAGGGAAGATGGACACTACCGACTTCCCTAGCAAAATATGATTGTCTTATCCTTTTGTATTGCCAATCTAAGAAATGTAATCTCCTGATTTATTTCTTCACATTTTTCTTTATACTTACAGGTAAAACTAAGTCTTGTTTAACATAGCTATTCATTGGGGGTAAGCTATTTTTAATTTCACTTTGCGTTCTACTATTTTTCATTTTGGAAGCATGGTTTTGAACAAACCATTTATAACCCTCAAACTCTCCATTTATTTCACCTATCTGGCCCTCTACAAATGGGTAGGACACTAGCATATTCTCTACTGCATTAAATGAAGTCATTAGAAAAAATGCATTCTTAATTTTATCATCCTCTATAAAACCAACCTCTTTATATGTACCGATTTTATCATCTATATCATCTTTCTTATTTTGAAACAAGGAATTTTGAGTATATTCTATTTGTTTATTATTAAAAACTAAAGTTCTGATTTTTACATCTGTGACTTTACACTCAATGCTTCCAAATCCCAGAGGTTTACCCATTCCTATTTTATATCCGCTCCCACCATCGGGCTTTTCATTTTTGCTGCCACAGTTTAAAATCCATATTAATTGCCTCAATTGTTTATTGGATATCTGATCAAAATAGACCTTTCCTATAAACTCTACGCCCTTTTTAACAGGTCGTATCGTACGATTCCTGCAAGATGGTTTTATGTGTTTATGATCTTTGTCCTTGAACTTATTACAGTCCTGTCTCTTATACACATCTGACGCTGCCGACGAGCGATCTAGTGTAGATCTCGGTGGTCGCCGTATCATTAAAA
>OKVW01000197.1_pt1 | contig 40138 bp, 30 predicted proteins | sample 1606991 | NCBI WGS metagenome assembly OKVW01 (sample SAMN03281021, study PRJEB24777) | human gut metagenome | isolation source: fecal sample PR177 from 1 month old male Malay infant, vaginal delivered... | reverse complement strand
GCGATGCGTTGTGGATCCTTTGGTACAGTGTAGGTTTCACCATTAAAGGTAAGTTCCTTCGTAGTAGCAGAAGAGCTGGATGTGGATTTACCACACCCAGCTATTGCTAGTACGATCATGACCAAAGCTAGACTACAGAGTAGTAATTTTTTCATGATGTACTCCTATGTACGTTATATAACGATACTAGTTAAATTGTAGATTGATTATTTTTGTAAAGCGTCCCAAGATTCGTTAGCACGTTCAACAAATAAGTTACGGATATTTTGGTTTTCACCTAAACCATGAAGGTAAGTATCTACTTTGAAGCCTTCTTTTTCAAGGATGGATTTATGGGAATCTGGTTCTTTACCAGCCATGTCGTTGTTTGCATGGTCGCCTGCTACCATCATGAATGGCATCAATGTAACATGTTTAATACCATGTAATTTCAATTGAGGGATAACTTGTTCAAGATTTGGAGTACCTTCTACTGTGTAGATAAATACATTTTTCATACCAAGAGTATGGATACGGTCTTGAATTACAGAATAGTAAGCATTTGCAGGATCTGGAGTACCATGAGCCATGATAAGAACAGCATCTTCTTTGCCTACTTTAGGGAATTGAGATTGTACAGCCTTAATTGTTTGAATAACTTCATCAGTTTGGCCTTCTTGACCCATCCAGTACATAAGTGGAGTGCCAAGTGTCATTTTTTTGAAGTTATTTTTGTAAAGGTTATAAACAGCTACATCATAGTTGTATTCCATGCCAGGGATAACATCCAAGGATGTCAAAGCTACGCGAGAGTAACCTTCAGATTTCAATTGGGCTAATGCTTCTTCAGGAGTTGGGTATGTAATACCTTCTTTTTGTTGGATACGGTCACGGATAATGTGGCTTGTGAAAGCTGTTACTACTTTAGTATTAGGGTGAGCTGCTTGAATAGCTGCTACAGTAGCATCAATTGTTTTAGCACGAGTTTCTTTATAAGTTGTACCAAAGCTCATAACTACGATAGCATCTTTGTTTTGAAGATTTTGAAGTTCTTTAGTTTCATGTGTGCGAACACCAATAGTAGATGCCTCTTTTAATGCAGGTGTAGGATCTTTTACTTCTTCATTTAATTGATATGCAGCATTAGATACAACAGGTGCACCAAAGGATACTGCAAGACCTAGAATAGCGGATGCTAAAGCTAATTGTTTTTTCATTTCTATACTCCTATCCAAAACTAAAACTACAGGGATATGCAATTATTTACATAATTTTAATATATTGAAAAATGTAGATTTATTGCATATATATAACCTTACGCCAATCGTAACAAAGGGAAATAGGGGTGTCAATAAACCCCATACCCCTAGAAGTATAGGAAAATTAAGGAGTTTTTAAGAAATTAATGTGATGAATATAGTATAGTATTAGCTTTTATAATTATATTCTTTTTGGTTATATGGATATGAATATGTGAATACATGAGTAATTTTATTTGATCTTTATTTAGGCATATTTTGATGGGGCCCCATAACATTACTACAAATATATTAAAAATGATGCCCTATACTTGTTTGCTCCTCGTTCCTGATGTCGCTACACAAGTACAGAGCATCATTTTGTGTATCTTGAAGTAATAGTGTAATGTATATATTAAATAGATTAGAGTACTATGGTTTTAAATTAGTAGGGTAGATATGTTTGAGAATATTCTAATTGGTCTCTTTGGCTTATTAATGGTGAATTATCTCGTTATTATAGCTAGGCAACGAATAGTTAAAATTGTAATTGCTATCGTAGGAAATGGTTTCTTTGGACTTTCATTGTTTAGTGATTATATTGCTTTACCAAGTTATATGATTGATTTGAAGTATATTTTAATTATTATTCTTTGTGTTGCTTGTGTCTTTAGTCTATGGCGTCATAATCGCTCAGGCAAAATTACAGCTAGCGACAAGAGAAGGTATGATACATTTACAGGTCGAATTAAGTTTATTGTTATATTTTTTCTTCTTTTATGTGGTGTTGCATCGGTTATACATTATTATGGTTGATTTTGATATTTTTTCTCATTGACTTCTATACATTAATCTTGTACTATTATTACATAGTAGTTGATAACAATTTTCAGTTATGGAGATTGTATCATGTATGAGCGATATGGAGGTCACATATGAAAGGCATAATTATTGCATCCTTTGGATCAATTTATCAAGATGCTGTGGAGAAATCCATCGGCAGTATAGAGAAAAAAGTACGTTCCATGTATAGCGATATGGAGGTACGCCGTGTATTCTTATCTGATGCATTAGTAGAGAAGTGGAACGAGAAGTACGATGATAAGATTTCTTCTTTCACAGAAGCTATGCAGGATTTTGCTCGTATGGGTGTCGATGAGGTATACATTCAACCTATAACATTGGTAGCAGATCAGTGTTACCAACAAATGCGTAAACAAGCATTGAAGTTTTTACATAGTAATGAATATGGTTTCACACAAGTGAACATTGGTAAACCATTGCTTACGTCGTTAGGTGTAAAAAATTATGCTGATGATTATGAAGCAACATTAGAAAGCATCGTACGTCATGTTAATACAAAAGCGCTAAATAAATCTGTAGTGCTTATGGCGAATGGTCAAAATCAATTAGAGTTTAGTACATTGCAATTAAAAGCTATGTATGGAGCTGCACCAAATGTAGTAGTATTTACGACAAATGGTTTCCCTACATTTAAACAAGCGCTTACATTGCTTGATCGTATGGGACATAAAGATTTGCTCGTAGTTCCATTGGCACTCATCGGTTCTACTCATTTGATGGATTATCTTGGCGGTGATCGGTCTGATTCCATTTATGCATTGCTTGCTGAAGAAGGATATAATGTAGATATTTGGAATGAAGGCCTTGGTGAAAATCCTTATGTACAAGATTTATTCTTGAAGCATTTAGGTCAAGCTATCCGCATGTCTGATCGTAAACGTCCCATGCCTCGCGAGTCTGTAAAACCTGTTATGACAAACTCTCGTATGGAAGCACAAGGTATGATTTCGTAGTTTGATCTCTCACATAATTAGACATACATCTCTCCACACTCCTTTATATACGTGAAAGTCCTCCTTGTTGGAAATCCAATGAGGAGGATTTTTACTTTTACTATGAAAAATATTTATAATATCCATTTTATACGTCCTATGGTATGCCCCTAAGGTGTCGTCTATGGTATGATTAAGATACAGTATTAATTAGATAAGGAGACTTCCATGAAACAAGCTATTTTAGTTGTTGCTTTTGGGTCCACTGTTGACAGTGCTCGTGAACATAATATTGATTCCGTAGTAGAACATATCCGTAAAGCTTATCCGGACTATACTGTGGAACTAGCTTTTTCCTCTCGTATTATCGTTAAGCGTTTACGCGAACGTGGTATTGAGGTGCCTACTGAACAAGGGGCATTAGAAAAACTCATCCAAGAAGGGTATACACATATTTATGTACAACCACTTCACTTCACTGGCGGTGAAGAGTTTGATAAATTGAAAAATAATATCCTTGCTCATGAAGGGGAAGGACAGCTAGAAGTATTGCGCGTAGGTAGACCTCTCGTGTATTATATTGGCCAAGAGGAACATCCAGATGATTACCAAATTTTGATTGACCGATTCATTAAATCGCTTAATATTTCTAAAGAAGACGGGTTACTATTGGTTGGTCATGGTGGCCTCGGTTCTGGTAATTCATCATATGGCAACCTACAATTTAAACTAATTCGTGATGGCCTTACAAATGTACGTATCGCTGTTTTAGAGAATGCTCCATATGTGGCTGATGTAGCTATGCCATGGGAATGGCTCGATGGTAAACGGCCAAACACAATTTATGTGCACCCATTATTATTAGTTCTTGGAGATCATGCACAAAACGATCTCTTTGGTGATGAAGAAGATAGCGTTATTAATGAACTTACCGATTACGGTTATGAAGTTAAACCAATCCATAGCGCACTTGGTGAATATGAAGCAATACAAGATATCTTCCGTCAACATGTGCAAGATTGTATTGATGATTTGTATGGCAAACGTAGTACACATCGTCCAACAATTCCAAATATTAAATAGTAGTTTTGTATATCTTGCATAAATTAGTTATAATAAAAGATATTGTAATTATAAATAGAATGTAACTATAAGAATAGGAGAACCCCATGAAAGGTAAATTATATGGCATTGGCGTAGGCCCTGGCGATTCTGAATTAATGACTGTGAAAGCTGCTCGTATTGTAGGTGAAGCAGATATTATCATCACACCTAAAACAGAAAAGAAAGATGGTTCTGTAGCACTTAATATTGCTTCCCCATACATTCAAGAACATACAGAAATCGTTCCTGTAGTATTCCCAATGGTATTGGATGATGCTACACAAGAGGAAGGCTGGCAAGAAGCAAAACGCATTATCTTGTCCTACTTAGATCAAGGTAAAAGCGTTGTGTTCTTAACATTGGGTGATCCTATGTTCTACAGCACATACATGTATGTATATCGCTTGATTGAAAATACAGGCCATGAAATTGAAACAATTCCTGGCGTTACTGCTTTCTGTGCTATTGGTTCCCACCTTGGTTATCCAATTGTAGAGAAGGAAGAAGTATTAGCTATCGTTCCTGCTACAGCACCTAGAGAAAAAATTGATGCTGTATTAGCCGTAGCTGATGATGCAGTAATCATGAAAGTGTACAAAAACTTTGATGAAGTACAAGAAACTTTGATTAAACACAATATGGCAGATGATGCGGTTATGATTAGCCGTGTAGGTTTGCCAGATGAGCAAGTATTCGTAGGCCTTGATAATATGCCAAAAGATACTAAACTCAACTACTTGTCTACAATCCTTGCAAAACGTAAGGACCGTTAACAAACACGTCGTATTTCGAGGTAATATTTATGAACACAGTACATATTCCACGTGTTGTCATTGCTGGCACTAACTCTGGTGTAGGTAAAACAACTATCGTAGCGGGCTTATTGGCTGCTTATGCAAATGGTGGACGTACGGTGCAATCCTTTAAAGTGGGCCCGGATTATATTGATCCGGGCTTTCATAAAATTGCATCCGGCCGTGACAGCTATAATTTAGATACGTGGCTCGTGCCACCTCACAAATTAAATCCTTTCTTCGCTACCATGGCAAATGGTGTAGACCTTGCTATTATCGAAGGTGTTATGGGCTTGTATGATGGCGGTCGAGAAGGCGTTAGTTCTACAGCTCAAATTGCTAAGCAATTGAATGCACCGGTGGTGCTTGTTATCGATTGCAAGGCTATGGGGGAAAGTGCGGCCGCTATTGCCAAAGGTTTCCGTGATTATGATCCAGAGGTAAACTTTGGCGGCGTTATCTTGAACCGCTTAGGTTCTGCCAACCACGAGCGCATGGTTCGTGAAGGTATGGATAAAATTGGTGTACCTGTTATTGGTGCTATTTATCGAGATGATCGTATGCACTCTCCGGAGCGCCATTTAGGACTCACACCTGTTACTGAGATTGATCCAACAGAGGCAATCAACACGATTCGCGAAGCTGTTGAGAAAATGGTAAATCTAGATCAATTGTTGGACATTGCATCTAGTGCGCCAAGTATTGAATTACCAGATGCAGTAGATCCTAAATCCGTAGAAAAACGAGTTAAAATTGGTGTAGCCTATGATGAGGCGTTCTCCTTCTATTATCCAGCAAGTTTAGCCGCCTTGGAGGAGAAGGGTGCAGAAATCGTATACTTTAGCCCTCTTAATGACTTTGAAGTTCCAGATGTAGATGGCCTAGTATTTGGTGGTGGTTTTCCTGAAATGTTCTTGTTCCAACTCTCTAGTAACGAGTCAATGAAGGAATCTATCCGTGAAGCTAATGAAAAAGGTATGCCTATTTATGCAGAATGTGGTGGCCTCATGTATTTATGTGAAAGTATCCACGATTTTGAGGGCGCCGTATATAATACAGTAGGTATTGTACCTGCTAATTGCATTATGCAACAAAAGCTACAAAAAGTAGGGTATGTTACGGCTACAGCTAAGCGAGATACCTTATTAGGTGCTGCAGATACATCTCTTCGTGGGCATGAGTTCCATTTCTCTACGATGGAACCAACTGTAGAGAATTTCCCTTGGGCCTTTCACTTAGAAGGAGGTCGAAGACCTCAATCTTATGATGGCGGCTATGCAACTGATAATGTATTAGCATCGTATTTACATTTGAACTTTGCTGGTTCTGATGAAGGTGCACAACATTTTGTTGATATATGTGCTAACTATAAAGCTAAAAGGAGCTAAATATGAGTGAACGAGGCTTAATTTTAGTTAATACTGGCAATGGTAAAGGAAAAACAACGGCTGCATTAGGCGTAGCATTACGTGCTGTTGGCCAAGGTTTTAAGGTCTTAATCTTACAATTTATTAAAAGTGGTAATGGCTATGGTGAACTAGCGGGGCTTGATAAATTAGGTGACCAAGTAGAAATTCGCTCTATGGGTAAAGGCTTTATTTACTATAAACGGGATGAGGTTAGCGACGCTGAATTGGCACGTCATAAAGAGGCAGCTCAAGAGGCTTGGCGTACACTGGTTGAAGAGGTAAATTCCGACCGATGGAATCTTATCATTATGGATGAAATCAATAATGCCATTAATTACGAGCTTATTGATGTAAACTCTGTAGTAGATATGCTTAAACATAAACCTAAGCGTTTACACGTTGTTTTAACGGGCCGTTATGCTAAACCTGAAATCATTGATATAGCTGATACGGTAACAGAGATGAAGGTAGTTAAGCATGCCTATGAAAAAGGAATTAAGGCTGCTAAAGGGATTGAGTTCTAATACGCAGAGCTTGAATATAATTAAATCTAAAAATTTCGAAAAAGCTCTTGCTAAAACTATATCGAAAATGTATAATATAGTCATAGGCACAAGGTGCTAAATATTCTTGACATTAAGTATGTATATAACACTAACCAGGAGGTTAACTATGGCTGTACATGATTACATTAAATCTGGCGATTTCGCTACTGAAAAACACGTTCCTGTTATCGAGACTGTTGACACTGTAAAAGCAGGTGAAACTTTCCACGTAACATTGTCCGTTGGTAAAGACATCGCACATCCTAACACTGTAGAACATCACATTGAATGGATCAAATTGTACTTCGTAGCTGAAGGTACTCAATTGCCATTCGAAGTTGGTGAAATTTCCTTCAACGTACATGGTGATGGCGCAACTGCAAACGAAGGCCCTGTACATGCAATTTCTGAAGGTTCTTTGGCAGTTTCCTTGAACAAATCTGGTAAATTAATTGCTGTATCCTACTGCAACATCCACGGTTTGTGGGAATCCGAAAAAGAAATCACAGTTGCTTAATTAACTTAATCAACTTATAAAGACCAGCCATAAGGCTGGTCTTTTTGTCTGTAAATGTTAATAATAACTGAAATAATCATACTAAAGTTGTGTCCGCACTCGAAGGAGTTTTGTTTTTGCGCAGTGGATAAATTGCGTTGTATCCCTTTACAGTGCTATTTGTTTGTGGTAAAGTATATGCATATTGATTTTTAGTAGATAAGTTAAATGAGGGATTATTGTGGCCTTAATCGTTAAAAAATTTGGTGGTAGTTCCGTAGCTACACCAGAAAAAATATTTAATATTGTTGATCGCGTCCTTCGTGAGAAGAAAGAAGACGATAAAATCGTTATCGTTGTATCCGCTATGGGTGATACAACAGATGACTTGGTAGCATTGGCTAAAGAAGTAACATCTAAGCCTTATGGTCGTGAAATGGATCGCTTGTTATCTACAGGTGAGCAAGTAACGATTGCATTAATGGCGATGGCTTTCAACGAACGTGGTCATAAAGCTATGTCCTTAACAGGTGATCAAGCAGGTATTACAAGTAGTGATACATTCAATAAAGGCCGTATTTTAGGCGTTGATCCAAATCGCGTATTTGAAGCTTTGGATGAAGGCAATATCGTAGTGGTTGCAGGTTTCCAAGGTATTACTGAATATGGTGATATGGTTACTTTAGGTCGCGGTGGTTCTGATACAACTGCTGTTGCATTGGCAGGCGCTATGAAAGCTGATGTTTGTGAAATATTCACAGATGTTGAAGGCGTTTACTCTACAGACCCTCGCGTTGCAAAAGAGGCTTTCAAATTAGAAGAAGTAACATATGGCGAAATGCTTGAGATGGCACGTCTTGGTGCAGGTGTAATGCAACCTCGCGCCGTAGAAATGGGTTTCCGTTATGGTGTACCTATTCACGTACGTTCAACATTTAGTGACAATACAGGTACTATTATTCGGGAGGATTATACTGTGGAAGCAAATAAACACGTAATTACTGGCGTAGCTGATGATACTAATACAGCAAAAGTAGCCCTTGTAGGCGTTGAAAATAAACCAGGTGTGGCAGCAACTGTGTTCAAAGCATTGGCTGCAAAAAACGTGGATGTTGATATGATTGTTCAATCTATCCGCGCCGTAGGTGAACCTAAAACTGACCTCATCTTCACTGTAGCTATGGATGATGTTGTACTAGCTCGTGAAGTATTAGCAGAATTACAAAAAACTGTTGATATTGAAGCTGTAAATATTGACGAAAGAATGGCAAAAGTATCTATCATTGGTGCAGGTATGTTAGGTCAACCAGGCGTGGCAGCTCAAATGTTTGATATTTTGAGCCAAGAGGGCATCAATATTGAAATCATTTCTACTTCTGAAATTAGTATTTCTTGCCTTGTTGCTGAAGACCGCGTTAAAGATGCTGTTCGTGTAATTCACAATGGCTTATTGTTAGACCAAAGAGGTTAAGCTATTTATGGATAGTCTACGTAGTTTTATGGATGAAATGCTCAATGACCAAGGTCGTAAGGAAGGTTTCATTAGCGATCTACTAGGAAATCTAAAAAATCAGCCTATTCCAACATTGGAGCAAGCTCAAACTGGTTATACTACGGTAAGTAATTTACATGGCATTTTCTACGATTATGATAAGGCCGAAGTTACTATTTCTTATAAGGTAGTACCTGATATGTACCCACCGTATACGTTAAGCTTTGTACAATTCCAAGCAGTGTTAGAAGGCTTATTAACCTTGCGCCGCAATCAAAAGTGGCAAATGCAACATAATAAATAAACTAAACCCCATGGGCTGTATGCCTGTGGGGTTTTGTATTTCGATAATTATTCTTAACATCTATATATAGGGTCGTCGATATGTTATAATAAATTGTTAGCATGAAATTAATTATATTTATATAGAAAGAAGGGACAGCATGGAAATAAATAAGGTTTATTCTGGCTTTCGCCTTGACCGCATTGAGCGCATTGATGAGATCAATGGTACCGCTTATGAAATGAAGCACGAAAAGTCTGGTGCTCGCTTAATTTATATCGATTCACCAGATTCTAATAAAGTATTCAATATTGCTTTTAGAACAACACCTCATAATAGTACAGGTGTAGCACATATTATGGAGCACTCCGTTCTATGTGGTTCTCGCAAATTCCCATTAAAAGAGCCATTTGTTGAACTTGTAAAAGGTTCTTTAAATACGTTCCTAAACGCTATGACATATCCGGATAAAACGATGTATCCTGTAGCGAGTAAGAACGATAAAGACTTCCATAATTTGATGGACGTATATCTTGATGCTGTATTCTACCCACGTGTTCGTGAAGATGCAGAAATCGTAATGCAAGAGGGTTGGCATTATGAGCTCGAAAATGCAGACGATGAACTTACCTACAAAGGTGTTGTATTCAATGAGATGAAGGGTGTTTACTCATCTCCTGACTCTGTATTAGAACGCCAAATGATGCGTGAGCTTTTCCCAGATACTACTTATGGCGTTGACTCTGGTGGGGATCCTGATTATATTACAGATTTAACATATGAAGAATTCCAAGAGTTCTACCGTGTTCACTATCATCCATCCAATAGTTATATCTTCTTGTATGGTGATATGAATATTGAAGAGCAATTAGCTTTCTTGAATGATGAGTACTTAAGTCATTTTGATGCTATTGACGTTCATACGGAGGTAGCTCTACAAGCTCCATTTACAGAAGGTAAAGTAGTGAGCTATCCATATAGTGTAGGTTCTGAGGAGCCAACAGATAATCGTACATTGCATTCCTTTGCGTATGTATTGCCTGATGTAACACCTGAACATAGCTTGGCATTTGAAGTGTTAACACATGCTTTGTTAACATCTCCTGCAGCACCTCTTAAACAGGCGCTGGTGAAAGCTGGTATTGGTTCTGATATTAGTGGCTACTATTTAGATAGCATTCGCCAACCTATGTGGACAGTACAAGCTACAGGTTCTAATCTAGATAAACAAGCTGACTTACAGCGTATTGTAGAGTCTACATTACAAGAGTTATGTGATAAGGGCTTAGATAAAGAGTTATTAGAAGCTTCTTTAAATAGCATTGAATTTGCTCTTCGTGAAAGTGATTTTGGTGGTCGTCCTATCGGTTTAGCCTATATTATTCGTATGATGGATAATTGGCTATACGATAATGATCCATTGGAATTATTACATTATGAAGAGGCATTAGCGAATATTCGAAAAGGCTTAGCTGGCACATATTTCGAAGATTTAATTCGTCATTCCATCTTGAATAATAACCATAAAGTTCTTGTATCTATTTATCCTGAACGTGGTCTTCAAGAACGTAAAGATGCAGAGGTTAAAGAGCATTTAGCCACTTTAAAAGCTAATATGACCTCTGAAGAAATCGACGCAATTGTAGAACAAACAAAACGCCTTAAAATTCGTCAAGAAACACCAGATAGCGATGAAGCGCTAGCATCTATTCCTTTGCTCGAGTTGTCTGATTTAAATCCTAATATTGAAGCCGTAGAACGTCGTGAAAGTAAAATTGGCAATACTACAGTTCATTTTGTACCTACTTTCACAAAAGGTATCAATTATGTGGGATTGTACTTTAAATTAAATTGCCTCACTGAGGAGGAACTATTCTACGCTGATATTTTAAGTGATATCCTCGGTCGTATTGATACTTCTGAACGCGGTTATGAAGCACTGGCTAAAGATATTAATATGAATTTAGGGGGATTGAGTTCTGATATTACGGCCATCAGCAAAGATGGTAAGCGTGACGAATTTACGCCTCTTATGATTGTGCGTGCGAAAGCATTACATTCTAAACTACCAGATTTATGTCGCTTGATTAATGAAGTCGTAAAAAAAGCAGATTATAGCGATGATCAACGTTTGACTGAACTTGTTCAAGAAAGCAAAGCTATTTGGGATAATGAAGCATTCCGCCGTGGTAATTCCATCGTGAGTCAACGCGTTATGGCTCAAGTTTCTGCTGTTGGTAAGTTTAGAGATAATGGTAATTTAGGATACTATCAAAAAATTAGTGAACTAGCATCTAATCCTGCAGCATTGCCACTTTTACCAGAGAAATTAGCCGAAGTGGCTCGTAAGATATTCCGCGCTAACAATGTAGATATTATGTTTGTTGGTGAAGAAGGCGAATTAGAAGCCTTTGAAAACCTTATGAGACCTTTCGTTGAAACTTGGGATACTACAGAATTGAGTGATGATGTATTACAAATCACTCGTCTATCTGGCAACGATGGTATCGTTACAGCTGGTAAGGTTCAATACGTAGCTCAAGGTGGTAACTTCATCGATCATGGTTTCAAACATGTTGGTCCAATGAGTGTGTTAGAAACGATTTTACGTTATGAATACCTTTGGATTCGTATTCGTGTACAAGGTGGTGCTTACGGAGCATTTGCTAATTTCTATGATGATGGCAATATGATTTTCTGTAGTTATCGTGATCCTAACTTGTTGGAAACTTTAGATGTATATAAAGAGTTGCCTCAATACCTTCGTGACTTCACATTGACTGACCGTGAAATGCGTAAGTATATTATTGGTACTATGAGTTCTTTAGACTTGCCAATGACACCTGCGTTGCGTGGACCACGTGCAATGGGGATGTACTTCAGTGGTGCTAAATTAGAGGATAAAGTAGAGTTCCGTAAACAAGTAATCGCATGTAAGCCAGAAGATATTGTTGCATTAGCAGATGTGGTAGAACCTGTATTGAATGATAATCATATTTGCACAATGGGTAACGAACAAAAGATTAAAGATGCTGGTAATGTGTTTGATAACATTGTGTCTTTAGGATAAATAAGTTTATATCAATAAATGATATTGCTTTAGTTTTACTTTGACATATCTTCGGATGTATAAGTGGCATATTCTTAATGGATATGCCACTTGTTTTCTGATATAGGAGAGTTCTAATGAAAGGTAGATTTGCGCCTAGTCCAACAGGATATATTCATCTTGGTAACGTGTGGATAGCACTTTTATCATATATCTCCACACGCCAACAAAAAGGAACGTATGTTGTACGGATGGAGGATATAGACCTACAACGGTCAAAACGAGAACTAGGGGAAGCTTTACTAGATGATTTAGAATGGCTTGGCTTTGAATGGGATGAAGGACCTCGTGTAGGTGGGACAGAAGTATCTTATTGGCAAAGTGAAAGACAAACATATTATGCTGATGTATTAGAACATCTCAGATTAGAAAAACTAATTTATCCTTGCTTTTGTAATAGAACTAGATTGCAATCCATAGCATCAGCTCCTCATGTAGGAGAAGTGGTGCATCGTTATGATGGAAAATGTCGACATTTACGTGATGTTGAAATACAAGAGTTATGTAATAGTAAAGCACCATCCTTGCGCCTTGCTATAGATTCTTGTGATCTTGAGTTTGATGATCGATGGCAAGGCAAGCAACATATTTATTTGGAAGGTGAACTAGATGATTATGTATTACGGCGTGGTGATGGTATGTACGCATACAATTTGGCAGTCGTATTAGATGATATAGCTATGGGAATAACTGAAGTGATTCGAGGCGATGATTTACTCGATACAACGGGACAGCAATTATATTTGTATAATACATTACAACAATGCTATCCCCATAAGAATATAGTGGTTCCTAAGTATGGTCATGCCCCACTTTTGGTAGATGCAGATGGACATAGGCTATCTAAACGTCAAAAGAGTATTACAATCCGCGAATTACGAGAACAGCAATGGTCAGCATCTAGGATTTTAGGCGAGTTAGCTGTTGCAGGTGGGCTTATAGATGGTGCTAGGTATGCTCATCCACAAATAAGCCTTTCTGATTTACTTCATTTAGACCTCTCAGTTCCTAGTTTGAGGCAAAAAACAATTGTCATTGAATGATACTAGATACATTGATTTTAGTTCTAAAATGTTTGCTAAAAGCGTATAATTCTTTAACTATAAAATTCGATACATTACATTGACAAATTTCGATATTTATTTATAATAGTATATAAGAGGTGGTTGAAATGACAATTCAACAAGCTTTAAATCAAAAGGTGTGGGCCGTTATTGGAGCCACTGATAAAACCGAAAAGTTCGGCTATAAGATTTATAAATGTCTTAAAGATCACGGATATGAAGTATATCCAGTTAATCCTAATGTTGCAGAAGTAGATGGAGACAAATGTTACTCTAGTCTTTCTGCACTTCCTGCTGTACCAGCTGTTGTGGATTTTGTTGTACCAGAATCAGCGGGTTTAGCTGCACTTGATGAATGCAAAGAACTTGGCATTTCAACTGTGTGGTTACAACCAGGAGCGGATAAACCATCTGTTGTTGAAAAAGCACATGCTTTAAACTTGCATGTCATTCAAGATTGTGTATTAGTTCAATTACCGTAGGAGGGTATAATGAGCGAATTAAAAGAATTAAAAACTGCTGAATATCAAGATTTAGTAAATCAAGGTGGCGTAACTGTTATTGATTTCTGGGCTCCATGGTGCGGTTATTGCGTACGTATGATGCCGATCATCGAAGAAATTGCAGGTGAGCTTGAAGGTAAAGCTAACTTTGTAAAAGTAAATGCTGATGAAGAACCAGAATTAGCACGTAATTTACAAGTTGAAGTATTGCCTACATTTGTTATCTTAAAAGATGGCGAAGTAGTAGATCGTAAAATTGGTTTCTTGCCAAAAGGCGATCTTCAAGGTGCTATTGAATCTAAATTCTAATAATCTGAATAATTCTATATAGATAGAGTAAAAAAGACCTCATCAATGTATGTCCAATACATTGATGAGGTTTTTTTCATATTTTCTATAGAAGCAAATAAAAAGTATCGTATAAATATAAAATTAGATTAAAATATAAAATTTCATTTTACATAATTCAATATTATTAATAACTTAGTATTCAAGCGGATTTTTAAGTGTTTTTAAATGAGGAAAAAATGAAACATTAGTTTAACTTATTAATTTTTTTATGGAAGTTTAAAATAATATATGGTAGTATTATGTTAAATATTGTGAATATTTAGTGAAAAAGAGTGCAATATTTAATTTATTTCTTCATTGTGGGGTGAGAGCCACAAATGTTGGGAGGGAACTTAATATGAATAAGGTATTCAAAGTTGTTTGGAGTGCAACTAAGCACGCTTATGTCGTAACGTCTGAGTTGGCTAAGTCACATCAAAAATCTGCAACTACAATTGTAGCTGCAGTTATTTTGGCGGCTAGCTTTTCTGGAGGTGTTGCTAATGCATCCAGCCCTGAGGATTGGGCTAGAGCTGATCTTATTGGTAGCCAAAGATGGTTAACACCTGATCAAAATGCTTGGGGTCATATGCAAGATCAACATCAAGTTGATCCACAACAATTAGACCAACAGCAACAACAACAGCAGCAACAATGGCAACAACAAGAGCCACAGCAACAGCAACAACAGCAACAACGACGTCAACGTCCTCAAGTGCCACAACAACAGCAACAACAACAGCAACAACAGCAACAACAATGGCAACAACAAGTGCCACAACAACAGCAGCAACAACAAATCCCTAAAAAAGGCGGTTCCACTGGTAATACCGTAATTAATAACTACTATACAGTTGTAACTACTGATGTTGAAAATGTTAAGAAAAATACACATAACATTAATGTTGTAAATAAAAAGGTAGATATCAATACTACTAATATTAATACTGTTAATAATAAGGTTGAGAGTGTAAAAACTGACATTAATAAAATCAATGCTAATATTACAAATATCAATGCTAAAGTTGATAAAAATAGCAAAGATATTGAAGGATTAAAAGGTCATATTGGCACTCAAATCACTAACATTCAACAAGACATCACAAATATTAACAATAATATTGATGCTAAATTTACTGAAATTAATAACAACATCGATACAAGAATCGATAATAAAATTACTAATATCACAAATAATGTTGTTAATAATGTAAATACTAACATTGATGCTAGTGTAAAAAAACATATTGAAGCTAATAATACTAATATTATTAATCAAGTAAATCAAAATATTAATACTGCAGTTCAAAATAATAACACTACAATTTTGAACAAAGTTGATGAGAAGATTGAAAATAACAACACTACTATTATCAATAATATTAATAAAGATGTAGATGTTAAGATTAATGATATTAAAACAAATATTAATAATACGAAAAATGAGTTGAACACTAACATTTCTAATGTTAAAAATGAACTCAATCAAAATATCAACAATGTTGATATTAAAGTTAACAACAATAAAAAAGCAATTGATAATCTAACTGTTAATGTTAACAATAATAGTAAATCTATTGCTGATTTAACTGCTAAAGTTGAAACTAACACACAAAATATTGCTGTCTCTTATACACATTGATGCTAATAATACTTTCATCATGGAAAACCGTAAATTTATCGGTGATAACAAAAAAGCTATCAACGATAACAAAAAAGCCATCGATGAATTGAAAGGTAAAGTTGGCACAACAATCAATAATATTAACACTACAATTGATAATAAGATTAATGAAAATAACACTAAGATTATCAACGAAGTTAATCACAATGTAGATGTTAAAATCAACGATAGCAAAACTAATATTATTAGTGAAGTTAACAAAACCATTAATTCTAAAATTGAAGCTAACAACACAACTATTATTAATAAAGTAAATAATGATGTTGATACTAAGATCAATGCTGTTAAAACTGATATTACAAATATTAATAATACTGTAAATAATGTAAGTGCAAAAGTTGATGCTAATACTACTAACATTACTAATAACACTACCAATATCAACAAAAATGCGATTGCAATTACTGAATTAAACACTAAAGTTGATAAACAAGGTAAAGTTTTAGTTGATCATGAAGGTCGCATCCAGGCGCTTGAACAAGACAATAAAACTATTAAAACTGATGTAGCTAACACTCAAAATCAAGTTAATATCAACACTAAAGATATTGCTGATTTGAAAGGTAAAGTTGGTCAAAATATTGGTAATGTTCAAGTAGATATTAAAGATATTAAAAACAATATCACTAATATCAATAATAAAGTTGAAGCTAATACAGTAGCTATTAACAAAGTTGATGTAAAAGTTGATGGTGTTAAAGGCGATTTAAATGGCCTTAAAGACCGTGTAGATCGCCATGACCAACGTTTGGACTACTTGCAAGATAATATTGCAGATAACTCTACACGAATCTCTATTGTTGAAGATGGTGTAAAAGCTAATACAAAAGATATTAATGTAGTTGGTACAATTGCAATGGAAAACCGCACACTTATCGGTGCAAACCAAAAAGCTATCGATGAGTTAAAAGGTCATGTTGGCACACAAATTACCAATATTGAAACTACAATCAATAAGAAGATTGAAGCTAATAATACTACAATCATTAACAAAGTAGATGGTAATATTGATGCTAAGATTGAAAAAAATAACACAGTTATTAACAATAACATTAATAATGTAAATGCTAAGACTGAAGTTAATGCTAAAGCTATTGCAGATAATAGTAAACGTATCGATGCTAATTCTGCTCGTATTTCCAATAATGAAAAAGCAATTAACGAGTTGAAAGGCCATGTTGGTACACAAATTACTAACATCGAAAATACAATTACTAATAAGATCAATGAAAACAACACAGTAATTAATAAAACTATCGATAATAAGATTGAAGCTAATAACACTACAATTCTTAATAAAGTAGACAATAACATCGATGTTAAGATTAATGCTAACAACATTAAAGTTGATCAAAAAATTGATGGTGTTAAAGGCGATTTAGATGGTCTTACTAAACGCGTTGCTCAAAACGAAAAAGACATCAATGTAGCTGGCACAATTGCTATTGAAAACCGTACACTTATCGGTGCTAACAAAAAAGCTATTGATGAGTTAAAAGGTCATGTTGGCAATCAAATCACAAATATCGAAAATACAATTACTAATAAAATCAACGAAAACAATACAGTAATTAATAAAACTATCGATAATAAGATTGAAGCTAACAACACTACTATTATCAATAAAGTAGATCAAAATATTGATGCTAAAATCGATGCTAATAACACAACAATCATTAACAAGGTTGATAAAAACATTGATGTAAAAATCAATGAAAATAACACACAAATTAACAATACAATCAACAAAAAAGTTGGTGAAGTAAATGTTAAGATTGATGGTGTTAAAGGTGACTTGAATGGCCTTACTAAACGTGTAGATCGTCATGACCAACGTTTAGACTACTTACAAGGTAATATTGTAGATAACTCTACACGCATTACTGTAGTAGAAGATGGCGTTAAAGCTAATGCTAAAGACATCAATGTAGTTGGCACTATCGCTATGGAAAATCGTCAGCTCATTGGTAATAACAAAGCTGCAATTGATAAAAACACAAAAGCTATTGATGATTTAAAAGGCAAAGTTGGCACAACAATTAAAAATATCGAAACTACAATTAATAATAAGATTACAGAAAACAATGTAACTATTAATAAAAATATCGATACTAAGATTGAAGCTAACAACACTGTTATCAACCAAAATATTGATAAAAAAATCAATAACAATAACACAACAATCATCAATAAAGTAGAACAAAACATTGATGCTAAAATCAATGCAAATAACACTACTATTCTTAACAAAGTTGATAAAAACATCGATGTAAAAATCAATGAAAATAATACATTAATCAACAATACAATTAATAACAAGATTGGTGATGTAAATGTTAAGATTGATGGTGTTAAAGGTGACTTGAATGGTCTTAAAGGTGATTTGGATGGCCTTAAAGGTCGCGTAGATCGTCATGATCAACGTTTAGACTACTTACAAGGTAACATTGCTGATAACTCCACACGTATCTCCGTAGTTGAAGATGGTGTGAAAGCTAATGCAAAAGATATTAATGTAGTTGGTACAATTGCAATGGAAAACCGTCAATTCATTGGCGATAATAAAGTTACTATTGCTAACAACACTAAAAATATCAACATCAATGCTAAAGCTATCGATGAGTTAAAAGGTCAAGTAGGTCAATCCTCTACAGTTATCAACGATATTAAGAAACAAATTACTAATATCAATGGTAAAGTAGAAAATAACACTACAAATATTACTAATAACACAACTAATATTGCTAAAAATACTACAGCAATTAACAATGTAAATGTTAAAGTTGATGCTAATGCAAAGGCTATTGTAGATAACAGCAAACGTATCGATGCAACTAATGTAAAAGTGGATGCCAACACTACAAATATCAATGTTAATGCAAAAGCTATTGATGAATTGAAAGGTCAAGTAGGTAAATCTTCTACAGTAATCAACGATATTAAAAATCAAATCACTAATATCAATGGTAAAGTAGAAAATAATACTACTAACATTGCTAACAATGCTACAAACATTCAAGCTAATGTAGTGGCAATTGCTGATAATAGCAAACGTATCACTGAAAATGCTACAAACATCGCAAACAACACTACAAACATTGCTAATAACACTACAGCTATTAACAAGGTAAATGTAAAAGTTGATGGTGTTAAAGGTGACTTGAATGGTCTTACTAAACGTGTAGAACAAAACGAAAAAGACATCAACGTAGCTGGTACAATTGCAATTGAAAACCGTAAATTCATTGGCGACAATAAAAAAGCTATCGATGAATTAAAAGGTCAAGTTGGTAATACAGTTAAGAATATCGAAACTACTATTAATAACAAAATCACTGAAAACAATGTAGTTATTAATAAAAATATCGATGCTAAGATTGAAGCTAACAATACTGTAATTAATCAAAATATCACAAATGCAATTACTGAAAACAACAAGGAAATTAACAATACAATTAACAATGTAAATGTTAAAGTTAATGGTATTAAAGGTGATATTGATGGCTTGAAAGGTCGCGTAGATCGTCATGATCAACGTTTAGACTACTTACAAGATAACATTGTAGATAACTCCACACGTATTACTGCAGTAGAAGATAGTGTTAAAGTAAACACTACAAATATTGCGAACAATACAACAGCAATCAACAATGTAAATGTTAAAGTTGACGGCATTAAAGGTGACTTGAATGGTCTTACTAAACGTGTAGACCAAAACGAAAAAGATATCAATGTAGCTGGTACAATTGCTATCGAAAACCGTACTTTGATTGGCAATAACAAAGCTGCTATCGACAAGAATGCAAAAGCTATTGCTGAATTGAACGGTAAAGTTGGTACTACTATCACTAATATCGAATCTACTATTAATAATAAGATTGAAGCTAATAATACTACAATCCTTAATAAAGTAGATCAAAATATTGATACTAAGATTACTGCTAATAACACTGTAATTAACCAAAATATTGCTAATGCAATCAATGAAAATAACACAACAATCATTAACAAAGTTGATAAAAACATTGATGTGAAAATCAATGAAAACAATAAGCAAATCAACAACACAATCAATACTAAGATTGGTGATGTAAATGTTAAGATTGATGGCGTTAAAGGTGATGTAGCTGGTCTTACTGCACGTGTAGATCGTCATGATCAACGCTTAGATTACTTACAAGGTAACATTGTAGATAACTCTACACGTATTAGCGCTAATGAAGATGCTATTAAAGCATTAAAAGGCCAAGTTGGTACAACAGTTACTAATGTTGAAAACACAATCAATGCTAAGATTGAAGCTAACAACACAGTAATTAGAAAAGATATCAACACTGCTATTACTAATAACAACACTGTTATTAATAAAAACATTACAAATGCAATCAACGAAAATAACAAGACAATCATTAACAAAGTAGATCAAAATATTGATGCTAAGATTGCTGAAAACAATACAGTAATTAATAACACAATTAACAGCAAAGTTAATGAAGTAAATGTTAAGGTTGATGCTAACGCAAAAGCAATTGTTGATAATAGCAAAGCTATTACTGACATTAAAGCTAATGTGACAAATATCAGCAATAAAGTAGATGTTAACACTGCAGATATCAAAGCTATCCGCACAGATGTAACTAACAATACTACTAACATTGCTAATAACACAGCAGCTATTGCTAATGTAAGCAAACAAGTTAAAAATAACACAACTAACATTTCTAACAATGCAACAGCTATTGCAAACATTAGTAAACAAGTTGCTGGTAACACAGCTAACATAACTGATGTAACTGCTAAAGTAAATGCTAGTACTGGTCGTATTGAATCTAATACAACTGCTATTAACAACTTAACTGGTAAAGTTGATGCTAACTCTCAAGCTATCGAATCCTTGAAAGGTCAAGTTGGTAAAGGCAATACTACAATCGTTAATGTAGCTCAAAAAGTAGAAAATATTACTCAAAACATTAACGCTCAAAATAGCAACATCCAAGCTAATACTGTAAACATTCAAAATAATACTTCCAATATTAATAACATTAAAGCTAATGTTGTTAACGTTGAAAAGAATGTAAACAATATTAAAGCTGATGTAACAGTAGTAAAAGCTGATATCACAAACATCAATGCTAAAGTTGATCAAAAAATCAATATTGTGAACAACAATATTACTAACGTTAAAAACGATGTGAAGAATATTGATGCTAAAGTTACAAATATTGATAACAAAGTTACTAATATTAACAATAAAGTAACTAATATTGATACTAAAGTTAATGATATTGATGTGAAAGTTAACAACCAAAATGTTGTAATCAACAATATCAAAACAGATGTATCTGGTTTGAAAGATCAAGTTGGCAAAAATACTGAAGCAATTAAGAACTTACAAAATGTAAGCGCTGATGTAAACAAAGTGAAAGAACAAGTTAATGCTAATACTCAAAAAGCAAATGCTAACGAAGAACGCATTAAAAATGTTCAAAGCCAAGTTTCTGTTAATACTGAAGCAATCAAACATAATACTGAAAACATCAATATTAACAAAGCAGCAATCAAACAAAATGCTGAAGCAATTCAAAATACTAATGTAACTGTACAAAAAGTAATTAACAAAGTTGATGAACATAGCAAAGTTATTAACGACGTATCTAAACAAGTTAATACTAATACAACTAATATTGCTAATATCAATAATGTTGTTAACCAAAATACAACTAATATTACAAATGTAACTAACCAAGTTAATACAAACACAAGCAATATTAGTAAAGTAACTAACCAAGTTAATACAAATACAACAAACATCAACACTCTAAATGCTAAAGTAGATACTAATGTTACAAATATTACTAAAGTAGATAATCGTGTAACTGAAGTAGCTAAACAAGTTAATGAAAATGCACAATTAACTAAAGCTGTTGGTACTCTAGCATTAGAAAATCATGAAAAGGTTAGTGTATTAGGTTTACAAGTAAATAAAAATACTCAAGACATTGCTGATGTAAACACTAAAGTTGATGAAAATGTTACATTAACTAAGAACATTGGTGCGATTGCATTAGAAAACAATGAAAAAGTTAATGTATTGGGCTTGCAAGTAAATAAAAATACTCAAGATATCAGTACATTAGCAGAAGCTGCAAATTATAGCTTGAAAGCTTCCAACATTGCATTACAAGATCATGCAACACTTGTTCAACATGATGCACAAATCGCAGAAAACTCTCGCCGCATTAGCAGCGTAGAACGCGATGTTAAAGTTGTAGGTGCTAATGCAGCAGCATTAGCAGCATTGAAACCTATCGAATACCACGAAGGTCAAAAAGCCCAAATTATGGCGGCTGTTGGTACTTACAAAGGTAAAACATCTACTGCATTGGGTGTAGCACATTATGCAAATCCTGATTTATTAATCCATGCTGGTGCCGCTTATGGTGGTGACCATAGCGTAATGGCAAATGCTGGTGTAACAATCGGTATTGGCAATGCTCCTACAGCTCCTAAAGCATCCCCTGCAACTGTAAAAGTTCTTGAGGATCAAGTGGCTGATTTGCAAGCACAAAACAAAGAAATTCGTGAACTTCTTGATAAAGTGATTGCACAACAACCACAACAAGCTCCAAAAGCAGCTGTAAAAACAACTAAATAATATGCCTCCCAACCGATGGGTTACACTATAATCTATCGTAGGTATAGAAATCGCGTAGCAGAAATGCTACGCGGTTTTCTTTTTGTGTGGATTTGTGGTGATTGTATTCCTATATATCGTTTGATTTGAGTGTAATAGAGCTTATGGGAGTATTGTGGTGGGGATTGGATACAGATAAAACTAGAATTTGGTACTTAGTGGTGGGGAGTGGTTTTAATGATTCAATTATCATTTATTTTCGAACATATGTATCTATGAAAAGGAGAGAAAAATAGAGATTATGAAAGAAAAATATAAAAAAGTGGGATAAAAATGGATTTTTTATTGTGATTGGTGGGGAATTGTGGTAGAATTTACCATATAGTGGTGGATAAGGAATAGTAAAGGGCGGTGATACGTATGTTCATGGGAGAATATAATCACACCATTGATACAAAAGGGCGGATGATTATACCCGCGAAAATACGTGAACAACTAGGCGAAGTATGCATTGTTACTAAGGGCCTAGATAACTGCTTAGCTATTTACACCGAAGAAGCGTGGAAGAAAATTTCTGCAGCTTTACAATCACAATCCTCCACTAAAGCTAGCGTACGTGCCTTAAAACGTTTTGTTTTTGGTAGTGCCGCTGAGCTTGAATATGATAAACAAGGTCGTGTCCTCATTCCTGTACCACTACGTGAATATGCGAGCCTTGATAAACAGGCCGTTATTGTCGGTGCTGGGGATCACGTTGAAATTTGGAGCCGCGAAAAATATGATTACTATGATGATCAAGTGGCTGAAAGTATGGAAGAACTTGTCGAAGGTCTAGAAGGGATTATGTTGTAGGAGGCTATGATGGAATTTAATCATACCAGCGTACTTTTACGCGAAACGGTGGACTCCGTCGTAACTAATCCAAAAGGCATCTATGTGGACTGTACTCTGGGCGGTGCAGGACATGCCCATGCTGTGGGCGAGATGCTAGACTCAGAAGGCATGATTATAGGGTTGGATCAAGATGAAGATGCGTTGAACGTAGCTCGACAGCGTTTATCTGATTTAACATGTCAGGTCTTAACAATACCGACGAACTTTTCTAACTTAAAAGAAGCTCTCCATAATGAGGGCATCTATGAAGTAGATGGATTTATCTTTGATCTTGGCGTATCTAGCTATCAACTGGATACACCGGAGCGTGGCTTTTCATATATGAATGATGGGCCACTCGATATGCGTATGGATAAGGACGCACCATTAACGGCAGAAGAGGTTGTTAATGAATATGATGCTGAAGCATTACTGCAAATTATCCGCGACTATGGGGAAGAGCGATGGGCTAAGCGCATTGTTGAATTCATCATTAATGCACGTCAAGAAAAACGAATTACCACTACTGGTGAGTTAGTTAGAATTATTAAGCAAGCAATACCTGCGAAGGCGCGTCAAGATGGGCCGCATCCGGCAAAACGGACGTTCCAAGCCATTCGCATTGAAGTAAATAGAGAATTAGCTATCTTGCATGATAGTTTTGTAGATGCTGTATCCATGTTGAAACCAAAGGGGAAAATTGGGGTTATCACATTTCACTCCTTGGAAGATCGAATTACAAAACAAACTTTCAAAGAGTTGAGTACAGCATGTATATGTCCTCCAGAATTGCCGATGTGCGTATGTAACCACAATGCAGTTGTGAAGGCGAAGAATAAGGCTATAGAGCCGAGTGCAGGGGAGATTGAGGTTAATCCGAGGGCTAGAAGCGCAAAGTTACGCGTAGCCGTCAAGTTGTAGAATTGGAAGGGGTTAGTGTTTATGTTAGCGAGAAAGGCTGTTGTGGGCCAAGTTAAAAGCGATGTGTTGGTCGCTTCACAAGGGAGAAAACGTAGTGCAAATGTGGCTCTAGATTTGAGCCCTATGATGTGGCAGGTTGTATATGGTATTGCTGCATTGGTTGCATTTTTGCTTATCATGATGGTTATGAATGCGTACAGCACAAAATTAGGCTATGAAGTAGTTAAAACACAGCAAGCTGTAGTACAATTAACAAAGGATAATGATGCGTTGGATGTTGAAGTGGCTTCTTTGAAGTCTCCTGTTCGTATTCAACAAATCGCAGAACAACAACTAGGGATGGTTTTGCCTGATTCTTTTGTTTATAGTACAAAAAGCGCTGTTACTGAACGTACTGTACAAGAGAAACAGCAAATTATAGACTAGCAGGCAAAGCAGCTCGTATTGGGCTGCTTTCCTTTGCGTGTAAAGGAGATTGTATATGAAACAATTACAAGATATAGTAAAAACTTTGCAAACACCGCATGTAGAAGGCAATACAGCTGTTGAGGTATTAGATATTACGGCTGATTCTCGTGCAGTAAAAGCAGGTAGCTTATTTATTGCATTAGATGGTGCCACTGTAGATGGTCATAATTATGTAAATAAAGCTGTTGAAGCTGGTGCTGTAGCAGTACTTGTATCTAAACCGGTAGAGGTATGTGGTGATGTTTGTGTTATCACTGTAGAGGATACTCGAAAAGCTATGATGGCTTGTGTGCCATATTTCTTTGATTATCCAGCCAATTCCATGCGTATGATCGGTGTTACTGGTACTAATGGTAAAACGACTACAACTCATATGATTCGTCATATTTTGAAAGGCCAAGGCCATAAAGTAGGTGTTATTGGTACCGTTCATATTATGATTGGTGATACATCCTATCCAATTCACAATACAACACCTGATGTAGTAGATTTACAACATATTCTTCATCAAATGGTAGAAGAAGGCGTTACCCATTGTGTCATGGAAGTATCTTCCCATGCATTAGCATTAGGTCGAGTTTCTGGTGTTGAATATGATACAGCAGTATTCACGAACTTAACACAAGATCATTTGGACTTTCACAAGACCTTTGAAAATTATTTGGCCGCTAAGTGTAAATTATTTGAACAAGTTAGCGCACCGAACCAAACTAAATCTGGTAAAGGGGCTATCATCAATATCGATGACGAGTATGGTCATCGTGTAATTGAAAAAACAACGGCGCCTATCATTACGTACAGTATTGATGGTAAAGGAACATTGAATGCTCATGATGTTGAAATGACTCCTAAATCTAGCCGTTATACTGTATCTTATGATGGTAATGACTATACAGTGGCTATGAATACAACTGGTTTGTTTAATGTATATAATACATTGGCTGCTATTGGGGCTTGTCTATTAGAAGGTATCTCCATGGAAGATATCGATAAGGCATTGAAAACATTTAGCGCTGTGCCTGGCCGTTTTGAGCTTATTGAAGAAGGTCAACCATTTGCAGTTGTTGTAGACTATGCACATACACCAGATGGGTTAGAAAATATTTTGCAAACTGCAAAGGCTATTCAAGAAAATCGCATTATTGTAGTCTTTGGTTGTGGTGGTGACCGAGATGCTACAAAACGTCCTATTATGGGCCGTATTGCTGCACAATATGGCGATGTAGTATATGTTACATCTGACAATCCTCGCACAGAAGATCCTGTGCAAATTGTGAAAGATGTAGAGGTAGGCGTTAAAGAAGGCCTTCGTGAAGGCTCTCACTATGAAGTTATCGTTGATCGTCGGGAAGCGATTCAACATGCAATACAAAATGCAAAACCTGGGGATATTGTACTAATTGCAGGTAAGGGGCATGAGGATTACCAAATCTTAAAGGATAAAACGATTCATTTTGATGATCGTGAAGAGGCGCGAGCAGCCCTCAAGGAGATCTAATATGGCAGAATTTACATTGTCTCAAGTGGTAGAAGCCACACAAGGGACGAGTGCACATACCGACAATATTAAGTTTTTAGATGTATCTACTGATACAAGAACGATTGAATCAGGCTTTTTATTTGTAGCCTTAAAAGGCGATACCTTTGATGGTCATGATTTTATTAATACAGCTATCGAAAAGGGCGCTACTGGTGCAATCGTAGAAAAGGGTCGTGCAGTGGACGGCATTGTATGTATTGAAGTAGATAATACATTGGTAGCGTATCAAAATTTAGCACGTTACCATCGTCGTCGCTTTGATATCCCTGTAGTCGCTATTACTGGTTCTTCTGGTAAAACTACAACAAAGGAAATGGTAGCTGCTGTACTCGGTACCGAATTTAATGTTTTGAAAACTGAGAAAAACTTTAACAATGAAATTGGTTTGCCAAAAACATTGTTGCGTTTAACTGCAGAACATCAAGCTTGTGTTGTTGAAATGGGCATGCGTGGCCTTGGTCAAATCGAGGAGCTTGCGTTGATTGCAGAACCAACTATGGGTATTATTACCAATGTTGGTACTAGCCATATTGAGCTATTAGGTTCTCGTGAAGCCATCGCACAAGCTAAAGGTGAGTTAATTCGTTGCTTGCCTGAAAATAGTGTGGCTATTCTCAATGAAGATGATCCATATGTTAAAGCTATGGATAGCCTTGCTAAAGGTAAAACTATTACCTATGGTATCGAACGTAATGCCACATGTATTGGCAGTCATTTGCGTTATAAAAAAGATGGTATTAAATTTACATGCAAATGTTATGACGAAGTATTTGATATCTTCTTGCCTATGATTGGTGAACACAATGTATATGACGCATTGGCAGCAATCGTAGCTGGTCGTGTGCTAGGCATTAAGTCTAATACGATCCGTAAGGGCTTAAGCGAATTTACAGGCACTCCTATGCGCCAAGAAATCGTACCATTTGAAGATATTGTTATCTTAAATGACGCGTATAATGCAAATCCTTCTTCTATGGCTGAAGCGATAAAAGCTTTGGGTCAGCTAGAAGGTAAACGTAAAATTGCTATGCTTGGTGATATGCTTGAACTTGGTGATTATACTGAACAAGCACATCGTGAAATTGGTCAATTACTTGCTGAAGAAGGTTATAGTGTGGTCTTCACATTCGGTGATGCTGCTGCCTTTATAGCTAAAGAAGCTAAAAAAGCAGGCTTAACTACATTCCGTTGTAATAGCCATTTGGAAATGGCCAATGCCTATAGCGATATTCGTGAAAAAGGGGATGTTATCCTTGTCAAAGGCTCCCGTGGTTTGCGGATGGAACGAGTTGTTGAAGAATTGAAAGATCGTGAATAAAAGGTTACGGCTAGTTATATCTAGCCGTCATCTGTTTATTAATGAGTAGAGGATTCGTATGATATATCACATTCTGTTAGCCTTCGTAGTAACCTTTATTATTACGGTAGTGCTAGGTAAATTTGCTATTCCTATGTTGCGTTCTTTGCACGCACAACAAAGTATTCGTGAAGAAGGTCCAGAAAGTCATCAAGCGAAAGCTGGTACACCAACAATGGGTGGCGCTTTTATGATGGTAGCCCTCGTTATTGGGGTTGCTTTATTTGCACCGTGGAATGTGGGTACTGGTATGTTATTATTCCTAACATTAGGTCATTGTTTATTGGGCTTTTTTGATGATTTTGTAAAAGCTGTAAAAAAACGTAATCTTGGTTTGACAGCTAAGCAAAAATTACTAGGTCAATTTATTTTGGCTGCCATATTCTGTTACTGTATTACTGAAATTATGGTTATTCCTACTACATTGTGGATTCCTGTAGCAGATATTCACCTTCAATTAGGTTGGGCTTATTATGTATTGGCATTTCTAATTATCGTAGGTGCTACGAATGCCGTAAATCTTACAGATGGTCTTGATGGTTTAGCTAGTGGTACATCTGCTGTAGCTGCCATTGCCTTTTCCGTTATCGGCCTTATGGCTGCATCCACAACAAATTCTATTGGCGCTGAAAGCGTTGCTTACTATGGTGCCATTGTAGCCGCTGTATGCCTTGGTTTCTTGGTATACAATGTAAACCCTGCAAAAGTATTTATGGGGGATACAGGTTCTTTAGCATTAGGTGGTGCTTTTGCGGCGATGGCGATTCTTACAAAAACAGAGTTGTTACTCGTTGTAATTGGCGGTATTTTTGTTATGGAAGCGTTATCCGTTATTATTCAAGTTATTTCCTTTAAAACTCGTGGTGTACGAGTATTTAAAATGAGCCCTATTCACCATCATTTTGAGTTGTCTGGTTGGGCTGAACAAACTGTTGTTAATCGCTTCTGGTTTGGTGGTGCTGTATTAGCTGTTATTGGTGTCATTTTAGCGACTATAACTTTGTAAGATAATACTTAACGGAAGCCGCAAATAATGGTATGCTTATAAGATAGGAATACATTATTTTTGTTGATAATTTAGGTGATACAGATGGAATACGGAGACAAACATATACTTGTTCTGGGCGCTGGTGCCAGCGGTATAGGCGCATCTTGGGTGTTAGCTCAAGTTGGGGCCCATGTAGTGTTAAATGATTATAAGCCTGTTACACTGCCTGCAGATGAGGAAAAAAGACTAGTATCAGCGGGTGTGGAGATTATTACAGGTCTACAAGACGAATCCTTGCTTGATGGCGTGGATCGTATTGTTATTTCTCCAGGTATTTCTTTAGATATTCCAATTGTAAAAGCTGCTCAAGCACGTGGAATTGATGTAGTTAGTGAAGTTGAAGTAGCTTATGAGTTATCTAAATCTCCAATTGTTGCCGTTACTGGTACCAATGGTAAGACTACTACTACTACATTATTAACTAAGGTATTGGAAGGCACTGGAAAACCAGTTCGCGTTGGTGGCAATATAGGGGATTCTCTCAGTGAAGTTGCCTATTCCATGCCAGCAGATGGTTTCTTGGTAGCTGAACTATCTAGCTATCAATTAGAAACAATTAAGCATTTTAGACCGGTTGGTGCTATTATGCTCAATATTACACCAGACCATTTAGCTCGTCACAAGACGATGGAAAATTATATTGCTGCAAAGGAACGAATCTTTGAAAATCAATTAAGTACAGATTTTATGGTGCTTAATATTGATGATCCAATTGTGGCAGATATGGAACATCGTGTGCCTAGCCATATCCTTAAAATTAGTCAACATCAAGTGGTGTCAAATGGTGCTTACTATGATAAAGGACAATGTTATGTAACAAAGGATGGTAAGGCAACTCCTGTTATTGGAAGCGATGATATCCACATTCCAGGTAGTCATAATATTGAAAATATTTTAACTGTTATCGCTTTAACCTATGCGTTAGGTGTACCAGCAGAAACTATTCATCGCATTATTAGTGAGTTCCATGGCGTTGAACATCGATTAGAACGGGTTAAAACAATTGATGGCGTTACATTCTATAATGACTCTAAAGCTACTAATGTTGACTCTGTTGTAAAAGCATTAGAATCCTTTGATCAATCAGTTATTTTATTAGCTGGTGGTCATGATAAAATGACTCCTTTAGAAGATTTTATGCAGCTTGTTAAAGATCATACAAAAGCTGTTATCTTTATGGGGGAAGCGGCGGATCGATTTGAAGCTGTTGCAAAAGAGGCTGGCGTTCAGCCTATTTACAGAGCTTCATCTATGAAAGATGCTGTTGAACAAGGTTATAAATTGGCTAATCAAGGTGATATTGTATTATTATCACCAGCTTGTTCAAGCTTTGATTGGTACAGCTGTTTTGAAGAACGTGGCGATGATTTTAAAAATTGTGTTCATATGTTGCAAGAAGGGAGACACCATTAATGAAACGTATCATTATTTCAGGTGGTGGCACCGGTGGACATATATATCCAGCAATAACTATATATAAGGAAATTATGAAGCAGAACCCTGATGCACAGGTTTTATATGTAGGAACTGAAAAGGGCTTAGAAGCAACCTTAGTGCCTAAAGAAGGCATTGAGTTTACTACATTACCCGTACAAGGTTTGCAACGTAAATTATCTTTTGGTACGTTAGTGACGTTAGGTAAGACTGCTTTCTCTCTTGTGAAAGCCAATACAATCATTTCTAACTTTAAGCCGGATGTAGTTATTGGTACTGGTGGTTATGTCTGTGGTCCTATTCTCATGGCTGCAGCATTGCGCAACATTCCAACATTGATACAGGAACAAAATGTCATTGCAGGTATTACAAATAAAATTCTAAGCCGTTTTGTTGATGTAGTAGCCGTGGGCTACAAGGATGCAGAAGCATCTTTTTCAAAGGCAAAACGCGTAGTGTATACTGGTAACCCAGTACGCCCTGATGTATTAGTCGATACTAGAGCTGATGGACGTAATTATTTTAATTTAAGTGATGACACATTTACAGTTCTCATAGCAGGTGGTTCTCGGGGGGCGCGAACTATCAATAATGCTATGATTGATGTACATAAGCATTTTCAAGGAACAAAAGGAATCAAATTAATCCATATTACAGGGGACGGAGAATACAAATCTGTGTTATCTCAGCTTGGTATTACCGACGGTGATGGTTTAGGTGATTCTTCAGTGATTCTGCCATATCTACATGATATGCCAAAAGCTTTGGCAGCAGCTGATTTAGCAGTCTTTAGATCTGGTGCTATCGGGCTGGCTGAGCTGGCGGTTCGAGGTATTCCATCTGTGTTGGTACCATATCCATATGCAGCGGAAGATCATCAAACATATAATGCCCGTATCTTTGTCCAAGAAGGGGCTGCTCATATGATCGTTGATCAAATGTTAAGTGCTCATGATTTGATAGGGGAAATTGAAATGTTTATGGCCAATCGTGATTTATTATCACAAATGGGAGAACGAGCATTGCAATTAGGGAAACCAAACGCGGCTCATGATATTGCAAAATTAGCATTATCTATTGCAAAGTAACAAGGAGAGGTTTTATGTTAGACGGTATTCATAAGATTCACCTTATTGGTATAGGTGGGTCTGGCATGCGTGCTATAGCGAATATATTAATTCAAAAAGGTTATGATGTATCTGGTTCAGATGTAACTGAATCTGCAGTTATTGAAAAGTTCAGAAATATGGGCGCTACCGTTCATATTGGTCATAATAAAGAGTATGTAAATGGCGTTGATGCTGTAGTTCGTTCTACAGCTATTCGTGAAGATAATCCTGAAATTGTAGCGGCAAAAGAACAAGGCATTACAATTTTGCACCGTTCCGATATTGTAAAAGCTGTGTTAGACGTAACAGATGGCATTGCAGTAGCCGGCGCACACGGTAAAACTTCTACTACTTCCATGATTGGTCAAATTTTAGTAGAAGCAGATGCTGATCCAACAGTTATTATTGGCGGTGAAGTAGATTATTTAAAAGGCAGTAGTTGCCTTGGCAAAGGCCATTTCTCTGTAGTAGAAGCAGATGAAAGTGATGGGTCTTTCTTGAAACTACGTCCTCACACTATTGTTATTACTAACATTGAAGATGACCATATGGATCATTACAAAACAATGGATAATTTGCTAAATGCATTCTGTGAGTTTGTTGAAACCTTACCAGAATCTGGTAAAGCAATCGTATGTGGTGATAATGAAAATATTCGCTACGTTATGAGTCGTGTAAATCGTAACTTCATTACATATGGCTTAAGCGATAATAATGATTATGTAGCTAAAAATATTCATTATGTAGACTCTACATTGGTTTATGATGTATATCATAAGGGTGTAAATATTGAGCGTATTCGCTTGCGTGTTCCCGGTGAACATAATGTATTGAACTCCTTGGCTGCCTTTATTGTGGCTCATGATTGCTGTGGTGTAGAAACACGTATCATTACTAAGGGCTTAGGTAAATTTATCGGTGCAAAACGCCGTTTTGAAACGAAAGGTCATGTAGCCGGTGTATGGGTTGTTGATGACTATGCTCATCATCCTACAGAGATTAAAGCTACGTTGAAAGCCGCAAAAGAGTTAGAAAAACATCGTGTTATCTGTGTATTCCAACCACATCGTTTTACTCGTACTAGCTTGCTAAAAGACGAATTTGCCACTGCTTTTACAAGTGCTGATGAAGTATATATGACAGATATCTATAGCTCTGGTGAAGATCCAATCCCTGGTATTGATGGCAATACAATTCCAAATGCCATTAAAGCGGCCACAGGTCAAGATGTACATTATGTACAGTCTGTTGATGATTTGCCTGAAGTATTATCAAAAGTAGTAAGACCTAATGACTTGGTTATCACTATGGGTGCAGGTTCTATTAATCAATATGGACCAAAATTATTAGCTATATTGGAGGAAGGCTTACAATGAAAGATAAAAAAATAATCGTATTGATGGGTGGTCCTTCCAAAGAGGCGGAAGTATCTCGCCGCACTGGTGCTGCTATTGCGGAAGCACTTGAAAGCAAAGGTTATAGTGCCCAAACATTAGAACTTAATCCACGTACTGTTTTAAAAGATATTGAAGCCCTCGGTGGTGAAGTAGTATTTAATGCCATTCACGGCCGTTATGGTGAAGACGGTGCATTACAAGGCTTATTAGAAATGGCTGAAATTCCATACACTGGGTCCGGTATCATGGCTCATGCAGTAGGGATGAATAAAAAAGTAAGTAAAGATGTGTTTAAAGGTGCCAATATTCCTACGGCGGCTTCCGAGTCCTTCAATGGTAATCTTGAATCTGCAGAGGCTATTATTGAACACATCCGTAAAGATTTTACAATTCCAGTAGTTGTGAAATCTGCCACTCAAGGTTCTAGTATTGGGGTTACTATCGTTCGCGATGAAGCTCAGTTAGAAGAGGCTGTAACGGAAGCTCTTAAATATGACCCTATTCTCGTGGTAGAACAATTCCTTGATGGTCGTGAATTTACCGTATCTGTTTTAGATGGCAAAGCTTTGTCTGTTATTGAAATTCGTCCACATTCTGGTGAATATGACTACAAGAGTAAGTATACGGTAGGTGCTACAGAGTATTTAGTGCCAGCACCTATTAGTGAAGACATGACTGCTGAAATGCAACGCATTGGGGAACTTGTATATCGCGAAGTACAAGGCAGTGGGGTTATTCGTGTTGATGTTATGACAGATCATGCCGATAAGATGTATGTTCTTGAATATAACACTGTGCCTGGTATGACAGCAACGTCTTTAGTACCAAAAGCAGCTAAAGAAATGGGAATCGACTTCCCAACATTATGTGAAAAAATTCTATTAACAGCTAGTATAGGGAAATTTTAAGGGCTAATAGAAGATAAGGAGTTAACTATGGATGATAAGCAAAACCATCCATCCAACTCTGGGGAGATGCAGTCTTCTACACCTGTTCGTGATGAACGGGCTGTATTTAGAAAACGAGTGTTAAAAATCGGTGGTGCAGTTACTCTCGTGTTGGTGGGGTTGTTTACACTACCTATTCCTTTTGGATCCTTAAAAGTTACTGGATCGGATAAGGTAACTGTACAAGATGTAATGGTAGCAGGTGATATCCATGAACCTGTTAATATATTGCAAATTAGTACAGAAAAATTAAAAACTAGATTGTCGAAAGACTTACGTGTCGAAGAGGCTCAAATCAGCTATCAGTTGCCACTTACAATGGTGGTAAATGTAGTGGAACGCAAGGCTGTTGCAGTTGTACCAGCTCAATTTGGATACTTGACCCTTGATGGTAAAGGTCAGGTGATTGCATCTGAGCCTGCTATTCAAGATACATCTGTACCTATGATTTCTGGTGTGAAAGCTGGAAATATACTTTTAGGAGATACGGTAGTAGATAAGCCCATATTGGCTGCTCTTGAATATTTGAACTCACTTGATGAGGAGACATTCAAGAATATTGCGGAGGTTAATATTGGAGATCCTGATGCAATAATGGCATATACTGTTTCAGGTGTACAGATTCGACTGGGAGATGGCAAAGACTTAGCTAAAAAAGCAGAGCTAACTCAGTCGATGTTACAAGATATTAAAAAGACTCATGGTAATGTACAGTATATCGATGTAAATGTTTCGTCACCGTACATTAAAACCGATGTGATGCCAGAAGGCAAAAAACATCAAAATGGAGCACCGACTACAGAAAATTCATCTACTAAGAAGGATGAGACGAAAACAAGATAAATTAGGTCATGTTGAAAATAAAAGGTAGATGATTGTCGTGAGACACGAACGGTGGGCAATTGCCATAGTCAGCTGTATATTGGGGTTTATGGTTGTAACCCAATATAAGATGACTCAAGATAATATAGAAGAAAATATTCGCTTACAACGGGCTGGTGATTTAGCAGTACAATTGCGAGAGGCCCAGAGTGAACGGGATGCTTTATTAAAGCAAATTGAATCACTAAAAAAATCTGGTGCTAATGGCGACGGTAAAGCTGATGAACAGCTCATGATGAAAGCGGCTTTAACAAATGTTAAAGGTCCAGGTGTTAGCGTTTTGATTGAAGATAGCTTAAAGCCTGTGCAAAGTGGTGAAAATCCTAATTTGTATGTAATTCATGATGAAGATATTCTTAGGATTGTCAATGAATTACGTGCTGGTGGGGCTGAAGCAATAGCTATTAATGATCAACGCCTTATAGGAACGTCTGAAATACGATGTTCAGGACCAACTATCACTGTAAATGGTAAGGTCTTTGGCGCTCCCTTTACGGTGAAAGCCATTGGAGATCCAAAGACATTAAATTCGGCGTTAACTATGCGCGGTGGTGTAGTGGATTCGCTCAAACATTGGGGAATAAAGGTAACTATAAAGCAAGAAGAGGATGTAGCGATTCCTGCTTTCACAGGTACCTTTAGAGAAGAACATATGAAGCCTAATGAGTTAGGAGGTAAAGAATGAACATCTATATCTTCGCCATCATTGGCCTAATCATAGGGGCTACCTTAGGATGGATAGCACCACTTCATATCCCTATTAGTTACTCGAACTATACATCAGTAGCTGTTCTGGCGGCATTAGATGCAGTGTTTGGCGGTAGTCGAGCGGCATTGGAAAGAACCTTTGATCTCAGTAACTTTGTAATTGGGTTCTTTTCAAATATGGTGTTAGCTGTTATTCTTGTATATGTTGGTGATTTAATAGGTATTAATCTTTACTATGTGGCCCTCATTGGGTTTGGGTTGCGTGTATTTATTAATGTAGGCGCTATACGCAAGATAATTATGACTAAGCGGTTCTAATAAATCACATTCTATATAGTGGAAAGTTTTTAAATTTTAGTGTAAAATAAATGTAATTGTTATAAGATAGTCAGTATATAAATCGATACATTGGGACGTATATTGATACGATAGATAACGATAAGAGGAGGAAGTTCAATGTCTGATTTTGCAAATATTAAAGTTATCGGTGTTGGTGGCGGCGGTAATAACGCTGTTAATCGTATGGTTGATAACCAAATTAAAGGTGTTCAATTTTTAGCTGTTAATACAGAAAACCAAGTGCTTGAATTGTCTAAAGCGGATGTAACAATTCAAATCGGTGAAAAAGTTACTAAAGGTCTTGGCGCAGGCGCCAACCCACAAATCGGTGAAGAAGCAGCTCAAGAAAGCCGTGAAGAAATTACTAAAGCCCTTGAAGGTGCTGATATGGTATTCGTAACTGCTGGTATGGGCGGTGGTACTGGTACTGGTGCTGCTCCAATCGTAGCTGAATGTGCTAAAGAAGTTGGTGCATTAACAGTAGGCGTTGTAACTAAACCTTTCGCATTCGAAGGCAAACGTCGTCGTGCTGCAGCAGAAAAAGGCATTGAGTTCTTGACTCAAAAAGTTGATACAATCATCGTTATTCCTAATGATAAATTGTTACAAGTAGTAGATAAAAAATGTTCCGTATCTGATGCATTCAGTAAAGCTGATGAAGTTCTTCGTCAAGGTATCAAAGGTATTTCTGATTTGATCCAAATTCCTGGTTTAATCAACCTTGACTTTGCAGACGTTAAAACTATCATGACTAATCAAGGCGAAGCATTGATGGGTATTGGTGAAGGTACAGGTGAAAACCGTGCTGCAGACGCTGCTAAAATGGCTATCAATAGCCCATTATTGGAAACTGCTATTGATGGTGCTAAAGGCATCTTGCTTAACATTTCTGGTAGCTCCGATTTGGGTATTTTTGAAGTGAATGAAGCAGCTCAAATTATTTCTGATGCAGCAGATCCTGATGCAAATATCATCTTCGGTTCTGTTATCGATGAAAGCTTAGGCGATAAAGTTCAAGTTACGGTTGTAGCAACTGGTTTTGGCAATAACGCTAAAAGCGTACCAGAATTCGGTAAAACAACTACAACATCTCGTCCAGCATCCACTACAACAACAAACAGCGGTATCCCTGATATCCCTGTATTCATGAAACGCTAATTTATAGAGTGTATAATCAAAACATTCGTAAATAAGTAACTTAGTAAGACATATCTTGAGATATGTGTATAGGAGGTACAAATGAAGAAATTAGTATTATTAACTCTAGCAGCTACAGTTGTGGCAGGTAGCGCATTCGCAGCAGCACCTGTAACAAAAATTAGCGATGGTTCCACTAAAGTACAAGCTGATTATGCATTTAAACAACATGTATCTAAAGGTGGCGGCAATAGCAACGATGGTTTCGGTGTTTCTTTGCAACACGACCTTTCCGATAAAACAGCTGTACAATATTCCTATGATAAATTGAATGCAAAAAATGGCGACATTAAAGATCATCAATTAGCATTGGTTTATAAAGTGCATCCAAATGTAAACGTATATGGTGCTGGTACTGCAATTCGTACAAATGATACTGAATTAGGTTTCCAAGCAGGTGTTATTGGTCATGTACCATTGACAGAAAAAGTTAACGGCTTTGCTAAAGCTGGTTGGGGTAATGATATTAAGCAAACTTACCAAGTAGGTGCTCAATATGAAGTTCGCCCTGATGTAGACTTGAACGTATACTATGGCTATGATAAATATAGCGTAAACAACAACGATAAAACTGCAAAAGGTTTACACGCTGGTGTAGGCTACTCCTTCTAAGGATAACTAAAGACCACTCTAATGAGTGGTCTTTTTTGTACATTTATAAAAATAGGTATCTGTAGGGATATTATTTATAAATATATTTTGTATAGGATATTGTATATATCCTATACACCTTAATTTTATTATAAATCAGCTCGTAATTAGTATTATTTCTTATGTATACAATATATTTTCTAAATACTCATTGTATAATTAAATAAGTTTAGGTATGATAAATATGTAATAATTCATTTTAGATAGGATGGTGTAAGTTATGACAAGTGTTGCTGCAAAGCATGCAAAAGGGAAAAAACTTAAAGATGTAATCTTTGTAACTGCTGGCCAAGCCCAAGCTGATGCTAAAGAAAATGGTCGTGAGAACGTTGTTAACGGTACATTAGGTGCGATTCATGATGAAGATGGTAAATTAGTATTCCTTAAAACCGTTAAAGATGAATATTTAAGTCTTCCTGACTCTGAACATATTGGCTATGCACCGATTGCAGGTGTACCTGAGTTCCTTGCTGCTGCAGAGAAAGAATGCTTTGGACAATCTCGTCCAGAAGGTCATATCCGTAGTATTGCTACTGCAGGTGGTACTGGCGGGATTCATCACTTAGTTCATAACTACACAGAACCTGGTGATGAAGTGTTGACTGCTGATTGGTACTGGGGTGCCTATCGAGTAATTTGCAGTGATGTAGGTCGTACACTTGTTACGTATTCTTTATTTGATGAACATAATAACTTTAACCATGAAGCATTCCAAAATCGTGTAAATGAATTAGCTGCTAAACAAACAAATGTGGTAATTTTGTTTAATACACCTGGTAATAACCCAACAGGCTACTCAATTGAGGATAAAGACTGGGAATCCATTCTTAACTTCCTAAAAGAACTCGTTGCTATTGGTCGCAATAATGTGATCATCGGTATTGATGTGGCTTACCTTGATTATTCTGGCGAAAAAGAAGAGGTCCGTGCATTCTTTAGTAAATTTAGTCATTTGCCAAAAGAAATCCTTACATGTGTTTGCTATAGCTTGTCTAAAGGCTTCACTATGTATGGTCAACGTGTAGGAGCTTTGATTGGTATTTCTGATGACGAAGAAATCGCTGATGAATTCTTAGAAATCAATAAGTCTACAAGCCGTGCTACATGGTCTAATATTTGTCGTCCGGCAATGCGTACAATGGCTAATATTGTGGCTGATCCAGCTAAGTTTAAAGAATATGAAGCTGAACGTAATAGCTACTATCAATTAATCCGCGATCGTGCAGATATCTTCAAACAAGAGGCTGCACAAGTTGGCCTTCCAATGTTACCATACCGTGGTGGATTCTTTATTACAATTCCTACAGATTCTGCTAATGCTATCTGTGAAGAATTGAAGAAAGAGCATATTTATGTTATCGCCTTAGCAAATGGTATTCGTGTTGCAGCCTGCGGTATTCCTAAATTCCAAATGACAGGTCTAGCAGAAAAAATTTATAATGTTATGAAACGTCTTGGCAAATTATAATACATAAGTTTTTCTAATATAAAAATCCGCTTGATACATATCAAGCGGATTTTTTAGTGCATGTTTTTTAATGAATATCTTTATGTTCTTTAATATCTTGGTCAGCTTCTTTAGCTAAATTTTCTAAAGCTCGTTTAGGCGCAGTTCGTTCACCAGTTTCAGGATCTACGAATTCAACACGATCTAAAGTATCTGTGATTTGACCTCGAATGAATGATAAGTAGATTTCATAAAGTTCTTTTTTTTCTGCTAACTCCTCTAGTGTGAGTTGTTGTCCAGATTTTTTCTTTGCTGCTAGTTCATTTATGCGCTTTAATGTATCGTTAATATTACTCATATTGACCTCCTGTATTCTATATTAGAATAACATGATTTATTATAACATAGAACTAAATGAATACGTATGGTAAGATATAAGTTGTACGCGTCTGTACTTTCACAAGTGAGAAAGGAGAGCTGTATGCGTGTAACAAAAGCGATAAAGGCAGAGCAATTGAAATTATTGCAAGAGCATTATTTTGATGCAAAACCTGCCCTTGAGTATACAAATGAATTCGAATTATTAGTAGCCGTTGTTTTATCTGCACAATGTACGGATGAGCGGGTTAATATCGTTACGAAACGATTGTTTCCTGAATTAAATCATCCTGCTAAAATGCTTGAAATAGGGGTTACAAAACTTGAAACTCTTATTAAAGATTGCGGTCTTTATAAGTCCAAAGCGAAAAACTTAATTGCTACCTGCCAAATTTTGGTAGAACAATATCATGGTGAGGTACCGCGTGAATTTGATCAGCTGGTAGAATTACCTGGTGTTGGTCGTAAAACGGCTAACGTAGTTGTGTCCGTATTGTTCGGTACGCCTGCCATTGCAGTAGATACCCATGTATTCCGCGTAGCTAATCGATTAAAATTGGGCATTGCTAAAACGCCAGAAGAGATGGAGAAAAAGTTGCAAAAGGCCATACCTAAAGAAGATTGGGCTGCAGCACATCATTGGTTAATTTATCATGGACGTAAATTATGTAAGGCTCGTAAGCCATTATGTGAAGAATGTTTTTTAAATCATGTATGTCCTTCAGCTGGAAAGGTTTAATATGAAAGTAAATAACGAAGAATTTATTGCCCTTTGTGCGACTCATGGCATTGAGGGAATTGATATTGTAAATGAGTTAATGCGTTTTAAAGTACTAGATCAATTGATTTCTAGTAATGCTAGCTCCCGTGAGTGGGGTGTAACAGCAGATGATTTATATGCGTTAGCAGAAAAATCCACAGTCGAGTCTTTTGGTCCTGTTCCATATGATTTGAATATATTCCAAGCTCTATATGGTCCATC